>WNGH01019738.1_pt1 | contig 12220 bp, 10 predicted proteins | sample 5400631 | NCBI WGS metagenome assembly WNGH01 (sample SAMN13153373, study PRJNA577476) | soil metagenome | isolation source: 115 cm soil or saprolite under Garry oak tree replicate 1 | place: USA:California | collected 2016-06-15 | reverse complement strand
TCCTCAACCCAGCCTTCGAACCGGCCCTCCGCCGGTCTCGTTTCCGGTCCTAGTTGGACTACGAATGCTCCACGCATAATGGTGTGAGATTAGGCGAACGAAGATGGGAAGGTGTGACCCGCCGGTGACGCTTTCGGTCTAATATTGGTGACGAGGGGCCTGAGCATCCACCGGCACGGAGGCCTCTCCAAATAACCACACAAAGAAAAAGGCGAGGTCTGCTCGGCCTCGCCTTTTGTGAGCGTAACGAAATGTTTACTTTTCGTGAGCTTCGATTGTGCCCAGGCGTTCCGGTACCGGGAACAGTGTTACCAGTCAGGGAAAACGTCATGTTGAACGTGGGCGGCGGCGTTGTGTTGTTGATGATGTCGGTGCCGATTCGCAGCCAATCCGGCGCCAAATCCGAGTTGCGGATCCATGCTTGCAAATCACCAGCGATCGCGGTCCCAGGCGACACGATGGGTCTCGGGGCAGAAAGGAACAGAAAGTCGCCGCCACCGGTAACCAGGACCTCTGGACGGAAGAAATAGTGACCCGCAGGCAGAAGAATCGGAATGGTGAAGGTGACGCCGATTTCAACCTCCTCGCCGGTTGCTGGCCCCTCACCATGTGTAGTGCTGTTGGGCTTCTTGTTGATGCCGTTTACAACGGTGTTCAGGACCATGGAGTTGGCGTTCAGGAGGCGTACTGCAAAGCGAAGGGTCCCCAAGCTCGCATCGCGGGTCGCAGCGTCAATTTCGACGTCCGACGGTGAGTTAGCCCGAGAAGGCACATTTCCCGCCAGGGGATCGGGATTGGCGGAATCTTGGGGAAAACGGTGATACAACTCGACCTCGACGTTAGTAATATTCGCGAGGGGCGTTGCCGGGGAAATCAAACCGGTAATAGTAGCTCCGCTGACGACAGTGGTCTGATTCAAGACAAAGTCATCGGCAGTTTCCGTTTCCAGCTTCCCAGTACCGGGACGCCGCGACAGAGCACCGAGCTTTCCGTCTGGGTTACCGGTGCTGACGACGAACTTGTTGTCTTGCGCCGAAGCGAGTCCACAGAAGAAGGTCGCGGCCAACACAACCAGCAATCCGAACAACTTCTGACAACTATGATTTTGCACTTCATGCTCCTTTTTTGACTAGTTTTGAGATACCAGTTCAGGCTTACAGGCCTACCGGTTACCGGGGCAGCGTACAGGGAGAAAAAAAGGCTCACATGACCCCACGGTGACGATTTCGGTCCAATTTTGGTGACGTTCGGCACAAAGCCAGCGCGAATTCGATTCACCGCACGTCAAAGAGTAGGGTGGGCTCGGACAAGCATCTCTAATGCAAACTTAGGGTTAATATCGTAGACTCCAGTAAATCGTTTGTTTTTGGCGCGCTAGCCCTTGGTGAGAAGCGAAGTTGGCCCTCGCAAAATGAAGCAATTCCATTCCTTCCGGCTCGACATCGTGAACCACTGCTTGTGGCGCGGGGAAGACCGTGTGTTGCTCACCCCGAAGGCTTTCGATGTACTGCGCTACCTTGTCGAGCACGCGGACCGGCTGGTAACGCAGGATGAAATACTCGGGGCCCTTTGGCCGGAAACGTATGTAAACCCCGAGGTCATCAAGAAATATATCCTGGGAATCCGCAAGGCCTTGGGTGATCGTCACGACAAACCTGAATTCATTGAAACATTTCCAAGGAGGGGATATCAGTTCGTAGCCACGGTGAGTGAAGTGAGCCCTGGGGCGCCCTCAGATCTGGGCGTCAACGCCGGGCGGAAAATGGTCGGTCGCGAACCCGCTATGGCTCAACTGGACGGCTACCTCAATCAAGCCCTGAAAGCTCAGCGGCAGATTATCTTCATCACTGGAGAGGCGGGAGTCGGAAAGACAACTCTCGTTGATGAGTTTCATCAAGCAGCTACGCGCCGCCCAAATCTACGAGTAGTTCGCGGGCAATGTGTGGAGGGTTTCGGCGGCAAAGAAGCCTACTACCCTGTGCTGGAAGCGCTCGGCCAATGGGTTCGTGATGCGGGCGGCGGTTCCGTGGTTCATACCCTGGCGAAACAAGCCCCCACGTGGCTGATCCAGTTCCCTTCGCTGATAAAGGCCGAACAGCGCGAAGCACTGCAAAAGGAAATCCTCGGAGCCACGCGCGAGCGAATGGTGCGTGAAATTTGCGAAGCGTTGGAATCATTGACAGCGCAAGATCCGCTCGTCCTTGTTCTGGAAGACCTCCACTGGGTAGATCCGTCCACCCTCGATTTCATATCCGCGCTGGCCCGCCGACGAGGGCCGGCGAAGTTGCTGTTGTTGGGAACCTACCGCCCCGCCGATGTCATCATTTCTCAGAGTCCTTTGAAAGCACTAAAGCAGGATTTGGTAATCCACAATCTAAGTCACGAAATTAGTCTTGAACGGCTTGAAGAGTCAGATGTCGCCGAATACTTGGCCATCAAGTTCGTTGACGGGGACTTTCCGCCGAGATTTGCCAAGCTGATCTACCACCACTCCGGCGGCAACGCTCTGTTCATGGTGACCATTCTCCAGGATATGGTGAAAAAGGGATTAATTGCACAGGCCAATGGGAAGTGGACGCTCAGGGTGACGCTTGAAGATGTTGGCCCGACCGTCCCAGAGACGCTGGATCAACTGATCGAGATGGAATTCCAGCAGCTGAGCCCTGCAGAGCAGCGCATTTTGAGAAGCGCCAGCGTTGCAGGAGAACGTTTTTCCGTGTGGGCCATTGCCACCGCGGCCGAAATCGATCCTGACAGCGTCGAGGGTGTTTGCGAGGGACTGGCCGAAAGACTGCAATTCATCAAGGCCGCCGGAATTCACGAGTTGGCGAATGGTCAGATTTCTGCGCACTATGATTTCCGGCATTCACTTTATCGGGAAGTACTGTACCGGCGGCTCTCCGAGGTCACTCGGTCGAGACTGCACTTGCAGTTGGCGCAGAGGCTCGAGGCGTTTTGCGATCCCTGCGAACTGGAATTGGCGACGGAGCTCGCCTTGCATTTCGAGGGAGGTCGCGACTACGAGCAAGCAGTCCGCTACCTGATCCTCGCCTTGCATTTCGAGGGAGGTCGCGACTACGAGCAAGCAGTCCGCTACCTGATCCTTGCGTCAGAAAATGCGGCTGGGCGATTCGCCTATCGTGATTGTGGCGAGATACTGCTCCATGCGCAAGAACTAGTGGCGAAGCTTACTCCCGCACTTCAGGCCGAAATTGAGGTCCGAATCCTTGAGTTTATGGGCGATGCTCATTTCGCCTTGGGTGCTCTGGTAGAGTCGGCCCAAGCGTATGCAGCAGCCGCGGCACGCGCGCAGCAAGCTGGCCTCAAAGCGGCTCAAATGCACGCGCTAACCTCCGCAATGTATCCGCTGGGCTTCATTGGTCCCGAAGAAGGTGTTGCCGCACTGGAAGAGGCTGTAAAAATCAGCAGGAGCGTTAACGATCCCCCGCGTTTGGCGCTCACCCAAATGCTGGCCGCAGGATTCCGCCTGGTGTTTGACTCTTGGAGCCAAACACATGCTGAACTGTGTACGTCCGCTTACGAAACTCTGCTCGGTCTCTATCCTGAAGAGTTGGATCCCTATCAGCGAGTTGTATATGCACATATTTTAATGCTTAAAGGCAAGTACGCTGAAGCATTGGATCTATGCGAAAGCAGCGAATCCGAAGCCAGCGCATCCGGGGTGGGTCAAGTCGTGAATTTTCTGGCGCACTTTGGTGCGCTGAGCGCAAAAATAATCATTTTTCTCCGTACGGGACAGCTTGGGAAAGTGTTGCAGATAACCAAATCCGGCAGAGCGTCTCCGGATGAGAATTTGTCGTTGTATTGGCTACTTACCCTTCGCGAAGCCATGCTTCGCGCAATCGCTTTCGACTTCGAGGGTGCAAGGCAAATTTGTCAAGCAGCCCGCAATGTCAGGGGGGGAGAATTTCCGGACGCACAGTACTACTCGATTGACCAGATAGCCGCCGGAAATATCGCGCTCCAGCAAGGGAAATACTCTGAAGCACTTGAACATTTCAGGCACGTACAGGACCTTGATGAGCACACAAAATTTTTCATGCATTGGGAGTGGAGGATGATGGCACAGGTTGAACTGAGCAACACCTGGCTCCTCTCCGGAAATATCGTAAACGCACGCGCTGCGGCTGACGGTTTTCTAAAGTCCGCGCTATCCACCAGCGATCCGCATCTGTGGGCGCTCGGGTGGGAGCTGCAGGCCCGAGTGGCGCTCGCAGAAAGCGATTTGCAGAGTGCGCGGGAATCGATCCAGCAAGCCCTGGCGAGTGTGGATAAATTTGAGATTCTGTTCGCGGCCTGGCAAGTCTATGCTACGGCCTGGCAGTTGTATCGGCATGTAAAAGAACACAGAACGGCGGAAACAAATCGCGAGCGCGCCGAAATGTACATCCTCAAAATCGCCAATTCCTTCGCGCCCGATGAACCTCTTCGTGCAACTTTCCTTGCCGCCGCTCCTGTTCGCCGAATCATGGGCGAAATAGTCGTGAACAAAGGCGCGCGGCAGCAGCAGTTAAGGCGCCGCGCTGCGTCTTGAACGCACCTCACCTACCCGAGATGGAATGGGCACGGCCTTCACAATCCTTGCAGAAGGATTATTCCCATGTGACGGGCAACTCCGAAGTGATTTCCAGAACACCGGATCGAGCCATTACTTCCGGCTTGCCCACGATATGCAAGTTGGCTTCGGACCAGCTGTCGTTGATGATCCTGGAACTTTCCCAATCGGATCACGTAGATCGCTTCAGACGTCGAGGACCTGATGCGCGATCGAGCGATTCTCATGGGGAGGATAACCGCGCATCGTCCGAATTGGGGATAACACAAGCCACAGACTCGACAAGAGTAAGCCTGCTGCCCCTACAGCCAGTGTCGGGCGTAGGCCTATCATTTCAGCTAATATGCCGGCACCGAGGGACCCAATGGGCAGGAGGCCGCGATTTAGCATCTGCATGGCCGCATTCACGCGGCCCAGCACCTCGCCCGGAGTTATGGCCTGCCGCAAGCTAAGTTCGCAGACGTTAAATACCGGCCAGCAAACGTCACCCACTTGTGCGAGCATCAGAAACGCCGTTGCCGTCACAACTGAACCATGGGCCAGAGGAATCATCAGGCTCGCGGCTCCCATGATCAGAAGCGAGCCTATGAGGGCTGCTCCAATACCAGCGCGGCGCATAAGTCTTGGGGCTATCGCCGCCCCAAGGACATTTCCTACTCCTCCTAGCGCTATCACCGCGCCCAAGAGCGCGGGACTTAGGTGGAGATCGCTGATCACATACAGGACATAAAGAGACGCGAAGAAGCCCCCAAAGAATCCTGCTGTGCCCGAGTGGCCAGCGAGTGCGCGACGTATTGGGGATTGTGCTATGGCACGCATCCCGGCCGTAAGTTCTTCCCAAATGTGCAAACGGGGAGTCGGAGCCACTTGCGGCTCGGGTTTGCGAACCAGCCAAACCGTCAACGCGGAGACAAGAAAGGAAAGTGCATCGAGCAGTATCGCGATCGGTGCCGTGAGCAATTGAACCAAGATTCCGGTGAGTCCAGGTCCGGCTATCTCGGCGATAGAGCTGCTGAAAGCCAGTTTGCTATTGCCCTCGAGTATTTGGTCGCGCTCGACAAGGGAGGGCAGATAGGATTGATAGGCAACGTCGAAGATCACTGTGAGTATTCCCGCTACCGCCACAACGGCGTAAATCTGTTGCATTCGCAAAATTCCGAACACTGCGGCAAGTGGGATTGAGCCCAGAACGACTGCTCGACCGAGGTCTGTCACGATGAGGATAGGTCTGCGTCTTAGGCGATCCACGCACAATCCAGCCGCCAAACCGAAAATCAAGGATGCGAAGCCTCCGATTCCCGCAAGCATGCCCATTTGGAAAGGTCTGCGCGATCAACGGCAGAGCGACGATCGTGATTCGAGATCCAATCTCGGAGATGGTCTGGCCAATCCACAGCTTTACGAAATCGAGGTCTCGCCACAGGCTGGGAGGTCGCGAGGGCATGCTCGGTAGGATCGCACACAAAGGAGCGACAGCCTAAGAATGCCGGCGCTGCGTTTCGGGTCAACGGCGTCACCAACCGGCAGGAACCGGGTGAGGATCTGTCCGCGCAACTCGCGCGTCTGAGCGTTCATCCCAAGGCGGTGTTTTTCACGCATCTCCATCCCGACCACACCGGTGGCGTTCTGTCACCGAAGGGTTAAACGCTGGGGACGTTGCTGAACACTTGCTGAACAATAGACTGCAAATGAGGGATGTCAGTGCAACTGGGAGCTTTGTAACGTTAACAAAACAAATGAAAAATGGTCTGTGCGAATAGGTCAGGGTGAATTAGCAAACCGCCGCTCAGGATCACGTCACCGAAGTTCCGAATCTCGAGGTTCGTGATCTCTCCACCAGGGATCCCTTTTGCCGTGGCTCCGCAACAAGAAACGCTAAGGTATCGCTGGCTTTACAACCCTGAGGTCGCGACAATGGAAGTAAACCCAAAAAGCGAATCCGGATTTGTTACTCATGTTACTTTTTTTGGGCACTTTCGATGTCCATAGGAGAGACTGGAGGGCACTGCTGAGACGGAAGAGACTGCTGAGACTCGTTCCTAAACGACAGAAAATGCTGGTTTTACGAATGAAGTGACAGAAAACAAGAGAGTTACGAAAAAAGGAGTAATATAATCCCCCCTCTCCGCCATAATGTTATAGTTATTATTATTCTATAGTAACTACGCGATGTCGATCTAAGGACAGAGAGTTCAGTCCGCTGGAAAGAGGAAACTGCCCTTTCGCTATAGAAGTGAACTGTGGTTTGTTCGTATCCACTGCTCGACATCTTGTTGCAGAGTCCGCGCAATCCCGATCATCTCTTCCACTTCCCGATGAGAAATTCCTCCGCCGATGTCGTAACTGCTCACGTTTCTCTTTTTACGGAATGCGTCGAAGGCACCAATGAACTTGGAGTCTTTCCCCACGGTGAGTTCCAACGACTGAATGACTCGGTAGTGATGACTGTCACGGCCGGCGCGGTGTCCTGAGGCCGCAAGCGCCGCGGTCGCCGCCTGCAAGGCCGCGTTATAAGCGATTGCGAACCGCCAATCGTCCGACACATCCTTTGCCTGGCTGTCTTTCAGGTCGCGCGCCATAATTCCAAGCAGATTAGCGATCTCCTGCTTGCTGCTCTTATGCGTGACGAGCCAGCCGTTCTTGACCCAATCGGCGAAACTCACGCTCGTCTCCAATCACGAACAGCTTCTTTTCTTTGGCGACCGCCGACAAAAAGTGATTCTTGGCGGCGAGCTTCTCCCTAAACTCTCGCGGACCGTACACCGTCGGGTTGACCTCCCGACCCAGCTTCGTCTCAATCTTAGCCAATGTAGAAACCACATCGGAGAAACTTATCTCGCCCACGACCATCAGATCCACGTCGCTCGACGCCTTTTCCTCGCCTCGTGCAATCGAGCCGTACACGAACGCAAGCTTAATCCGATCCTTAAGAGAAGTGAGCGCTTCGTGAAGAATGTCTCGTATTCCAGACGTCTTCGCGAGAATGCTTTTGAGCTCGACGAAAATGGGATTCTTACGATTCGCCTGGTAATAGACTTGACGACCACGACGGACATCTTGGATGAGTCCGGCCTCGCTCAATTGTCGCAGTTCGCGCTGGGTTGCCCCTATTCCTGTTCCGGCGCGACGTGCGATTTCTCGTAGATAGAACTGCTCGTCGGCATGGCCGTAAAGAAGGGCGAGGATCGACCTTCGGCTTCCGCTAAAGAGGATATTCGAGAGCGCTCCGGTACGTGTACCCATATTGGGTACAATTGTACCAATATTGGGTACATGCGGAATATCGAAATGCAACTCTATTGTGTACGCAGCCAATTTGCTACTAATCTTGCTACTAATTTCGGGCGATTTGCTCGGTCTGAAGAGGACGGTTCCCTAGACCGTTGAGACCCATTAGAACCTGCACGGACACTGGTGACTTCTTCAAATCAAAAGGCCGCATTGAAAACAAGAGACATACCAACGCTCACCTCCTCCTCAGCAACAACGGTTGCAATCCCCCCCTCTCCGCCATATCTTTTGCTTTCATGCCGTTAGCACCGAATCATTATTTTTAGTCTCCATCCTCGTCGGACCGCCAAGCCACCCGATTGTAGTAAAAATGTAGTAACGGGCAGCTTCACTCCATTCTCATATGCCGCAGATTTTCACTGATTATGCGCGCGGCACGTAGGCTCGATTACTGAAAGCGCAGGAAAATCTGGGCCCTTGATGGCGCCCGATCGTTTTCGACCACAGTTGCGGGGCTTCACTGAGACATACAATAACCTTCGGCCATCACATCTTGTACTCGTGGCGATTTACTTCACTGGAAAGTTGCACGGGTTGCTCCGGCAGAACTCTGGTGAGTTCCTCCAGTTCTGGCTTATCTGGCTCCAGCGGCAACTTAACCTGTCCTCTTTGCACGACCGAGCGCAGTATTCCCATCGTGATTTCAAAGCCCTCGTACGCGCTCTCCCCATTGCAGGGATGTACCTGGTTGTCGTCGTCGAGCCAGCAAGCCATATCCTCTATATAGGGAGGCATGTCCAGGTCGTAGTTCATGCACCCTTCGCCGGAAATCACGCCTTGCTGATCTCTGGTCACGGCGCGCCACCCGCCGCCGGTCAGCACCTCCGCGAATCCCCCTGTGCCATAAACGCTGATCTTAGTTTTGCGCCACCAGTACTCCACTTCGGGCACATCCGGCGCGCCCGCCCCGCATTCAATGATTCCGCGCACTCCATTGGCAAACTGAATGAAGCCGCCCACGTAGTCCGGTGACGGATGACTGTCGGCCAGCTTTCCGCGTCCCGCTCCCTGCCCCATTACCCATTCCGTGGGTGCATTGTTGTTGTACCAGCGCATGTAGTCCACTAGGTGCGTGAAAAGGTGGAGCATCCAGCCGCCGGCGTGTGCATAAACGGTATGAATCCGTCCGATGGCTCCGCTTTCCACGATCTCCTTTACTTTCTGATAGTGCTTTCCGTAGCGGTGCTGGTGCGATACTACAGTCTTCACACCCGCGGCATTTACAACCTTGCGAATCTCGATCGCCTCGTTCATGGAAAGTGCAAGCGGTTTTTCGTAGGCGATGAGCCGTGCATTGCACTCAATTCCAATTTTGATGAGTTCCAGCCGGACAGTGGGCGGAGTGCAAAAACAGAAAGCGTCCGGCTGGATATCTTTCGCGAGGGCAAGCGGATCCGCCGAAGTTTTGGGGACCCCCAATTCTGCAGCTGCCTTTGTCAGCCTCTCGGGATTACGACCGGAGATCCCAGCTAGTTCGAAACGCGGGTGATTCCTGAAAGCCACGGCGTGATGTTTTCCGCGCTTTCCCAACCCTACGACGAGCACTTTGTACACTTGTGTCGAGCCCACGGAACGGTTCCTCGTTCATTAATTACTTCCCGAACTGGGTATCCCATTCCCTGACCTTCGCGATAGTGTAATCCACTTCTTCGGCGGTCAGCTCGGGGAACATCGGGAGAGAAACGCACTGTGCTGCGTTTGCCTGGCGTTCGGCACATGCGGCTTCAGATCCGCCAGCTTGTTCCATGGATAGCCTTCCTGTTTGTGAATCGCGATAGGGTAGTGCATCTTCGCATCGATCCCCGCTGCAACTAGGAATTGAGTTAGGTGATCGCGCTTCGGGTGCTCCACAACGTAAAGGTGATATGCGTGGCGATATCCCGGCAATTCCTTCGGAAGCTTGAGACTAGTGCCTATAAGTCCCTCGGTGTAACGTTTGGCCCATGCCCGGCGCTGATCGGTCCACTTCGTAATATGCTTTAGCTTCACGCTCAGGAATCCTGCGTGGAGATCATCCAGCCGACTATTGAACCCAAATGTGTGTACGGACCGTTTCAGCGAGCCGTGGTTGCGCAGCCGCCGCATGGTATTGTCCATCTCCGGCCTGTTGGTGATGAGCGCGCCGCCATCGCCATAGGTCCCGAGGTTCTTCTGGATGATGAAGCTGGTGCACACCGCATCGCTCAATTCACCGGGTTTGAATCCGTCTCCATGTGCATCAATTGACTGCGCGTTGTCCTCGACAACCCAAAGCTTGTGCTTCCTCGCGATCGCGCTGACCGCCTTCATGTTCGCGCACTGTCCGTAAAGATGCACAGGTACGATGCCCACAGTGCGCGGCGTGATAGCCGCTTCGATCTTCGTAGGATCGATGTTATTGGTCGCCCGATCGGAATCCACGAACACCGCTTTGCCGCCCGCGATCCAGATCGCTTCAGCCGTCGCAAAGAAGGTGTTCGCGTCCGCGCCAGGCTCCTCACCTCACACAAGATTTGACCTCAGAAGAGCCTGTCTCGGAAGCAGACGGCGGCTTCCGAAGCGACCGTTGGCACAAATCGGGTCCGAGGATAACTTCCGGGTTACCGACAATCCGCCAAAAGGCCTGACCGAGGATTGAGAGTGCTATGGCAATTTATCGACAATTGGACGTGAACCGCTAGAATCGGCAGTAATCCAAATCGGCGATTTATCGACGATTGCCGGTGGCGGCTTGGCGAGGGGTTTCGGGAGATGCATGCTCTGTCTGCATCGGCCCAATTCCTTCTACCTCTTCAAGGGTCTCAGTTTCCCACCACTCCACGTGCCATGTGTTCGCTGGAATAGTGAAGGTGCTGCCTGCATCGAATCGCTGTACGCGCGCGTTGTCGAGATCACCCATCAAAATAAATTTGCGACCAAAACGGACAGTGATCTTCATTGCAACCGAGTGACGATGAGGGGCGAGACTCGCGCCCGCTGGGGCCTGGAAGTAGTAGTGAAAGCGGCCTGGTTTTGTCGGGTTGCCGTCGAGGTCGCGGTAAATCGCTACAGGCGATGGCCTATCGGCGTGCCACAGTAGCTCCTCGCTGGCCTTTTCCTGGGCTATCGCTCGTACCGAAAGTAATATCAGTGATGTCAAAAGCAAATTGCTTCGCAGCATTCCCTTTACCTTCCTTTCTGCGCCGATGAGTCTGATATGCTTCAACCGGTATCATTACCATGCGGAAACTCAATTCAGACCCACGCCTGTTGAACATTGGCGGGCAAGGCCGAAGGTCAATTGTTGTTAACAGGCGATTGCGCTCACAGCCTCTGCAACCAGGTCTGGGCCGGATTCTAGTCGTATGACGGGCGATGCGGAAGTAATTCCGATGGCGCGTTAGTTCCGGGTTGCCGACAACTCGCTACGTGAACATTCCGGTTGAAGAGTCGTGATTGACTCCGCCATTTGATTAGTGGTGGGCCCTCTGTAGTCGCTGGCCGACATTGCAGTGGGCACGCGAAGTGCCGCTGTCGGGCGAGCCGGTTGATGTCCACGATCGGATTGCCGCCTATTCCGCATGGCTGAAAACAGCATCGCTGCCAAAGCTCTTTATTGACGCGGAGCCCGGTGTATTCATCACGGGCCGAATCAGGAGACTGGCGAGCAGCTTCCCTAATCAGCGCCGCGTCGTCGCCAGAGGTCTGCACTTCGTGCAAGAGGACACTCCCGACGAGATTGGACGGGCGATCGCCAGCTGGCTCGAACGAATTTGACGAACCTTTGCTGGGCTGGCCACTATGGTAGAGAGGAAGCCTTCTGAAGCAATGTAGGCCCGCCGAGCACATCTCCACAGTGTCAACCTACCACGCATACAAAAGAGAAGGACTTGACCGTATCGAACACGCTCTTTATACGCGTCATACCATTATCACAGGTAAGAATCACAGGTAGGAATTACAGTCTCCATACTGATTTGCGGACAGTATTGTGCGGTCTGCGTGGAAGCCGCTCGTACAAATGCTGACTTGTCTACTCACCTCGCCTGACTACTCACCACAAGCCGACTTCCCGGTACAAAAGCTACTGCCCCGCACGCTGACTGAAACCGTTGCCTCTGGCCCTGCCTAAATATACCTTGACACGTATATGCTCGGTGGAGTATATCAAGAGTATGGAATCTGTGTTCGAAATCATTGCGGAGCCGAACCGCCGCGCGATATTGAGCCTCCTGGTCTCGTCACAACAGTCGGTGGGAGAGATCGAGCGTCAGCTTCGTATGCCGCAGCCGACCGTGTCAAAGCACCTGCGAGTGCTGCGCGAGGCCGGTTTCGTGGAATCCACGGTGGACGCACAGCGCCGTCTCTACCGGCTGAAACCTGAACCACTTCAGG
>WNGH01011265.1_pt1 | contig 12221 bp, 14 predicted proteins | sample 5400631 | NCBI WGS metagenome assembly WNGH01 (sample SAMN13153373, study PRJNA577476) | soil metagenome | isolation source: 115 cm soil or saprolite under Garry oak tree replicate 1 | place: USA:California | collected 2016-06-15 | reverse complement strand
GGAAACCACCGGAGTCGCCTCGGAACCCACCGCCGCCATGAAAGCCACGATCACCGCCTCGGAAACCGCCGCGGTCGAAGCCTCCGCGCCCGCCGAAATCGCGTCCGCGGTCACCCCAGCCAGGTCGCCCATAGAAGCCACGTCCGTAATAGCCGCGTCCATAGAAACCGCCGCCATAGTAGCCGCGGCCATAGAAGCCAGGGCGCCCGTAAAAGCCGTGGAACCATGGTCCAGCACCGATAAACACGCCGTCGACAAAGTAGTCAGAGCCGTAGTAGCCGTAAGGCGCACAACCATACGGGTAATATCCGTAGTAGCCGTAAGCGCAGACCGGAGCAGGCCCGTAGTACGCTGGGCCGACTCCAACGCCGACAAAAACTCTTTGTGCATGGGAAGGAACTGCCATCGCAAACATGCAAATCGCCAGCAACGCAAAATATTTTAGATAACGCATCTTTCTTTGTCCTCGCCAGATCCCGAACTTCAGTTCACTATCGATTGGGATCTGAGCGCTTTTGGTGACTCAGACTTGACTGGGCACCTACCTAGTTTAACTCCAATGAGGGGAAAAAGTTGCGGTCCCTCCTTGTCTTGAGCCGGGGAGATTCCCCCTATTCGCTTGGCCCGCTACAACCGCTTTGGTAGTGTCCGTTTGGCTTTAGGTATCAGAGGCTTTAGATGATTGTGGTGATCGAATTGCGAAAAGCTACTCTATGACTAGAAACGCGGTTAGATCGGGGGAGTCCAATTCGCCAAATTCTAAGTAGAACTAGAATCTATGTGCGCCTTTTCCTTGGCGGATTATTCAATTTAGCGGGGATTCCCGGCCTTGTGCGAGAGTGTACCTACGGTGGGTCCACAGCCAAAGCTGAGATAACTGTGAGGCACGGAGGCCTATTCACAATTATCTCAGTCAATGGGCTGGACATCTATTTTCACCGTCTAACAGGTTCGATAGACGGTATAGGGTCTATGTCCTGTTGCAAACCGGATTCAACTCACGGATCAGTTGAGCTTCCCGAGATACCCGTGTCATCTCATCACAACGCTCAAAAATAAAGTGTGTGGGATTCCGACGTGCGATACGGAGTCCTTGATCTGACTGGAGTCGGATATGTTCGTAGAGGCGTGCTTCCATGTCCTTAGCCTCCCCGATATATATCCACTCGGAGCCGTTGTAAATCCCATACACGCCTGATGCACGTGGCGCGTATGAGGCGATTCCTTGTTCTGAATATGTAAAACCTGTCGTACTCGAAAAAGGCATATAGCTACTCCTCACTATCTTTCTGCCCCGAAGGGCGGTTGCACTGGACACACCCGTGGCATGTGCCCCGCAAGTTAATAAAACGTATGTTGACGGAGAGCGGCAAACCGCCTTAGAATAGTGGGTATCGGGTTCCACTATCTCCGCCAACGTGCGGAACAAAGCGCCTCGCCTGACCGCGAGGCGTTTCGCATTTCGAGTATATCACGGGGAATAACTCTGCCACTACAAATAGTGCACAATTTTGGTGCACCACTAGGCTGCCACTTCCCGCGAATTACTCAATCCAATAAATTCACAATCTCTTCGATGCTCCAAGCGTGATCTGCAATTCCAGCTTCCATTGCAGGCGTAACACTCAAACCATTCTACCTGCTTACTAGCAAGCATGTCAAGATAGATGTTTGTGCTTGCTATCAAATGCTTGCTGGTCTATTATTGGGTGCGAGGTAACGACCAATGTCCGATGACAAAACCATTCAGTCACGAGGCGGAACTGCTCGGGCTGAGAACTTATCTAAGGCTGACCGTAGTTCGATTGCAAAAGTCGCTGCTCAGGCGCGATGGGAAAAGGCAGGCAAGGTGTTGCCAAGGGCCATTTACGAAGGAACGTTGATTATTGGTGATATGGAAATTGCTTGCGCTGTCTTAGATAACGGAATGCGAGTACTAACCCAAAGCGGCGTAATGGTTGCCTTGGGACGGGCACGGCAGGCAAAGGGAAGACAGTACTATGATAGCGACGTCGACCTACCGGCATTTTTGACTGCTAAGAACCTCAAACCATTCATTCCAAATGCGTTATCGGTGAAGTCGAGCCAATTGGATTTTATCGCACTAAATGGACATCGCGCATTTGGATATGCCGCTGAAATACTTCCTCAAATTTGCGGTGTTTTCTTGGATGCGGAGAAGGCGGGCGTTCTAACCCACATGCAAGAACCAATTGCGGCAAAGGCGCTGATTCTTATTCGCGGCTTTGCAAGTGTCGGAATTATTTCATTGATTGATGAAGCGACTGGCTATCAGTATGAGAGACCTCGCCGAGACCTTGAAGAATATCTGAGGAAGTTTTTGGCGGAAGGATTGCGACGGTGGGTACGAACGTTCCCCGGTGATTATTTTAAGCATCTGTGCCGCTTAAAGAATGTAGCTCTGCGCCCAGACATGAAGCTACCCCAGTATTTTGGGCACCTGACAAACGACTTGATTTGGAAGCGAATTGCGCCGGGCTTACTCAAGGCGTTGAAGGAAAGAAGGAGCGAACGCGGGAGCAAAAGTAACAAGCTCCATTCTTGGACTAGTGAGGAACTTGGCAAACCCGAGTTGCTACTGCACTTGGGTACAGTGGTCGGTCTAATGAAAATTCATAATGACTATGAGAAGTTCTATGCCCAGCTAAACCAGATTGCTCCAATGTATCCAGATAACCCAACATTATTCGATAACCCTAAGGATTGGGAAGTTCCCAGACTCAAAGACTAACTATTAGTGCTTTGTTTAAGAATGCGTGCCGCGATCTGATTCACGTCAGGTTTCGGTTCAGGCTTCTTTTTGGACGGTTTTTTCTTTGCTTTCTTTTTCGCCGTGCTGCCACGGGTGCCACAGCGATGCGAGGATGCAATAGGGTCAGATTCTAAACGGCCCCCCGTATTTTTCGTGCGTTGACGATGCGGGCCACAAACGTCTATAATTATCGTTTGCCTTTAGCGCTTGGAGGACCGATGTACGCCGTTATTCAAACCGGGGGGAAGCAGTACCGCGTCGCGCCCGGCGACACCATCCGCATTGAGCGGGTCGATGGCAAGGTAGGGGAAAAAGTGTACTTTGGCTCCGTCTTGGCCGTCCACACAGACGACAAGAAAATGGTATTGGGCGCCGATGCCGGCAAAGCATCCGTGAGCGGCAAGATCGTCTCGCAGGGCCGCGGCAAAAAGCTCACCGTGCTGAAGTTCAAGAAGGGCAATCAGTACAAGATTTCTCGCGGTCACCGGCAGAACTACACGGCCGTCGAAGTCAGCGATATCAAGCTGTAACCAATCACATTTCGCCGGGTTTCAACTCGGCAGTTTTCTCGAAAAGGATTCGTCATGGCACATAAGAAGGGCGGCGGCTCCTCTACCAACGGCCGCGATTCACACGGCCAAAGGCTGGGCGTCAAGCGCTTTGGCGGGCAGCTCGTCAACGCCGGCACCATTCTGGTGCGCCAGCGCGGCACCAAGCATCAGGCCGGTGAAAACGTCGGCCAGGGCAAGGACGACACGCTCTTCGCGATGGTTACCGGCTTCGTGAAGTTCGAAGACAAAGGCCGTCACGGGCGCTTTATCAGCGTCAAGCCTGCCGAGCAAGCCAAGTCCGCCGCGAACTAGCTGCCTTTGCCGCTGGATTCTGTCGTTGCATTTTGGGCGGATTTTAGTCCACCCTTCTTCGCTTCCGCGGTCCGGCTTCCCTGGACCGTTTTTTCATTTCCAGCGCGGTCAATTTTATGGAGTCTATTTCCTGTGTTCGTTGATGAAGCCAAAATATTCGTGAAGGGCGGCGACGGCGGCAATGGCTGCATCGCCTTCCGGCGCGAAAAATACGTGCCGCGCGGGGGTCCCTCCGGCGGCGACGGCGGCCATGGCGGCAGCATCTATCTGGAAGCCAACATCAACGACAACACGCTGCTGCGCTATCGCTACAACCGGGAATTCAAAGCCGATCGCGGCCGCCACGGCGAAGGCTCCAACTGCACCGGCCATTCCGGCGAGGACATGATTCTGCGCGTTCCCATTGGAACGCTGGTCTTTGACGAACCGGGCGGCGCAACCATCGCCGATCTCGCCAGCCCGGGCCAGCGCGTGCTGATCGCGCACGGTGGCCGCGGCGGACGCGGCAACCAGCATTTTGCCAAGCCCTGGCATCAGGCCCCGCGCGAACACGAGGACGGATTCCCGGGCGAAGAGCGCCATCTTCGTCTCGAGCTGAAACTCCTGGCTGATGTCGGCTTGGTGGGTTTCCCCAATGCCGGCAAGTCAACGCTGATTTCCGTTATCTCCGCGGCGCGCCCGAAAATCGCCAACTATCCATTTACGACGCTCGAACCGAATCTGGGCGTGGTCAACGCGGACGGTGGCACTGGCGGTCACGGCACCGAGCTAGGGCGCACGTTTGTGGTCGCTGATCTTCCCGGCCTCATCGAAGGGGCCCACTTGGGAGCGGGCCTCGGCATTCGTTTTCTTCGCCACGTCGAACGCACGCGCCTGCTTGTCCATCTGATTGATACGAGCGATTCGAATGCCGATGATCCCGTTCACTCGTTCGGGGTCATCAACGGAGAGCTCGAAGCCTTCAGTGCATCGCTCATCGAAAAACCGATGATTGTCGTCGCCACCAAGCTCGATGCCACGACCGACCGTACCCGGCTTGAAGCTCTTCGCGATTTCTGCAAGGAGCGCAATCTTGAATTCCACTCTGTTTCCGCGGCCGCGGGCGACGGTGTGAAAGATCTGGTTCGCTCAATCGCCGATGCCCTGGACAGGATTCCTCGCCTGGCTCCCGATTCCTTTACCGAGCCAATGGCTCCTGAGGGTGAGGATGAGCAACCGTTATCGGCGCCTGTTGACCGCTCGGCGGTGGCCGCGAACGAGAAAGAAGATTCGTGAGAGAATTAATTATGCCGTGCGCGGCCTTGATGCAATCTGGGCTGGCAGCACGTTCTTGGGAGCATCATTGACCACCGCGCAGGCGCACCGCACCGCCGCAAAACATCATCCTCGCCACATCGCGATTTTCGGCGGTTCCTTCGACCCCATCCACAATGGCCATCTTTCCGCCGCGCGCGCCGCCGACCGGCGCTTCAATTTCGACGAGATTCACTTCATCGCGGCAAGCCGTCCTCCGCACAAACTGAAGCAGCACCTCGCCCCATTTCCGCACCGGTTTGCCATGGTCTCGCTCGCTTGCACCGAGCATCCCCACTTCGTGCCCTCGCTTGCCGAAGCCGGCGAGGATTTCAGCGGCACGCAACTCCACTATTCCGTGGACACCGTGCGTTATTTCCGAAACGTCTACCACGGCCACGGCGATCGCCTTTATTTCATTATTGGTGCTGACGCCTTCCTCGATATTCCCATGTGGAAGGAATACGAAACCCTGCTCGGCCTATGCGATTTTATCATCGCCAACCGCCCGGGCATCCGCAGCGAAGCCCTGCGCTTGGTGATTCCGCCGGACTTGATGGCGCGTCCGGACGCGAAAAAAGAAGCCGATCAGCCTTCCCAGGTCGTCGCACATCTTGACAAGACCACCGTGTATTTGCTTGAAAACGTCGCCAGCGAAGTTTCCGCCACCGACATCCGGCGCCGCGCGCAACGCGGCCAGTCCATTCACGGACTTGTTTCCGCGCGCGTCGAGGAATACATTCTCAAGCAGGGCCTATACCGGTGAAATTCGAATCCTTGCCGCATGGCGTGCGCCTCGCCGTCGAAGGCGCACAAGAAAAGAAAGCCGCCGGCATTACCGTTCTCGACCTCCGGGGCGCGGGCGCCTTTACGGATTATTTTGTGATCTGCACCGGCTTCAGCACGCCGCAGGTGCAGGCCATCTGCACGGAAGTCGAAGAGCAGCTCCACAAACATGTCCGCCGCTCGCCCCAGCATCGCGAGGGGCATCGCTCCGCCGAATGGGCGCTGCTGGATTTCGGCGGTTTTGTCGTGCACGTTTTCAGCGAGCAGGCACGGCGCTACTACGATCTCGAGCGCCTCTGGCGCCCGTCGCCCAAGCTCGATATCCCCGATCAGCCCGACGGCCCTTCTTCCGGGCGGGATTTGCCTGATTCGTCCTTCGGGCACGAGCACTTTCCCGGCGAAGCTGCCTCCAGCCGGCCCCATAGCGGCCGTTCGCGGCAATGACCGAGGCACGATTGCCGTGGATCGCCGCCGATCCCGCATCACTCCGTTTGTTTGACCTCGCTGAAAAAGTCGCGGTTGCTCCGGCCACTCTCTTGATCACCGGCGAAAGCGGCACCGGCAAAGACCATCTCGCGCGCCTGGTTCATGAACTCGGTCCGCGCCGCGACGCGCCGTTCCTGAAAATCGATTGCGCCAGCCTTCCGCCGCAGCTTGTCGAGAGCGAACTCTTCGGCCATGAGCGCGGCGCTTTTACCGGCGCAGTCGAACGCAAGCTTGGGCGCTTCGAACTCGGCGGCAATGGCACCATCGTTCTCGATGGAGTCGCGGCGCTTTCTCCAGGAGCGCAAGGCAAACTCCTGCGCATCCTGCAGGAGCGCACGTTCGAACGGCTCGGCGGCACGGAAACCCTGCGTATCGAAGCGCGCCTTATTGCTCTTACCAATGTCGATCTTCCCGCGGCCGTGAAGTCCGGCAATTTCCGTGAAGATCTTTATTTCCGCCTGAACGTTCTGACTCTCACCGTTGCGCCGCTCCGCGAACGCCGCGCGGATATCCTGCCCCTCGCCGATCACCTTCTCGCGACCCTTCGCTCCGTTCACTCCCGCCCCAATGCGCAATTGAGCGATTCGGCGCGCCGGATGCTCTCGGCTTATTTGTGGCCCGGCAATATCCGCGAACTTCGCAATGCTCTCGAGCGCGCGGTGGTTTTCTCGCGTCCCGGCCGCGGCGTAGCCACGCCCAAGAGTGATCTCCTCGAGCCGGAAAATTTTCCAGAGAGTGTGCAAGCCGCCGCGCCCGGCGCCGCCAGTCCGGTTGCCGGCCTCCGCTCCCTCGAGGAAGTCGAGCGCGAAGTTATCGCCGCCACCCTGGAAGCTACGCACTACCAGATCAGCCGCTCCGCCGAGGCCCTAGGCATCAGCCGCAAAACGCTCCTCGAGAAGCGCAAGAAATACGGGCTGAAGTGAAACTCCGACTGCTCATGCTCGGAAAGACCCGGCGACCCGAAATACGCGCTGTTCTTGACGACTATGTAAAACGCATCAGCCGTTCGTGTCCGATCGAAATCACGGAAGTCCGTGACAGCAACGCCGCCCTCAAAAGACTTGACGCTGACCGCGCCACAACCGTCGTCCTTCTCGACGCTGCCGGAAAACATCTCGATTCAAACGCTCTCGCCAAATGGCTCGGTGAACTCCGCGACCGCGGCACCCGTGAACTCATCTTCCTCTGCGGTGACGCCGACGGCTTTCCAGATAATTTGCGTCAGCGAGCTCATCAGAAACTTTCTCTCAGCGCCATGACCTTTTCCCATGAACTCGCCCGCGTCATGCTCGCCGAGCAGCTCTACCGCGCCTTCGCCATCCTCTCCGGCAGCCCCTATCCGAAATAGCCCGCGTGGTGTAAAACCATATCCACCATGACCATCCGCATTGTCCCAGACAAAAACCAACCCTCCGCCGCAATCGAAATCCCTCTCGAAAAACCGCTCCCTGACTATGACCTTGACCAACTCGAACAGCCCACGCCGCGCGACGTCGACGTTATCCTTGTTTCGCAGGGCTTTCGCGATCTGGTCGACGATGCTCGTGGCGTTCTCACCGACCTCCTCAGCGGCACCGGTATTGAAATCGCACAATTCACCGGAGCCATTTGTCCCGGCGACGACGAAACCTACCGCCCCGGCTTGTGGATCGTCCTCCGCGACGCCAATACCGCCCACGGCCGCGAACTCTCGACCGATTCGCGCATCCGCATCGCTGCCATCGCCGATGAATTCATGAAGCGCCTCCAGCTCGTCTGATTCCCGCGCGCACACGTCACTATTAGCGGAAATACCGGGACCGCGAACTTGACCTTTGCCGGTGGACTCCGCAAACTCTAGTCCTTTCGCCGCCGCCCTCGAATCCAAGGACTATGCCGGAAGAAAAAGGACTGCTCATCGTTTACACCGGGCCGGGCAAGGGCAAGACGACGTGCGCGCTCGGAACTGCCTTTCGCGCCGTGGGCCAGGGCTTGCGCGTGCTGATGGTCCAGTTCATCAAGGGTTCCTGGCACTACGGGGAGCTCGACGCCGCCAAAATGCTCGGCGGCGCCGAAACCGATCCCGCGGACATCAAGTTGGCGCAGGAGTGCTGGCAAGCCGGCCGCGACGCCATTTACAGCGGCAGGTATGACCTCGTGGTTCTCGACGAAATCAACTACACCATCAGCTACAAAATGCTCGACGCCGGCGAAGTCGTCGAAGCGCTGAAGAACCGCCCCGACCGGGTTCACGTCATCTGCACCGGACGCAACGCCCATCCACAGCTCGTCGAGCTCGCCGACCTCGTCACCGAGATGCGTGAGGTGAAACACCCCTACACCAAGGGTATACTGGCCCAACGGGGGATCGACTACTAGCTCTGCGAATGTAGCCGTCTCGCTGAGTTTTTCTGACGCACGATTCTTTCTCTTACTTAGAACTTAAGGACCTTATAACCGAAAACTCTCTGCCATGGCCTGGTTCAAGCGCGACAAAAAATCGATCGAGCAATCCACTCCGCCCGAGGAGCGCCGCGTGCGTACCGAGGGCCTGTGGGTCAAGTGCGAATCCTGTCGGACCATCGTTTTCCGCAAGGACCTGGAAGCCAATCTCTTCGTCTGCCCCAAGTGCCAGTTTCATTTCAAAATGAATTCCAAGCAGCGCCTCGGAATGCTCCTCGACGGCCGCTGGACCGAGCACGACGCCGGCATGACCTCGACCGACCCGCTCAAGTTTGTCGACACCAAAACCTACGCCGCGCGCCTCCGCGAAGCCAAGAAGAAACTTGGCATGAACGACGCCGTCATCATGGCCGAAGGCCAGCTCAACGGCCGGCCCGTCGTCATGTGCGCCATGGAGTTCGGCTTCATCGGCGGCTCCATGGGCGCGGTGGTCGGCGAAAAAGTCACTCGCGGCATCGAGCTTGCCATGGAAACCCGCCAGCCCTTCATCGCCATCTCCTGTTCCGGCGGTGCGCGCATGATGGAAGGCACCATCAGCCTGATGCAGCTCGCCAAAGTTTCCGCGGCCCTCGCGCGCCTGGACGAGGAAAAACTTCCTTACATTTCCGTGCTCACCGATCCCACCACCGGCGGCGTCACGGCCAGCTTCGCCATGCTCGGCGACCTCAACATCGGCGAACCCGGCGCCCTGATCGGCTTCGCCGGTCCGCGCGTCATCGAACAAACGATCCGCGAGAAACTCCCCGAGGGGTTTCAGCGTTCCGAATTCCTCCTTGAACACGGCTTCCTCGACGCGGTCGTCCATCGCAAAGATCTCAAATCCTTCATCGCCAACTCCCTCGATTTGCTTTTGACCTGAGATGAATTACGAATCCTCGGTCCGCTACTTGCTCTCTCTCGGCCGCGAACTGGCTGCGCCAACGCAGGCCGCGGCTGCAAAGTTCGATCTCGAAAACATCACCATCCTTGCCGAGCGCCTCGGCCACCCGGAGCGCGCCTATCCTAGCGTCCACATCGCCGGCACCAACGGCAAAGGCTCAACCGCTGCGTTTCTCGAATCCATCCTCCGCCAAGCTGGCTTTCGAACGGGCCTCAACACCTCACCCCATCTCGAAAAAATCAACGAACGCATTCGCGTCCATGGCGAGGAGATCAATGATGAAACCTTCGCCGATACCCTCTCTCGCATTCAAGTCTTGATCGAAGAACTCCTCGCCTCGGGCAAACTTCGTGGGCATCCCACTTATTTCGAATGTGTAACGGCCATGGCTTTCGAGTCTTTCGCCCGCGAGCGCGTTGCATTCGGCGTGTTTGAAGTCGGCCTCGGCGGCCGCCTCGATGCCACTAACATTCTTTCGCCCGTCGTCACCATCATCACGCGCATCGATTTCGACCACGAAAACTTTCTCGGCCACTCCCTCAAGGAAATCGCTTTTGAAAAAGCAGGTATCCTGAAGCCCGGCGTACCTCTCGTCCTAGCCGAACAGCGCCCCGAAGCCCTTGAAGTAATCCTCGCTCGCGCCAGGGAACTCGCCTGCCCGGTCATTGAGCCGGCTCAAATCTTTCGCGTCGACCAAGAATCCTTGCAAAACGGCTTCGCGCGCGCCCGCGTCATCGAGGCAGACTCCGGCAAATCCTTAGAAATCGCCCCAAGTCTTCCAGGTCGATTCCAGCTCCAGAACGCCGTCAACGGCGTCGCCGCCTCGCACGTCCTCCAAAACCGCGGCTTTCGAATTCCCGACGATGCAATCACGCATGGGATCGCCAACACCGTCTGGCCCGGCCGCCTCGAAAAACTGCAATCCTCTCCCGATGTTTATTTCGATGGTGCACACAATCCCGGCGCCGCCCGCGAACTCGGCTATTTCCTCGAGCAGAATTTCTCCGGCCGCAAAATCTTTCTGATCTACGCCGCCCTCCGTGATAAAGCCGTCGACGAAGTCGCCGGCCTCCTCTTCCCCCGCGCCGCGGAGGTCATCTTCACCGCGCCCCGCACCTCCCGAGCCGTTTCCGCCGCGCAACTCGCGGAAATCGCAGGCCATCACGCCGTGCATTTTTCCGTGATCCCCGATGCCGAGCGCGCCTTCGAACACGCCCTTGCCGAAGCCACGCTCGAAGACGCCATTTTCATCACCGGCTCTCTCTATTTGGTCGGCCAACTCCGCAACTACTGGAAACAGCGCACCCAAGTCGCCACGCGCTGAAAAAAACCGTAGAATATCGCCCTCAAGGTTTTATCGAGCATCGGCGGCTTGTGCTGTCGCCGCGGTGCTGTCTGTTCGGAGTCTTGGAGTTGTAGTGGGGTAGCATGCTGCGCCACAGCTAAGAAAGCCACGCTTGGGCAGAGGCATCCACACTTTGAACGATTGGCATATCCAATGAAGACAAAAGCGAAGGGGCCCTCAACCGACAGAAAAGGCGTAATCACTCATCCTCTCGTCGGCATCATCATGGGCTCCGGCTCCGACTGGGATACCATGAAATTCGCCGCCCGGACCCTCAAGGCCCTCGGTGTTCCACATGAAACGCGCCAGGTCATCATTGCTGGCGCCGGCGGAGCCGCCCATCTTCCAGGCATGACTGCTTCAAAAACGGTTCTCCCCGTTCTCGGCGTCCCCGTGGAATCGAAAGCGCTCAAAGGCCTCGATTCGCTCCTGTCCATCGCGCAAATGCCGCGCGGCGTTCCTGTCGGCACGCTCGCCATTGGCATGTCCGGCGCGGTGAATGCCGCGCTCCTGGCCGCTGCTATTCTCGGGGTAAAGTTTCCCGCAGTCCGCAGAGCGCTCCGAAAATTTCGCGACGATCAAACTGGTCTCGTCCTCGCCAATCCCGATCCGTCCGCGGCCCCGGCGCCAAAGAAAAAGGGGAAGCGCGCGTGACCATCGGCATCCTCGGCGGCGGACAGCTCGGCTACATGCTCGCCCTCGCCGGCTATCCGCTCGGCCTCCATTTCCGTTTTCTCGATCCTTCCCCCGAAGCTCCCGTGGGCCGCATCGCCCAGCGCGTCACCGCCGACTACACCGATCAAGCCGCGCTCGAAAAATTCTCCAGCGGGCTCGAGCTCGTCACCTACGAATTTGAAAACGTTCCCGTGGAAGCTGCCAGGTTCCTTGCCGAGCGCGTTCCCGTCTATCCGCCGCCCGCCGCCCTCGAAGCCGCGCAGGACCGCCTCGCCGAGAAAGATCTCTTCCGCAAACTCGGAATCGCCACCACTGAATTTGCCTCTGTTTCGAACGCCAGAGAACTCGACGCCGCCATAAAAACCATCGGCCTTCCTTCGGTTTTAAAAACTTCTCGAATGGGCTACGACGGCAAAGGGCAGTGGATTCTGCGCACCGCGGACGACGTCGCGAAAGCCAAGTCCGAGCTTCCTCCCGTAAAACTCATCCTCGAGCGTTTCGTCCCCTTCGCTCGCGAACTCTCCGTCCTCGCGGTCCGTTCTCGCACCGGCGAAATGGCGCTTTACCCGCTCGTAGAAAACCACCACCGCAACGGCATCCTCCGGCTGTCTCTCGCGCCGGCGCCGCGCCTTGAGCCTCCGATCCAGCGCGCCGCGGAAAGAGCCGCTCACCGCGTTC
>WNGH01005374.1_pt1 | contig 12221 bp, 13 predicted proteins | sample 5400631 | NCBI WGS metagenome assembly WNGH01 (sample SAMN13153373, study PRJNA577476) | soil metagenome | isolation source: 115 cm soil or saprolite under Garry oak tree replicate 1 | place: USA:California | collected 2016-06-15 | reverse complement strand
CGACCGGCCGCAAAGTCGTCTTCACCTGGCGGATGGCGGCCGCGGCCTCGGTCAGCGCGCGGGTCGTAGCCTCGTCCTGCTTCTCGACGCCGTAGATGCGCGTCAGCGCGTCCCGCACCTGGCTCACGGAGTTGCTCTTCAGGATGTGGATCGGCAGCCCGCGGCTCTCCGCCTGGCGCAGGCTGTCGGGCCGGCGGCGGTAGTGGTTCTTCAGGGTCAGCACCGCGTCGGCGCCGTCCAGGTTGCCGAGCACGCGGACCGGAAGCTCGAGCTCGCGGACCGACTGTTCGACGTGGTGACGGCTCACACCGTAGGGAAAGATGCCAAGCGGCTTGCTGCTCGACGGCGTCGCGGGGGGCTCCGACGCGACGACCACCGGCAGGTCGACGTTGGAGATAACGCGACCGTCCCGCGTGCGGACGCGGATCTTAGGTGTCTGCAGCGGTCCGCGAAGCGCCGTGTCGACGACGTCGGCGAGCGGCAGGTGAATCGCCACCCGGTCGCGATCCTGGATCTCGATCAGAACGTCAAACGTCGGCGGGGCCTTGCGTTCGAGCACCGACTTCTGGGTGCCCCGGCGCCGCGCCTCCTCGTCCGACAAGGTCACGCTCTGGATCCCGCCCAGCAGGTCGTTGAGGGTCGGGTTGACGAGCAGGTTCTCCAGCGTCTGCCCGTGAGCGGTGGCGATGAGCTGCACGCCGCGCTCAGCGATCGTCCGCGCCGCTGCCGCCTCGAGCTCGGTGCCGATCTCGTCGATGACGATCACCTCGGGCATATGGTTCTCGACCGCCTCGATCATCACCGCGTGCTGAAGCAGGGGCGTCCTCACCTGCATGCGTCTCGCGCGGCCGATGCCTGGGTGCGGGATGTCGCCGTCGCCGCCGATCTCGTTCGACGTGTCGACGATGACGACGCGCTTGCGCAGCTCGTCAGCGAGCAGGCGCGCGCACTCGCGCAGCATGGTCGTCTTGCCGATGCCCGGGCGGCCGAGCAAGAGGATGCTCTGGCCGCTGACGACGATGTCGCGGATGATCTCGCCGGTGCCGGTGACGGCGCGGCCGACGCGCATGGTCAGGCCGACGATGCGCCCGGATCGGTTGCGGATCGCGGAGACGCGGTGCAGCGTGCGCTCGATGCCGGCTCGGTTGTCAGCGCCGAACTGGCCCACGTTGTTGGCGACGTGGTCGAGGTCGGATGCCGAGACCGGATGGTCGGCCAGCAGCACCTCGCGGCCGGGGACGCGCGCCTCGGGCTCGCGGCCGAGGTCGAGGACGATCTCCAGCAGCTCGCGAGGGTCGATGCGGTCGTGGAGCGCGCGGGCGAGCTCAGGCGGCAGGGCGCGCGCGAGGAGCTCGATCTCTTCGTCCCAGCGGGGAGCGCGGGATGGTTCTCTTTGACTTAGAGACACAGACGGGGGCCTCGGCGAGAGATTCGGTGGACAGGCGGCCCAGATGCTAGGCGCGGCCGAGCACCGGAGCGAGCGCATCCGTTGATGCGTGAGCGAGGAGCGGAGGCCGCAACAACGCAGATGGGCTGCATGGACGCCGAAGATCCGTCGAGGATCCCCGGCTGTGTCTCTCTGCTCATCCGAAAGAGGGCACCAGGCCTTTCTCGCGGACCGGCTTGGACACGCGGACCGCCAGCTCCCTCACCAGAAGGAGCTGCGTCAAAAGGACGCTGAACCCACGGCCTCGGAGAGCGTCGATCATGTGCGAATCGTAGTGACGAAGGCTCGACCACGCCGGCGCCTCGGAGTCCCCGAGCAGCGAGATTCCGAAGTCCGCGAGCTCCGCGGGCAGCGGGCTCTCCGGCAGCGCCATGAACTGCAATGTATCGGGCCGCGCGTCACCGCCGCGCTGCATCCGCACCCAGCCGACAACCTCGATGCGGTCCACGACCTGGCTGCCCGCCGCCTCGCCGGCATGCAGCGCCTTCCACTCCCGGTACGTCGGCGCCTCGAGCTGCGAAACCCCTTGCGGCGTCACCTTGCGGTAGAGGTGGTAGAGCTTGCGGTCGTCGCCGCGCTTGCTCGTGCGCAGGCCCAGCGGGTATTCATCGGAGCGCTGGCTGGGCCGTTCGCTGAAGAGCACCTGCTCGGTCGCGTACTGGCGGAACCCGGAAAGGCGAAACGCGGGCAGGAGCGCGTCGCGGTCGGGCAGGCGGACGAACAGGCGCAGCGCGCCGCGCTCGAGCGCCCGGTTGCACAGGTGCTGGACCAGCGCCGGCGCCACCTCGTCGGTGTCGGCCTCGTCGGCGACCTGCAGGTTCAACACCTGGAGCACCCGCGCCAGCCGGAGGTCCAGCGCCAGTGGCTGGCCCGACGCCTGGATGAAACCCACGACCTTGCCGTTGTCCTCGGCGACGTACATAAGGGTGTCCTGCGCAAGCGGCAGCAGCGCCGACAGCGTCGAGCTCAGCATCGACCACAGGCGCGCGGCGGGTGGCGCGGCCTCGCTGAGCTTGATCTCGGACGAGCGGTGCATCTCCTCGATGCGCGCCAGGTCGAGAAGGCCGGCGGTGCGAATCCTCATGCGTGGTCGCCCGCCAGGCGAACGAACTCCCGGTGGAGACGGAGGTCGCCCGACAGCTCGGGGTGGAAGGAAAGCGCAAGGATTCGCCCCTGGCGGACCGCGACGGGGTGGTCGTCGTAGCTCCCGACGACCTTCACGTCGCCGGTTCTCTCGACCAGCGGCGCGCGGATGAACACGCCGGGAAACGTCTTGCCGTTCATGCCTTCGATGTGGAGCGGGGCTTCGAAGCTGTCGACCTGGCGGCCGTAGCCGTTTCGGCGGACGCCGATGTCGAGGAGACCGAGCCCGTGCTGGTCGGCCATTCCGTCGCCGATGTCGCGCGCGAGCACGATCATGCCCGCGCACGTGGCGAGGGTTGCGAGCCCACGCTGGATCGCGTCGCGCAGCGGCTCGAGCAGGCCCACGCGGTCCATCAGCATCGTCATCGTGGTGCTCTCGCCGCCAGGAAGGACGATGCCGTCGAGCCCGTCGAGGTCCTCGCGCGTGCGCACCAGCCGTGTGCGCGCGCCGACAGCCTTCAGCGCTTTGACATGCTCAGCGAACGCACCCTGCATCGCGAGGACCCCGATGAGGGGTGGGTTGTTGTTGCTACCAGCCTCTGGCAGCGAGCAGCTCTTCCTTCGGGATCGCGGGGATCTCGAGGCCGCGCATCGCCTCGCCCAACCCCGCGGAGACCTCGGCGATGACCTCAGGCTTGTCGAAGTACGTCGTCGCCGCGACGATCGCCCTGGCACGCTTCAAGGGGTCCTCGGACTTGAAGATGCCGGAGCCGACGAAGAGGCCGTCGACGCCGAGCTGCATCATGAGCGCGGCGTCGGCGGGGGTCGCGATGCCGCCGGCGGCGAAGTTGACTACCGGAAGCCGGCCGAGCTTCCGGCATTCCGCCAGCACCTCGATCGGAGCGCCTATCTGCTTGGCCTCGTGGACCAGCTCGGCCTGGTTCATGCCTTGAAGCTTGCGGATGCCCGCATTGACCGCACGCGCGTGGCGGACGGCTTCGACCACGTTGCCGGTCCCGGCCTCGCCTTTGGTGCGAATCATGGCCGCGCCTTCGGCGATGCGCCGGGCGGCTTCGCCGAGGTCGCGGCAGCCGCAGACGAACGGCACCTTGAAGGGGTGCTTGTCGATGTGGTTCTCCTCGTCCGCCGGGGTAAGCACCTCGGACTCGTCGATGTAGTCGACGCCCAGCGCCTCCAGGACCTGGGCCTCGACGAAGTGGCCGATCCGGCACTTGGCCATGACCGGGATCGTGACCGTGGCCATGATCGACTTGATGAGATCAGGGTCGGACATCCGGGCGACGCCGCCCTCCTTGCGGATGTCCGCCGGCACCCGCTCCAGGGCCATCACCGCGCACGCCCCGGCCTCCTGGGCGATGCGGGCGTGCTCGGGCGTGACGACGTCCATGATCACGCCGCCTTTGAGCATCTGGGCGAGCCCCGCCTTGACCACGAAAGAGCCCTTCATCAGGCTGTCGCCATTGCCCGCGCCATTGGATTCGGCCACGATCGAGATTCTACGCGGGGACTCTAAAATCGCGGCCTTGGGACGCTTCGTGCTCGTCATGGTGGCGGCGCTGACGCTGGTCGTCGGCGCGACGGTCCAGGCCGAGGCCGCGACCGACCTCAGCTCGCTGCTGGCGGACGCGCCCGGCTTCGACTGGCGTGAGGCCAGCAGCAGCGACCCGAACGCGCTCGAGGGCCCCTTCACCGCCAGGTCTTACGGCGACTTCGTCGGCAAGTCGTCGAGTACGCCTGGATCGACGACGTCAACGCTGCAGAACTACGGGTTCAACGGCGGGTACGGCAAGGAGTGGCAGCAGCTGGGATCGCACGACCTGCTGGTCGAGCGCGTCTTCCAGTTCGACTCCAACTCCGGGGCGACCTCCTGGTACAACGACATCAAGTCGGGGACCGAATCCGAGACCTCGAATCAGGGCACCATCCCTGCGGCCGCGGCGATACCGGACTCGTTCAGCGCCGTCCTCAAGGACGCGAATTTCCCCAAGCAGTGGCGGGTCGACTTCCTGAAGAGCAACCTCGTCTTCGTCGTCCACACGGACTCGAACACGAACGACCTGGCATCGCTGGCGGTGAGCCAGGCGCACAAGGAGTACAACGACGCGCCCACCTCGTCGGTGCATCTATCCGCCACTCCGCAGACGCCGGCGTGGGTGAAGCCCGTCATGTACGGCGTCGCCACTGCCCTGTTCATCTTTCTGGTCGGCCTGGTGGCGGTGGTGCTTCTGGTCTCGCGGCGGCGGAGGCCCGCGGTGGCGGGGGCGCCAATTCAGCTGTCGCCTGACGGCGCTTTCTGGTGGGACGGGGTGCGGTGGCACGACGCGAGGACCGAGATCCCACCCAACGCCCAGCGATCGCCTGACGGCGTGTACTGGTGGGACGGGCGCACGTGGCGCCGCGTGAGTCCGTGACGGCCGGGCTCGTAAGCCGCGCATAGAAAGGCTCAAACTGCCGCCATGCAGCTGGCGTGGGCGGCCCTGGCGGCGGCGATGGCGATGGCGCCCGTGCAAGGCCCGCAGATCGACCTCAGCGAGATCCTGGCCCCAGCGCCAAGCGCCGACTACTCCCCGGTCAAGGAGAGCAACACGATCGACGGTCCTTTCGACTCGCGCACATACGCCGGTTGGCTTGCCGGCTCTTCCGCCGACGCGGCCGGCTTTGCGGCGGACTTCGACGCCAACGGATTCAAGCGTGGGTACGCGCGCTCATGGGTGACGCTTTCGTCCAGCACGCGGCAGGAGGGCAACAGCCGGCGCAACTACCTCATCGAGACCGTCGAGGAGTACTCGAGCGATGCGGGCGCGCGTTGGCGCTTCGACGGGGTCGTGAGCGGCACCAGAGACCCGAGTGGCGGTCTCGTGCGCGAGATCAAAACCTCGATCGACGGTTCGTTTGGCGCAGAGACCAACGGCAGCAGCATCTTCTTTGTGATGTTCACCAAGGGCAACGACGTCTACATCGTGCGCATGGAGACTGTGATGGACGACCTGACGAAGGCCGTCGTCGGGCAGGCTCAGAAACAGTTCTTTCTCGCTCCGCCTTTCACGATTCCTCCCGCGCAGTGGACGACGGCGCAGTCTGCCAGCATTCCGACGGCGAGCTCTTCCATTCCGGTCTCAACGGCGATAGTCGTGCTCGGCATCACCGCAGCTCTGACCGTCCTGGTGATCGTTCTCGTCCGAGGCCGCCGGAGGTCTGGCTAGAGCCTCTCCAGCACCAGGGTTCGCTTCGTCGCGTACTCGTGGTCGGACAGCAGGCCGTCGCGATGCAGTCGCGTCAGCATGTCCATCTCCTCGAGCACGTCGAGGAGCGGCGCCATCGTCCTCCGCGCCAGGTACGCGTCCGAGGCGGTGCCCGCCTCTTCGCCGCGCGCGTCGAACTCGCGCACGAAGAACAGCGCCTTCACCGCCGAGAACGGGATGCCGAGCTTGCGGATCGGGCTGTCGCTCTGCTCGGCGTGGAGGTGAAGCACGACCCCGTAGCGATGGCGCTCGAGCGTGCCGTCCAGATGACCCCGCAGCACCTCTCCGTCGAGGAAGCGGATCGCGACCTTCCGCGTCGGCGTGTCGGCGAGCTCTTTGTCGCGCTGGAGCTCGACCCACTTCACCGCTGTCAACGGGATCCAGGCCGTCTCGTTGTTCTCGAGTCCGCCGGCGTCGTCGACCTCGACCAGAAAGTCAGGCTCGTCGAAATCGATGTCCCGCGCGACCCCTTCGACGGTCTCATCGTCGAAAAATCGGACGACTATCCGAGCCATTTCATACCTACTGTACTAACCCTCATGTGACTCCACTCCTGCGCTTGTCTTTGAGTCGCCGCCGCCCGATTCGGCGGGCGCACTTGGCGCACGATGCGATGTGGTCGCGAACGGCCTCGGCCTGCGGGCGGCGCAGCTTGCCCGCGAGGTATGGGGCCAGCAGTGGGACCGCCTCCTCGTGGCTGAGCTCACCCTCCCGCTGCGAGGCGAGGTACTCCTCCTTGAAGCGGAGGCGCGCGCGGTAGAGCAGGGTCTCGACCGCGCTCTCGGACATCTTCAAGGTGCGCGCGATCTGGCGGTAGCTCATGTCCTGGAGCTCGCGCAAAGTCAGGACGAGCCGGTACTTCTCGGGCAGGCGCTGCGCGACCTGCCACACCTGACGGCGAGTCTCATTCGACTCCTGGACGAGCACGGGATCGAACGCCTTGGCGGTCGACGGCAGGTTCGCCATGAGCTCGTCGTCTTCTTCCTCCGTCGGGCCGTCGGCGCGCAGATCGCGCTGCCTGCGGCGCAGCTCGTCGTAGCAGAGGTTGCGGGCGACGGTGTGCACCCAGCCGCCAAAGTTGAACGTCTCGTCGACCCGATCCATCATCCGCAGGGCCTTCATGAAGGTCTCCTGGGCGATGTCCTCGGCCAGCAGGGCGTCTCCGAGCTTGCGCCGGACGAGGCGGTAGATCGAGGCGACGTACCTGCGGTGGAGCTCCTCGAAGGCGTGGACGTCGCCTGCCCGGTAGGCTCGGACGAGGTCGACGTCGGTCGGCCCGCCGCCCTCCCGGCCGGCTGCCTGCTCCTCTACTTCGTCCATGAATGCCTGCGGCAGGCTACTACGGTGGCCTGCTGAAGCATCCCTCCAGGGTCATTTAGAGCCTGCTGCAGGTCCTGTCCTTCCTCCGTGAGGGTCACCACCTCGGTTACGCCTGACCCGTACAGCGCCTCCCAGCCGGGGCCCTTGCTGCCGGCCACCAGGAGAACCGGGACGCCGCCCTTGCTCGCTCGCCTGGCGACTTCGCCCGGCGCTTTGCCGAAGGCCGTCTGCTCGTCGACCCGGCCTTCGCCGGTGATCACGAGATCGGACCCTGGCAGCCGGACGTCGAATCCGGTGGCCTCCACGACCAGCGGCGCCCCGGGTTCCAGGGTGGCGCCCAGGAATGCGACGAGGCCTGCTCCCGAGCCCCCCGCGGCGCCGGCTCCGGGCAGGTCGTCGATACCCACCACCTGGCCGAAGCGCTTCAGGGCGCGGTCGAGCTCCTCGACCGTCGCGGGATCCGCGCCCTTCTGCGGCCCGTAGACGTGGCTCGCGCCATTCGGGCCCGTGAGAGGGTTGGTGACGTCGCACGCCACCCGCACCTTCACCGAGCGCCAGCCCGGGTCAAGGCCGGAGGTGTCGACGCTGGCCAGGTTGATGAGCGCGGCGCCTCCGCGAGGCAGGTCGCGGCCGCCGGCGTCGAGCAGCCGCACGCCCAGCGCCTGGGCCATGCCGGCGCCGGCATCGTTGGTCGCCGAGCCTCCGATCCCGGCGATGATCGTGGCCACGCCGCCGCGCCGAGCGGCGTCCAGGAGCTGGCCGAAGCCGAATGTCGAAGTCTTGCGCGGGTCGCGACGCGACGGGTCGATGAGGACTAGGCCGCTGGCGCTGGCGAGCTCGACCACGGCGGTGCGTCCGCCATCGATCAGGCCGTAACGCGCCTCGACGGGGTCGCCGAGCGGCCCTTCGACGGTGGCGGTGCGGTACTCGCCGTGCTTGGCGTCGACCAGGGCTTCGACCGTCCCGTCACCGCCGTCCGCGACCGGGACCTGCACGACCTCGGCGTCGGGAAACACCTCGTGCACGCCGCGTGCGATGGCCGCGGCGGCCTGGGTTGCGGTCAGCGTGCCCTTGAAAGCGTTCGGCGCCACCAGGACTTTCACGCAGGTTGCCCGTAGGCCGGATTCATTCCGGCCGTCCCCCAAGCGTGTACCACCAGACGCCTCCAGACGATGTTTGCAACGGAGGGGGTTCCACGGGGGAGGCCTGCCTCCCCCGTGCACTTTCACGCGCAGGTTGCCCGTAGGCCGGATTCATTCCGGCCGTCCCCCAAGCGTGTACCACCAGACGGCTCCAGAAGATGTTCGCAACGGAGGGGGTTCCACGGGGGAGGCCTGCCTCCCCCCGTGCACTTTCACGCAGGTTGCCCGTAGGCCGGATTCATTCCGGCCGTCCCCCAAGGGTGTACCACCAGACGCCTCCAGAAGATGTTTGCAACGGAGGGGGTTGCACGGGGAGGCCTGCCTCCCCCGTGCACTTTCACGCAGGTTGCCCGTAGGCCGGATTCATTCCGGCCGTCCCCAAGCGTGTACCACCAGACGCCTCCAGACGATGTTTGCAACGGAGGGGGTTCCACGGGGGAGGCCTGCCTCCCCGCGTGCTAATAGACCGGGATCGTCCAGTCCTTGTACTTTGGAGCCTCGCCGCGGACCGCGCCGAAGTAGATGCTCTGCAGCTCCTGCGTGAACTCGCCCACCTTGCCGTTGCCGACGGGCCGGCGATCTACCTCGACCACCGGTGAGATCTGGGCTCCGGTGCCGCACAGCAGCAGCTCGTCGCACGTGTAGAGCTCGGTGCGGTCGATGCTGCGCTCGATCACCGGCATGTTGAGCTCGTCCTGGATCACCTTCATCAGCAGCTGCCGGGTCACCCCCTCGAGGATGTCGTCGGTGACCGGCGGCGTGACGAACGCGCCGGCCTTGACCATGAAGAGGTTTTCGGCCGAGCCCTCGGAGACGTGGCCCTCGATCGACAGCACGATCGCCTCGTCGAATCCATTCTCGACGGCCTCCGACTTGGCGAGCGCCGCTTGCGCGTAAGAACCCGTGATCTTCGCCCGGGCCGGCAGCGCCTGGTCAGGCACGCGTCGCCAGCTGCTGACCATGCAGCGGATCCCCGCCTCGATCTCGACATAGTTGCCGAAGGGGACGGCGTAGATGAAGAAGTTGCGGTCGAGGTTGTGAAGACGCACGCCGATCTCCTCACTCGAGGTGTACAGCAGAGGCCTCACGTAGACGTCGGACTTGAAGCCGTTGCGACGCAGTACCTCGAGCGTGCAGTTGACGAGCTCCTCGGTCGAGAACGGCAGCGTCATGCGCATGACGTTGGCCGAGCGCTTCATCCGCTCGAAGTGCGCGGCCGCCTGGAGCAGGTACAGCTGGCTCTTCTTTGGGTTCCAGTAGGCGCGGATGCCTTCGAAGACGGCCGTGCCGTAGTGGAGCGCGTGCGTCATCAGGCCGAGCTTCACGTCGTTGTAGCGCGCGAACTCGCCATCGAAGAACACCCACGTGTTCGGATGGACCGACGGCTTCTTCGCCGAGGCCTTTGCCTTGGCGTCCACACCCATTGCAGTTAAGTGTATTCGGCGGGGAAGCTACGATTTCGGGACGTGAGCCTCTACGGCATCATCGCGGACCTGCGCCGCGAGAACCCGACACCGGCGGCTATGCAGACGCTCGACATGGTCGTCGCCGAGCTCGGCAAGACACGGGACAACCTGAAGGACGCCGTCGCCACCCTCGAAGGCAAAGCCCTGCCGCCGGGCGGCAAGCCGGTGCTGGGCGAGCTGGTCGAGCGGGCCAGGGCGGAGGGCGTCTACGACCTCGATTACGGACCCGATCCTTACGACAAGCCGCCGCCGGAGGCGCTCGACGAAGGGACGGCCGGTATCGGTGCCCTGCTGGCCATATCCTCGGTGGCGAGCGTCGCCCTGGCGGTGGTCGCCGTCATCGCTGGATTGCGGGCGATCTTTGGCTGAGTTCTCGTTCGATGTCGTCTCCGAGTTCAACCCCGCGGAGCTGACCAACACTCTCGACCAGGCGCGCCGGGAGGTCGGCACGCGCTTCGACTTCAAAGACTCGGCGACCAGCTACGACCACCGCGACGAGCTCATCGTCATCGAGTCCTCGTCCGAGGACCGCGCCCGGGCGGCGCTGCAGGTGCTCCGCGAAAAGGGCGCGCGCCGACAGCTCTCGCCCAAGCTCTTCAAGGCCGGTGACCCCAAGACCGTGGGCAAAGGCCGCGGCCAGATAGAGGTCCGCCTCAACGCAGGCATCAACGACGATCTCGCCCGCGACCTCCGCAAGCGCATCCAGAACGTCTCGCCCAAGTTGCAGGTCCGCATCCAGGGCGACCAGCTGCGCGTCGTCAGCAAGGACAAGGACACACTGCAGCTCGTGATCAAGGCCCTGCGCGACGCCGAGGACATCCCGGTGCCGCTTCAGTTCACCAACTACCGCTAGCCCGGCATGGCAATCGTCGTAATTCCCGCCATCGACATCCTGGGTGGGCGCTGCGTGCGCCTGACCCAGGGCAACTACAACGAGCCGACCGTGTACGGGGAAGACCCGGTCGAGATGGCGAAACGATTCGCCGCCACGGGCGCGAAGCGGATGCACGTGGTCGACCTCGACGCCGCGCGAGGGTCCGCCAGCAACCGGGACGTGGTCGCGCGCCTGCTCCAGCACTCCGACATCCAGGTCCAGGTTGCCGGCGGCGTGCGCAGCGAGGACGCCGTGACGACGCTGCTCGACGGCGGCGCGGAGTGGGTCGTGATGGCCACCGCCGCGGTTCGCGACCCGCACCTGTTCGAACGCTGCGCCTTCGGCCACCCGGGCAAGGTCCTCGCCGCCCTCGACGTGCGCGCCGAGAAGGCCGCCGTCAGCGGATGGCTGGACACCGATCCGGTCACGTTGAAGGCGCTCGTCGGCCGCTGGTCCGACCTGCCGCTCGCGGGCGTCATCCTCACGTGCATCGACCGCGACGGCACACTGTCCGGTCCCGACCTCGACACGCTCGGAAGGGTGCGCAAGATGACCAGGCATCAGCTGCAGTACTCAGGCGGTGTGGCCTCGGTGGACCACATCCGTCGGGTGACGGCCGCCGGCGCGGAGGCGGTGATCCTCGGAAAGGCGCTTTACGAGGGCAAGATCACGCTGGACCAAGCCCTGGCGACGTGAGGCGCCTGGCGCTCGTCGCGGCGACGCTGGTGCTCGTCGCGTGCGGTGGGCGCGAGACCCCCGACGACCAGGGCCTGCACAGCGACATCCAGCAGAACCTCAGCGGCGCCGAGGTGACGTTTGACGCCACGATCCTGACCGAGCCCGCGGACAGCGGAGGCCACGAACGATTCGAGGTTCGAGTCCCGACCGGCGAGATGCTCGAGGTGGACCACAACACCTCGCTCGCGCAGGAGGTGCCGGCGCACAAGGGCGACGGGCTTGTGATCCATGGCCAGCTCTACATCGATCCGGGTCCGCGTTACGGGGTTCACTGCACGCACGCTCAAACGTCGAGCGGCTGCCCCGATCCGGGGTGGATCGAGTACAACAGCAACTATTACGAATGAGCAGGCAAAAAGGATGGCGCGCCTCGTTCGCTCGCAACCTTGTCGCCGGTGGCTTCGCCCCGATCGAACGGTTGCGTGGAGTCGCCGCCAATCTCGCGAGGCGCTCGCCGACCCGGGTCTGCTGCGGGAACTACGGCGACCCGGGCTGTTGAATGACAAGAGAGGAGGCCCGTGCGGCCGGTTTGATCAGGTAATGCGATGAATGAGATCGCCTAGGTGACAGCGCCAACCCCCCGGATAGTCGCGACTAACCGGCATCCTGCTCGCCGACAAGCCCGGATAGTCGCGACTATCTGGTAAGTCGACCTACAGCCGCGCAAGACGGCTGGTCGCTTAGGACTTTTTCCGCGAGGGCTTGCGCGCGACGGTCACCGCGTTAGCCTGCGCGACCGGCCGGATGACGATCTCGTCGATGTCGACGTGCGGCGGCCGCGTCACCGCGAAAACGACACAGTCCGCGACGTCCTCGGCGGTGAGCGGCTTGATCCCTTCGTACACCGCTTTCGCCGCCTTGCGGTCGCCGTGAAATCGGACGACGCTG
>WNGH01008715.1_pt1 | contig 12224 bp, 14 predicted proteins | sample 5400631 | NCBI WGS metagenome assembly WNGH01 (sample SAMN13153373, study PRJNA577476) | soil metagenome | isolation source: 115 cm soil or saprolite under Garry oak tree replicate 1 | place: USA:California | collected 2016-06-15 | reverse complement strand
GAGGTGATGGCGACCGCGGCCGACTTCCCGACCGCGTTCGCGAAGGCGGAGCGCGCCGCCGGCCGCGCCCTGCCGGTGGGAGGGACGGCGTTCATCTCCGTCTGCGACACGCACAAGGAGGCGATCGTTCCGGTCGCCCAGGCGCTCGTCGGGCTCGGCTTCGACCTCGTCGCGACCGCGGGAACCGCGCACGTGCTCGCCGCCGCCGGCCTCGCGGTCGAGTACGTCCGCAAGGTGACGGAGCCCGGAGACGGGCCGACGGTGGTCGACCTCGTTCGCCGTGGCCGCTGCGACCTTGTGGTCAACACGCCGCAGGGCTCTGGCGCTCGGACGGACGGCTATCTGATCCGCGAGGCCGCGCTAGTCGCCCGGGTTCCTTGCATCACGACGATCTCCGGCGCCGCCGCCGCGGTCGAGGCGATCGCCCACGCCCAACCGGAGATCTCGGTGTCCCTCCAGGAGCGAATCAGTGCAGCGCGCGCGAGCTAGGGTCACCGGCGCCGAGCAGATCGGGCCTTACACGCTGCTGCGGGTCGCCCGCGGCGGCCTCGAGCCGGGAATCCCGGGCCAGTTCTTCATGCTCGAGGCGCCGGGACGGCCGCTGCCTCGGCCGATGAGCCTTTGTCTCACGCCGCCGGGCGAGCTCGCCTTCCTGATCGATCCGATCGGCCCGGGCACGCGGGCGCTCTGCGCGTTGCAGCCCGGCGATCAGCTTGCAATTTTCGGCCCGCTCGGCAACGGCTACCGCCTCGACGTCGAGCGGCCGCTGCTCGTCGGCGGCGGTATCGGTGTCGCGCCGCTCCCAAACCTCTCCGACGCGCTCGGCCACCCGCCCGCGATCCTCGGCTTCCGCAGTGACTGGCATGCCGAGGCGGCGCAGCTCGTTCCGAACGCGGAAGTCGTGGTCGAGCCGACCTTCGTCACCGAGGCGCTCTCGCCCGGCCATGACGTGCTCGCCTGCGGCCCGGAGCCAATGCTCGCAGCCGTCGCGAAGCTGGAGCCGGCTGCCCAACTCGCCTGGGAGGCGCCGATGGCCTGCGGCCACGGCGCCTGCTATGGCTGCGCCGTCCAGATTGACGGAGAGATCAAGCGGCTCTGCGTCGAGGGGCCCGTGCTCGCGGCGGAAGCGGTGGCCGCATGAAGATTCTGAACGCCTCGGGCTGCCTCGACGCGCTGACGGCGCCGGCGGTGGCGCGCTCCTTGGATGCGTTCGTCACGAAAAGCGTGACGCCGCTGCCACGCGAGGGGAATGCGCCGCCCCGGATCGCCGAGGTCGAGCACGGAATGCTCAACTCGATCGGGCTGGCGAATCCTGGGATCGACCGCTTTCTCGCGCACACGCTGCCACGGCTGGGAGAACTCGAAGTGCCGATCTGGGTCTCGGTGGGCGGCTTCGCGGTCGCCGAGTACGCAGACCTCTGCGATCGCCTCGACGACCGGCCGGAGGTCGAAGCGATCGAGCTCAACGTCTCCTGCCCGAACGTCGACGATGTCCCGGCGAGCGTGGGGGAGATCGTCGCCGCGTCGCGGGCGGCGACCCGGAAACCGCTCTACACCAAGCTCTCACCGGCCACGGCGGACATCGCCGAGGTCGCCCGTGCCGCCCAGAAGGCGGGCACGGACGGGCTCTCGCTCGTCAACACGATCCTCGGCCTCGCTCTCGACGAGCAGACCCTGAAGCCCCGCCTCTCCCGCGGCGCGGGCGGCCTCTCTGGGGCGGCGCTCAAGCCGATCGCGCTGGCAGCCGTCTATGCGTGCTACGAGGCGACGGGCCTCCCGATCGTCGGGATGGGCGGTATCACCTCGGGACGCGACGCGCTCGAGCTCGTCGCGGCCGGGGCCGCGTCTGTGGCGCTCGGCACGATCCTGTTCGCCGACCCGGGCGCGCCGGCACGGATCAGAGCCGAGCTTGCAAGCGAAATTGCGAACCTCGGCGTTGGCGAGATCGACAACGCAATCGGCCTCGCGCACGCCGAACCGGCCGCGATTTCCAAGACTGCTGGGCACGCCGCAGCGATGTCTGTCCAGTAAACACCCTGCAAATCGAGACCTTTCTTCCTGGTTGACGGCCTCGCCCCACTTGTTAGTATGCGGCGTTCGTGCCAGCGCTCAAGACTCAGGCCCAGGCACCCCTCCGCTCGCTGGATCAGCGCATGGAAGCGCTCAAGCGGGCGAACGACATACGCGTCCGCCGGGCGCAGCTGAAGAAGGACCTCAAAACTGGCGCCGCCAACATCGACGATGTCTTGGGGAATCCGCCGGACTACGTCTCCACGGCCAAGGTCTTCGACATCCTGATGGCCGTGCCCAAGTTCGGCCGCGTCAAGGCCGCCCGGTTCCTGAATCAGTGCCGGATCAGCCAGTCGAAGACCGTTGGAGGGCTGTCTGAGCGCCAGCGCGCCGAGCTCATCGGGCTCTTCAACAGGTAAGCGCCCGCCCGTCTTCGTCATCACCGGGACCTCCGGCGAGGGGAAGAGCACCCTTGCGCGGATGCTGCTCGAGCGTGTCCCGGAGCTGGAGCTGGCGGTGTCCGCGACAACACGTGCGCGCCGGCCGGGGGAGGAGAACGGCCGCGAGTACTACTTCATCGACAGGGAGGAATTCCAAGGGGCGACCGGTGCTGCTGGAGCTCGAGACCGGCGGCGCCCTGGCCGTACGCGACCGGATCCCTGGCAGCATCACGATCTTCATCACGGCCCCGAACCGCGAGGAGCTCGAGCGGCGTCTTCGCGCGCGCGGGACCGAAAGCGAGGGCGAGATCGAGGAGCGGCTTGCGCAGGCGCTCGAGCAGAGCAAGCTGGCCGGCGAGTTCGCCTACACGGTCGTCAACGACCAGTTGGAGCGTGCGATCGACGAGCTCGAGGGCATCGTCCGAAGAGAAATTGCCGCCTCGCGCGCCTGAAGATCAAGACGATCGTCCCGCCCAACACTGCGGTTTATATGGCCGCACCGGCAAAGCCCGCACGGCCTCTAGAGCGGCACCGCAAGCGGTGCCGCTGGCTGCAGGTACCATCTCCGAACCATGATCCATCCCCGCATCGACGAACTGCTGGACAACGTGGACTCGCGCTACGCCCTCGTGATCGTGGCGGCGAAGCGGGCCCGGCAGATCAACAACTACCACCACCAGCTCGGCGAAGGCACGTTCGACCAGTTCCTGCCCCCGCTCATCGAGTCGCGCTCGAAGAACTACCTGACGATGGCGCTCGAAGAGGTCTCGGAGGGCAAGATCAAGTACGCGTACAAGAAGTAGCGCCGGCGAGAGCCGCAGCCACGCGCGCCTCGGCGCACGACGTGCCAGCGCTAGTTCGAGCCCTAGTAACAGTCTGTTACTAGGGCAGTTCGGCCTGAACATGCGCTTCGTCCGGGCGCAAGCGGCTGTGCGGGCCGTGTCTTTCCTAGGAACAGACTGTTACTTGCCGCTACGGACCGAACGTCGGCACCGCCTCGGCTTGGCTTGCGCCAAGCGGCAGAATGTTCCTATGGCCCGCGTTCTCCTTGGCGTGACGGGCGGAATCGCGGCCTACAAGGCGGCGGAACTGACGCGCCTGCTCGTCAAGGCCGGGCACGAGGTGACGCCGATCCTCACCGACGAGGCGGAGACATTCGTCGCCGCGAAGACCTTCGAGGCACTCGCCAGGCGTGAGGCGCCGCGCGAGCTGTACCCGCACCTCGTCCAGGCCGACCTGCTCGTGATCGCGCCGCTCTCGGCGAACACGCTCGCGAAGCTGGCGCACGGGCTCGCCGACAACGTGCTCACCCAGACCGCGCTCGCGTTCCAAGGGCCTGTGCTCGCGGCTCCGGCGATGAATCCGCGCATGTGGGCTCACGCGGCCACCCGCGAGAACGTCGCCAGGCTGCGCGAGCGCGGAGTCGTGCTCGTCGGACCTGACGAGGGCGAGCTGGCCGAAGGCGAGTGGGGCGTGGGGCGGATGAGCGAGCCCGAGGACATCTTCGCCCGCGTCGAGGCCGTGCTCGAACGCCGTCACCAGCTCGAAGGCAAGCGGGTGCTCGTCAGCGCCGGCGGCACGCGAGAGCCGCTCGACGCCGTGCGTTTCCTCGGCAACCGCTCCTCGGGCCGGATGGGAGTCGCGCTCGCGGAGGAGGCGAGGCTGCGAGGCGCCGAGGTGACGCTGGTGGCTGCGAATCTGTCGGTGCCGCCTCCAGGGAAGGTCGAGCTGGTGCCGGCCCCGACCGCCGCGGAGCTCGAGCGTGAGGTGCTCGCGCGTTCGGACGCCGACGTCGTCCTGATGGCCGCCGCGGTCGCCGACTACCGGCCCGCAGAGCAGAGCTCCGGCAAGCGGCCGAAGAACGAGCAGCCGTGGACGGTGACGCTCGAGCCGACAGGCGACGTCCTTGCCCAGCTCGGCGCGCGGCGCCGCAACGGGCAGGTGCTGATCGGCTTTGCCGCCGACCACGGCGAGACGGGGCTTGCCCGCGCGCGCGAAAAGCTGGAAGCGAAGCGGTCCGACCTGATCGTCTTCAACGACGTCTCAAGAGAAGACATCGGTTTCGACGCCCCGGAGAACGAGGTTGTGCTCGTCTCGGCGGCGGGGGAGCGGCGAATCCGGAAGGCGCCGAAGGAGCGAATCGCAAGTGAGATCCTCGACGAGATCGTGAAGCTGGTGCCGAAGTAGTGCCCCATCCAGCAATACATGCCGGCTTCTGGCCCGCGATCACGCGGCGCCAGAGTCCACCCTCGCTCTTGCCAAGGCTGCCAGCCTTGGCTGCGAGCGAGTGCGGCCTCTCGCTTGGTGCTCGCGACCGAGAAACTCGGCGGCATTACTGGAAGGGGCACTAGTGGACGACCCGCTGCGGAGCGCCGCGACCAGGATCGGCTCCGACGAGGCCGTCCGGCGCATCGTCACGAACCTCGGCGGCGTTGTTCATGCGTCCGACGAGACACTGCAGCTGACCGTCCTCTGTCTGCTGGCGGAGGGCCACCTGATCATCGAGGACCTGCCGGGAGTGGGGAAGACGACGCTCGCAAAGGCGCTCGCGCGCTCGATCGACTGCTCCTTCTCGCGGCTGCAGTTCACGCCCGACCTGCTCCCGTCCGACGTCACCGGCGTCAACGTCTTCAACCAGCGCTCGAACGAGTTCGAGTTCCGGCCCGGCCCGGTTTTCACGAATCTGCTGCTCGTCGACGAGATCAACCGCGCCTCGCCGAAGACCCAGGCGGCGCTCCTGGAATGCATGCAGGAGGACCAGGTCACCGTCGACGGGCATTCCTACGAGCTCGGGCGGCCGTTCATGGTGATCGCGACCCAGAACCCGGTCGAGTACGAGGGGACCTACCCGCTGCCCGAGGCCCAGCTCGACCGCTTCACGATGAGGCTCGCGATCGGCTATCCGCCGCTGGCCGGCGAGGCGCGGATGCTGACCGAACAGACCGTCGACCCGCCCCTGGAGACGCTGGAGCCGGTCGCGACGGGCGGTGAGGTGCTCGAGCTGATGGAGCAGGCCCGCGGGATCTTCGTCGAGGAGAGCCTCAACCGGTACGTGGTCGCGCTGCTTCGCCAGACACGCCAGGACGAGCGCCTGTACGTGGGCGCAAGCCCGCGGGCCGGAATCGCTCTGCTTCGCGTCGCGAAGGCGCGGGCGCTCGCCGCGGGACGCGAATTCGTCGAGCCCGACGACGTGAAGGCGATTGCCGAGCCCGTGCTCGCGCACCGGTTGATGCTGGCGCCGGAAGCGCGCTCGGCGGGCCTGAGTCCCGGCGAGCTCGTCCGCGACGCGCTCGAGCACACCCCCGTTCCCGTATGACAAGACGGGGCCGCGCACTGCTCGGCCTCGGTCTGCTGACCTACGTCGCCGCGCGCGCGTTTGGCTCGAGGCCGCTCTACCCGGTCGCGCTCGGACTCCTGTTCGCCCCGCTGCTCGCTTGGCTCTGGGTCCGGCTCGCGCAGGGGCCGATGCGGCTCCACCGTGAGGTCGAGGCCGGTGAGCAGTTCGAAGGTGACGACGTCGACGTCGAGCTTCGTCTCGAGCACAGCGCACACCTGCCGCCTCCGTCCCTCATGCTGGTCGAGAACGTGTCCGGGCTCGGCGAGCGCCGGACGTCGCTCGACTCGAGGCACGGGCGCTACACGCTCCCGGGAGTGCGCCGCGGGCGCTACCTCTTCCTCGACGTCCGCGCCGTGCTCGAGGACGCATTCGGGCTCCAGCGGGCCGAGATCCCGCTCGCCGCTCCCTGGACCTTGCTCGTCTACCCGCGCCTGGTCGAGCTCGACCGCCTCTTCTCGGAGGGCGGAACCTACGCCCAGGACGGACGACGCCTGCTGCTGCGCCGCCCAAGTGGCTTCGATCTGCACAGCGTCCGCGACTACGAGGAGGGCGAGTCGTTGCGCAAGGTGCACTGGCGCTCGACCGCGAAGCGTGGCGAGCTGATGGTGAAGGAGCTCGAGGACGCGCCGCGCGATGAGGTCGCCGTCCTGCTCGACGGTGAGGCAAGCGCGGTCGTCGGCGAGAGCTTCGACGTCCAGGTTCGTGCCGCCGGCTCGCTTCTGCTCGCACAGGCTCGGCGCGGACGTCGTGCCGTCCTGTTCGTCAACGGCGCCCACAAGACCGTCCAGCGTGTTCATTCGTACGAAACCGACTGGCCGCAGGCCTACGACCTGCTCGCGGCGGCCGAGGCCGACGGCCACGCGCCGGCGGCTGCGTTGCTCGGCGACGAGGCGAGCTCCGTCGCGCGTGCGCTCGAGCTGACGGTCGTGACGGCGTCGCTGTCGCCGCAGCTCGTCGAGCGGCTGCTGCGGCGGACGCTCGGGCAGCAGCGCGCCGCGCTCGTCTACGTCGATCCGGCGAGCTTCGGCCCAAACGGTGCGCATCCGGGGCCCCAGCCCGCGCTGCTCCGGCTGCAGGCAGGCGGCGTCCCCGTTGCGCTGATCCGGCGAGGCGATGATCTGGCTTCCAAACTGGGGACCCGACGCGCCACTGATTCGGTTCGGGGAGGCGTCCTGTGACGTGGCTTAACGGCCGCGCGAGTGAATCGCGCGGCCTCTCAACCGGCATCGCAAGCGATGCCTCGGCGGGACGGCGCCGCGAACGGGCGCGGATGGCTAGGACTGCCGCGCTCTACGCCGGACCGGCGGCGCTGCTGGCCTGGAGCTGGCTGCGGCTCGGGCATCCGCACGCCGGCGCCTCGACGGCGCTCTGGCTGATGGCGCTCGCGGTCGCGCCGGCGCTCTTGTCACGGCCCCGCTGGCGGGCGGTCGCGACTGTCCCGGCAGCTGTCCTCGCGCTGCACTCGGCGCTCGGTGTCTGGATCATCCATCCGATCAGGCTGCTCGGCCGTTTCGGCGGCGGCTTCCTCGAGTTCTACGACGTCAGGTTGCCCTTCTCCGCGGTCAGCCACCCGCGCATGGACGGCGTCATCCTCGTTGCCCTCTACGCCTCCTGCGCCGCCGTGGCGATGGCGATCGCCGCGCGCAAGCCGGTGCTCGCCTCGGCTGCGGTGGTCGTGGCCGCGGGCTGGCCGGCGACCCTGCTGACCGGTCCCGACGACCTGCTGCGCGGCGTCGCCCTGCTCGCTGCCGTGCTCTCGCTCGTCGTCGGCCTCGGTGGGCCGCTGCGACCGCGGCGACTTGCCGTGGGGGCGCTCGTCGGCGGTACGGTCGTCCTGGCGGCGTTCGCGGCGTCCACCTCCTCCGCAGTCGCGAGCGGCCAGGTTCTGCACTGGCAGGGGTGGGACTTCTATACGAAGCCTCCAAAACCGGTGACCGTGGAATACGTCTGGAACTCGAACTTCCGCGGCCTCCATTTTCCGAAGAAGGTCACGACAGTCCTGACGGTCAAGGCTCCGAGCAAGCCTACGTACTGGCGGGCGACCACGCTGGACGAGTTCGACGGAGGCAACTGGTACGAGAGCAACGGCCCCTCGGTCGCGCCGACACGGATCAACGGCCGCGACGAACTGCGGAGCGACCCCGAGCTGCCGGCGGCCGCGAACGACTCAAAGCGGTGGGTTCGGCAGGAGGTCACCGTCGGAGCGCTGAGCGACAGCCACCTGGTCGGAGCAAGCGTGCCGGTCGCGTACGCCCCGGGTCCGCACGCCGTCGATTACAGCGACGGCGGCGTCGCCCACCTGCAAGACCGGCCGCTCGCGCGCGGAGACCGATACAGCGTCTGGAGCTACGGGGCCCAGCCGACGCCTCGGCAGCTCGCCGCCCTGCCGGCCCGCTACCCGGAGCAGGTCCGGAAGACGGATCTCTATGTCGAAGCGCGTGTGACCGCGCCCCCGTTCGGCGCGTCGGATCGCGAGCGGCGGGTGGCGCAGATCTTCGCGACCTCCTACCGCGCCCGCCCCTACGAGGCCCTCTACAGGACGGCAAGGCGGATCGTGGGGGACCCCTCGAGTCCGTATGCCGCCGCGCTCGAGCTCGAGGCCTGGTTCCGGTCGGGAGCGTTCACCTACGACCCGACGCCGCCGCAAAGCTCGACCCTGCCGCCGCTCGTCGCCTTCGTCACCCAGACGCACCGTGGCTATTGCCAGCACTTCGCCGGCGCGATGGCGCTGATGCTCCGCTATCTCGGGATTCCCGCCCGCGTCGCGGCAGGCTTCACGAGCGGCGTCTATGACAGCGGCAAACGCGAGTGGACCGTGACCGATCACGACGCGCATACCTGGGTCGAGGCCTGGTTCCCGCGCTACGGCTGGCTGCCGTTCGATCCGACGCCGGGCCGCGGCTCCCTGAACGGGACCTACACGTCCTCGTCCCCGCGTTTCGACCTGACGGATGGGCTGTTTGCGGTGACCCAGAACTTGAAGAAGGCCGGTGCGTTCAACCTGCGGACGCTGCGGGCCGCTCACGGCAATGCCACGGGCGGCGGGACGGTGCTCAAGATACGGCCGAAGCCGGGCCCGGCGGGATCGAGGATTGGCTCCCTGCTTCGACTGCTCGTACTCGTCGCCGCCGCGCTCGTCGTGTTCCTCGCGGCGGCAAAGCTCGCAATTCGCAAGCGCCGCTATCTGACGCGCGATCCGCGCAAGCTCGCGCGCGCCTGCGTGCGTGAGCTCTCAGACTTCGTCAGCGACCAGGGCGCGAAGGCGCCGCCGAGCGCGACGCTCGGTGAGCTCGCGAAGCTTGTCGAGGCGGAGCTAGGTGTTTCGGCGTCCTCATTTGTCTCGGCTGCGGCCGAGGCACGCTTCGGGCCGACTACGGCGGCCGGCGAGGCCGCGCACTCCGCACGGCGCGAGCTGCGGTCGCTGCGCCGGGAGCTGCGCAAGGCGCTGACGCGCACCGAACGCGCGCTCGGCCTCGTCTCGCTCCGCTCGCTCGGCCTCACGGGGTAATGGAAGCGATCGTGATGGCCGCCGGCGAGGGCCGGCGGCTCCGCCCGGTCACGGAACGCTGGCCGAAGCCGATCCTGCCGATCGACGGGCGGCCCGTCGTCGCGATGGTGCTGCGCGAGCTGCGCGCTGCCGGCTGCGATCGGGCCACCGTCGTGACGGGGTATCTCGCCGAGCAGGTCGAGAGCCTGCTCGGAGACGGCTCCGGCTTCGGCGTGGAGCTTCGCTACGCGCGGCAGCCGCGGCCCGACGGCTCGGCGGACGCGGTCTCCCGCGGCTTGGCTGCAGGGGCGGAGGCGCCGCTGCTCGTCGCGACCGCCGACACGGTCTTCCGGCCGGGCGATCTGGCGCGCTTCGCGGCCGCGTTCGCGGAGGCCGGAACGCCCGGCGCGGTCGCGATCAGGCGCGATCCGCCGCCGGGGCCGCAGCGGGCCGGCGTCGAGGTCGAGGACGGCGTCGTCAAGAAGATCGTCGCCGCCGGCGAGACCCCGTTCGCTCACGCGTCGCTCTGGGGCCTCGGGCCGGAGCTGACGCCGTATCTGGCAGACCTCGGAGGCCCACCCTTCGAGCTTGCCGAGGCCTATCAGCGGGCGATCGAAGAGGGCCTGCGCGTTTCCGCCTTTGAAGTCGGGCCGACGCGAGACTTGACGGACCCGCTTGACTTGGTGCAGGAGAACTTTCTCTATCTGAGCAGGAGCGAATGAGCGACACCTACAACCTCTTCCAGCAAGGACGCACGCACCTCCGGGAGGGCATGGCCGCCCAGGCCACCGTCCCGCTGGAGAAGGCGAAGCGCCGCGAGCCCGAGAAGGCCTCGATTCGCGAGGCGCTCGGGATCGCTTACTTCCGCATTCACCGCTACGAGGAGGCCGAGAGCGAGTTCCGAAAGCTGCTCGAGCTCGCGCCCGCCGACGACTACGGCCACTACGCGCTCGGCCGCTGCCTGGAGAAGCAGGGGCGCCAGACGGAGGCCCAGGGGCACTACAAGCTCGCGAGCTCCCTCCGGCCGGCGAGCAAGCACTACTCGTCCCGCATCCGCGACGTCGCCTAGCCGGCGGTGCGCGCTGTCGTTCAGCGCGTCCTGCGAGCACGCGTCGTCGTCCGTGGCGAAACGGTCGGCGCCTCCGGCCCCGGCCTTTGCGTGCTCCTGGGAGTCGCGGCCGGTGACGAGGTTTCCGATGCCGAGCGTCTGGCGGAAAAGGTTGCCCGGTTGCGGATCTTCGAGAACGAGGCGGGCAAGTTCGATCTCAGCCTGCTCGACGTTGGCGGCGAGGCGCTCGTCGTCAGCCAGTTCACGCTGATCGCCGATACAACACGCCAGAGGGGAACTCGACCAGACTTCTCCCGAGCGGCGCCTCGTGAGCAGGCCGAACCGCTCTACGAAGCGTTCTGCGAGGCGCTGGCGGCGTTTGGCGTTCGCGTCGAGACCGGCATCTTCGGCGAGCGGATGCAACTCGAGCTCGTCAACGACGGGCCGGTCACGATCGTCTTGGACATGTAGTGGCGCACGCCACCCCCAAGGCCGGAGCGCTTAGGTGCCGCCCGACCTCCCGCCGAACTTCAAGCTCGGACAGAGCCGACGCACGGCCGGGATCGTCACCCAGAGCGAGTGGAACGAACTGAGCCGCGACGAGGGGGACGCCGTCGACGCGCTGTCCTGGCAGATGGTCTGGGCCGGGTCACGCGCTCGGCCCCGCCGTGTTCGGCCCGCGCTCACGCTACGCCTCGAGCTGGCCCTCGCCTAGTCGCTCTTTCGGCCATGGCCCGAAGCGTCCCGCCGCGCCAGAGCTCGCTACGAAGTCATTCTTCGTATGGGCTGCCGGGCGCTCACCTCGGCCACCAAGATCCGCATCGCCTCATCACTTGAGAAGCCGGCGGCTTGGAGAGCCTTCTTCTTCGCCGCTAGGTATTCGGCTTCCGCGAGCAGCCCCATCTCAGAGTGGCTCGCGAACGCTTCTGTTCCGTCACGACCATCCCGGATCCGACCCATTCGCCTGGCGACGGCCTCCACTTCTCGAAGGACGCTGATCTCGAGTGAACTCTCGGCCACCTCGTGAGCGGCCGAATCAATGAGTCCTTGAACCCCCGCAGGAAGCCTGTCACCGTCGCCCAGACCGAGCCGTTGCTTGATCCCAACCTTAACTTCCTGCTTAATCCGGTTTTCGAGAGGCGTTGCCCTGGCTGAGATGGCGGCTCGCGGCCTCTGGGCCGCTCCCCGTCTCCGGTTGGCTGACATGTCTCCCCCTCAGTCGAAGACTTGCCGCGAACCGCAGAACTCGCGACGATTACTGCCGCAGCCGTAGATGCTACATAGAGAAAGCGATGCGTCACAGATCCAAGTTGCCGATCGTGCTGTGCGCCAGATGCTGAGGCCGCCGAGGCCTGCTGTTCGCTCTCGTCGCCGTCGGGTCTTCCTCGAGATAGCGCAGCCGCCATCGGGCCCGACGCGCGGATGCCGGTGCGGTTCCTTCTCCGCGGCCCCGTCACGCTCGTTCAGTCTTAGACATATGTGTTTGACCTATACTGACCGCGATGAGACATCGCCATCGCCACCCGCGCGGCGTTCGCAGCCGGCGCCAGACCAGGCCCGGTCACTGGCACGTGCGGGCCCGCGTCGAGCGCTTCGTCGAGCCCTCGCTCCTGCTGCTCCTGCGTGAGCGGCCGCTCCACGGCTACGAGCTGATCGAGCGGCTGCCCGAGGTGGCGGGGGAGGGGCGTGTCGACGTCGGCAACCTCTACCGGCTCCTGCGGGCGCTCGAGGCCGAGAGTCTCGTCAGCTCGGAGTGGAGCGCTGAGCTCCCCGGCCCCGCCAAGCGCACCTACGAGCTGACGGACGAGGGCCGCCGCCTGCTCGACCGCTGGGCCGAGGCGCTGCGCCAGGCGCAGGCCGACGTCCAGGGCTTTCTCGACCGCTACGACCAGGACGAGAGGA
>WNGH01005370.1_pt2 | contig 12226 bp, 6 predicted proteins | sample 5400631 | NCBI WGS metagenome assembly WNGH01 (sample SAMN13153373, study PRJNA577476) | soil metagenome | isolation source: 115 cm soil or saprolite under Garry oak tree replicate 1 | place: USA:California | collected 2016-06-15 | reverse complement strand
CATCAGCCAGGATAAGGCCATCACGGCGCTGGCTCGCGCCATTCGCAGGAGCCGCGCGGGGCTCAAGTCGCCTTTGCGTCCAGTGGGCTGCTTCTTCTTCCTCGGGCCGACCGGCGTGGGCAAGACCGAAGTCGCCCGTCGCCTGGCGGAATTTCTCTTCGGTTCGGAGAAATCGCTCATTCGCTTCGACATGTCGGAGTTCATGGAGAAGCACTCCGTCTCGAAACTGATCGGCGCGCCCCCAGGGTACGTGGGCTACGAAGAAGGCGGCCAGTTGACGGAGCGCGTCCGCCGCACGCCCTACTCGGTCATCCTGCTGGATGAAATCGAGAAGGCACATCCGGACGTCTTTAATATATTGTTACAGGTCTTCGAAGACGGCCAGTTGACGGACGGCCTCGGCAATACGGTGGATTTCCGAAACACCATTATCATCATGACCTCCAATCTCGGCGCGCGTCATCTGCAAAAGCGCACCTCAATGGGCTTCCAGTCCGGCGCCGATGAAGCCGGGCAGAAGAGCATGGAAGATATGGTGATGACTGAAGTAAAGCGGGCGTTCAATCCGGAGTTCTTGAACCGGCTGGACGAAGTGATTATTTTCAATCCGCTCGGCGACGAAGATCTGCTCCGCATCATCGATTTGCTGGTGGGCCAACTGAACGACACGCTGATCCACCGGCAGGTGCAGATTGTAGTTTCACCGGAAGCAAGGCAGTGGATACTCGAGAAAACGTGTGCGGACCGCAGTTATGGGGCACGTCCGCTGCGCAGGGCTTTACAGAAGTACGTGGAAGACCCGCTCTCCGAGGCGCTCATCCAGGGTGGCATTCAAAGGCCGGCGACATTGCAGATTTACGTCGCAGGGGAAGGCTTGTCGTTCCGCCCGGTCGGTGAGGCAACCCCGGTTGTCCACTAGCGAATCTGACACAACGCACGCGTGATCCTGACCAGGTCGGGATCAACGCACGGCCGGCCCACACCGGGTCCGGCGGGAGAAAAACAACTTGAGTTTGGGGGCGCGGCCTTGAGGACCTCAGCGGCCGCTCAAAGAAGAGTCTGTTCGCCGTTTGGAGTTTTTGCGGCTCAAGTGACCCAGGCGATCGCAATTTTGTTTCTTTTTGCGGTGGCCTCACACGGAGCAATGCGCGAAAATCTCCATGCGGACGCCCCTGCATCCGCATATACCTACCTTTTCGCAGCCTCCCTTGATTACGCGACCGGGAAGGACGTTATAGAGGATCATTCCACGCCTGATCCGCAGGCCGCCGCGCAGCCGCAGTTTGTCATCGACCGCATCGATTTCCTGGGCAATCGCAGGGTGCGTAAAGACACATTGATGGCGCGCATCTTCAGCCGTGAAGGCGATAACTACAACGAAGAGACGCTGCGTCGCGATTTCCAAGCCCTTTGGAACACGCAGTTTTTTGAAGACGTGAAGCTCCACGTCGAAGACTCGGCGAGCCGGCCCAACGGTAAGATCATCGTCTTTGAAGTCAAAGAACGTCCGCAGATCCGCCGCATCCGCTATGACGGCATCCACTCCATATCCGAATCGGACATTCTCGACCGTTTCAAGGAACGCAAGGTCGGCTTGAGCGTCGAAAGCCAGTTCGACCCCACGAAAATCAAAAAAGCGGAAGTCGTCCTGAAAGAATTGCTTGGGGAGCACGGCCACCAGTTCGCGAAAGTCACCCCGCAGTACGAGCGCATTGCTTCCAGCAACGCCGTCATTCTGGTTTTCAAGATCGAGGAAGGCCCCAAGGTCAAGGTTGGCAGGATCAAATTCACCGGAAATCACGTTTTCAGCGACCGTAAGTTAATTCGGGCCATGCGGCACGACCGGCCCTACGCGATTCCTCTCTACTTCTGGAATATCTCGGTGCTCACGAAGACCTATGACCGCGAAAAGCTGAGCGAAGATTTGGAAGTCGGTGTTCGCGGCCTGTATCGCGACAACGGCTACTTCAAAGTTGTCGTTGGCGAGCCCATCCTCGAAAACATCAACACCACCAGCAGCCGCCTGGGCGTACCGCTGGTCACCGGGAAGAGCCATGGAAAGGCTGTCAACATTACCATCCCCATTCAGGAGGGCGAACGCTACAACATGGGGACGCTGAAGATCGTCAGCGCCGATCCGGACAAGGCCTTATCCCTCAAGGTCGACGCCCTGAAGGGCGCTTTCCCGCTCAAGAAAGGCGACATCTTCTCCACCGAAAAGGTCCGCAAAGCCCTGGAGCAGTACGGCAAGATCTACGGCGAATATGGATTCATCGACTTCACGCCAGAGCCGGAGATGGACATCGACGAAGCACAGAAAATCATCAATTTGACGCTCAAGTTCGACGAGCAGAAGCAGTATTTTGTCCGTCGCATCGACTTTAGCGGCAACACCACCACGCGCGACAAAGTCATCCGGCGCCAATTGGTGATTGACGAAGGCCAGCTCTTCAACAAGCGCTTGTGGGAACTCAGCATCCTGCGCCTCAATCAGCTTGATTATTTCGACAAGATCGAAGCGGACAAGGCCGCGGAAATCAAGCGCAACAACAAGGATGGCACGGTAGACATCAACCTCAAGCTCAAGGAGAAGGGCAAACAGTCCATCGGTTTGCAAGGCGGCGTCAGCGGCCTGGCCGGCAGCTTTATCGGGCTTACCTATCAGACCAACAACTTTCTCGGACTGGGAGAGACGCTGACCTTTTCGGCGCAGTTCGGCGATCTGTCGCGTTCTTTCATGTTTGGATTTACCGAGCCTTACCTTTTTGACCGGCCCATCTCGTCGGGGTTCACCATCTTCTCGAGCCGGTACCAGTTCGACCAGGCCAAGCAGGAAGCGTTGTTCACCGGACAATCCCAAAGTATCAACCCGCAATTCATCCAGAATTACGTTCAGAACAGCACCGGTTTCACGTTTTTTGCCAGCTACCCCGCGCGGCGCTTTTCGTTTGCCCGCTTCGGGTTGCAGTACGGCCTGACGCGCACCAGCATCAAATCCTTTAACGAAGCCTCCACCCTGCTGTTTGAATCACTGCAATTTCGCAGTCTTACCGGTCCCAGCGCGCTGAACGGCATCGTCTCCAGCACGATCACGCCCTCGATCACCTACAACACCATCGACAATCCCATTAACTCCACCAGGGGGAAGAGCTACTACGGTTCTCTGGCGTTCTCAGGGATCGGCGGAAACGTGAAGAGTATTAGCCCCGTTTTTGACATGAAGTACTTTCATCCGATTCAAAAGCGCAGGAACGTCATAGGAGTGCACGTCACAGCGGCTTACATCGCCTCATTCGGGACCACCACTTCCACCTGTCCGGCGAATCCGCTCACGCCGTGCACTCCACAAACGGTTCCGAACGAAGTCCCCCCCTTCAGCCGCCTGTACATGGGGGGAGAAAGCGACATTCGCGGCTTCGATGTACGCTCCATTTCGCCGGTGACTTTTATTCCCGAGAGGACCGCCCAAACCATTTCCTACCACGATCCTTTCTCGGGCGGCGCTCTGCGGTCCTTCACTGTGCCGGTGTTGACTTATGTCGCCACTCTGCCCGGAGGGGACGTGCAAGGATTCGGGAATCTCGAATACCGCATCCCCATTGTGGGGCCGGTTACTGCGGGGTTTTTTGCGGACACCGGAACGGATGGCATTCTCCGTCGCAATGCACTGCAGCTCAACCCGTCTGGCTTTCAGGATCTGAAAGCCCATTTTCCTAGCGCTGCGCAATTGGATGGCCTGACCCCGCAGCTGGCCCTTGCATCCGGGACGAATTTCCGGTTGCGCGGTTCAGCCGGAATCGAATTTGTCGTGCAACTTCCGATCGTTCAGGCGCCATTCCGCATCTACTATGCGTACAACGTCCACCGGCTCCACGAGCAGTTGGTGGCCAAGTCGCCTTTCATCGAGCCGGCTGAGCTTGTGTCTTTGTGCAATCAGTTTGGCGGAGGGTCCGGTTGCAATTTGAACCCGATGACACCACTCTCTTCCAGTCAATATCAGCTGGAAATAGCTCCTTTACTCCAAACCATCCAGAATAATCCGGGGCGGTTGAATTATTTCGAGCCGAAAACGACTTTCCGCTTTACCGTCAGCAGGACGTTTTGAGGGCTGCGGCGATGCGGAGCTTTCATGCAAGATGGACCAGGACTTTTGCAAGAGAAGGTAACGCCAGCGTGAGTGCAAGATCCGCGCCACGCGATTTTGTGGGGGAAATCGTGCGAACGAAGGTAGGGAGGAAGTCCAGTTTTCTTGGCCTCTGTCTGGGTGCCATTTGCCTGGCGTCTCTGAGCGGCTGCGGCAGCAGCACCACCGCCAACGTCGTGGTAGTTACACTAACCTCGTCCGTGGGGAACGTCATTATCCTCGGTCAGTCCACCACGATTACCGCGACGGTGACTGGCGCGACCAACACCAATGTCAACTGGCCAACTGCCGATCAACCCTGCCAATACACCACCACGACCACCGACTCATCCGGCAAGTCCACGACCAGCACGGCGAAACAGTGCCCCAACATTCCCCCCGACAAGGACGGATCACTTGGCTCGCTGACGAATACTCAGGATACCGGGACGGCGACCTACACCGCCCCCAGTACCGTTCCGAATCAGACCACCTATCCTGGGCTGAAGCTCATCTTCACGGCACAGTCCCAAGCGGACACCAAGAAAACCGGCACTCTGACTATCCTGCTCAACTCTGGTATTGGTGTCACCCTCACTCCCAACACCGCCACCCTTCCAACTAGCGAACCCCTGCATTTCAGCGTGGCGCTCACCAACGACCTTAAGACCCAGGGTGTAACCTGGTTGCTGACTCAGCAGGTCCCCACTTCGACGATTCCATATCCTCAGCTTAAGACTTGCAGCCCCACATGCGGCACGATTACTCCCGATCCCACTGTCAACACCGGGGCCACCTACACGGCCCCCCCGACTGTGCCTACGAGCATTACTCCTGCGGACTCTACGAACAAAAATTCGCCCGCAAGTCTCATTATCGTGGCCACGTCCGTGGCCGATAATACGCGCCTGGCCATAGGCATCATCACTATCATCCAGGGCAAACCGATTACCTTTAACGGTATCTCCCCCACCATCGCCCCACAAGGCGCTACCTACTGGGACATCTATCTCGACGCCCCAAATATTTCTTCGGCCTCAACAATTACCCTGTATTTCCAGGACAGCACCAACCCAAATAACTTCATTGCACCTCCGAAGACTTTTGATTCCTCAAGCGGACAGGTCAAGGTATTCTTTCCCATTCCCATCACTACTACCACCACGACTAATGGGGTCACCACTACCACCGTCACTAACCCGCAGTCCACCGGCGCGCGTCTTCGCCTCCTTTCCTCGGATTTGCTGATTCCTAATCAGTCCTCAACGGCCTCTGTCTACGTGAGTGTCACTGATCCCGGCGAAACCGTGACGCCGTTGCCCCCGACCGCCCCGGTTCTTACTCCGAACCCCTTCACCTTTCAGTTTGTCCCGGTGCGGCCCACTTCCATTGCTTCTGTTCCAGACGACGTCGTCCAGGGCAAGGCCGCTCAGGATACTCAGGTCATCGTTGACGGCGGTTATTTTGGCCCCGGCGCTAGTAACCTGACCGAAGTCTTTTTTCAGGGCACTTCCTTAACCAAGAATGGAACCACATCGACCGCGCGGCAGTTAAATACCCTGCTCCCAGCGAACCTGGTCAATACGACATCCGGGATCGTCGCAGGTCTCTACCCGCTCTCGGTGTCAAACAGACAAGCGCCTGCTCCCCTCGTCAACAATGACGCAGTCACCAATATCGCTATTTTCCCGGATTTTTCCGTTACGCCGCCTGTCGTTGTCAGCGCATCTCCCGGAATTCCCGCTGGCACCAACCCCAGTGCCGTCGACATCGATCCCAATCTTGGGGTCCTGGTCGTAGCCGATCCCGCTACCAGTACCGTGCAGTTCTTTTCCATCGTTCCTCCAACGTCAACCACGGCTGCGGGGCTTACCTTACTGAGTACGGTCGCGAGCACGGCTCAGGCTCCTCTCAATGTGCCCACAGGTCTCTCTGTTAACCGCAACGACCACACTGTAGCCGTGGTGAACTATGGCTCACAGCCAGCGGGACAGAACGGCACTTTGCAACCTCCTACCGGGCAGACTGTTACTGTCCTGAACATTCCCAACTCTCCTTCACCTATTACACCTTTTTTTGTTGATATTTCTGGCGCCCTGCAGGGCTCCGTTTCCCCCGCTCCTATGCCCTACGCCATTGGCGTTGATCCAGATTCCAAGCTCGCTCTCGTGGCTTACTCTTCAGCAATCATATCTTCCGTATCTTCCGTGGCCAACCTCGGCTTCATTGTGAATTTGAATCCCAACGTTGCGGGCTCCAATAATTATGGCTGCACTCTCGGTCAGGCCCTCGGTTCCTCCTCGAATCAATTTGGCCAGTGCCTCTTCTCGCAGGTCACCTTGAATACCGGTCTTTACCCGCAGATCGCCATGTCCAGGCACGGCCATACCGCTCTGGTTACTCCGGGTGGTTCGGGCGTGGCTCGCGGTGTGGATGTCACCAAGCAGTCCGGGGGTAATCTCATAACTTCGTCCGTGCTCACCGCCGGTCTCGTCACTGTTACTGTGGACACGACTAAGTGCCCAAATGGCGTGACCCCCTCCGGCGCTTCCCCGAACTTTTGTCCTCTGAACTTGATCCCCGGTAACGCTGGCAGCGTGCTGATCACCGGAGTAAAGCCGGGCACCGTGGCGAACAGCGTTTTTTTCAACGGGGTCTTCAACGTTAGCGTCACCAGCAGCTCGACTTTCACCTATGTCGTGAATTCCACGGCAAGCGACTCTGGCACGGGCACCGCAACCGTGCCTGCGACCGTCTTCTATGGCAGTCCCGACCAGATTTTCTCCCTCTCGCCAACACTCCAGGGAGTTGCCATTAATCCCATCACCAACACCGCCGCCGCCGCCGACTTTAACGCCGCGGGAGCTTCTGGCGGCCCGCAAATCGACCTCCTCAGCTCCCTCGACCAGTCGGTTTCTTCTGTCAGTTTCTTCGCAGGTTGCACCGCGTTCACGACTACTTGCTCCAACTCCATCGAAATCGGCACTACCGGCGTAGCTTGGCAGCCCTATACCAATTCTTTGGTTTCCTATAACCCCACCCGCAATGAGGTTTCTGTTTCCGATCCCGTTGGCCGGAAGCGCTATGCTCTCGTCCCGCTTTCTGGTACCGGCACGGCCACTCTCACCGTACAGAACGGGGTTACACCCACACTCAAGCTCTTCGGAGGACTCGCCGTCGACCCCGGTACCAATCAGGCTTTCGTCGTCAAATCCGGGAGCGGCACTATTGACATTGTGGATTTGGGTAGCGTCTTCACCACGACTCCCATTAAGACCGCGCAGATCGATGAATTGATCGTCCCCAGCTCACCACCTGGAACCGCGGGATGCTCAACGATTAGCGGCATTCCCAACACCATCTTCCCGCAGGGAACGCTGATTTCTCCCGCGAATGATCTCTGCGGCGTACAGATCTTTGGCTCCGGCTTCCTTGGCACCGGCAGCGGTACCACGCAAGTCCGCCTGGATAGCACGGCCATTCCCGCTGCTAACGTGACCGTGAACGGTCCGCGGCAACTCACCGTCACCATCCCGAAATCATTTTTGCTGGCGCCCCATAAATACGCCGTTGACGTATTGACTACCGACTCCAGTACCAGCGCCACCTCGCAGTCCAACGCTACTGACTTTTACGTCGTCCAGTCCGTGGACATGTCCAAGATTTGCACCAGTTCGAGCGGCAGCACCAACACGCAGCCTACTTCCGTGGCCGTCGCGGACCAAATTGCCAATGGGCCGTTCTCGCCAATCGCCTTGATTAGTGTCAGCGGGTGCAACAGCGTCCAGATCATTGATATCAATCCGGCCAACTCCACCTTTGGTGGATTGCTCGGCAGTCCTATCGGCGTTGGAACAACTCCACAGGGCATTGCCATCAGTCAGCGCTACGGCTTGGCCGTTGTCGCCAACAACGGCAGTGGTAACGCCACCATTATCGATCTAAAAGCAAATCCGCCGGCCCCGCTCGCGAGTATTTCGCCATCGACAATTTCTACGGGAACAAATCCCACCGGCGTTGCCATCGACGAAGCCACCGGTGCGGCCATCATCGCCAACACCGGCAACAATACGGTTAGCATGATCAATCTTGGCCTGCTCTTCCCCGCGTCAGGTACCACCCCGCCCACGACTCTCACTGCTTCAAGTATTGGCGGCATTCAGGAGCCTATTGCCGTCGCCATCGATCCGGACCGCGGCACGAACAATCAAGGCATCGCCGTTGTGACCGCCCTGCAACTGGTCAGCGGTTCGTCTCCGTTTGGCGCTCTCGCCGTTGTCGATATTGGACAGACAACTCCCGCCCTGAGTACCACTATTTCCTCCGGCTCGGTGAACGCCACGCCCACGGGTATCGTATTCGATCCGGCTGTGGTCACTGGCACAGCGAACAACGGTGTCTTCTACGCCAATTCCAGCGGCACGAACGTTATCACCACTTTCAATCCGGACACCGGCGGCGGCGGCTCCGTCAACGTGGGCATAAATCCGACTTCACTGGGGGTGAATCCACAGACGGGCGCTATCCTGACGTCCAATTCAGCGAGCAACACCATCTCGATCGTGGACACCCTTTCGAATCCCTTTAAGACGCGACAGACTTTCGGCATTCCTGGTTCCCCGACGTTTGGCGTGGCTGTCGATCAGTTTACGAATCTGGCCGTCATCGTGGATCAGGCTAATTTGCGGGTGCTGTTGTTCCCCATGCCGAACTGACGATGCCAGGGAAGAGAAAGCTTGTCGCGAACCATTCGAAACGCATGCATTCGAAAGCTTGTATTCGAACCGGAGGGACTGCGGGGAGGTGACGTGCCTTTTAACGTGCTTTGTGATTGCGGCAAGCAAAGCGCGTCGGCTATACTTTCAGGTTTGTAATACACCGCGAAACCCGCTGGGGGAGTGGTAGCAATTTAAAGCCAAGTTGACTTGGCGCGAGTTCGTTCCGGTCTCCGGGGCGCACCACCATAAGGAGAAAAAAGTGAATTCTAGATTGGTAGTTCGAATAGCGGCCGTCGCGGCGTGTATTCTGTCCACTGCGGCCGTCTGGGCACAGTCCCCGGCCGCGGCCGGCTCGGCCGCATCAGGCAAGGTCGGCGTTATCAGCATTCGCCAAGCCATCGTCACCACGGCGGAGGGCAAGCAGGCTTCCGCGGAGTTGCAGTCGCAATTCGCTTCGAAGCAGAACGAGATCGAAAATCTGAACAAGCAGATCAGTGATTTGCAGCAGCGTCTTCAGGCCGGCCAGGGTAAGTTGAGCCCGGATGAAGAAGCTCGCTTGAGGCAGCAGGGTCAGCGGCTCGCGCAGCGCCTCGAGCGCATGAATACGGAATACCAGGAAGACGTGAACGCCGCGCAGGGCGACGTCATTGACCGTATCGGCCGCAAGATGGTGGACGTGCTGGACCGCTACTCGCGCGAAAACGGTTACGTAGTGGTGCTGGATTCCTCCGCGCAGAACACGCCGATTCTTTTCGCTTCCACGCAAATTGACGTCACGCAGGACATCGTGCGCCTGTACGATCAGCAATATCCCGTTAAGGCCGGCGCAACCACGCAGCCGAAGCCGGCGGCGCCGAAGACAACCCCCACCACGCAGCCAGCGCAGAAGCCGGCCGCCACGCCGCCGCCCGCTGCCAAGCCATAGCAGAAACTCCGGTCAAGCGCAGATCAAATTTTACGAAGACGCCTCGGCACAGCCGGGGCGTTTTTGTTTTTTTTGGTGGCGCCAGGAAGTGTGCGCCTCCACTTGCACGCGGCGCCGGACGCGGCGGATCCGTGCGCAAGGTTGCGGCGCCGAAAACTCAATGACGCTCAGCCGTGCGCGCAGAAACTGCAGCGCGGAAGCCCCGCGAAAATTCCGGCGCGTGCTTCACCGGAGTGCGCGTCAGTGTCCAGCGGGAGCTTGCAGCCACTGGAGCGCTTTGCGCCAGGGGTGGACTTCTCCGCTGCTCATCGGCGTGCGCAGCCACTCGATCATGCCGTGCCAGACACCGCGCCGGCTTGAACCGATCTCACGAAATTCCGGCGTGCTCACAGAGGGGATTTCCGACGGGGCGAGCCAATACGGGCTCGCATTTGCGAACGGGCGGTCGGCGGCGGCGCTCGAAGAATGGCGTTCCGCCGTCGTGCCCGTGATCGACAACTTCAGTAGCGCTCCAACCTGCTGCTGGGATGCCCGAATCGTTCTGAGAATGGTGCGGGCAAACCAAACACCTGCGGCCAGGAAAGCAAGCTGAATAAAGAGATTTCCCAGCGCGTACCAATTGCTTTGTATCCAAGCGGCGAATTCGTTCATGGCCTCACCTTGGACTGGGGTAGACATAAATTACAACTTGGCTTCGCCGGAGGGAACTGGCAGGAGGTCCAGGAAACGGGCAGGTGTTTCCTGTGGCCGCGCGGGCTACCCATCTGGTGCAGCGAATCCGGATACAAAAGGGAGGTACACCCTCCGTCTGCGACAAAAAGAGCGAGGAACTGATTGATTCCAAAAGAGTTGCCTGGCCTTCGCCGCACCCTGAAAATCACCAGTATGCTCTGGTTAGGGTTTCGAGGGGGCCGGAGCTGGCGCGGGAATCGTTGCGGCCGGCTTGTTGCCGTAGTCGAACTTCACTTTCGGAGCCTGGCGCGCTCCTTCGTCGGTCTTGAAGTAGGCGTCGTTGCGGGTGAAGCCGCTCATGCTAGCGACGAGGCTATTCGGAAAAAGCGAGATAAACGTGTTGTAATCCTGCACGGACTCGTTGTAACGCCGCCGCTCGATGGCGATACGGTTTTCCGTGCCCGCCAGTTCATCCTGGAGGCGCAGAAAGTTTTCGTTGGACCTCAACTGAGGATAGTTCTCAACGACCACAAGCAGGCGTCCCAAAGCTGAATCCAACTGTCCATTCGCGGCGATTTTTTCAGCCGGAGAATGCGCACCGAGCAAGGCGGAACGCGCTTTGGCGATATCGCCAAAGACAATCTGTTCCTGCACCGCAAAACCCTTCACTGTCTCCACAAGGTTGGGAATTAGATCCGCGCGGCGCTGGAGGACGACGTCTACCTGTGCCCATGCGGCATTTACGGCTTCCCGCTTGATGGCCATTTGATTCCTGCGGCTGATAAAGGAGCTTCCGAGCAGCAGAGCGATCACGACTAAAACGACCAGGATTACCAGACCGATTCTCATATGCACCTCGTCTCCGTCAGATTCACGAATGGGCATTCTTTGCGCGGCGCCATTCCCGCTTGGGGAGATGCTTGTCCAGCGCGCCGGAAATCTTTTCCAATGCTTTCAAATACGCACCATACACGGGAACAATTTCGCCGTGGAATTCTCCAGTTTCGCGAAGCTTCAGCAGGGCATCGAAAGCTGAGGCGTTAGAACCCGTGAGGGCCGAGGCACGCGCAATGATATCGCGCGGCGCCACCGGAGGCTCTTCTCCGAAGGCGATCACCGTGTGGCGCAGCAGCGTCAGCGCTCCAGAGAAGGATTTCCTGAGGACCAGGGCAAGTTCTTTCGAGTTCCCGTGCGCGCGGAGGTAGTGCTGGCGCAGCTTCAATATCAGAGTCCGCAGGTCGTGTTCGATCTGCACGCGATGAAGATTCATCGGGACTTCAATATCCGCGACGACGTCCTTGCCATAGAGCACGCGCCGACCTTGCTTTATGTCGAGAATCTCGATGGCAAAAACATCAGCGGCTTCGCGCAGCTCGTCGGTGGTGAAGAAAAGGGGCGCAGGTTCCTTTTGGTCCACGCACCACCACTTCACCACGGTCGCCAGCCGCCCCAACTCTTCGACGGTGAGGGAGTGAAGAAAGCAGGCTACATTGAGATCGGAGAGTCCCGGGTGAAAATCGCCGCGTGCAGCGGAGCCGAACAAGATGACGCATTCGAGGTTCGCCGCAGCGAATTCCTTCAGCCGGTTTACTAACTCCGTCAGTTTTGCGTCCATGGAGAGCATTTCGCTTGCGTTCCTTTCGCGCCGCGCTACCAGCTTCCCGAGGCGCCGCCGCCCCCGCTACTTCCGCCGCCGAATCCACCGAAGCCTCCGCCGCCGCCCCCGAAGCCACCACCGCCGCCCCAGCCTCCCCCTCCCCAATTGCTTCCAGACCGCCCACTGGAGCT
>WNGH01040360.1_pt1 | contig 12229 bp, 11 predicted proteins | sample 5400631 | NCBI WGS metagenome assembly WNGH01 (sample SAMN13153373, study PRJNA577476) | soil metagenome | isolation source: 115 cm soil or saprolite under Garry oak tree replicate 1 | place: USA:California | collected 2016-06-15 | reverse complement strand
CTGCTGGGGCTCTACCGCCATCTGGGTGACCATGTCAAGGTCGGCGCCGGCTACAACTTCAGCGACTTCTCTGACGATCTGACTGACCTGAGTTACCGGCATCAGGGAGTGTTCATCAATATTGTGGGGACGATTTAGCAGGGTTGCTGAAAAACGGCCATCTCGCCGCCGTCCTCGCAAGCCGCCTTGTGCGGCGTAGCGGCGCTACGCCTCCGCGGGGCTTTCTGCGGGTGCGACGATCTGACCGTTTTTGAGCAACCTGAGTTTTGCAAGCTAATGGGACTAATGCACGGGACAAGGAATAGAGGTGGCGATTATGTACAAAGTTCTGAAGGTGATCGTTTTAGGGATTTCGGCATTCGTGTTAATCCTCCCTGCGTATGCGCAGGAAGCTCCAAAGGAACAGAGCAAGGGGCTGGATGAGCAGGTGCAGGAAATCAAGACGGATGTCCTCGCCATTGCGGCGGAGCTGAACCAGCTCGAAGAGAAGCTGCTCTACCCGTCCGATACCCAGGTCGCAGTTTTTGTGTCGGTGGCCAAGGGAGAAAAGTTTCGGCTTGATGCCGTCGATATCTCGCTGGACGGCACATCGGTCGCTCATCACCTGTACACGTTCAAAGAGCTGGAAGCGCTGCAAAAAGGGGGCGTACAGCGCATCTATGTGGGCAACGTCAGAACAGGTGAGCACGCACTGCAGGTGACCGCTATGGGGAAATCCGAGGGAGGCTCGGATTTCCAGAAGGGTGAGAGCTTCAAGATTACCAAGAATATTGGTCCCAGACTCGTCGGGGTCGTCCTGGCCGGGACTGGAATCGGCAGCAAAACTATCACTCTGAAGGATTGGTAGTCTATGTCCAGGTTGATTCTCATACTGGCTTGCCTGCTGTTCGCGACCTCTTCGCTGGCAGACAATCCCTATACTTCGAAAGGTCTGAAGGACGTCTACTTCGGAGAGGCGCTCTATCACGCCTTTCAGGGGGACTGGTTTCAAGCCGTCGCCCGGCTCGACACCGAACTGGGGCAGTACCGCAGGCTTGATGAACCTGGCCTCGACACGCTCTATTACCACATCAACCAGGCGGAATTCGGCGTCGGGGATTTCGAGCTGGGCTATCGGATGCACCTCCGGGCCGGGCGCGCCATCACCGCGGTCATCGAGGGGAACGTCGAGGAGCCCGTGCGTAATGAAGCGATTTATCGGTTGGCACGGCTCTACTTCCAGAAAGATCAACCGGAAAATGCCTTCCATGCCCTGGAACGGATGCATGGGACCGTACCCGCTACAATCCGGGATGATGTGGAGTTTCTGCGTGGGCAGGTCCTGATGGCAAACGGTCGTTTCCCTGAAGCAGCACGTGTTTTAAAGGATCTTCAAGGGGTCAAGGGCCTGGAAGGATTCGCCGGCTACAACCTGGGGATCGCCTTGATCAAAGATGGGAAGGAGCTGGATGGACGCCAGTATCTGGACCGTGCGGGCCAAATCCTCACCGATAGCCAGTCCACATTGGCCATCAAGGACAAATCGAACCTGGTCCTCGGTTACAAGCTGCTGGATGGAAATGCCGGCCAAAACGCCAAGCTGATCCTTGAGCGGGTGCGGCTGAGCGGACCTTTCTCCAATCGCGCCCTCTTGGGTTCCGGCTGGGCAGATGCCTCTCAAGGTCTGTATGAGCGAGCACTCGTCCCCTGGAGCCTCCTGGCGGAGCGCGAGGTCACCGATCCCGCGGTTCAGGAAGCGCTCCTAGCCGTGCCGTATGCCTACGGGAAACTGAATGTCTATGGCCGGTCGGCAGTGCTGTATGGTAAAGCTCTGGACTCCTTCGGCAAGGAAGTCGACAAACTCGGTGCGTCCATCACGTCTGTCCAGCAAGGGCGATTTCTTCAGGCGCTGGCGCGGGAAGAGTTCAAGCAGGACTCCGACTGGGTTGTCAAGCTGCGGAGTCTCCCGGAAGTGCCCGAAACCTTTTACCTGCTCGAATTGATGGCTTCCCATGATTTTCAGGAATCCCTCAAGAACTACCTTGACCTGAATGAACTGCACAAGAAGCTTGCGGCGTGGGAAAGGGACCTGGATGCATTCGAGGATATCATCCGGCAACGTCGAGCGTATTACCAGCCGCTCCTTCCCGAAATCGACCGTGCATTCAGGGAGCTTGACTCGAAAATGCGTCTGCGTATGGAGCAACGGGATCGGGTCCAAAAACGTCTGAATGCCATGCTGACAGCACCGCGCCCCGAGTATCTGGCTACCGGGTCGGAACGGATTGCCACGGAAAAAATCGGACGTCTGGAAAAGGCTCTGGCAACTCCAAACATCCCCTCCCCCTTGGCGGGGGAGGGTCAGGGTGGGGGGGAAGGCGCTCTGGGCGAGACTGTTGCCATTAGTGGCTTCACCCACCCCCCGACCCCCTCCCGTCAAGGGAGGGGGGGGGATGCGGAGCGGATCAGCCGTTTGCGGGGGGTGCTCCTCTGGAACATCTCCACGGAATACGACCAGCGTCTCACGGATGCATACAAGGACCTGCGCGATTCGAACGAAGCGGTGGACCGGTTGAAGAAACAGTACAACGCTTTTGTCCGTACCCGCCAGGCCGCTACGCAAAGCTATGAAGGGTATGACGACGTGATCCGCCGGGAGCACAGCCAGATTGCGTCGGCCCGGGAAAAAGTGAAGGTCCTGATGGCACGTCAGGGGAATACGCTTGAGACCATGACCGTCAATGAGCTGACCAAACGCCGGGAGCGGCTGGAGCAGTTCCGGATCACCGCGCGTTTTGCCATAGCGGACAGTTACGACCGTGCCTCCAAGGCGCAGACTGAAAAGACTGTTGCTAACCAGACTGAAAAGAGCGTTCGCAACCAGACTGAAAAAACCGTCGGCAACCAGACCGAGAAGAATGTGGGCAACAGGACTGAAAAGAGTGTGGGCAAATGAAGCGAATCCTACTTTTAGTCTTAGCAATTCCGGCGATCCTCACCGCATGTCAAACGGGCGGCAGCAGGGAGACGATTGCCCAGTTGCGGAACATGAAGATCGAGATCAAGGAAGAGAGGATCGAAGGCGGGCTCGATCTGCCCCCGAACGTGCCAGGAGCCCGAAGGTCGCTGTCGCCCGTCCGGCCGAGCCTCAATCCGGCCAGGCAGAGTCGCAGGCGGATTTTGAAAAAAGGGCGATCCAGAGTCCGCAGCTTGCCGCCACAGAAGGAAAACCGGCGGGGCTTCCCGAAGCCAGTACCGAAGAGCTGGAAAGAGCAGGAGCCCGGGAGGCGATCGCCCTCTACAGGAAGCTCTTGGACAAATACCCGCTGTACCCGGGCAACGATCAGGTCTTGTACCAGATGTCGCGCGCCTATGAGGAACTGGGGCAGACAGAGGACGCCATGGGGGTCATGGACCGGCTGGTCCGCGATTTCCCGCAATCCCGCTACCTCGACGAGGTGCGGTTCCGGCGGGCCGAATTCTTCTTTGTCCGCAGGCGGTATCTGGATGCGGAACCAGCCTACAAGAGCGTCGTGGATGTGGGCGTCAAGTCGCCTTACTACGAGCTCGCCCTGTACAAGCTCGGCTGGACCTTCTACAAGCAGGAGCTCTACGAGGATGCCTTGCATCGATTCACTGCGCTGCTCGATCGGAAGGTGGCCACGGGGTACGATTTTGCCCAGACCAAGGACGATCAGGAACGCAAGCGGGTGGATGACACCTTCCGAGTCATCAGCCAGAGCTTCTCGTATCTTCACGGTGCCGACTCCGTCATGGAATTTTTCGATACCAACGGCAAGCGGAGTTATGAGGACCGAGTCTACAGCAACCTCGGTGAATACTATTTCGAAAAACGCCGGTACAGCGATGCCGCGGCCGCCTACAACGTGTTCGCCAAGCGTAACCCGTTCCACCGGGTCTCGCCGCAGTTTCATATGCGCGTCATCGAAATACAGATGGCCGGCGGTTTCCCCAGCGTAGTGATCGATGCAAAGAAGCAGTTTGCCAGGAATTACGGGCTGAAGGCCGAATACTGGAAACATTTCGAGCCGAGCGCGCGTCCCGAGGTCCTCGGTTTCCTGAAGACCAACTTTACCGACCTCGCCCATCATTACCACTCGCTGTACCAGGATCCGGAGCATGCCAAGGAAAAGGGAGAGAACTCCCGGGAAGCCCAGCACTGGTATGAGGAGTTCCTGGTTTCCTTCCCGAAGGATGTCGAATCGCCGGCGATCAATTACCAGTTGGCCGATCTGCTGCTTGAAAACCGCTCCTTCGCCAGGGCTGCGCTGGAATACGAGAAGACGGCCTATAACTACCAGAGTCATGAAAAGTCCTCTGCTGCCGGCTATGCCGCCATTTATGCCTATCGGGAACACCTGCGCGAGGCTGGCCCAGGGGAGAAAGACAAAGTCAAGCGCGAGACCGTGCGCAGTTCGCTCAAATTTGCGGAGACCTTCCCGAAACACGAGAAGGCCGCGATCGTCCTTGGGGCGGCCGCAGATGACCTGTACGACATGAAGGATTACGAGCAGGCGCTCGCTGCAGGCCGCAAGCTCATCCAGGCCTTCCCTGGCGCAGACCGGGAGACGCTCAAGTCGGCCTGGATCGTCGCCGGCCATTCCTGTTACGAGCTCAAGCGCTATGCCGAGGCCGAGGCGGCCTATGGGAAGGTTCTGGCTCTGCTCCCCGCAGAAGACAAAAGCCGGCCAGGCTTCATCGACAATCTTGCCGCATCGATTTACAAACAGGGCGAGCAAGCCAATGCCAAAAAGGATTATCGGGCCGCTGCAGACCATTTCCTGCGTGTCGGCCGCATGGCTCCCACCACGAAGATCCGGGCGAATGCGGAGTACGATGCCGCTGCCGCCCTGATCCAGCTCAAGGACTGGAAAATGGCGGCTACTGTCCTGGCCGGATTCCGGGAGCTCTTCCCCGGCCATCAGCTGCAGCCGGAAATCACCAGGAAGATTGCCCATGTCTACAAGGAAGACGGGAAGCTTACCCTCGCTGCCAATGAATATGAACGGGTAGAGAGGGAATTCCAGGATGAGGAGGTGAGGAGAGGGTCTCTCATGCTTGCGGCGGAACTGCATCAGCAGACGGGGAACAACAAGCAGGCCCTCGCAGTGTACCGTCGATTTGTCGGGTACTTCCCGAAACCGGCCGAGGTCAACCTGGAAATGCGCAACAAGATCGCCGAAATCCTGAAGGGGGAGAACGATCAGAAAAGTTATCTGGGCGAGCTCAAGGAGATGGTCGCGATCGATGCAGCGGCCGGGCAGGCGCGTACCCCGCGGACCCGATACCTGGCAGGGAAGGCCGCTCTGGTGCTGGCAGAGCAGACGTATGACCGGTTCGCAGAAGTCCGGCTCGTAAAACCGTTCGAAGCCAACCTGCGCAAAAAGAAAGAGTTGATGAAGGCAACGACCCAGGAGTTCAACAGGCTCGTGGAGTATGAAGTCGGAGAGGTCACGGCCGCGGCGACGTTCTATCTTGCGGAGATTTATGCGCACTTCAGCAAAGCGCTGACGGAGTCCGAGCGCCCCGTCGGCTTGAGTCCTCAGGAAATGGAAGAGTACGAACTGGCTATAGAGGAACAGGCATTTCCGTTCGAAGAAAAGGCCATCAAGGTCCACGAGAAGAATCTCGAATTGATCTCCATCGGTATCTACAACTCATGGATCGACAAGAGTCTGGGAAGATTGGCCAAGTTCGTGCCTGCCCGATACGACAAGCAGGAAGTTCCCAGTGAAATTGTCGCAACGCTTGAGACCTACGCGTTTGAAATTGAAAGGCCGGCACCGCCTGCGGCACCAGCGGTCAAAGGGGAGAATCCTGTTACGGGCGCCAACTTCCTCTTCCCTCTCCCTTCTCTCATGCCGGAAGGAGTGCCGCAGGCTAACACAACAGCAGTGGTTCCACTGCGTCCCGGGGGGAATGAACATGGAAAAAACGCCAAGGAATGATGCAATGAGGGGAAGAGAGCACGGGAGTTGTTCCCGCATGGTAACGACTGCCAGTTACCTGCTGTTGGCGATAGGCCTCTCGCTGCTCGCAGGATGCGCCACCGCGGGCAAGGCCAAGGTGGAGCCGGCTAAACCCACACCCGCCGTAGCAGCACAACCGTCTCCCTCCCTGCCGACAGGACCCTCCGTGGTGCACTTCACTGACGGGCGTGAAGGGTTTGTGCTTACGCAACCATCCGGCATGGATGCGCAGTCGCGTGCGGACTTTGATCAGGCGAGCGCCATGATCAGGGAAGCGAAGTACGACAAGGCGATCGAGTTGCTGGAAAAAGTAATCGCACAGTGGCCGGAAATGACCGCTCCCCACATCAATGTCGCGATTGCTTACGGCCGGGTAAACAAGCCGGAGCAGGCCGAGCAGCATCTGAAAAAAGCCCTGGAATCGGTTCCCGGGCATCCGGTTGCGAGCAATGAATACGGTCTGCTGTTGCGTAAAGCGGGACGTTTTGCCGAGAGTCGGCAGATTTATGAAAAAGCACTCGCAGCTTTTCCTGAATATTATCCAATACACAAAAACCTCGGAATCCTTTGCGACCTGTATCTGAAAGATTCGGCCTGTGCCGTTGAACATTATGAGATCTATGGCAAAGCGATGCCCAAGGACCAGCAGGCGAAGTTATGGCTTGCCGATTTGCAGACCCGGTCGGGAAGCAGTTTAACGGCATCGGCCGGGATGCAGAAAGGAACTGCCCATCCCTGAGCATGGAGTGGGTGGCCGCTACACGGAGTGACCTATGTATAGAAAGTTCGTTTTCTCCCTCTGTTTGATTCTGTTCTTTTCGGTCTCCGCGGTTATGGCGGAGGAAAATGGATCCAACGGACCGAATGGGCCGAATGCATCCAGTGGATCGAATGGATCCGGTGACCCGGAGGCCAAGACGGTCAAGGGCATGTCGGTTCTCGGCAACAATGAAGCACCCATGTCGCTTTTTATCGTTCCCTGGAAAAGTTCCGAACTGGGGGTGGAGGCGAACCTGAACAGAACGTTGAATGAACGCGATATTCCGGTGGATCGGGACGTTTTTTTGCGGGAGCTCGATTTCTACCAGGTCAGCGTCGGCAGCAAAACTACCGCACCGGACGTAGGGGCGAGGCATGCCTCGCCCTGATATCGCTGGCAAAACCTAAAGGGCGAGGCATGCCTCGCCCCTACAAAAGATAACCACCGCATTCTGCGGATCAACAGCCAAGGAGGCAAAAGATGTTTATAGTAAGGTTTTTTCAGATGGGAGGGTTCTTCATGTTCCCTATTCTGCTCGTGCTTGCGGTCGGCATCCAATCGCGATCGAGCGCTGGATTCATCTGAAGCGTGTCAGGACGGAAAACAGCATAGCGTGGGACGAGGTGCATCCGGTGCTGGCTGAGGGGGATTTCGACAGGGCCCGTGAAATGGTCAACGAGAACGATTCGGCCCTCTCCCAGATGCTGGCGATGGGGTTAGCGCGCCAGGGGGCGGTCAGACGACGGGAAGACATCGAAATCGCCATGGAAGAGAGCATGATGGAGATAATTCCTCAATTGGAAAAGCGGACACCGTACCTGGCGCTGCTCTCAAATATCGCCACCCTCTTTGGACTCCTCGGCACCATCATGGGCCTTATCACGGCCTTCGCCGCGGTTGCCAATGCCAGCCCCGCCGAAAAGGCCGCTCTCCTCGCAGCCAGCATTTCGGAGGCGATGAACTGCACGGCGTTCGGACTCATGACCGCGATCCCGCTCCTGCTGCTCCATGCCCGCCTGACATCAACCACGGGCAAGATCGTGAACAGCCTGGAGATGGCATCGGTAAAGGCGCTCAATACTATATCCGCCTTTTCCAAGCGCCAGTATTCAGAGGTCTAGATTGTTATCAAGCGCCAATTTGACAGGAGCCGATCATGGCCAGATCTAAAAGGAGAAAAGCAGCGTCACTGGAAACGGATATCATGGAGCTCTTGAACCTGACACCGATGATGGATGTTTTCACGGTTCTGGTGGTTTTTCTGCTCATCACTGCCGTCTTTACGAGTATTACGGTCATGGACCTGAGTGTCCCGACCAGCGCCGGCGGAGCTGCCTCCATCAAGCCGAACTTTGCCATCGAGGTGATTGTCCGCAAGGCAGGGCTGGAAATCGCCAATGGGAGGGCCGTGGAGGCCGCCATCCCCAAGAAGGACGGGAAATACGATCTTCAGCTGCTGTCCGAAATGCTCGATCGTCTGAAGGCCAAATATCCGGAGAAGGAAGACGCGACGGTCTTGATGGAGCCGAAGATCGAATACGATTATCTGGTCCAGGTGATGGATACGGTACGCGGCGCCAAAACACCGCTCTTTCCTAAGATATCCATAGGAGACGCACCATGAGACAAAGCAGACGTTTGAAACGCATGGAGCGTAACAACAAAAATCATTACGTACGACTGAACCTGATACCCATGCTGGATGTTCTTTCGGTTCTGGTGTTCTTCCTGCTTTTTCACTCATTCAACGGTGACATGCCGGAACAGCACCTCGCTCTCCCCCAATCCATTGTCGAGACCAAGCCGAGGGGGACAGTTGCTATCTCGGTCACCCCCGAAGCGGTACTGATTCAGGGGGAGCCGGTAATGAAGACCGCTCTCCTTTATGACGACCGGGTCGGGACAGTTCATGAAGTAACGGACCGACTGGCGCAGATTCAACGCAGTATAAACAACGACACCGGCACCAAGACGCTTGCTGAAAACGAAACCAGGGAAATCACTCTCCTGGCTGACAAAACCATTCCGTTCAATGTCCTAAAAAAAATAATGACAACGTGCACGGCCTCTGGATACGGAAAGATTTCCCTTGCCGTCATCCAGAAGGCGGCGCACGGTTAGCGGGTATACTGTGAAAATATCATTATTAGAGCAGGAATTGGCGCCGCTGAACGCGCAGATCGAGCAGACCCGGGGAAGGCTTGCGGCGCTCAAGGGTGAGATCGGCGCGGTAGAGGCAGAGCTTGAAACCTTTTCGGCGGACCGGATGCGTTTCGACGCCCTGCGGGAGGCCTGCAATCTCCTTGATCGGCTGGACCAACTGGAAGCCGGTCAACTCTTCTGGGGAGAGTCGCCGGAGATCAAGGATCCCCCCGGACATATGGAGCGGCTGCGGAGTCGCATCACCCGCTTCGACGATAAAATCGGCGGGATTCTGAATAAACAGGCGCATCTCAAGGCGCAGGCGAACCAGCGCCTCGACGAACTCGACTGCCTGGAATATGAAATTGACGAGGCGTATGATCGGGACGAGAGGCGCGACAGTGAATATGCCATCGTACGGGAGCTTTCCCCGGTTTCCCATGAGTCGGTCATGCCCTGGTCTCCGGATGACGAGAGCGATCGGCGCTTCCGCCGCGCCCAGCTCACTGCCATGTTCCTCAGCTTGCTCCTCGGTATCGTCATCCAACTGGTGGTCGTGCCGAAGGTGGTCCGTCCGATCGTCGCCCAAATCCCGGAACGGCTGGCTATGATGGTCAGGGAGGAACCCAGGAAGCCGGTGCCGGTTAAAAAGGCCAAAGAAGAGGAAAAGAAGAAGGAAGAGAAAGCAGGAGAGAAAAAAGTAGCTAAAAACGAGGACAAAAAGCAGGCAGCCCCGACCCAGGCGGCGCCGGCACGCCCCAAAGCGGAACCGGTGGAACAGACGGCCGCACCCCGAAGGAGTCAAGACACAGGGGTCCTGGCGTTCAAGGAGACTTTCAAGGACCTTCTTGATGAGACGAACGTTCCCAAAATCGGGACCGAAGCCCGCCTGGGCAACAATGCCAACCAGGCCGGGCACGCCGTGGCGAGCCGATCGCTCGTGGCGATGAATGGGAGTGGAGGGTCCGGGGGGATCGGCAATGCCGCAGTCAGCCGCAATGTCGGCAGCGGCGGGATCGGCAATGCCGCATTCGGCAGGGCTGGCAACGGCGACGGCAACGGTGCGCGGATCGGCCGCGGAGGCAACGGCGTTGCGCAGGTCAAGAGTACGATTGCAGGCGGCAAGGGGGACGCGACCAAGCCGCTTACCGCCGGGGGTCGTCCGGGCCGAACCGGGCGGCGTCGTCTCCGCCTGCGGGGTGGAGTCGTGCAATATGAATGCGCCTGACTTCAACACCCAGATTGTCGAGAGGGTCAAGAAGTTCAACTTTGGCGCCAAAGACGGGGTGCCGAAGACGACGATTCTGTACCCCATCGACTTCCTCCCCGGCCGATAAAGCGCAGACAACATGCAGATAAACAGGAAAGCCCTGAGAAGTTAGGGCTTTTCTGCTTTAGAATTGCTGTTCGTGTGAAAAATAAAGCTGTCCCCTTTTTTCTGCGGAATCGAGCAGACAAAACCCCCGTTCCGGGCAACCCGGGCGGGGGTTTTTGCTTGTCATGTTAACGGATTTTCAGTAAGCTGGCGTCGATACTCTGCAGGGGAGGCATTCGCTGGAATCCCTCTAGATTTTCCTTAATCAAGTTCACTCTCACGAAAGAAGGGTAAAGATAGATAATTTCAGGAACTTCTTCAAACGGGACAGGCAAAAAGTTGGGCACATCTGCAATGGCCTGCGTGGCCAAACGAATGAGGGGAAACGAATGACTGTAAGGGAGTTATACTGGAAAGCCTCAGACCAGCAGGTCAGAATGGCTGAACTGGTGGGCGCCGACCCGCAACTCACCTCCTTGCCTCTTCGTCGTGATGTGCGTAGCCTTGGCATGCTCCTGGGCGAGGTAATCCGGGAACAGGCTGGCCAGGGGATGTATGAGGCGGAAGAGGAACTTCGCCACCTTGCCATAAAGCACCGCCAGCTGGATGAGCAACATGAGGCCGGGCTTGATTCTGCCGATGAGTTGGAGCTCCAGAAGCGTGCGCTGGAGATCGTCAGGGGGATGAGCGCTCATGACGCCTACCATATCGTCAAGGCATTCGGTATATATTTCGAGCTTACGAACCTGGCCGAAACGAACCATCGGAAACGCCGGCTGCGGGCGATCCGGCTTCTGTCGAGCGACCCGGATAAGCCCGGATCTCTTCGCGGCACGCTCAAAAGGATGTTGGCTGCCGGTATCAGCGCTGACAAGGCTCTCGAGCTCCTGGCACAGGTTGAAATAATTCCGGTTTTCACCGCCCATCCCACCGAGGTGGCGCGCCGTGTCGTACTCTTCAAACGACGCCGCATCGCCCGTTATCTCGAACAGCTCGACCATCTCCCTCTTACCGAACAATCCGCCGCCCAAGGGCAGGAGGCCATTCACGCCGAGATTGCGGCTCTCTGGCAGACGGACCTGGTGCGTGCACGCCGCCCTTCGGTGGCTGATGAAATCAAGATGGGGCTGGACCATTACCCGGAATCTTTGATCGCTCCGCTCCCCGCCTTTTACGACGACATCGCCTCGGCTTTTCGGGATACGTACGACATCGACATCCAGCCGCGAGATCTGCCAAACCTTGTCAGGTTCGGCTCCTGGGTGGGTGGGGACCGGGACGGGAACCCTTTCGTGACGCCGGAAACGACCGATACGGCGCTGCAGATGGCGAGGGAGACGATTCTCGACCACTATCTGGCGGCCGTGGATGAGTTGCGGGAGCTTTTGACCACTTCAACGTGCCGTGCCGGGGCTTCGGCGGATATCTCCGCGGCCCTGAAGGGCTACGAAAAGAAGATGCCTGCCCTCACGCCCGAGATGGAGATCATTCCAGCCTGTGAACACTACCGCAGGTTTCTCGTCTTCGTCCGCCACCGGCTGGCCCACACCCGCGGCGGAACCGGCAGTGAGGATGCATACCCCGATGTTGCCGGCTTTTGCGCCGACCTCACTCTCCTGCGCACCTGCCTCGCAGAAGCGAACGGGGGGGTGCTTGCCCGTGCCTATCTCGATCCGCTCCTGCGCAAAGTGCAGACTTTCGGCTTCCACCTTCATACCGTGGATTTCAGGCAGCATGCCGATATCCATGCACGGGCCGTACTGGAATTGTCCGGCAGACAAGAATCTTCTGACGGCATCCCCGCCCGGCCGACAGAAGATACGCTCCGCCTTCTCGAAAGCCTCAGGAGCATGGCCCGGCTTAAGAAAAGCTATCCGCCGGAAGCGCTGCAGCAGTACGTTATCAGCGGTGCAGCCCGGGTGGCTGATGTATTTTCCCTGGTCCGGCTGCTGGAGCTCTGCGGGGTGAATGTCGCCGCATCCCGGGATGGGGACGACCCGGGGATGATGCCGGTTCCCCTCTTCGAATACATCGAGGACCTGA
>WNGH01013092.1_pt1 | contig 12229 bp, 9 predicted proteins | sample 5400631 | NCBI WGS metagenome assembly WNGH01 (sample SAMN13153373, study PRJNA577476) | soil metagenome | isolation source: 115 cm soil or saprolite under Garry oak tree replicate 1 | place: USA:California | collected 2016-06-15 | reverse complement strand
CGGCCTTACTCCCTCCTCCTCCACCCCCGCCAGATGCACGGCTTCCGGGCGAAGGAGAACAAGGTCGCGAGAGACGCCGCGATACTCGCGCATTTCGAAACGTATTTGAAGCCGGGGGGTGCTGCGTCGCACCCCCCAGACCCCCCGCTCGCTACGCCGAAGTGAATTCGGCTCCGCTCGCCGTCCGTATCCAGGGGCTCCCTTGCCGCCGCCCAGGTATCAGCGGCCCGTGGTCACCACCAGCTTCCGGTGGAAGGCCCGCTCGAAGCGGGGGCCGATCTTGCGCTCCCGCCAGCCGCCGAGCTGGGGCACCGTGACCACGGCCTCCTCCTTCCTGACCCGGCACCCCAGGGTGATCGCCGTCCCGCGCGGGCAGCGCTCCTCGATGTCGTCGGCCAGGGCCAGGACGACCCCCGCCCGCTGCACCTTCGGCCCGTCCTCCGCGACGAGGAGCGGAGCGTACGACCTGGCCCTCGTGTCCTCGTCCCCCGCGTTGCGCAGGATCGCCGAGACGAGGGCGATGCCCCGGTGGGAGAAGCCGTTCAGGTCGGTGGCGAGCACGATGTCGGCCACGTGCTGGTGGCGGTCGAAGAAGTCGATGCTGCGGCCGATGTCGAGGACGGTGGCGGCCTGGCCCAGGGCCTCGCGCACCTCGGGGTCGGCCGCCGGCTCGAGCGCTTCGTGGAGAGAGCCCACCAGGGCCCGCCGACGCTCGGCCTGCTCGGGGACCCAGCCGTCGAAGCGCGACACCAGGGCCGCGATGGAGGACTGCCGCACCGCGGCCGGCTCGGGCAACTCCTCCGTGACCAGGCTCACCGCCAGGCCCTCCCTGACCCCCTGCCCCGAGACCACCACCGCGGGCGCTCCGAGGACCTCCATGAGGGTCTGGATCGCGAGGCTGCCCCCCACGATCGAGTCGCCGCGATCGTCGTTCAGGCCCGGGACCTGCTCACGCTTCTTCTGCTTCCGTTCCGCGAGAAGCCCCGTGATCGTCTTCGCCCGCCGGCGGCTGAGCTCGTAGCCGTGCAGGCGCGTGATCGGGTAGTCCTCGCGCCCACGGCGGTCGATCTTGGCCAGGTTCCGCACGGTTCCCCCCGTCCCCACCAGCTGCTCGCCCTTCTCCAGCCGACCGACCCCGCCCTTCTCGAAGGCCTTCTGCGCGTGCTCGCGCAGCCGCCGGACTTCACGCGCAGAGGGCGGATCCGACTTCAGGAAGGCGTCCGAGAGGCGAAGGGAGCCCAGGGGCAGGCTGACCGACCGGGTGAGCCGGCGCTGCCGGAAGCGCGAGACCTGCATGCTCCCGCCCCCGAGGTCGAAGAGCACGCCCCGCTCGACCGGGAGGCCGCGCACCGCGCCCAGGAAGCCGTAGCGCGCCTCCTCGTCCCCCGAGAGGATGCGCACCTCGATCCCGAGCCGCCCGCGGATGCGCTCGATGAACGCCGGTCCGTTCTCCGCGTCTCGGGTGGCCGCGGTGGCCACCGCGAGGATGCGTTCCGCGCCCGCGCCCTGAGCGATGGCCCGGAAGTCCAGGATGGCCTCCCAGGCCCGGTCCATCGCCGCCTGGCTCAGGCGGCGCCCCTCCTCCAGGTCCCGCACCAGCCGCAACGAAGCTCGGCTCCCCGCGAGAAGCTGGAGGTGGCCGCCCGCCTGGTAGCGATACACCACCACGCGCCCGGAGTTGGATCCCAGGTCGATGACGGCCACGATGGCCGGCGGCTTCCCCGGGTCACCCCCGGGGCCGTGACCCATCAGATCACTTGACGAAGATCCGGACCTCGAACGTCAGGCTCAGCTTCAGGATGTCGCCGTAGATCTGCTGCTGGATCGTCTTGTTCAAGAGGTTGGTGCCCTTGAGGCTGGTCACGACCTTCCCCTCCGCCCACTTCCAGCCCAGCGTCGCGTTGACCATCGTGAAGGAGTCGGTGTAGCCGGAGTAGTCCGGAGCCAGGACGTCGGTCCAGAAGGCCTTGTCCGTGAAGTTCACGGAGAGATTGCCGACGACCTGTTTGGTGTCGACGTTCAACCCGGCATTGAACCGGTTCGTCGGGGGAAGCGAGATCTTGCTTGCGAAGTAAGGGAGCTGGCCCGTATCGGGGGTCTGCACCTTGGGCGTGTTCTGGTACGAATAGTTGGCGTAGGTGCTGATCTCCCGTGTGAACTGGTGGTCCAAGGACACTTCCAGCCCGCGCTGGCGGATGGGCCCCAGGTTCAGGTACGTGCTCACCGTCTTCGGCAGCAGGATCGGCCCCCCGAGCTGCGGAGGTATGCCCGCCAGGATCCCCATGAGGACGGGAGGCAGCGTGATCGGCTGGCCGGTGATGGTGAGACCAGTGGCGGGGTCCTGTGGCGAATAGAAGGTCAGGCCGTTCGCCAGGGCCGAGGCCAGAGGGATGGTGGTGAGGCGTGTGAAGCCGATGCTGTTGTTCTGGTCGTTCTGGTAGACGGCGAAGCCGAGGGTCGTCTTGCGCTCCACGGTCCCGGTGTAGGCGAACTCGTAGGCGTTCAGCGACTCGGCCACGAGGTTGGTGTTGCCGAAGTTGTTGACGGTCAGGAAGAAGGGCGTCGCGACCGCAGGCTTCAGGGGGGGCGGAAGGAGCGGCCCCAGCGGCCGGAGGTCGACGGGACTTGGGGAGAGGATGTTCAGATCCAGGTAGTTGTTGATGTCCGAGGGCGAGCGGAAGGCCCGGTTGAAGGAAACGCGCAAGGAGTGCTCCGGGGTGGGCTTGAACATCAGGCTCACCCGGGGCGACCAGAACGCGCTATCGAGGTTGCCGAACTTGTCCGCGCGGAGGCCGGCGGCCAGGCGGAACTTGTCGACGAAGAACTCCTCCTGGAAGTAGGCCCCGAACTCGTTGCGGTCCTTGCTGTTGGGTGCCAGGGTGATGTCGAAGTTGTTCCGCCGGGCGTTGCCCCCGTAGCTCAGGATGTGCTTGCCGCCCACGACGTTGGAGTTCCCGACCTCGAAGTCGTAGGTCTGGGTCTTGAAGCCGAGCACGACGGCGTTGCCGCTTGGGTCCCTTTGAAGAGCATTCGGAGCGTTGGGGACGTCCACGAAGTTGCCGAAAGCTGAGATCTTGAGGGCGCTCTTCGTGTACTGCAGCTTCCCGTAAATCAGCTTGGAGCCGCTCTGGATGTCGAAGGGGCCGATGCCGGTGTGGATGAGTCCCGTAGTACCGGCATAGCCGGCCTGGTAGGTCATGCGGGCCCCGTTCGAGAACTCCTGATCCACGCGCAGGTCGGCCTTCGGCTGGCTCGTCCCCCGGTTGGCGATGCTGCCCAGGCCCGGCTGGTCGAGCGGGTAGACCCCGCCGCCAGCGCAGCCGGTCTGTGTCCCGGACGTGCAGGGCACGGAGCTGGGAGCCGACGGGTTCGGGATGATCGGCACCCGGCCCACCGGCCGGGAGAAGGGATCGGAGTTGAAGTAGCCCGCGGAAAGGCGCCAGGCCACCCTGTCGCTGGGGGCCTGGGAGTAGCTGAAATTGGCTCCGTAGCTGTAGCCGTTCCCCTCGTCCTTCCGCGATCCCGCGTCACGGTTGATCAGGCCGCCCGTGAGGTTCAGCCCGAAGCCCTGCGCCTCCCGGGGCGATTTGGTGATGATGTTGATCACACCGGTGAGGGCATTGGCCCCCCAGACCGCCGAAGCCGGCCCCCGCACGACTTCAATCTGCTTGACCTCGGACGGGCTCTGGGGGAGGAAGTCCCAGAGCACCAGGCCGAAGAAATCCAGGTAGATGGAGCGCCCGTCCAGCAGGACGAGCTGGTTGTCGGTCAAGGTGGATGTGGCCTGGCGGGCCGTGATATTGAAGTCCCGCGCCGAGGTCTGGATGACGTTCAGGCCCGGCACGTTGCGCAGGAGGTCGCCGTAGTTCTGGGCCGGGCTGGTGGCCAGGGTGTCGGCGCTAATCACGCTCATCGTGGCCGGAGCGTTGATGAGAGTGGACTCGACCTTGGAGGCGGTGACCACGACCACCTCCTCCCGCTTGACCACGTCCTCTGGCTTCTTCTGACTCGAGGCCGCCTGGGACGTGTCCTGGGCCATCGCAGCGCCGGCCGCGAAGGCCCCCAACCCGAGCACGGCCAGGAGAGACCGCTTCATAAACCGTCCTCCTTCAAAGAGACCAGATCCTCCGGCCCGCTCCGGTGCGGAGCCGGCGTCGGGGCACGGCCTCTTCCGGAATCACGTTCATATTGCGCGAGCGATGAACGATGTCATACCACAGGCGCGCCGCTCGTTCCAATACGGTCCCCCGGGCGCAAGGCCCGCGGGCGCGCGAGGCTCAAGCGGGGATCCCGGCCTGACGGGCGATCTCCTCGGCGAGCCGGCGGTGCTCACCGATTCCCGCGACCAGCCGGGCCTGCTTGGGATCCGGGTCCTGGTAGGGCAGCAGGAAGCGCTCCTTGAGCCGGCGGACCCGCTCCGCGGCCGCGTCCATCGCCTCCCAGGAGAGCTCCCCGGCCTCCGCCGCGCGGACGAGCTCCTCGATCGCCGCCACCTGCGCGTCGGGAGTCTTCGACACGGTCATCAGGTCGCAGCCCGCCTTCGCCGCGAGCCCCGCCGCCTTCCCGGATCCCCACCGCTCCGCCACCGCCTTCATCTCCAGATCGTCGGAGACGATCACCCCGGGGAACTTCATCTCCTTGCGAAGCAGCTCCTCCAGGAGGCGGGGCGAAAGGGTCGAGGGCAGCCGATCGTCCAGCTCCCGCACGAGCACGTGGGCGGTCATGATCATGGCCACCCCGGCCTCGATCGCCCGGCGGAACGGCCGCAGCTCGACATTGTCCAGGCGCGCGCGCGAGTGGTCCACCGCCGGCAGGCTCAGGTGCGAGTCGACGTCGGTGTCCCCGTGGCCCGGGAAGTGCTTCGCGGAGGCCGCGACCCCTCCCGCCTGCAGACCCGCGATCATGGCCGTCCCCAGCCGGCCGACCAGCTCGGGATCGTCGCCGAAGGCGCGGTCGCCGATCACCGGGTTCTTCGGGTTCGTGTCGACGTCCATGACGGGGGCGAAATCACAGCGGATCCCGCAGGCGCGAAGCTCGGCCGCGAGGGCCCGCCCCATCCCGCGCGCGGTCTCCTGGGAGCCGGTGCGTCCCACCGCCCTCAGCGGCGGCCAGACCGTCCAGGGCTCGCGCAGCCGCGCCACCCGCCCCCCCTCCTGGTCGACCCCGACGAGCAGGGGCAGGTCGTGGCCCGCGTCGCGGGCGACCGACTGCAGCTCGCGAACGAGGTCGGCCACCTGCTCGGGGCGGTCCACGTTGCGGGCGAACAGGATCACGTGCCCGACCCCGAGCTCGCGGATGAGGTGCTTCACGTCGGCCGAGGCGGTGAGCCCCTCGAAGCCCACCATGACCCGCTGCCCGACCCGGCGGACCAGCTCGCGCACGATCAGCCGCCCAGGCGCCGGCGCGCCGCCTCGTTGACCTTCTTCCCGTCCACGGGCTTCCCCGCCGCCTGGAGCGCGGCCATGGCCGCCTTCATGACCTTGCCCAGGTCCTTCGGCGAAGCGGCCCCCGTCTCCGCGATCGCGCGGCCGACCGCGGCCGCGATGTCCGACTCGGAGGCCTCCTGGGGGAGGTAGGCCCTGAGCATCCCGATCTCCGCCTCCTCCTTCGCCGCCAGCTCCGGCCGGTTGCCCTTCTTGAACTGGTCGATGGACTCCTCGCGCTGCTTGACCATCCCTTGCAGGACCTTCGCCGCCTCGGCGTCGTCGAGGGGCGCCTTCTTGTCGATCTCCCGGTTCTTGAGCGCGGTCTTCGCCATGCGGAGGACACTGGTGCGCGGAGCGTCCTGCGCCTTCATGGCCGCGGTCAGATCCTGTCCGATGCGCTCGACGAGGGTCGTCATTGGCTCCATTCTAGCTGAGCTATCCTTCGGTCGTGCTCCGCCCTCGCGCCCTTTTCGCGGTTCTCGGGTGCACCGGGGCGAGCCTCGTTCCCGCCGCGGCCCTCTCCGGGTCTCCCCCGTCCGTGGAGGTCCGCGCCGCAGGCCCGGGCGCTCCCGTCGAAGGCCCGGTCCTCGCTCTCGCGCTCCTGCCCGGCGACCGCCTGGCCGTGCTCGCCCGCGACGCGGTACGCGTGTACCGCTCCCACGGCGGCGAGCTGGTTCCGCTGTCCGAGCGCATCCTCCCCGAGCCGGAGCCGGTGCGCTTTCCGGGGGCCTTGCTCGCCGCCACCGAGGACGCGGTGTGGGTCCAACGCAGCGGCCTTCCCCGGGCGCTCCTGCTCGCGATCGACGAAGGGGGGGCGCTCGTCGAGCGCGGGCAGGCCGAGGCCTTCCCCTGGCCCGGCTGTCCCCGCGGCCTCCGCTACCGCGACGGCACGAACCTGCTCGAAGGGACGGTCGCGGGCCTGGGAGACGGGCCTTTCCTCGCCGTCGCGGCCGGGGTGGCGGTCGATCCGGAGGGCCGTGTCCTGCTGGCCACTGCGGACGGCCCGCGACCCTCGTTCCTGCGCGCCGGCCCAGCCCTGGTCTCCCTCGGCGACGGTCTCTTCGCCGCCGCCTCCGCCTCGGCCCCGGGACCCGCGGACACGATCCTGATCTTCGAGCGCGACGACGACGAGCTGCGGCTTCTGCAGGAGGTCGACGCACCCGGGGCCGTGCGCGCGCTGGCGGCCGCCCCCCGGGAAGGGGCAGCCCGCCTGGTGGCCGCCGTCGAGTCGGGAGAGCGCGTGAACCTCGTCCCCTTCCTGGTCCGGCGAACCACGCCGTGAAGCTCCTCCCGTGGGCGACCTTGCTGCTGCTGGTGTTCCTTGCCACGCGGTCTCCCGCCGCCCTCGGACCCCGCTACGGAGGCGAGCTACGCCTGGGACTGCCCGAGCTTCCCGCATCCCTCGCCCCCGCTCCGGCCGCAGGCATCGGACCGCGGGCGGCCGCCGGTCTCGTCCACGAGACGCTCCTCGGCCTCGCCCGGGACGGCCAGCCGACCGCAGGCCTCGCAGCAAGCTCGGTCTCGGCGGCGGAAGGCCGCGAATGGACGCTCTCGATCGGCGAGCACGCCCGCTTCCACGACGACCGCCCCATCCTGGCCGAAGACGCGGTGCGCTCGCTGCGCGCCTTCCTGCGCGGCCCCGGCGTCGCCGCCGCCGCCTTGGCCCGAGCGCTCGAGGGAGGCCCGGCCTTCCGCTCGCGGGAGCGCGACGAGTTGCCCGGCCTGGTGGCGCCTGACTCACGACAGGTCGTTCTGCGGTTCGCGTCGCCACCGGCGCCGCCCCTCGCTACGCTCGCCTCGCCCGCCGCCGCCGTCACGAGCGCGGGCGGGGCGGGGGCCGGGCCCTTCGTCCCCACCGTGTTCGCGCCCGGCCAGCGCCTCGTCGGGACCGCGTTCGCGGGCCACTTGCGCGGACGACCGTACCTGGACCGCGTGCATGTCGAGGCCTTCCCCGACCCGGCCGCCCTCGCTGCCCAAGCCCGGACCGGGCGGGTGGACCTGGCGGCGGGCGAGGCCGGCGTCGAAGCCTTGGGCGCGTCGGTCCTGCTCGTCCTGGATCCGCGCCGCCCGCCCTTCGATCGGCCCGCGGCGCGGGCGGCGGTGGCCGCGGCCATCGACCGCGCCGCCCTGATGGGCCGTCTCCTGACGGGAGGCGCGCCGTCGACCGATCTCCTGCCCCCCTCGCTCCTCCGGGCTCCCGACGCCCCGCGCCCCGAGTTGCGCCTCCTCGCCTACGTGCCCGAAGTCCCCGAGCCGGCCCTCGCCCTCGAGGAGCTGCTCGCGCTCGCTCCCCCGCCCCCGGACGCCCTCGAGCGACTCGAGGCCGCGCGACGCGAGGCCGACCCCGCCCGGCGCCTCGCCCTCCTCGCCGAAGCCCACGACGCGCTCCGCGGCGAGGGCGCGATCATCGGCCTCGGCCAGGCGCCGGTGCGATTCGGGGGGCGCGCCCGCGTGCAGGGCGCGCGGGTGGACCCCGCAGGCCGCCTGGTGCTCGAAGACGCCTGGGTCGAGCCATGACCGGCTCGGCGGTCGGCCTCCCCCGCACCGGGCTCCGGCGGCGCCTGGTCACGGCCTTCCTCCTGCTGACTCTCCTTCCCGTCGCGCTGCTCTCGGTCGCGGTGGCGCTGCTCTTGTCCCAGGGCCTGGAGCAGGCCACCCAGGACCGCCTCCAAGCCGGCCTCGACGCGGCGCACTCGCGCTTTGGCGCCCTCACCACCCGCGCCCGCGAGCGCCTGGCGGAGCTCGTGGCCGATGACCTCCCCGCCCTCGGCTCCGGCGACGACAACGACCTCCTCGACGAGATCGCCCGCCGGCGGGAGCTGCCCGCGCTGGAGCTCCTCGACGGCGCCGGCATCGTCATCGCCTCCCACCATTGGCCGGCCGGCTTCGGCCTGCCCGACCACGCCGGCCTCTTCCCGGGCGGGGCGCCCTACCGCATCGAGTCCGTGGCGTCGGGGTACGGAGCCGACGAGCGCCTGGCCGTGGTGGCGGAGGCGCCGGGCCGCTGGCGCGGGCGCAAGGTCCTCTTGCGTGGAGGCTCTTTCGTGGACGAGGACGTGCTGGGCGGTCTGGCGGCTCTCATGGGCCTCGAGGTCGGACTCTACGACGAGATCCGGGGCCGCTGGACCGCCCCGGCACGTTCTCCCCTCGCTTCGTGGACCCGCCCGGGTCTCGGGCCCGCGCGAGGCGAGATCCTCCTCGGGGAGGCCCGGCTGCGTTGGGCCGCCACCCCCCTGTGCTCCGGGCTCATGCTGGTCGTGGCCGCCCCGGAGGGGACCCTCGAGCACACGCTGAGTGGCGTGCGGCGGCTGGGGCTGGCCGCCGCCGCCCTCGCCCTCCTCGGCACGCTGGCGGGTGCGCTCGTCGTCTCGGGTCGGCTGGCCCGTCCCATCCGCGAGCTGGCCGAGGCGGCGCGGCAGGTCGCGGGAGGCGATCTGAGGGTTTCCGTGCCCGTGCGCACCGAAGACGAGCTGGGCTCCCTCGCCCGGGCCTTCAACGAAATGACCGCGGAGCTGCGCCTCTCGGGAGCCCGCCTGGTGCAGGCCGAGCGCGTGGCGGCCTGGCGCGAGATCGCCCGGCGCCTGGCCCACGAGCTGAAGAAGCCCCTCTTCCCCATCCAGCTCTCCATCGAGACCCTCCGGCGCTCCCTCGACCGCGAGCCGCCCCCGGCTCCCGCGGACTTCGAGGCGCTCTTCCGCGAGTCGAGCGACACCATCCTGCAGGAGCTGCGCTCGCTCCGCCGGGTGATCGAGTCCTTCGGCGACCTCGCGCGTCTTCCGCGGCCCCACCTCGTGCCCATGGACCTCGCGCACCTGGCCGAGCAGGTGCTGGCCCTCTACCAGCCGGGCGCCCCTCGCGTGCGGGTCGAGGCCGACTTCACGGCGCGACTGACGGTGCGCGGCGATGCGGAGCTCCTCGCCCGCGCCCTGGGCAACGTGGTCGCGAACGCGCTCGAGGCCATGCCCGACGGCGGGACCCTCCGGGTGCGGACCCTGGGCGTCCCCGGGGGCGCCGCGGTCGAGGTCGAGGACACCGGTCCCGGCCTGAGCGAGGAGCAACTGGCCTTGCTCTTCACGCCGTACCACACTACGAAGCCCGTTGGCACGGGGCTCGGGCTCGTGATCGCCCAGGGGATCGCGGTCGACCATGGCGGCCGCATTGAGGCCGCCTCGTCCCCCGGGCGCGGCGCCACCTTCCGCCTCGTGCTTCCCCGTCCGTCCGGCTCGTGAGAAGCTTTCCCGCTGGAGGGTGGGGGTCGATGACCAAGCCGCGGATCCTGATCGTGGACGACGACCCGGGCACCGTGGCCTCCCTCTCCCGGGCCTTCGCCCTCGAGGGCTACGAGGCCACCACCGCACCCTCGGCCGCGCGCGCCCTCGAGCGGCTGCAGGCGGGTCCGGTGGACGCGATCCTGTCCGACCTGGTCATGCCGGGCATGGACGGCCTCGAGCTCCTCGGGAGGCTGCGCGAGCAAGCCCCGGGGGTGCCCGTCATCCTGATGAGCGGGCAGGCCACGGTGGAGACCGCCGTCAAAGCCACCAAGCTCGGCGCCCTCGACTTCGTGGAGAAGCCGGTGGGCCTCGACCGCCTCCTGCTGACCCTGCGCAACGCGCTGCGCCTGGATAGCCTCGAGCGCGAGAACCTGGAGCTGCGGCGGTACTGGCAGGACGAGTTGGCCCTGATCGGCGACAGCGCGCCCATGGCGTCGCTCCGCGCCCTGGTCGAGCGCGCCGCTCCCTCGGACCTGCCGATCCTGGTCCTCGGGGAGAACGGCACGGGCAAGGAGCTCCTGGCCCGCGCCGTCCACGACCTCTCGCCCCGGCGGGGCCAGCCCTTCGTCCGCATGAACTGCGCGGCCATACCCGCCGAGCTGGTCGAGAGCGAGCTGTTCGGCCACGAGAAAGGGGCGTTCACGGGGGCGGCCGAGCGCCGGCGGGGCCGGTTCGAGCAGGCCGACGGCGGGACGCTCTTTCTCGACGAGATCGGCGACATGCCGGCCGCCATGCAGGCCAAGCTCCTGCGCGTCCTGCAGGACGGGACCCTGACCCGGGTGGGCGGCGCTTCGGAGACCAAGGTCGACGTCCGCCTCATCTCCGCCACCCACCGGGATCTGGAGAGCCTCATCGCCGAGGGCCGCTTGCGCGAGGACCTCTACTACCGGATCAACACCCTGGTGCTGAAGACGCCGGCCCTGCGCGAGCACCCCGGTGACGTGTCCGCCCTGGTCGAGCACTTCGTCCAGTCGGCCTGCCGCCGCAACGGCTGGAAGCCGCGGCGCTTCGCCCCCCAGGCCCTCGACCTCCTCCGGCGGCAGCCCTGGCGGGGCAACGTGCGCGAGCTGAAGAACGTCGTGGAACGAGCCCTCATCCTGTGCGACGGCGACCCGATCGAGGCGGAGTCCCTCCGGGTCGCCCTGCCCGCCGCGGGCCCGCCCCGCCCCGGCGCCATCCCCGCCCAGGGCCCCCTGCGCGACCTCGTCGAGGCCTACGAGCGCGACGTGATCCGCGAGCGCCTCCGCTCCACCGGCGGGCACGTCACCGCCGCCGCCAAGAGCCTGGACCTCGAGCGCTCCCACCTCTACAAGAAGTGCAAGGCCCTCGGCATCGACATAAGGGACGAGACGTGATGCCCGTCCCTGCCCGGGAGCGCGTATCCTATCGGTTGGTGTCCGGTTCTGCCGTCGCTGAGGTTTAGATCACCAAGGCTGGAGGGCGATCATGAGGAGAATTTTGACTCTACTGTGCGTGCTCGGATGCTATGCAGCGACTAACTATAGTTCACCCAGGACAGCAGAGACGTTTGGCGAGTGGTCTCCGCCTGTCAATGTTGGACCACCATTGAACACTGCTTACAACGACAACTATGCTGTTCTTTCCAGGGATGAATTGACGATCTATTTTACCTCGGATCGCCCGGAAGGGGGCTTCGGAGGAGACGACCTCTGGTTTGCCACACGCGAATCTGTCGACTCTCCCTGGGGAGAGCCGCAGAATATGGGCGCGGTAATCAATACCGCCGCTGCCGACTCGTTGGCGGTCCTTTCCTCCAATGAGCACGTCATGTACTTCCACAGCACTCGTGACGGGGGATGCGGCCAGGGCGATATCTGGATGACTCGACGCCAGAATAAGCACTCGGATTGGGAAGAACCAACCAATCTAGGTTGCGTGCTCAATACCCCTGCAATGGAAACCGCCCCCGCATTCTTCGAGGATCCGGAAACGGAACAAGCCACACTCTTCTACGGCAGTAACCGGCTTGGTGGAGTCGGCGACTTTGACGTCTATGCAAGCCCGTTGGGAGAAGACGGCTCCGTGGGTCCCGGAATGCTGGTTCGCGAACTGAGCAGCACAGGACGCGATACCCGTATTTCCGTGAGGAAAGACGGCCTGGAGGCGTTCGTCACAACAAATCGCGCAGGCGGACAAGGGCTCATTGATATTTGGGTCTCCACAAGGGAAACGCTATCTGACCCGTGGTCGGTACCGATGAACTTAGGAAGTCCAGTAGATAGCGAGTTCGACGATGGTTCTCCTTGGCTTTCCAGAGACGGGACGACGCTCTACTTCTTTTCGACGCGTCCTGGCGGCGGTTATGGAAAGAGAGATATCTGGTATACGACCAGAGTGAAAGGAGACCACGACAATAGTGTCCACCACGACGGCCGACCGATATACGAGGTACTACCCTTGTGAAATGGTTCGCTACGGCCCTCCTTCGGCAGCCTGCTAGAACAGTTTGGCGAGCTTCGGGCTGGCGGCCACCTGCTCCCCCACCAGCTTGATCCACTCCTCGCGTCGCCC
>WNGH01005366.1_pt1 | contig 12229 bp, 10 predicted proteins | sample 5400631 | NCBI WGS metagenome assembly WNGH01 (sample SAMN13153373, study PRJNA577476) | soil metagenome | isolation source: 115 cm soil or saprolite under Garry oak tree replicate 1 | place: USA:California | collected 2016-06-15 | reverse complement strand
CTGGAAAAGATGCGGATCCCACAGTTCGAACAGCTCGCAGTCCTACCTTGCTTCGGTGCTCCGCAAACCGGACATGTCTTCTCAGTACGCGATACAGGTTGCTTCAAACTGCTGCTCCGCATCGTGGTGGTGTCTTGGAAGAATTCCTCTACGTTAGGTCTTCTAAGATACCAGAGCTGAAAGATCGCGAGTGTGGGGTTTCCTTGGTGGAATGCTACCGCTGCGAATCCCGAGATGATCGCGATGACTGTGACAACGGTTTCAACTGTTAAAGCCCACTCTCTCCCGTTCCATAATCCCCTGCCTAGATAGACCAGTCCAACGCCAACTACGACTGCGCCCGCTCCGATTATTCCGAGTACCGGGAGCAACAATAGTAATATTCCTGCGAGTCCGAGGATGAGCCCGCCAATCAGGTTCTCCGCCGCGAGTATTGTTATGCCAAGGGGTCTGGTGCTCATCGGCTCTCGGGGCTGTGCAATCCCCCAGTATGCTAATGAGATTATTGCCAGAGCAGCTTCTAAGATCGGGGTGATAGTCGCGCCTGGGCCTGAAACCGTGAAGTCAATGGCTGCTGAGATAAAGAAGGCGGCGCTCAGCACCAGTGTCGTACTATTCCGCGGGCCGGCTTGCAACGACGTAGAACCGAAATTCAGATTGAACTTTTTAGCATTACTCTCCTCGACCCTGTGTTTCCTTCGGAACTGATTCTGACATGATCGCACGCGCGACCTAAACGGTTGGTGTTTGGGTAATGCTTTGGAATGATTGTTTTCGTTTCTTCCCTTCTAGGACGAGTACAATCACGACCACTCCGACCCCTATTGCGGCCCACGCGGCGAGGAAGTAGATTATCCATGACGGGATAGAGAAGAGCGGGAACGGGAATGGGCTTGTCGTGGACAGGGTGGAGATGGCTATCATAGCGATCGCGGTTGTCTCGAGGTTTTCTTCAGTTCCGGCGTATGTTCCGATCTGGTCGTAGCCGGTGTGGAAGCCCCCGTCTGGGCCTTGCAATCGGAGGAGATTCTCTTCTTCGTAAAAGTATGTTCCTGAGATTTTCTGGAGAGCGTAGATATAGAGTGCGAGCTTGTAGGTCTGGTAGATCCCATGCTCCATTGCTGAGCCATCCTTGTATGCTTCGTCCACCATGCCCCGACCGTCAAACATGGCAGTGAGACAGTCCATCTCATGGTGCGCACCAGTGCTGTTACTCTCGAGTTTCAGCTCTAGGGCCGTGTAGACGGTGACGTCCCCGTATGTGCAGTCGGGAAAAGTTCCAGTGGCATTGTGAACCTCCCAGAGAACAGTGTAGTTGCCCCCTGCTGTGGTTGGAGAGGTTCCACGGAAAAGGTTGCCCGAGGTGGAGTTCGCGACCGTGTAGATTGCAGCATTGTTGATTGGAATATGGACCCTTACTCCAAGAAGTGCTTCGTGCATCTGATCATATCCACTGTCGCAACAGGAACTGATCGACTGACTTATCGCCTGGCTAGTATTGGGATCGCAGGACGAGAGCACTTTCTCAACAAGTATGTTGTCGCTGGCGATATAGTAGATACTGCTGTTTGAGGTGCTTCTTACCAGTCCGAGCGACGGATTGTAGAGACTCTTGAGAAAAGAGCAAGCGGCCTGTGTCTTCTGCGCAAGCAGGCCAGAGGAAACAGGCTGAGCAGCAGTAGGGGATAGGGAGCTCAATAGGACGTTGACCGAAAGGAGCGCGATGAGGAGGATTAACCCACGCAAGTGCTTGCTCCCGCGTAAACCAGCCATTATCCAGTACCGTTAAGTGAGCTTCGGTCTCTCCCCGGAGGATTCAGACTAGTTGGTTGGCCAAACCCCGGATCATAATGAGCCTCCGTCTACAGTAGCAGACAAACTCTCAGAAAGTTCGTCCAGAGTTGGGTCGTTAACCGATGGCGAGCGCTAGTGATGCGTCTTGCGATTGCTCGCAAGTGACGATTGATAGTCACTAACGCTGAATTCCATCGGTAACTAGAGAGCCAAGTACCCTCTCTGGAATTCAACGCAATTCTATCCGATAGGAAATGGAGGTGTATTGTGTTAGATGGCGCTTGTAGGTCCTGAAATTGTGATAGCGTTGGTGGTTGTGGCTGTGCTTGTCTGGGGTCCGAAGAAGGTGCCCGAGCTTGCCAAGGCTCTGGGTGAGGCTAGGCGAGCCTTCGAAGACGGAAAGAAAGGAAGAGACAAAGAGCAAAGCTGAACAGACCGTGGGTCACGTCTCACGAAGGGACTTTCTGAAGAAGGCAGTCCCCGTCATCGCTGGAGTTGGCTTAGCGGGCGCTCTGGGAATAGACCCAACCTTTGCCGCATCCTCAAACACACGTCCTACCCAAGGTACCCAACTATCGACCGCAAGTTACATCATCTACTACCAGGACAATTTCTACGCGCAGAACGGTACTACGGGAATAGTTGACTACTCTGGGACGGATGCCGCGACAGTAATTCAAGCAGCAATCGACGCTTTAACAGAGGGCGGCCTTATTATCTTGAGAAGAGGAATCTACCCTCTAACTAATTGCATCAGGGTTAGTAAAGGGATTCATCTTCTCGGCGAGAAGGGAGCGGTTCTCAGAGTGGATGATGGAGCACAGAGCTCTACGAACCCCTTCAACATTCTCGAAGTGACTGGAGACAATGTTACAGTCGAGAATCTTGAGGTGGACGGCAATGCTGCATCAAACCCTAACCTAGCTGGAACCACGCTTGACGCTCCTCCCGCCAACCCAAATATGCAAAGCGGAATTGTCGTTCGATCTGGCAAAAACGCAGAGATCTTGAACTGTTACGTGCATGATACGTGGAATGCAGGTGTATGGCTGGCCGCAATGGATGGTGATGTCATAGGTTCAGAGATCGCGAGTTGTCTGATCGAGCGCACGGGCAGGAGCCAGAATGATGCTTCCAGCACAAATCCTCCTCAGTCTGCCAACGCAGTCTATGTCGTGCGCTATGACGTATCATGGTCAACGTCAAGATCCAATATTCACCACAACATGATAAGTGAAACAGTTGGAAGCGGAATATACCTGCACTTCGACACGGAGTCAATCGTTTCAGATAACATTCTCATGAAGACTCCAGGGCCATCAGACGAGACACCAGGAATAATCGTAGATGATAACACGAAGCGGATCATCATAAGAGGCAACGAGGTTTCTGGCTACGGGCCTGGCATATTCATCGGTTGGGGAGGCTGTGAGGACATAATTGTAGAAGCGAATACTTGCTTTGAAGCTCCCAATTCTGGAGGATCGGGCTACGGAATATTAGTCAACTCTTCCGCACCGCTTGGTCCGGCATTGCGAACCTTGATCATAAAGGGCAATATTTGTAAGGCAAACGCTCTTTCTGGAATAATGGTCTCCTCCTCAGACACGATCATCGAAGGAAATATTTGCTACAATAATTGCCAAGTCACCGGAGCGTCCCCGACCCAACGAGCGGGAATAATCGTTCAGACTCAAGCATTCCCTGTGATATCGAATGTCTCAATTGTTGGGAATCGATGCTTTGACGATCAAACCACGCCGACACAAAATTATGGAGTCTCCGTATTACAGCTGTCCAATCAAATAACCGATGTGCTCATATCAAACAATGACCTGCGAGGTAACGGAGAAGGTGGAATAGGCCAGATGGATTGCTCATTATGCAGGGTTACAGGGAACCTTGGGTACAACCCTCAGGGTCTATCCCCAATTGATGTGGGAAGCTCGCCATTTACCTACGCAAATCGAGACGGAGTGCCTGAAGCAGTGTACATTGCGGGAGGTTCGGTATCCCAGATATCGAAAAATGGCACCGTCATATTCACATCGACCCCGGCCACGGTCTGGCTTGAACCTGACGAATCGGTCACAGTAGTTCATTTGGACCCTCCTCAGATGACCAAAGACCGGCACTAAGGCGATTGTCGACATAAGGACGACGGATCTCTACGGCGTGACGTAGACCATATGAGAGTAGATTATGTCATCATGAAAGGGAAGTGGAGGGAAATAGCTTGTCTCTACCTGCTCGGGCATTTGGTGAACTGCCCCCTCTCATCTAAACTCCTCGGTGTGCATCTATCTCAAGGCTCTTCCTGCGTAGGCCAGCGATTCCTTGATGAGACAAACCTTTCAAATCGTGGTCGATCCCTGCCACCATTCATGTGTGATTTTGACCGCGTGTAAGGTAGACGCTCGAACAGCCTCCCTCAAGGGAAGCATTTGGGAAATGATGGCGCTATCACCAACCTTTCTCATTCGCTGTACGATTAGCCGTTTCCGCTGTGTCTTGGGTAAACCCACCAAGAACGCGACTATGCCTCTTATGCCACTGAGCCCAGCACGATGGCGTCGATTGATAATAAGCCACAGGCTTTTCGCGCTCTCAAACCCAAGGGTCAGAGGAAGGAATCTGATAACGTTACGCGTCTCGTAATTCTTGTAAAGCGTGATTAGTCTGTTCCGAGTTGTGCTGAAGACAAATAGTGGCTGTGTCTTGATCAAGATGCCCGAAACTGTTCCTCCTCGGGCGTGAAAGGCCCTCGACTGAGGAATAACGCATACTTTGTATCCCATCAGCTTCGCCCTCCAACAAAAATCTCCGTCTTCGTTGAACATTATGTAATCGCGATCGAACAGACCACCTGTCTCCGCTAGGATTTTTCGTCGAATGAACATGCAAGCGCCTTCGGAGTAAAAGACTTCAGTGATCTGCGGTCTCGGCAGGTATCTGTGACATAAGCCGAGCACATCTAAGTAGTTCGCTTGCGGGTCCGGGATGGACGGTGAGTATAGTGAATACATCTCGCTTTGAGCAACCGCGATATCGGTCCGAGTATCTAGAACAGCAATCATTGAGCTAAGCCAATCCGGTTCTACTCTAATGTCGTTGCTGAGCAGAACAACATATTTTCCCGACGCGACGTTGACGCCCTGATTGTTAGCGATGGAGTAACCTAGATTCCTCTCATTTCTCACTAACTTGAAGGGGATGTTAGGATGGGCGATGGCAATCTGTTGTACGAGCTCAACGCTTCCGTCCTTAGAGCCGTTATCAACTAGAACGACTTCGTAAGAAGGATAGTTCTGTTCAAAAACTGTTGACATGCAGTTTTTTACGAATCGGAGGCCATTGAAATTGAGCAAAATGATGCTAGCGGTGGTTGAATTTTCCAAACAGGCCCACTTCGCGCCTAAGATGGTTCCACGCCGTAAACAGGTCTTCATAGCTATTGATGTTGAAATTCCTTCCTCGAAGAATCCAACCAGTTGCTAGTTTCTGTTTTGCAGCTTCGGCAATGACGTCCGTTATTTCCTTCTCTCCTCTTTTTCGTGAGCGAGGGGTCCTACTGATGAAGTCGAATATGTCGTCTCGAAACGCGTATACGCCGCACCCTCTCAAATGAGAGATGGGTCTTTTGGGTTTCTCTGCGATCCGACTAATCAGTCCATTTTCGGCGAGTTCGACACAACATGTTCGTTTAAGCATAGATTCATCCCTTTCATTAGCCAAAACTTCGGCTACAACCGAATCATTTCTAATGAAGAGATCTACGAAAGGAGATAGCTCCCCAAGCGTTACGTCATCGCCAAGGATGCATAGGAATGGTTCCTTGAAGTATCCTCGGGTCAAAGCAATGGCATCCGCTATTCCCGTTAGTTTTCTCTGCACGACGAAGTTGACGTCTATGCCGATGGAATCCGCCAGCCTGTCGAAGTACTCCACGATTTTGTCCTTTTGGAAGTTCACTATGACATAAACAGAATTCACGCCCAAGAGTTGCAGATTGTTCATTACGTGATGAATGATTGGCCTGTCATAGAGAGGAAACAAAGACTTGGGGAGGATCGAACTCAGGTAACCAAGTCGACGCCCTTGGCCCGCCGCTGGTACAACCCCTATTTTCAATCTTGCATTCCTACTGCTCTTTTTCTACTTCCATAGCGGAGAACGAAGCTTGTAAGCAAGGTCGAAGCCAAGACTGCGATCGTGACAAGCGAAAAAGCGAATGCTAACGTATAGGAGATCTGATTCGAGTCACTTATCGATATTTCGTAGCTACCTGGAATCGGAATGTACCAACCGTTTCCAAATCCGTTCGCGTAAAAGTGACTGAAACAATTGCCGTGACTATCACAAGCATTCCAGTTTGGGTCAAAATTTTCGGATAAGATGATAACAAACGGTCCTCTAGCTGAGGCATCGATTCGATAAGTCGAAGAGGACTGATATGCTACTTTCACGATCGCTGGCGACAAGGATGTCGAATTTAGTAAGGAAAAGATTTGGGAGTCGGTTACGAACGCAGATTCATTGGGAGTGAAGGTGCCTAGGGAAGTCAACTGGGAACCACCCGTGTTAGATGAGGCAAACTCGATCTTGGATGGAGAGTAGAGCATAGTCCCGGCGTAGAAATTTCGATAGATTTCGATTGGTCCTGATGCATAGGCGGGAGAAAATGCCGCAGTGTCGTTCAAGATGGGGAAGGTCCACCGGCCCTGCAACAGGGACCTGTCCTCAAGTATGTATCGCACTCCCAGAAGGCCAAGAGTCTTTGCCCAGGACGTTGATTCGTAAGATATTCTTGCAAGGTGGAAATCGGCGAGAGAGATGCTTGCGGATTCATTGTTAGTTTGCGTATATCTCAAGAATAGGCTAGCAACGGAATTCGCGTTGAATCTGGATTCGTCGGAACCCATCAGAGGAAGGAAGAGGGTTGACCAGCCATCCAGAGTTTCACGAATGTGTCCAGAGAAATAATACCATCCAACGAGTCCATCGCTGTCGCCAATGCCGACAGAGAGGGCATTGGTTTGGAATGTTCCGTTTATTCTTAGCGCCAAAGCGTCATACAATGTCCAATTCGTCGTGGACAACTGTTTCGATATTTCCCGCGAAGAGTCAGGGTTCGGGCCGATCTTCCAATTCAGATAGGGACCGAGGGCAGACCCATCTTTGACGACCTCGACGCTGTCCGATTGAGACGATGCCCATGTGGAGTTTGTAAGGGTTCGAAATGTCACATTTCCAACTGAATAAATCGGGGTTTCCGTGGTGAAACGATAATAGACATTGTAGACATCTCTCAATAGTGATGACGAAGAAGAGTATTGGGTGGCCGTTCCGGTAATAACTCTGGAGTTAAAGAATAACTGATAGAATTCTGTGGCTCCTTGAAAGCCCCAGTCGGTCGATTCGTAGACACTTGGGTTATGAGCGATGAGAACCCTTGACGAGCCGGCGTTATCGTCCAGCCATCGAGCAGCGCCATAGTAGAAAGAAGGTATGGTCACTCCCCTCTGGTTAGGCGAGAAATAATTCGTCATCACCGTCCCCGTTGTTATTGGCCACGCAGCTATGAGGATGGAAACCACTAGCAAGACAGGTATGCCGATACCTAACAGTTGTTGTTTGAGCCCGCGATGTTTCCAAAGGTAGGCAAATATCGTTGATACCGTGACTCCTATCATTATACAATATGCTTGTAGAAGAAACTGTTCAAAGGAATCGGAAATATAGAAGACCTTGAGCACAGAAAAACTTGTCAATGCGGAGAAAACGAACCCAAATGGTTCATTGGTTCCTTTAGAAAGAAAGATCAGCAAAATAGCTCCGACCGTGACCAGAATGACCCTCCTCCCTCTTTCTAGTGCAGCAGAGCTGAGTGCGGTGATGGGCAAAACGAACGTGAAAACAATCACAGCTAGATTGAGGGAGTAGACTGAACCGTATGGTACGTACTCACTATGGAGCGGCCATGATCCAAGGAGGCGAATTGAGTTGGTCAGCGTCGACCAGCGATTCGCCGAAAAATCGAGGGGGAAGGCCGCGAGTGTGCTCGCGTAGCTTGATCTCAGCTCTAGGTAGGGAGTGATCCAATAGGCGTTTACAGCGAGAATTAGCACGGCTGTTAGAACAAGAAACTTCATCGAAAACGGAAATCGTCCCTCTCTTCTGCCTTTAGGAGATGAGATAATCCATACCCCCGATATGACGATCATTGCGCTCAAGACGGCAAGACCGTACCTCGCGGAAACCACAGGAAAGCGGCCGAGTTCGAGAAAGGAAAGTAAAGCCGCACCAAGAGAGTACCTGAAATCTTCTCTACGCAGACCCTCAACGTAAAATGCGACAATTATCGGGAAAACCGACCTCTCCACCACGCCAAGGAACAATGATTTGTAAGTATCAACAACGTAGAGCGGACTATAGAGAAACGCAAGCCCCGAAATGAATCCTGAAATCTTCCATCTGCGAAAGTGGGGGAAGATAGTGTGGAGGAGATAACAAGTTCCAGCCGCACCCACATACGATATTGATCCGAAAAACAACCAAATTGACTGATTAAGAGAAAGGCCCAGCGTTTCCGAGGCTGCGAAAAATGTCGCATCGAATAAAGGAGGACCTGCCAGTACATAGGGAACGTTTGTTCCTGTATCTACCCACCCATTCCACGCTGACAGGTACCGACCGACTAGTGCTGGATTAAACGGGAACAGTAGGTCTCCTCCGATTGGTGTTCCACTTGACCAAGAGAGGACTAGTGTTTCAAGAACTACTACAAGGGCCAAGCCAAGATACACGATGTTGATCTTGAGAAATTGGAAAATTGTCGAAAGCAACGAGATCTAACGCCGAATACTAACGCTGATATGTCCGAGGCCCGCCACAGTGAACTCAAGGCTTTTGATTACGAATACTCCGATGCCATAGGAAGGGTTCTTTACTGCAACCTTCAAGCTCGGAGTTATTATCCGAGTAATTGGATTGAGTTGCCTGATACTAATGGTATGATTTTTCCGAAGGTATCTTCCAATTGTCTTCCCATAGAAGTATTTCTTCTTCAAAATAGTCGCCAATCTGAGGCGTCCCTCATCATGGATGATCTTCGAGTCTACTCGACCGAATGAGAGTCCGGCCAGTTCAGCTCTCTGTTGTAAGTCCCAATCTTCGCCAGCTTCAAGAGAGGGGTCAAAGCCACCCAAAGGTGAAAGCCGCTCCCTCCGGAAGCACCTGGCCGCCTCTAGCACTCTAGTTCCGATGTACGTCCTCCTTTCCATAGATTTGCAGGTAGCCCAGTAGCCCATACCTATCGAAATTTCAGGTATTAGCAATGCATCATGGCTAACCAAGGCCTGTTCGCATTCCTCGATCAGCGTGGGAGGGAGTATCATATCAGAATCAATGAAGAGAACCGCGACAGAAGATGACTGTTTGAAGCCTATATTTCTGGCCTCACTTCGGTTTGCGGCTCTCAGGATTACTGTAGCGCCGTTACGTCTAGCAATCTCAATGGTTCCGTCCCTACTGCAATTGTCAACTAAGATCACTTCGCACTGGGAGGTTTGGTTGTTGACTGAGGCCAAGCAGCGCCCTATTGTCCGCGACGAATCAAACGTCGGAATGACTACGGTGATGCTAGCCAATAGGGGTCCAATCTCAAGGTATTGGATGACTTCTCAAAGCATGATCGACGAAGTCCCCAAAATCTTTGGCAGATCTGTCCCAAGAATGATTATTCGCCCATTTCCATGCACTCTCAGACATGCTGCACCAGGTTGAATCGTCGGTCATGATATTGTGAATTTGTCGCGCCAGATCTCTACTACTCGGGAAACTCGCGAGAAGCCCAGTTGTATTATCTATGATGGAATCCCTGAGGCCTGGTACATTCCACCCGATAGCCGGGGTTCCAACTGAGTTAGCCTCTATGACAGACAAACCGTAACCTTCTCGGATTGATGGAAGGAGAATCGCTCTTGATTCGCGATAAAGTTTGAGCTTCCTCTGCTCTGAGACTCTCCCTAAGAAGGTAACATTGGTATCCACGCCTATGTGTCTAGCAAGCTCTTCTAGTTCTTCACGATACGGTCCGGAACCAGCGACCTCGAGCTTTATGTCTGGAAGTTCCTTTTGGATTCGACTTATTGCCTCTATTGCAAACTGCAATCCTTTGTAGTGCATGAGCCTGCTAACACATCCGATCAACTTTTGCGAGCGCATTTCTAGAGGCACTCGTTGATTAGATGGGTACGAACATCCTGGGCCGATGATTCTGATATTTTCCCTGGGTATCCCCAATTGGAGGAGATCGTCTGCAGTGCTCTTTGACATGGCAACAATCAGTGATTTTGAATACAGCCGATAGATTGCTGGCTCGGATAGGTATCCGAGTGTTGCGAGGATATTCGGGAGTTCTTCGTAAAAGACCTCACGCACAAGTTGGTGGATTATCGTGATTACTGGTTTCTTGGAAAATAGGGGCGAAAACCAAGGGATTGCGACATCTGCATTATCAATTAGAATATCGGCATCTCGAGCGAACCTTCTGATGTAGCTTAGGGGCAGCCTGAATCTCAGCATGCTCCCATGGGCGTTATCATATGTTAGGCCATCAATTTCCTCTACGCGTTTACTCGACTCCGCGCCCTCAGCAACAACGGTCACATCGTGGTTCTCTGCAAGTCGCCTGAATATCTCGTGAACGTAGAGGGAGGCACCTCCTGCACGAGGGTGCAGAATGTTTCGTCGGCTAAGAACTACGATTCTCGCCATTGGTACTTTGCTTCCTGCAAAGCCAGGGGGCTAGGAAATTGGGCTAGTTCTTGAGACGCGATCTCTTGAGCTCCACTCAGAAGGAGCGTGGGCCAAGAGATTGAGAAGCATCATTGAATGAAAGACAATATCTTTAATGTTCTTAGAACCGCCCAAGAACTGTCCATCTTGAAAGTACTTCGACTCTCCGTTCGTTCTTTCATGCAGCATTACCGGGACCTCGGTCGATCCGAATCCCCTAATCTTCAAGAGAGGTACGACCAAAGGAAGCCCATAGTTGAAAATTGTTTCTGCGTCTGCGGCTTTTCTTCTCAAGACCTTTATTCCGCAATTAGAATCTCTGAGTTGAAAACGAAATAGCAATCGTACGACTCTATTGTAGAGACGGGAGAACGCTGTTCTCGAAGCACCATAGCCATTATAGTCCCTGGTTCCATTCACGAAGTCAACTTTGTCACCCAATCGGGCGATCATAGTGACTATATCTTTCGCGCTATATTGAAGATCAGCGTCGAAGAATGCAACAATATCGCCTCTGGCTCGACGGACCCCTTCCTTTAGAGCGATTGTCTTACCACAGTTCTCTCCAAGGTCAATCACACGAACGAAAGAATTGGATGGCATGAGCGAATGGGCCTGAGCTAGGGTACCGTCCGAGCTCCCATCGTTCACTACGAGGATCTCGTATGGAATCTGTTCAGCAAAAAGCACTTCCGCCACCTGCTGCACACAATTCTGAATATTGTCCTGTTCGTTATAGCATGGAATCACGACCGATACACGAGGGGTTGGTCCGTTCATTTCACCAATCTCGGTAATGCCCAACCGGCGTCGCCTATCTTTCGATAGTCGATGCCCTTTTGCTGGAAGAAGTCTCTGTAACTCTGCCAGGCACCCTCTGCGTCTAGCACGAAGGTGCCTGACTTGATGGATTTCAAGAGTGCTGGCACGGGAGTCTCGGTGTATTCAAGGTGGGGAACAGACACGACGACAGAATCAAATTTTATCAGATCGTCTGGGTACCTGAAGGTGCCGACCCCAGCGATCTCCTCTATCTCTTTCGGGGAGTAGAATGGGTCCTGAATTACTACATGCTTTCCCTCTCTCTTCAGAACCTCGGCGAGCATTATGGTCGGCGACAGAACGTGGACTTTCAGATTACGCTTGTAGCTAAGGCCGAGTATGCCGACTGTGCTTCCGGAGAGGCTCTTTGCAATGAGTTCTCCAACGAATCTGGTCTGTGATCTGTTGACTTGGTTGATCTGCGAAAGAAGGTCGATGTGCTCTCCCTTGCTACGGGACCCTTCGATGAGATATTCAGGGGCGAGGGGAATACAGTATCCTCCAGTCCCCAGTCCCGGATAGTGAGCAACATAGTTCCATTTTGTCGCGGCCGCGTCGATCAGTTCTATGGTGTCGATGTCTGGGAAGGCGCGGGATAGAGTGTTGGCGAAGGCTATGTTGAGGGCTCTGAACGAGTTTTCCGTAGACTTGACGAGTTCTGCAATTCTGTGATCAGAAACAGGGACTAGTTTGGAGCAGATGATCCCTAACACGTCCATGGCGGAACCTCTCGATTCTTCATCCAGGCCTCCCACAACTCTCGGGATCGTGTGGACGTTGAGCCCAGGGTTGTCGAACCAGTCACGCCTTGGAG
>WNGH01016962.1_pt1 | contig 12230 bp, 14 predicted proteins | sample 5400631 | NCBI WGS metagenome assembly WNGH01 (sample SAMN13153373, study PRJNA577476) | soil metagenome | isolation source: 115 cm soil or saprolite under Garry oak tree replicate 1 | place: USA:California | collected 2016-06-15 | reverse complement strand
AAGAGCGGCAAATGCGACCGGCGTGCTCAACCCGCCGGTAAGCATCCCGATTAACAGTCCACTAATCGTGGCGAAGTTTACGAAAGTTAAGCCGCCGGAGAGCCATTTCATTTCGCTGGACTTGGACTCGGCGTCGGGGCTGGAACCGCTCCAGTGAAATCCGGCGATTGTCCCGGAAAGAAACTCTTGAATATCCGCGCGCTAAAATACGCCTTGGACGGATCCTGATAGGGCCGAATTGTTACCGGGAAGGTGTAGTAAGAATCGTGAAGTTTTGCTTCGACCGCGGCGATCTTGTCCTGCTGCACCAAGAGAAAATCGCCGTCCACTTTGTCCGGCATATTGTCTTTCTCGTAATAGCCGACGCGGCCGAAATCATCGAGCATCCACGGCAACGGATAAGGGCTCGGGCGAATAATGTGACCAACCAACTGGTAAGCGCGCAGATCAGAGTGGGCCATTTGCAGCACCGGGTCGGTGAATTTGTAAATGTCGTTATAAGTCTGGACATAGACGTATGGCTCGGTGTCGGTGGTGCAGCGGAAATAATTCAGCCAGATGCAGTGTCCAAACGAAAAGAGGATCAGAATGCTCGCGAGAAGTTTTATCATCTCCGGACTTCTCAACGTCACCAACAACAACGCAGCTCCCAAAATCAATGCGTAAGGCCAGACGTATTCGAATTTTTTGATTTGCTCATAGTAAACCGCGTAGGCAAGCAAGCCGAAAAGTAGGAGCGCGAACCATCGATAGGTAACGGCCGCAAGTCGCAGAGGCGCAGTTGTAACGAGCGCGCCAAACGTAAAGAGGAACGGCCAGATGAAACTGATGATGCACCACGGCGTTTTGTATTTGACGATGCTGTAAGCGATCAGCGTTCCGACGCCATAAATGGCGAGATAGCGCAGACTCATGGCCTTGAACCGCAAGGCGAAAATGCACAGAAGTAGACCGGCTAAAACGGGCAGCTCATAATGACTGATGAGCGAAAGCCAGTAATACCACGGCTTTTCGTGTCCATGGCCTTCGCTGCCGGTTTTGAACCACGGCAAATACGCCTGGTAAAGACCTTTGATTCCGTTCCAGTGAAAAAACGTCCCCGAATAAAAAAAGACGATCAGCGCGACGCCGGTCCCAACCACGACTGCAAAATCGACATAATTCCACGATGGTTTTACCGGGCGCGCATCGTCGAGCCGGTTGAAATAATTTGATATGTAACAAACTCCGGCCGCGATCGCGGCGCAGGCGACATGGAGTATGTAGGTTTCCTTCGACAGAATCATTCCGGTCACGCCCATGCCGGCGCACCAGAGATAATTTGCGGTCCCGGATTTCCACATTCCGAACAGGCCATAGAAAAACAGCAGTGTAAAAAGCAGTAGCCATACTTCGTGAATGGAGTAGCGCCCGTAAAAGACAAAACCGGGCGAGACCGCCATCGCCAATGCAGCGAGTCGGCTGACGGTTCGCCCGACGAACGGTTCGAATTTTAAAGTTAGCCAGACGCAACTGATGCTGACGAGCACGACCGGCAATCGCAGCGCCCAAAGATTGCGACCAAACAATGTCTGCGAAAGCAAGAGCACGTAAAAATGAAGCGGGCCGTGATAATTGGTCGGATCGTATTTGTAGAAGCTGGTCTTGACCATTTGATCGACAAACCAGCCGTTGATGCCCTCGTCGAAATGCGGCGGCTTCATTCCGAGCAAAAAGAATCGAAGAAACGCGGCGAGACCGATGATGAGCCACGGCATCCATTCGCTTGCGGCGAGGGCGTTTTTCCAGCGTTCCAGGTAGTCGCCGAGAAGCGGAAAATCCGCTAGCGCACCAGCTTCGGCGCTGCTAGCTCTTGCTGTGCGAATTCTCGTGACCGGCGGCTGCGGCTTCATCGGGAGCAATTTTATTCGCTATATTTTGCAACATTACAAGCCGACCTCGGTCACAAATGTGGACGCGCTCACTTATGCCGGCAACCTCGCCAATCTCGAAGGCGTGGTCGAGGAACATGGCGAGCGCTACGAGTTTTTCAAAGCCGATATCGCCAATGCCGATGCGATGGACGCGCTCACGCTCGAGCATCAGTTTTTTGCCATCGTCAATTTCGCGGCCGAATCGCACGTTGATCGCAGCATCAACTCACCTGAGAATTTCATTCACACCAACGTCATCGGCACGAGCGTCCTCCTCAATTCCGCGCGCAAACACGGGATCCAGCGTTTCGTCCAAATTTCAACCGATGAGGTTTACGGTTCGTTAGGCAAGACCGGGAACTTCAGCGAAAAATCTCCGCTCGATCCGAGCTCGCCGTATTCTTCCAGCAAAGCCGGCGCTGATCTTCTCGCGCTCGCGCATCATAAAACTTACGGCCAGGAAGTCATTATAACGCGCTGCTCGAACAATTACGGGCCGTATCAATTCCCGGAAAAATTAATTCCGCTCATGATCATCAAAGCGTTGCGCGATGAGCCGCTGCCGGTTTACGGCGACGGTATGAACGTCCGCGACTGGATCCACGTTCAGGACCATTGCGCCGGCGTTGTGGCCGCGCTGTTCGAGGGAAAACCAGGCGTCGTTTACAATTTCGGCGGCAGCAACGAAATGGCGAACCTCGATTTGGTGAAAATGATTTTGAAACAGTTAGGCAAACCGGAAAGTTTGATTTCGTTCGTCAAAGATCGCCTCGGACATGATCGGCGTTACGCTATCGATTCGACTTTCGCAAAGCGGGAATTGAAATGGAAACCGCGAAAAGATTTTAAAGAAGGGCTCGAGACTACGACTCAATGGTACATCGACAATCAATCGTGGTGGCAACCGTTGCTCGAGCGCGCCGGACGTTACTGAGCGATGCGAATTATAATCTTGGGCGCGGGCGGCCGTCTCGGCGCTGCGCTCACGCGCGAGTATCGAGAAAAATTCGACGTTATTGCTTTCAATCACGCACACCTCGATCTCGCAAATCCGAACCAGGTTCGGGGAAAACTATCGCCGCTCGATTTTGATATCCTCATCAACGCGGCCGCATTTACGAATGTCGATCTTTGCGAATCGCAGCCCGAGCAAGCTTTTGCGATCAATGCGGAAGCGCCAAGGCTTCTCGGCGAAATTTGCAGTGAGAAAAAAGCGAAGCTGATTCATTTCAGCACCGATTACGTTTTCGGCGGTGAGAAGCGAGAACCGTACGTCGAAACCGATGCTGCCAAGCCAATCAGCGTTTACGGCGAATCGAAACGGGCAGGGGAAGAAAATGTTTTGGCGATGCAGGATCGACATCTCGTGGTCCGCGTTTCGTGGGTTTTTGGTCCTGACCGACCGAGCTTCGTTGACGCGATAATCAAACGTGCGCGCGAAGAAGAACAGGTCGACGCGGTCGCGGACAAATTTTCGACGCCGACTTACACGCGTGACATCTCCGAGATGATTCCTCGCTTCTTCGATGTCGATGTTGCCGGCGGCATTCTTCATTTCGCTAACGCCGGCGAATGCAGCTGGCAGGAATATGCCCAGCACACGCTCGATTGCTGCCGCGCATCAGGCATGTCGCTCAAAGCAAAAACGGTTGGATCAAAGAAGATCTCCGACATGAAAAACTGGATCGCCCGACGGCCGGTTTACTCGGTTCTCTCCACGGCGGAATATGCCAAGCTCACCGGCGTTACACCTCGCTCTTGGCGAGACGCCGTGGCTGATTATATTGAGCGCTCCTACTCGAAAAAATGAAAACTCGCATCTTGACTTTCACATTGTCGATCTTTCTCTGCGCGGCCGCGCGCGCTGAATTAAAATGGGAACAGAATACGATCGACTTGCACCCCGCGATTGGCGACAAGACAGCAGTCGCGCATTTCAAATATCAAAACACCGGCACGACTCCGGTGCATTTTAAATCGGTGAAGGCGTCGTGCGGTTGCACGACAACACAGAGCCAAAAGGAAGTCGTGAACCCCGGCGAGAAAGGGGAGATCATCGCCACCTTCAACATTGGGGACCGCACTGGCCAACAGATGAAGACGGTCACGGTGCAGACGGACGATCCGAATCCAACGCAAGCGACGACCATTCTCACACTCAAGGCGACAATTCCGCAGGCGCTCGAGATCAAACCGGCCTTTGTTTACTGGCAAAGCGGCGAGGAGCCGAAGCCGAAAAAGATTTCGATCAAGGTATCGAAAGATTTTCCGGCCAAGAACATCACAGCGAAATCGAATGGTCAGATGTTCGAATCGAAGGTCGAGCAGGGAAGCGCGTCGGGCGAATGGGTAATTGAAATCACGCCAAAAGACACGAGTCATCCCACGGGAGCCTCATTGTTGATTCAGACGGATTATCCGAAAGAGGCGCCGAAATCGTTTTCCGTGAACGTGCAGGTGACGAATCCGCCCGGAGCTCCGCCCGCCCTGAGACCAAGCGTTCCCAACGCACCGCCAGTAAGAGCCGCCACGCCGGCCGCCATTCCGTCAGCGTCGCCGGCCAGCGGCGTGGAACGCTGAGAAGTGAAATTACGCGCAGTTCGAGAAGGGCTGCTGCTTATCGCGCTCGCCTGTCTGCCGGCGATCGGCGAGGCGATTTATTTTCGCGACAAAATTTCGTGGCAATCGCCGATTCCTGCGTCTGAATTGGTGACGGTCGATCAAGCGCGCGCCTGGGGTGACAGCGCGACTTGGGCCGACGCGCGGCCGGACGAAGAATTTGCGCGGGACCATGTTCCAGGCGCGTTTCCGTTGAACGAAGATCGCTGGAACGAATTGCTGCCGCAATTTCTTTCACACTGGTCGCCGGAGAAGAAGGTCGTCGTCTATTGCAGCGCCGAGAGCTGCAACGCCGCCCGAGACGTCGCGAAACGATTGCGCGATGAAGCACAGCTCAAAGACGTTTTCGTCTTGCAAGGCGGTTGGGAAGAATGGGTGAAGAAGAATAGATGAAGAAAACCTTCCCGCCCGACCCTCACCTCAATCCTCTCCCTGGCAGGGAGAGGAAGACGCGAAGCGGCAGGTGAGGGTTGTATGAGAATCTTTTGGCCAGTACTCGCCGCGATCTTGGTGGCGACTGCTGTAATCGCGCTCATCGTGAGCGAGAAGTTTCGTGCCAGATATTTGTGGCGGATTCTCGATCTTATCGTCGGCGGAATTTTTATTTACGCCGGGGTAATCAAAGCGCTCGAACCGGTCCAGTTCGCGAACGACATCGATAATTACAAAACGCTGCCGTGGTTTATCAGTGTGCGACTGGCATTTTATTTGCCGTGGCTGGAAATCGTTTGCGGCCTCGCGCTCATCTTTGGTTTTCTTTACCGCGGTGGATTGTCGATCTTAACGGCGCTGATCCTGATCTTTGTCGGCGCGACAATCGCCGCGAAAGCTCGGGGCCTGGATATCACCTGCGGCTGTTTCGGCCATGCGAGCAAAAACTGGAACTTCACCAGCCATCTCCTTCTCGATCTGTTGATTCTAGCCGCGGCGCTCGTGTTATTTTCGCGTGTCGGGCGCACCAAAAAGTCGTAGCGTCGCCGGCTTCATGCGAAGAGCGATTTCTTGTCAGGTGTTGCTAGTCGGGCTTCTGTTCGCCGCTGTCGGGCAGCCAGCATCAGCTGGCGATCGTAAAGAGTGGGTCAAGCTGACCGATTGCCATTATGTGGAAGGCAAGGACAACGATGGCGACAGTTTCCGCGTCCACGCCGCCGACAAAGAGTTTACCGCGCGCCTTTACTACGTCGACGCGCCCGAAACTAATCTCCGGCAGGGCGACCGCACGCACGATCAAAGCCTGCACTTTGGCATCACGCTGGATGAGACCATGAAAGCCGGGGAGAAGGCGAAACAACGGACGCAAGAACTTTTGCAGAAGCCGTTCGTAATCTGGACGCGTTGGGCGACGGCAGGAGGACGCGGCCGTGAGAGCCGATATTATGTCATCGTTGAAGTCGACGGGAAAAGTCTGGGTGAGATTTTGGTCAGTGAAGGATTGGCGCGGACGAAAGGGGTCGCGCCTAATTTGCCTAACGAAGAAAAAGGCAAGGCCTATATGAGACGATTGGACGATTTGGAAAGCGCAGCGCACGAAAAGCAACTCGGTGCGTGGACAACATCCACGAGCCAAAAGCCAGAGGTTAGCCCGACCGCACAGCAATCTCCGTAATCTGTAGACGGCAGCAGCCTTGAGCGCCGTTGAGATTTCACGCGCGCATTTTAGTCGCGCTGCGAACATTTATCGGGGGAACACAGTTCGTTCCGTACCGTGAAATGGTTGCTGAACATTCTGAAAGGGAAATGGTTGGGTCATCCGTTGCACCCGATTCTGGTGCATGTGCCGATGGCGATGTGGCCCGGTGCGCTAATCTTCGATTTGCTTTCGAAATGGCAAATCGGCGGCAACGCCATGGTGCGCCTTTCCTTTTACGCGATCGCGTTCGGCCTGATCGCGTCGTTGCTGGCGGTGCCGGCCGGTTTAGTTGATTGGACCGGAATCAAAAAAGAAAAACCGGCGTGGAAGATCGGTTTGTATCATTTGGCGCTGAACGTGGTCGTTACCGCGCTCTTTGCGATCAACCTCGGGCGACGGCGCCGCTGACATTGTCGATCTTGGGAACGGCAATATTGATTGCCTCCGCCTATTTGGGTGGACGAATAACTTACCACTACGGCATCAGCGTCGCACGGATGTCGAAAGATGAATGGCGCGAGATCGCGCAAGCGGGAGGCGCCAATCTCCCACCGGAGTAAGATCGAGAAGTTGAAAGATTTCCTCGAAGGCAAACCGCTCCGGCACCCGATCCATCCGATGCTGGTCCATTTCCCGATCGGACTGTTGCTTCTCAGCTTTTTGATCGACCTGGCCAGTCTTGCTTTCCCGTCGGTGCCGAATCTCGTGCGCGATTCGTTCTACGCGATGCTGCTCGGACTGATCATGGCTCTCGTCGCGGCCGTGCCGGGTTTGGTCGATTACACCGACATTCGCAGCGATCATCCGGGCAAACGGACTGCTATCGCGCACATGATTCTCAATTTCATGCTCGTCGTCGTTTATGGAATCAATTTGGGCGTGCGTTCGTCTTCACTTCTCGATCCAAAAATTTCCATTGGCCCGTTGATTTTGTCTTTCATCGGCGTCGGGCTTCTCTCCGCGTCCGGGTATCTCGGCGGCCGTCTCGTTTACGATCAAGGCATCGCGGTCGGCCGGCATAAACGACACATGCCGACGCCGCGGGACACGATCCACCTGACCACGCCCATTCCCGGTGCAGAAGGCGTCTTTGTTCCAATCATGGCCGCTCAACAGCTTCGCGAGCGCGAGACTTTACGCGTAGAAATCAGCGCTCAGATCATGACCATCGTCAAGATCGACAATCAACTTTTTGCCTTTCAGGAATTCTGCTCCCACCGCTTCGGTCCGCTTTCCGAAGGCAGCTTCGACGGATTCAACGTCCAATGCCCGTGGCACAACTCCTGTTTCGACGTGCGCACCGGAAAAGTCACCAACGGCCCGGCAAAAGTGGACCTGAAAATCTTTGAAATGGAAATGCGCGAAGGCAAAGTCGGCATTCTCCTGCCGCGCCAAACGAAATCGGCATGATCCGGAAACTGAAATCCGGTTACCGTTTGTATTCGCGAAAGAAAAATCCGAAGACCGGAAAACGCCGAAACCTCGGCACGTTCAAAACTAAAGCTGCTGCCAAGAAACACGAAAAAGCGGTGCAGTATTTCAAGCGACGATGACATTTGTAGGGCAGGTGCCTCGCCTGCCGAACCAATAAATTGGCAACCGATGCGGTTGCCCTACAATACATTGAATGCCATTTGACGACGTCGATACCAAAATCAAACTCGTAGTTTATCGTCTGACGGCAGAGAGCGGTAGCGTTCCAACTTCTGCCGAAATCGCGCAAGCGACCGACCTAAGCGACGCCGATGTTCGCGCGGCATTCGTGCGTCTTCACGCGAACCGGCTGCTTGTTCCCGAGCCTAACGACCCGTCGCGTATTCGGATGGCGCCGCCGTTTTCTGGGATTCCCACTGCATTTCCGGTGGAGGCGCGAGGAAAACGTTACTTCGCGAATTGTGTTTGGGACGCGTATGGGATCGCCGCGGCGTTGCACTCCGATGTAATTGTTTCGGCGAGCGATGGTCACACACGCGAGCCATTAATACTCGAAGTGAAAAGCGGTAAGCCCATTTCGCAGCCCTACGTCGCGCACTTCGCCGTACCCGCGGCGCATTGGTGGGACGACATCGTCTTTACCTGAGCGACGATGCTCCTCTTCCGGTCGGAAGAGACTGTCGATCTTTGGTGCGACGCGCACAAAATCCCACGACGGCCGCTCATCAATCTCGATCAACTCTGGCAACTCGCCGTCACTTGGTACGGGAATCGTCTTACCATCGAGTCGCGCCGCCCCGCTCCCGACGAGATGATGTCGATCTTCGCCTCCATCGGCCTAACAGGTCCGTTTTGGGACCCAAAATCGGACCAATGGAAGTGACGATTCGCTCGGCGGCGGAAACAGATCGCGATGCGATCTGGAAAATTTTTCATGAGGTCGTCGCGACGGGCGACACGTATCCATTCGATCCGAAAATCTCGCGTGAGAAAGCATTCGCCTATTGGTTTCAACCTGGCGGACATGCTTACGTCGCAGAACTCGACTGCTTAAAGCAGTCAAGTTTGCAAGAAGATCACTGCTTGGTTGGAACCTACATTTTAAGACCCAATCAATCTGGCGGCGGCGCGCATGTCGCGAATGCGGCGTTCATGGTGCCGACCGCCGCACGCGGGCAGGGGATCGGCCGGGCGATGGGCGAGCATTGCTTGAGCGAAGCGCGTAGGCTTGGATTTCGCGCGATGCAATTTAATTTCGTTGTCTCGACCAACGAATCCGCGGTTAAACTTTGGCAAAAGCTCGGCATGAAGATTGTCGGCACCTTGCCGGGCGCGTTTCGACATCCTGAAAAAGGATATGTCGATGTTTACGTCATGTTTCGCTCGCTCGAAGACAATTGAAGGGTGGATCGCGCAGTCCCTTGCGCGATGTTAACTGAAGCCCCGAAAGCTTTCGGAGCCAAATTTTAGCATCGAGCGGCGGAGCGCTCGATCCACCTTTGCATAACGTCGTTGCAAAACCCACGTAGCTGTCGAAACCTAACGACTGAATGCAAACCGTGATTCAAGTCATCGCGACCGGGCGCGGATCGTTGCGTAGCCAGATCACGAGAGATCCGCAGTTGGAGAAAAAGTTCGGCTTTATCAAAGCCTGGTCCAAACAACCGGGTCGCCCGCATGGTTGGGCGAAAATCCACAGCGCGCGCGATCTTCATGGGGCGATCAACCTCGAATGGCACGGCCGGAGTAACACGCTGATTTGCCGCGTGGTGACGAAGCTCGGGAACAAACCGAACTCGATCATCGGTGATTTCATTGATTATCTGCTCGCGCGTCATCAAAGCCGGATCCTCGCCATCCACATCATGCGGCGACCGCGACAAAGCGAGTAAGTCGGTGCGCGTTGTAGCCGCTAAAATTCTTTCACAATCGTGCCGAACTCACCTTGTTGCTGAATGAGTTTAGCCACGAGACCGGTCCAGCCGGTTTGATGCGACGCGCCGAGCCCGGCGCCGATATCCCCGTGAAAATATTCGTGGAACAAATAACGCGATTGCGTTCTGACTGTAGGGGAAGCCGTTGGCTTCCCCGGGACGCTAACAGCGTCCCCTACAGAAATCCCAGGGAAGCTGACAGCTTCCCCTACAGATTTTCCTGAGGCGCGCGCGAATGCGCATTCGCCTTTCTCATCGCGCAGCCAAATTTTGATCAGACGATTGGAAAGTTCGTTCGCGACTTCTTTGAGATGCATGAACTGACCGGAGCCGGTCGGGCATTCCACTTTGAAATCGTCGCCATAGTAATGATGAAATTGCTGGAGCGATTCAATTAAGAGGTAATTGATCGGGAACCAGACCGGACCGCGCCAGTTTGAGTTGCCGCCAAAGATGCCGGTCTGCGATTCGGCAGGTTCGTAACTAACGATTTTTTCTTCGCCCCGAACAGTGATCGAGTAGGGATGAGCCTGGTGAAATTTGCTGAGCGAACGAATGCCGTAATCGCTCAGAAATTCTTCCGGATCGAGCATGCGTCGGAGCAAACATTTCATCCGATGCCCGCGGGTGAGGGCAACCAAGCGCAATTCTTTCATGCCGGGTTCCTGCCAGCGCGAAACCAACGACGCCAGATCTGGTCGATATTGCAGATACCACTCCAGGCGCGATTTGAATCCCGGCAGCGCTTCGATCAGTTGCCATTGAACCGTTTCAACAGCGAGCAACGGCATCAAACCGACCAGCGAGCGAACGCGCAACGGAAGATTTCGTCCGCCCGGCGTGTGGAGAACGTCGTAGTAGAATTCGTCCTGCTCGTCCCACAAACCGAGGCCTTTGCCGCAGAGTTTGTTCATCGCGGCGGCAATGCTCAGGAAATGCTCGAAAAATTTTGTCGCGATATTTTCGTAAACGTGATTTTCGCTCGCGAGCTCGATCGCGATTCGCATCAAATTCAGACAAAACATTCCCATCCAGCTGGTGCCGTCGCTTTGCTCGAGATGGGTGCCGTCGGGAAACTCCGCGTTGCGATCGAACACGCCAATGTTGTCGAGACCAAGAAAGCCGCCTTGAAAAATATTTTTGCCCTCGGAGTCTTTGCTGTTCACCCACCAGGTGAACGCGATCAGCATTTTGTGGAAAATCGTTTCCAGAAATGCGCGGTCGCCTTTTCCGGTCTGTTTGCGCTCGATTTGGTAAACACGCCACGCCGCCCACGCCAACACGGGGGGATTAACGTCGTCGAAATTCCATTCGTAGGCCGGAATCTTGCCGTTCGGGTGCTGATACCATTCGCGCACGATGAGATCGAGCTGTGTCTTGGCGAATTGAACATCGACGAGCGCAAGCGGGAGACAGTGAAACGCCAGGTCCCACGACGCGTACCAGGGAAATTCCCATTTGTCCGGCATCGACATGACGCGCTCGTTGTAGAGATGACGCCAGCCGGAATTTCGGCCGTGCTCACGTTCCTCAGGCGGCGGTGGCTGTCCCGGGTCTCCGTCGAGCCACTCTTCGACGATGTAATGATAAAATTGTTTGTTCCAAAGTAATCCCGCGAACGCCTGCCGTTGAACCTCGCGCTGCTCTTCGGTTAACGACGCCGGCGTGAGCTCGCCGTAAAATTCATCGGCTTCGGTAGCCCGTTGCAGAAAAGTTTTATCAAAATCGGCAAACTGATCGCCCGACTTTTTGCCATTCGACTTACGCAACCGCAGGCGGATCGTGCATGATTCGTTAGGCGGAATCGCGAATTTGTAGTAGGCGGCCGCTTTTGTTCCCGTCTGCGCCGTATTAACGCTCTCGATCTTGTCGTAAACAATCCGGTCGTTGATCGAATCCTTAACGAAAGGGCGCACATTTGGCAGGTTCCAAAGCCGCTCCGCGTTGCTCTCGTTTTCGGTGAAGAAGAGATCATCGACCGATTCACAAAATAATTCGTAATCTCCGAGCAAGGGGTGGCCCGCCGCGATCACAGCGGCGTGCCCTTGGTTGGTAGTTTTGCGCAGACTCGGTTTGGATTGGTTTTGTCCCCAGCTCCAGGTATTGCGAAACCAAAGCGTTGGCAGCAAATGCAGCGAGGCTGGTTCGGGCCCACAGTTTTTTGCGGTCGCGCGGATCAAAATGTCGTGCGCGTCGGCTTTGGCGTACTCGATCTCGATGTCGAAGTAGCGATTTTTCGCGAATGCGTGTGTGTTCCAGATTTCAAACTCGCCTGCCATTTTCGAGCGCGCGCCGCTTTGGGCGACGAGTTCTTCGTAGGGAAAACGCGATTGCGGATAACGATAAATCATCCGCATGAAACTGTGCGACGGCGTGTTGTCGATGTACCAGTAAAGTTCCTTCACGTCTTCGCCGTGATTTCCTTCCGGACCGCTCACGCCGAAGAATCGTTCCTTCAAAAACGGATCGCGTTCGTTCCAAAACGCGAAAGCGAAACAGAGCCGGCCTTTGTGATCCGAAATTCCGCCAATCCCATCTTCGTTCCAGCGATACGCGCGCGACCGCGCGTGTTCGTGCGGAAAGTAATTCCAAGCGTCACCGTTCGCGCTGTAATCCTCGCGCACCGTGCCCCACGCGCGCTCGGCCAGATACGGTCCCCACGCATGCCACGGCTCCTCGTGCGATTTGTTTTCTTCGAGC
>WNGH01005364.1_pt1 | contig 12232 bp, 9 predicted proteins | sample 5400631 | NCBI WGS metagenome assembly WNGH01 (sample SAMN13153373, study PRJNA577476) | soil metagenome | isolation source: 115 cm soil or saprolite under Garry oak tree replicate 1 | place: USA:California | collected 2016-06-15 | reverse complement strand
CACCGCCGGCTTCGGGCGACTGCTGCTCCGGCCACATCCCGGCGGCGGACTGCACTGGTCCCGCGGTTCCTACCGGTCTGTCCGTGGGACGATCCGGGCCGGTTGGGAACAGGCCGGAGAGTTGTTCACCTTCCGTGTCGAGGTTCCGCCCAACGTGACAGCCAGCGTGCACATTCCTAGTGCCCACGCCGCCGAGGTACGCGACGGCGCCGGCAAGCCGCCCGCCTCGGTCGGGAACTTCCCCGGGGCAGAAGGTTTGCATGAGGCGATCTTCAACGTCGGATCAGGCGGCCACAGATTCGCTGGCCCGTCGATGAGCGATTCCGGATTTTCCTAATGAGGGAGAAGCTCTTGAACCGAGCGCTCCGGTTACGAAGCACGTACATCGGAGCGACCAAGCCACCTCTAGCCACGTGTGTGCGAGGCTGCAGGCCTCTTGAAACGTTTCATAACAAGATGAAAGGAGCTGCCATCATGAAGCCCCGGAAAGACTGGATGGCCCGAACGCTGGCGCCCGCCGCCGCGGCCGTGTTCGTCGCCGGACTGGCGATCACCCCGGCGCACGCCGGGCCGCACTCACCGGCCCGGCAGCAGTATTTGGAGCAGCCCGCGGCCAGCAACGTCAGGCCGGTGTCGGCCACCGTGTTGTCGGGAAGCGTCTCCAACCCGGGCGGACTTACGCCGGGCGGCCGTGGGACTACGACGTTGACCGTGACGTCGAGCGATGATCCGGCCACCGTTCTCCTCGACTACGGCATCGAGGTCGAAGGCACGCCATACCTGGACGTGGCGTCCTTCGGTGGCGCTGCCCCCACCGTGTCGCTGGCGTTCACCGAGGCCAGGACCTACCTGCGCACCCCCGGATCGAGCACGCTCGCCGCCGTGGCCGCAGCCGGGGCGACAGCGATCACCGTGCAGCCGGGAACCCGCCGTAGCCCGCTCACGTTCGCCCCTGGAGACACGGTGACCGTGGCGTCGCCAGCCGAAACCGATCAGATCCTGTCGGTATCCGGCGTGACGCTCACCCTGAAGGCGCCGCTCGCCCAAGAACACCCAGCCGGGGCGAGCGTCACCAGCACACCGGGCGCCATAACTGGCGACTCCGCGTTCCAGCCCCGCGACGTCTCCTTGGCGGTGACCGCCACCGGCACGCTGAGCAGCGGGTTCATGGGCGGATTCCGGTTCGAGGCGATCACGCTGACCACGCCAGGAACCCTGGTGCTCCACGCGGCCGGAGTACAGTTCGGCGGCGGCTACCTTGCCACGCCATCCGACTACCAAGGGTTCTTCCTGTCGAGTTCGGCCGCTTTCAACACGATGTACTACGACGGCGCATACACCGAACAGACCGACATGCAACCCGTGGGCACGAACGGTGCCACACAGCCCTCGGTACTGGACGGCGCGAAGCGCGACCGGGCGATCTGGTCGGGCGACCTCAAGATCGAGGGCCAGGGCATCGCCGACACCCTGGGCACCAACGGCGACAACTACGTGAAGCAGTCGCTGCTGACACTCATCACGAACACTCCGCAGGGCAGCGGCCTGTACTCCGAGACCCTTTTCCCGCCGGGCTGGTACAGCAATTCCTATTCATCCTGGACCCTTGACGCCGCCACGACGTATTACCAGAACACCGGCGACACCGCTTTCGCCCAGCAGATCCTGCCCTGGCTGGAAAGCCAGCTGTCCTATGACGCGAGCCTGACCGACAGCAGCGGGCTGATCGTGACAAGCTCGCATATCGGAACGCCAGACGGTGGCTACGACTGGGACTTCTACGACGGTGCCAAGACCGGCGTCGTGACGGCGTTCAACGAGCTGTACTACCGCAGCCTGCGGGATGTCGCCTACATCGAGGCGAACCTCGGCAACGCCGCGAAGGCCGCTGCGTACAACCAGGCCGCCGATCATGTCCGGGACGAGATCAACGCGAACCTTCTCGATCCCGCGACGGGAACCTACTACCTGAGCGAATCTGACCACGTGACGCTCGCACAGGACGCGAACGCACTGGCGGTCCTGTTCGGCATCGCCCCGGCCGACGAGGTTCCCGTTATCCTGAGCGCGCTCAAGGCGCTCTGGGGCCCGCATGGTTCAGCGCCCTTCTCCGGCACCGCCTACAGCGACCTCATCAGCCCGTACATCACCGCGTACGAGGTCGAGGCGGACTACCTGGCCGGGGATACGACCGACGCCGAGCAACTGATGCACTCCACCTGGGACCAGATGATCGATCCGCAAGGCCCGTTCTTCACCGGGACCATGTGGGAGAACATCGGCCCCGACGGGACAGCGACTGAGCCGCGGACCAGCCTGGCCCACGGCTGGGCATCCGGCCCAACGCCGATCCTGACCAGCTACGTGCTCGGGGTACAGCCGGTGGGACCTGGCTACCAGACCTTCACCGTCACGCCGCACCCCGGCAGCCTCCAGTGGGCGGCAGGTGCGGTCCCGACACCGTATGGACGGATATTCGTCTGGTGGGCCAGGGACGGTCACCGGCTCTCGCTGACGGTTGCGGCACCACCCCGGACCACCGCGTTCATCGACTTGCCGGACGGACGGCATCTCACGCTGACCGGCGGCCCCCGGGGGGCCAAGCGCGCATTCGCCGGCTGACACCCGGGCTGGCGAGACAGGCTGCGGAGTCCCGCGCGGTGCCCCGCTGCGCGGGACTTCGCAGGTCCAGGCGCTATCCCTGACCTCCAGAGCTTTCGTGACGGCAGAGAGAAGTGGCATGCCCCAGCCGACGCCCGAATCCGTATGTACAAGGCCGTTCTGGATGACAGGCCGTACCCGGGACGTTAGGAGCCGGGTCGCTCGCGTCTGCGCATGCTGCTGATGATCTTCCCCACGGCCACGACGAGGAACAGCTGCCCGGTCACCGCCTCGAGCACCGCGAATGTCTGCCCGGGGTTGGCGGCCGGTACCAGGTTGCCGTACCCGACGGTGGTCATCGTGACGAAGCTGAAGAACAGGTCCTGGCTGAGTGTGCCGGGCCCCGCCGAGCCGAAGAACGGCACGCTTCCGAACTCGCCGGCCGCCCTGTAGGCGAAGGCGAAGAACATGCCGATCAGCAGGTAGGCAGCGACGGCCCCGAGCAGCGTCTCGGTGTCGATTTCCCGCCGCAGTATCAGATGGCGCACGATGGAAAACGGCGCGATCAGGTAGAGCAGGCAGCAGACGGTGAATATCCAGCCCAGTTGGCCACCCGGCTTGTGCGCGAAGAAGCTCACGACCGCGACGGCGGCGGCCAGGCACAGCACGATGCCGGCGATGAGCCGGGTCACGCGGCGCGCCTGCGAGGTGCGGAGGGTGAGCCAGACCGTTGCCAGCTGGACGGTCAGCACGATCGAAGCGGCCCGCGTCTCGGTCACCGATACCGACACCACGTAGGTCACCACGACGAGCAACAGCACGAGCCCATAGCTATCGGCCGAGACGAAAGAGCGCCCGAGGCGGCGCCACCACCGGGACTCGGCCCCCGGCGCAGCATTGTCTACAGCGAAGTCTGGCAATTTGACCTCCAAGCGCCGCCAGGGAAGGTTCTTACAGCATTGAAGCTCCCGCGTGGGGCCGCGCCCGCTGGCCATGACGGCCGGGCCGGTTCCGGCGGCCGGCCAGCAGTGCTCACCGCGTGCTGGTTGCAAACATGCCCAGATCCTCAGGACTTGCCGGACTCGTAGACCTCGGTGAACAGGTCACCTTGGGCGGCCCCGGCGGCGGACTTGTCGCCACCGGCGCGGCCTCGCAGGACGAAGGCGATGCCGACGGCGAGCACGGCGCCGGCGATCGGCCCGGCGACGTAGACCCAGTAGCTGGTGAAGGTGGTGGAGACTAGGTCAGGCCCGAAGGTGCGGGCCGGGTTCATCGAAGCGCCCGAGATAGGGCTGCCCCACAAGCCGGCCAGGGCGATATACGCCCCGACGCCGAAGGCGCCGATGACGCCGACGTTCTGGGCGCCTGAGGCGGTGCCCAAGATTACGCTGACCAGGCCCGTGGTCAGCACCAGTTCCATCCAGAACGCGGCCGTGGCGGAGTAACCGGAGGCGGGATAGTTGGCCCCGTAGCTGGCTGAGACGCCGATGACCGCACGCAGGAACAGGGCGGCGAGCGTGGCCCCGGCCAACTGCACCACGACGTAGCCGGGGACGCGCCCCCAGGGGAAGTCGCGGCGCAGGGCGAAGGCGATGCTGACGGCCGGGTTCAGGTGCGCGCCGGAGATCTTGCCCATGAACAAGATGATGGCCATGACCATCAGACCGGGGGCCACGACCGCAGCGCTGTGGCTGATCACACCTGGGAAGGCGTGACTCATCATGCCGCCGCCGGCGGCCACCAGCACCAGGAAGAAGGTGCCGAGCAGCTCGGAGAACAGCCGCCGCCACTCCTGGCGTGGGTCGTTGAAGTTGGTGATGCGGTCGGTGAGGTTCTTTTCGTAGCGGGCGAGCGGGCCGAGCGGGCCCGGCGCGGGTGCTTGCTGCTCGGCGGTCATGGCTACCTCACATCGGGGTCAGGGTTGGGGGGGACATGTACCCGGACAGCTCACCCATCAGGGCCATCGCCTGGGCGCCGGTGAGGGGGTGCCGGGGGACGGGGTGGCCGAGGTCTTAGACGCCCTCGACCGCTTCGAGCCGCCCGGACCGGACCGCGTTCACGAACTCCTCATAGTCCTTCTCGTTCTGATCTGCGTATCGCTCCGAGAAATCAGTGATCGACTTGTCGAACGCGTCGCTTGCGCCGAGGTATTCGGCGATGGCGACCGGGTCCCCGGACCGGGCGTGGGCCCGCGCCAGCGTCCACCCGCAGATGCGCGCGTAAAACGTAAGGCCGAGCGGGATCATGTCCTCGACTAGGGCTGACCCCTTCATGTCGCGGAGCTGGCGCCAGTAGAAGTGGCGGCGCACGTCCACCCCCTTGGTCCAGCCGAGGTAGATGTCGCTGGCGGCCTGCATCATCCGCTGCCCCTGCACCACCCGCGCGCCGTGCTGGCGGTAGCGGCTCTTGGGCAGGTGCGCTTCCAGCACTGAGGCGGTTGCCTCCTTGATCTGCAGGAACAGCGGGTCCTGCGCGTCACGTCCCTGGAGCAAGACGATGAACGCCCGGGTGCCAACGCTGCCCACTCCGACCACCTTGCGGGCCGCGTCCACGATCTCGAACCGCTCCAGCAGGTGCCGCCGGTCATCTTGCAGGGTGGCCCGGTAGGCGCGGAACTGCTCGTGCAGCACCGGCAGCACCTCCTTCGGGGACAGGCCGTAGGTGGCGGCCAGGTCACGCGCCGGGACCACGATCGGCGGCTGGCTGACGATCCGGTAGGTGCCATCGGCCTGCTCGCAGAGCTTGGACAGCGCCTGGAGGCTGTCGCGGGTGTGCGCCTTCGCCAGGGTCTTCTCCGCCCGCTTCCCCGCCGCCTTCGCCACCTTCTCCTCTTCCCTATCCGCCTTCTCCTGCTTGGCCGCGCGTTTTTCCTGCTTCCTGGGCGCCTTCGCCTGCTTGTCCGCCCTCTCGGCCTTCTTCGCCGTCTTCTCCTGCCTGGCCGTCCCGGCCACCAGGTTGCGGATCCCGGCCTTGAGCTCGTCCTCGTCCAGGTGGGCGTACCAGATGTTCATCGTCCCCATCTGCGCGAAGGCGGCCATTGCCTCCCGGTAGGCCCGCACCGACGCGAGCGTCGCCGCGCGCGTGTCTGCCTTGGCGAACCCGTTGTTGCGGGCCGCGATCTCAAAGCTCGTCGCCATCCGCTTCACGTCGTACTCGAACGGCCCCGGCAGCGTCTCGTCGAAGTCGTTCAGGTCGAACAGCAAGACCCGCTCGGGCGATGCGAACGCGCCGAAGTTCGACAGGTGGGCGTCGCCGCACAGCTGGGTGCCGAGCCCAGCTACCGGAGTCTCGGCGAGGTCGGCCGCCATGATCTTGGCCGCGCCCCGGTAGAAGGTGAACGGCGAGACCATCATCCGGCCATGGCGGACGGGCACCAGGTCCGGCTCGCGGGTGGTGTCCTGCTCCTCCAGCAGGGCGACCGGATCGGGGCGGCCGGCGGCCGGGCGCCACTTGGTATGGCTTGACAGCTCCGTCCGGTCCCGGGCCTCCAAGCCCTTGGCTTTGCGATCGTTGACGCTCGGATGCGCGATCTTTCTTACTGCCATCCGGCCCACCTCCCGTGCTGACCGTAGCCTCGCCCGGCTTCGGGCCACGAGCGCTCCCCGGGCTCGGCCATAGCCGGGATGGCCGGGGCGCTTAAGACCTGGCCACTGCCTCTCATGCGCTCCTAGTCGCCCATCTTGGGCGCCCATGGCGGAGGGGACATCACCCGGGAAGGAGGAATTGACATCCTCACAGCCAGCGAGGTCAGCAACACTGGCCCCCAGGCGCACCGCCGTGGCCGCATCCCACGGGCCGGTCCAGCGGAAGCACGTAATAAACAACCACCAGCACCGCCGCGATCAGCACACTCCGCACCGCCGCGGCCCGCGTCTTCGCCAACTGGCGGACGAGGACCGCCACAGGTGCGGACCGGGTCAGGCCAGGATCTTGGCCTTCTCGCGGTCGAACTCCGCAGCGGTGATGACTCCCCGGTCACGCAGGTCTGCCAGCTTCGCCAGCTGGTCCGCCGTGTTCGCCGGTGCGCCCGCCGCGGCTTCCTGGATATAGGCGCGGGCCTGCGCGTCCTCCTGCTGCACCTGCCGCGCTGCCCGCTCATGCATCGAGCCGCCGCGGGCGATCAGGTAGACAAGCACACCGATGAGCGGGATGAACAGCACGAACAGAAACCACAGGGCCTTGGCCCCGCCAGACAGGTCATTGCTGCGGAAGATGTCGATGAACACCATGATCAGGATCCAGATCCAGATCACCCACAGAAAGAACTCGAGCATCGTCCAGAAGACGTTCAACAGCGGATAGGACGATGACGACGACGCCAGTACCATTCCTCCTCCTTCGCGCCAGCCAGGCTGGCCAGTAGCGGCCCGGGATCAGGTTGTCTACTCGCTCAATGCCAGGATGTGCGCTGGCGTCATGGCCGCACTTCACCCCCTCGGGGTGAGCCCATCCGGCCTGCGGCGGCTGACCATCAGGGGCAGCATCACGATTGGCCTGGATAAGCCCGGGTGGTCCGCTGGGCGGGCGCCCGCGGTCCACCCGATCTGGATGATGCGCATAGGTGACATGCCCGTCCAGGCTGGGATGCAGGAGAACCGGCGCCCCTAGGTGGTGCTCACCGGCCGCTGCCTGGCACCAATGGGCGGCGCCGGCGGCCGGCGCCGCGAACGGGGCCAGAGGGAAGAGGCTGACCATGGCAATCGGACCAGTACAGCTCATCGTGCTGGGGTTCCGGCACCCTAACTTCCACGGTGAGATCATCGAAGAACTCGAACGGCTCCGGGCGAGCGACACCGTCCGCGTGATCGACTCGCTGGCGGTCTACAAGAGCGCCGATGGCGACCTGGAGGTGGAGCACCTCAGCAACCTGTCCGAGCAGGAGGCGATCGAGTTCGGCAGCAAGGTCGGCGCGCTGATCGGCCTGGGCTTCGAGGGCGAGGAGGGCATGGCGGCCGGGGCGGAGGCCGGTGCCGAGGAGGTGGCCGCCGAGGGCGGTGTGCACGTGTTCACCGAGGAGGAGGGCTGGGATGTGCTTGAGGACATCCCGAACGACTCCGCCGCGGCGCTGATCTTGCTGGAGCATCACTGGGCCGTGCCGCTACGGGACGCGATCGCCCGGGCGGGCGGCTTCCGCATCAGCGACGGTTTCATCAGCCCGCTGGATCTGGTCGAGATCGGGCTGATGTCGGCCGCGGAAGCCAAGGAATTGCACGACATGGAAACGGCGGCCGCCGCTAGCTGACCAGGCTGGCCAGTGGCCACGACTACCAGGAGGAACCAGATGTTCGGATCACGCAGGGTCGCGCGCCGTACTGGGCGGCGCACCGCACGGCGGGTCTCCCGCCGCAGGTAACCGCGCACGGCGAGTGGTCCCATCCGCTGGGACCACTTTCCCACGTGCCCGGGGAACCGGGCGCCAGGATGGCATCTAAGTGCCCAGCAGGCGTACCCGCGCCTGGCTGGCCTGGTGCAGCCGTGGGCGCTGCGCGTCAGCAGGTCGGCCGACCGCTCACCCTGGAGGGTGCGCGTGCCGGATGGCGGCAGATGCACCTCCTTGTTCTGCCATTGCTCACCTGGCTGATCCAACTGTTGAACACCGCTCTGTACTGGGCCACGATGAGCAACGGCCGCGCCGGGAGGGATCTTGGCTAGGCTCGGCGCGTGAATACAGGGCGGCTGCCTCTGTTCTGCGACACCGCCATGGCCCAGCGCATCGAGCGGGCAGAGGCGCAGCTCATTGCCAAGGCCAGCGAGGCAGCCCACCGTCGCAGGACAGACGATGTCGGCTTTGTGATACCTATTGCCGGCGGCGTGGCGAGCTTCGCTGAGGCGGGCTCGCCGTACAACAAGGTCGCGGGGCTCGGCTTCGGCGGCGTGCCGGGCCCGGCGACGTTGGATGAGATCGAGCGGGCCTACGCCGCTCTGGCCGCGCCTGTGCAGGTCGAACTGGCCCACCTTGCCGATCCCGCGATTGGTGCCTTGCTGACCGGGCGGGGCTACCGGCTCATCTTGTTTGATAACGTGCTCGGCCTGGTCTTGCTGGGCGAGCCAGAGCGAGTCACGCCACCGGGGGTCGAGGTCCGGCCGAGTGGCGAGGAGGAGTTCGAGTCTTGGCTCGACATCGTCCTGCATGGCTTCGCTCACCCCGACGTCCAAGGGGTGCCTTTGCACGACGAGCTCCCACGGGAGGTCATCACGGGGGCCGGACGGGATTTCGCGGCGGCCGGCGGGATTCGCTACATCGCGCTGCGCGACGGGGTCATCGCCGGCGGCGCTCGCCTTCGCATGGCGGACGGCGTCGCGCTGCTCGCCGGCGCGACGACGGCGCCCGCGCACCGCCGCCGGGGAGTGCAGGCGGCGCTGCTGTCGGCCCGGCTCGCCGACGCCGCCGCCGCCGGCTGCGACATCGCCGTCGTTACCACGCTGCCAGGATCCAAGTCTCAGCAGAACGTGCAGCGCCAGGGCTTCGACCTGCTCTATACCCGCGCCACTTTGGTGAGGCAACCCTGAGCCCGCGGGCCCCAGCTCTCGCCTGGCGCGATGCGACTGCACCCAGGCCCGCACCCATGCGCCCGGGTAAGCTCTCGCGGTTACCGATCGATTGCCACTTGCAGGAGGGTCGTCCCCGGGCGAGTGTCGCGGAAGTGGATCTCCCCGCGGGCGGATTGGTAACCACCGGTCCCTCCGGTGATGGCGATAGTGCCGGCATTGTCTGGCGGCTCCTCGATGCCGTGCGCCGTTATCTGGCCCTTCCCCAAAACCAGCGTCACGTCGAGCAGTAGCTCACCGGGAGCGTTCGCGGCCACCGGGGTCACCTGAGTGGCCGATATGGCGAAATGGCCAACCTTTGCGCCCTGCTGGTTGAGGAGCTTCCCTGACTCATCGGCCACTGCGCCCATGTGTATTCCGGGTGGCACAGACTTGAGGCACGTGCGGCAGGGCGTGATCACCACCACGGCCGTCGCCTTGGCCGTCAGGCGAATAAGTTGCTCCCCCGAACTCGTCGCCGAGGCAGCTGCAGTTAAAACTGTCGCTGCGGCCACGCTCGCCGCCGCGGCACCCGCCAGAAGAAACTTGCGCATGGCTTCCCCTCCCGGCTGCCCGGGCCGGGCCCCTGCGCAGTCCGGCTCCTGTCCGGACAGCCCTCCGGCCAGGCTAGGCCGCGCGCAACAAGGCTGTCCATGGCATAGGCAGCCAGAAGAAGACCGCCGGACTTCACCGCGCTAGCCCACAGAGCCGCCCGGCACCACCTCACCATCCTGGGATCGCCGCACCACCCCAGAACCAGCCAGGACTTCTGTGCCGGTGCACGTGTCCGCGAGCGCCGTGGCGGCGCTGTCTAGACTTCTGGCATGTCCCGGTGTGCGGGGTGCGGGGCTGAGGCCGCTGCAGGAGCCCGTTTTTGTGCTCACTGCGGCCGGGCGCTGCCGGAGCGCCCAGGGGGCCTGGCAGAGGAGCGGAAGGTCGTCACGGTGCTCTTCTGCGATTTGGTGGGCTCGACCAGCAGGGCTGACGGGGCTGACCCCGAGGATGTCCTGGCCACTCTCGGCCCCTATCACAGCCTGCTGCGGGACGAGCTGGAACGTTACGGCGCCACGGTTGAGAAGTTCATTGGTGACGCGGTAATGGCTGTGTTCGGCGCTCCTGTGGCTCATGAGGACGATGCCGAGCGCGCGGTACGCGCCGGCCTGCGGATTCTTGAGGCGATGCAGGAGCTGAACGCTGGGCAGCCCGGGCTCGACCTTGAGATCCGTGTGGGCATCGCCACCGGCGAGGTGATGGTTTCCCTTACTGCCCGCCCGGAGATCGGTCAGCATTTCGTTGCTGGCGATGTGGTGAACGTGGCGGCGCGGCTGCAGCATGCGGCCCCGCCGGGCGCGGTGGTGGTGGGAGGGCTGACCCAGCGGCTGACTCGCGACGCCGTCGGGTACGAGAGCCTGTCGCCGGTCACGGTACGGGGAAAGAGCAAACCGCTGGAATTGTGGAGAGCCGTCGGCGTCAGGGCCCGGACAGGTCCCGGAATCCCGTGGCCGTCAGCCACCCCCTTTATTGGCCGCCAGGCTGAGCTCGTCGCCTTGCAGAGTGCGCTGCGCCGGGCCACCTGGGAGCCGGGTGTTCAGTTGGTCACCATTACCGGCGAGCCGGGGGTGGGCAAGTCCCGGCTGGTGGGCGAATTTCATGCCTGGATCACCGAGCAGCCGGATCTGGTGGGCTGGCGACAGGGCCGTTGCCTGCCCTACGGGGAAGGGGTCAGTTTCTGGGCGCTCGGCGAGGTGGTCAAGGCTCAGGCAGGAATCCTCGAGTCTGACGGCGAGGCTGAGGCCCGTGAGAAGCTGGCCACCGCCATCGACGCGGTGGTCGCGGTGGATGAAGACCGGGCGTGGCTGCGATCGCGGCTCGGGCCGCTGGTCGGGCTCACCGACCCAGCTAGCGCAGGCGGCCAGCCCCGGAGCCAGCAGGAGACGTTCACCGCCTGGAGGCTCTTCCTGGAAGCACTGGCCCGCGACCGTCCCCTGGTCGTGGTGGTTGAGGATGTCCACTGGGCCGACCCGGCGCTGCTGGATTTCATCGAGCATCTCGTGGTGTGGTCGGAAGGCTCGGCCATCCTGGTCGTTGTCACCGCGCGACCGGAGGTTTACGACCGCTCCCCGGCCTGGGGCGGGGGTCGGCGTAACGCGACCACCGTCGCGCTTGGCCCGCTGACAACTGATGAGACCGGGCAGCTCCTGACCGCGCTCCTGTCTGGTGTGACGCTCCCGGCCGAAACGCAGGCCACGCTCGTAGAGCGGGCCGGCGGCAATCCGCTCTACGCCGAACAGTTCGCCCGGCTCATAGCCGATCGCGGCCTGCTCACCGCAGGTGGCGCGGGGCTTGGGCTTGTGGCGGCTGAGAAGTTGCCGCTGCCCGACACCGTGGCCGCGCTCATCGCCGGGCGGCTGGATGGGCTCCCAGCCGAACGCAAGGCACTTCTCGCCGACGCAGCCGTGCTTGGCCGCGTGTTCTGGTCGGGCGGGGTGGTGGCTGTCGGCGGCCGGGGCGAGGCGGATGTCCGGATCGCGCTGCGTGACCTTTCCAGGGCCGAGTTCGTCCGCCGCGTCCCCATGAGCTCAGTTGCCCGCCAAGAAGAGTATTCGTTCTGGCATGCCCTGCTCCGCGATGTCGCCTACGGGTCGCTGCCGCGCAAGGTCAGGGCAGCCAAGCACCTGGCGGCCGCGCACTGGCTGGAGGAGCTGGCCGGTGCCCGCGTCGCCGACTACGCCGAGCTGCTCGCCTACCACTACCAGACCGCACGTGAGTCCACAGAAGACGCTGGTGACAAGGCGAGGGCAGCGGAGCTCGCGGAGCCCACCGCCCGCTACCTGGTCATGGCCGGGGACCGGGCCTACGACCTGGCGGCGGCGACAGCCCCCGCGCACTACAAGCGGGCGCTAGATCTCATCCCGGCTGGGTCGCCTGCTCGCGGGGCGGTCTTGGTCAAGCACGGCAGGGCATGCTGGGCGGCCGGGCGGCCAGATGAGCCCGAGCGGTCCCTGGGCGCGGCGATCGCCGAGTTTGAGCAGCATGGTGATACCCGCGCCATCGGAAACGCGATGACATACCTGGCCCGTGCCCGGTATGCCAGCCGTGGTGC
>WNGH01017568.1_pt1 | contig 12242 bp, 11 predicted proteins | sample 5400631 | NCBI WGS metagenome assembly WNGH01 (sample SAMN13153373, study PRJNA577476) | soil metagenome | isolation source: 115 cm soil or saprolite under Garry oak tree replicate 1 | place: USA:California | collected 2016-06-15 | reverse complement strand
CTGGACGGCGGTGCGCTGGCGGTCGCCCGTCTGCTTGACGCGATCCTGCAGGCGCCGTTCCTCGACCCGCACCGCGTCGTGTGGGCGAGGGGCGTACCCGCGACTCGGGCCGAATCACTTGCGCTTGCACTCGGGCAGGTGCCCGCGACGACACGTCTTCTACTCACCATCAATGGACGCATCGGCGCCACCAACAAGCTGGCGAAAGCCGTCGCGGCCGCCGGCGGCAAGGTCGAGGAGTCGCCGCGGATGCGCGGGCGAGCGCTCACCGACTGGACGGTCAAGCGCGCCGAGGAGCTCGGCCTCACCCGCACGGTCGGCATGCAGGTGGCGCGCGTAACGCACGCGGACCTCGGCGTCGTGGACTCAGAGCTGCAGAAGCTCGCGGCCTACAAAGCGTCCGGCGCGAAGCTGACAGCCGAGGCGGTCAACGAGCTGCTTGCCGGGGCGCGCGAGGACGAGGCGTTCAAGCTCACGGACAACCTCCTGCCTCACCCGACCGCTCAAGCCTGGACCGTTGCGCGCAACCTCACGCGTTCCGGCTACCAGCCGACGTCGATCGCGTATCGCATCGCGCGCCATCTCGCGCTCGTGCTCGAGGTGCGAGCTAGGCAGGACCGGGGCGAGTCACTCCAAAACATCCAGAGCGACATGAGCGAGCACTCGTTCGTGGTGCAGAAGGCGTACGACGCCGCGCGCTCCGTGCAGCCGGACAGGCTCGAGGCGGCTCTGAGGGCGATCCGGGACTACGAGTGGGAGGTCAAGTCCGGCCAGGTGGACGCGGAGCTCGGGCTGGAGGTGCTGCTCAGCCGGCTGTAGGCACCGCGATGCGGCTCGGGCCTACTTCTTTCCTTTCTTGTCGGGCTTGGCCGAAGTGGGGGCCGGCGCCGGGGCGGCGCCCTTCTTGCCCTTGGCCGCGGTGCGAGCAGGCGCCGGTGCCGGAACACCAAGCTTCACGAGCTGACGCATCAGGCGTGACTTACGCCGCGCCGCGTTGTTGCGGTGAACGATGCCCTTGGCGGCCGCGCGGTCGAGTGCGCGGATCGCGTCCACGGTCACCGCAGCGCGGTCCGCCTCGGCCACCGGGCTCTCGGTGAACGAGCGCCGGGCCTTGACGACCATCGTCTTGACCTCCGAGCGGACGCCTCGATTGCGCGCAGAGCGCCGCACGCCTGCACGGGCTTGCTTCTTGGCGGACGCGGTTCGCTTGGCCATCCGCTAAACGTGCGCCATCGACAGGAGGGAGTTGAGCACGAATCTGGAATTATAGAGGCCCGTGGAATTCGAATTCCGAGGCCGTCGCCCCCAGGTGCACGCCGATGCGTACATCGCACCCACCGCCGTGCTCATCGGAGACGTCGAGGTTGCGGCGGGCGCCAGCGTGTGGTTCGGCGCGGTGCTGCGCGGCGATGAGGCGGCGATCAAAGTCGGCGAAGGCTCGAACGTTCAGGACAACGCCGTGATCCACTGCGCCCGCGACCTGCCGACGGTGATCGAACGCGACGTCACCATCGGACACTCCGCGCAGCTTGAAGGCTGCGTAGTTGAGGCCGGCGCGCTGGTAGGCATGGGGGCGACGATGCTGCAGCGCAGCCGCCTCGGAGCCGGTTCGATGCTTGCCGCGGGAGCGGTGCTGCGCGAGGGCAGTGAGGTTCCGCCGGGTCACCTGGCCGCGGGCGTGCCGGCGAGCGTGAGGAAGGAGCTGGACGGCTCCTCGCGGAGCTGGGTCGACAGCTCGGCTCGGCACTATCGCGAAAGAGCGATCGCGTACCGGTCAGAGCTACGCATCGCGCGTCCCTGAATCCGGTGCGGAGCCCAAAGCCCGCAGCCGCTGCCGCGCGCAGCATCGCGCTGCCGGCGCGCGCGAAGGTGAACCTCGACCTCGACGTCGTGCGGCGAATGCCGGATGGGATGCATGAGCTGCGCACGCGGATGCAGGCGGTCGAGCTCCATGACCTGCTCACCGCTGAGCCGGCCGGGGAAACGTCGCTGACGACCACCGGCTTCGACCTGCCGGCCGGCGTCACCAACACAGTGCTGAGCGCGCACCACGAAGTCGAGGCCGAGGCCGAGCGCGAATTGCCGACGAGCTACCGCCTGCACAAGCGGATCCCGCCAGGGTCCGGCCTGGGCGGCGCCAGCTCTGACGCGGCCGCGGCGATGCGAGCCCTGGCGACCCTGTACCGGCTCGATATCGATCTGAAGCCTCTCGCCGCACGCGTCGGTGCGGACGTGAGCTTCTTCCTCAGGGGCGGGGCGGCGTTGATTGAGGGCGTGGGCGAGCGGGTCACGCCGATTGACGTGGAGAGGTCGTGGTTCGCGATCGCCTGGCCGGGCATCGAGCTGTCGACGGCGGCGGTCTATGAGGCGTGGAACCAGCTCGATCCGGCAGAGGCCACAGGCCCCAACCAGCTGCGCGTCGCGGCGGGCCGTGTCGACGAACGAGTTGACAGGTTCGCTGAGCATCTCGGCGAAGGCTGGCGGATGACGGGCAGCGGCTCGGCGTTCTTCCTTGCATGTCCGGATCGGGAGGGCGCTGAAGACGCGGTGAGGAAGCTTGACTGCTGGACCGTTGTCACGCGCGCGGTCGGAGCGTGGGCGTGATGCGGCGCACCGCCGCGGTGTGGGCGGGCAAGGCGACCGGCGCGCTGTCGCGCCTGAGCGGGCGCGGCGGAGGCACGACGCTGCCCGGCGATGTGGCGCGGGCGATCGACCCGACGATCCTGCGCAAGCTCACGGGGGATCTGACCGAAGGCTCGATCGTGATCACCGGCACCAACGGCAAGACGACGACCGCTCGGTTGCTCACGAGCATCTTCGAGGGGATGGGCAAGCGCGTCGTTTCGAATCGCGCCGGCGCGAACCTCATCTTCGGGGCCACCGCGGCCGCGCTGAGAAGCGCCGGGCCGGACGGCAGGCTGCGTGCGGACTGGGGCGTCTTCGAGATAGACGAGGCAAGCCTGCCGAGGGCTGTGGAAGAGATCCAGCCGCGAATTGCGATCGTTCTGAACCTGTTTCGCGACCAGCTCGACCGCTACGGCGAGCTCGAGAAGATCGCGAAGACGATCGAAGCGGCGCTCGAGAGCATCCCCGAGGGAGCCCAGGCCGTGCTCAACGCCGACGACCCGCGGGTCGGAGAGATCGGCCTGGCCCTCGCGCGGACACCGCTGTGGTTCGGCATCGAGGATCCCGAGGTGGCGATGCGAAAGCTGCCCCACGCCGCCGACGCGCGCACATGCCCGAAATGCGGTGCGAGCCTGCGCTTCTCGGCAGTGTATCTGGGGCACGATGGGGTGTACGAGTGTCCCAACGGCGACTTCACGAGGCCTGCACCGGGAGTCGCAGCGACCGACATCGTGCTGGACGGATTCGACACCGTGGCCATGAACATCGGGGAGACGCGGCTGGAGCTGCCCGTCGGCGGGCTCTACAACGCGTACAACGCGCTTGCCGCTTTCGCGGCGGGCATGGTCCTGGGTGTCGACGGCCAGTACATGGCCGAGCGCATGCACGGCTTCAAGGCCGCGTTCGGCCGGCAGGAGAAGATGGACTTTCGCGGCCGGCGCCTGGTGTTGGTGCTGTCCAAGAATCCCGCCGGTTTCAACGAGACGCTTCGCACGGCAGTCGACATGGCCGGCGCAACGCATTTCATCCTTGGGCTGAACGATCGCAAGGCCGACGGCACTGACGTGTCATGGATCTGGGACGTCGATTTCGAGCAGCTCGCCGGCAAATCGCAGGTTGTCGTCCCCGGCGGCACGCGTGCCCACGACCTTGCTGTGCGCCTGAAGTACGCAGGGGTCGAGGCGCGCCCGCCGCAGACCGATCCGGGCCGGGCGCTGGACGATCTCATCTCGGTCACACCGGAGGGCGCGGCTGCGCACATCCTGTGCACCTACACCGCCATGCTTGACATCAGGGCCGAGCTCGTTCGACGCGGATGGGCGAAGCCCTACTGGGAGACCTGATGACGAAAAAGAAGAACCGCTTCACGGTCGGATGGCTTTACCCGGACCTGATGAACATCTACGGCGACCGGGGCAACATCCTCACCCTGCTGAAGCGCGCCGAATGGCGAGGCCTGGACGCGCGCGCCATTGACCTCGGCCGCGGCGCGGCGCACGGAATGGAGGACGTGGACATCTTCTTCTTCGGTGGCGGCCAGGACCGCGAGCAGGCTCTCGTGTATGACGACCTGATCGAGATCAAGCAGGAGCCGCTCGAGGCGGCCGTCGCCCACGGCTCAGTGGTGCTGGCGGTTTGCGGCGGCTATCAGCTGCTCGGGCACTACTACCAGACGGCCGAAGGCGAGCGATTTCCCGGCATCGGGCTCATCGACGTGCGCACCGAAGCAGGCAAGAAACGATTCATCGGCGACGTGGTCGTGGACGCGACGATCGAAGGCATCGACCCGTCGACGCTGGTCGGATTCGAGAACCACAGTGGACGCACTTTTCTTGGAGCTGGGGCGAGGCCCCTTGGGCGCGTCCGCCTGGGATCGGGCAACAACGGCAGCGACGGCACCGAAGGCTGCGTCCAGGGCGGCGTGGTCGGCACGTACCTGCATGGCTCGCTGCTGCCGAAGAACCCGCACCTGGCGGACTACCTGATCAGGCGCGCCCTCAGTCGCCGCGGAATGGCCGAACTCGTGCCGCTGGACGACTCGATCGAGCTCGCCGCGCACGCAAAGATCCTGCAGCGGGCCCAGCCACGGGCTGGGGAACGCTAGCCGAACCGGACCCGTCGGTCGCTCCGTTTGTAGTGGCCTTCGCCGGCACATCGTCGCGCGAGAGCGCCTGCTTCAGCACCTCGTCGATCGAGTCCACCATCACGAACTCGATCTGACGGCGGAGGTCGGGCGGAATGTCGTCCAGGTCAGCCTCGTTGCGCTTGGGCAGGATCACGCGCCGGATGCCGGCGCGGTGCGCGCCGAGCACCTTCTCCTTGACGCCGCCGATCGGCAGCACGCGCCCGCGCAGCGTGATCTCGCCCGTCATCGCGATATCGTCACGGGCGGGCCGGCCGGTGAGGATCGACGCCATCGCGGTCAGGACGGTCAGTCCGGCCGAGGGCCCTTCCTTCGGCTGCGCACCGGCAGGCACGTGGACGTGGATGTCGTTTTTGAACTGCGTCTGTTCGATGCCGAGGTCGCGTGCGTGCGACTTGAGATACGACAGCGCCGCCGCCGCGGACTCCTTCATCACATCGCCGAGCTGACCGGTGAGCTTGAGCTCGCCCCGGCCAGGCGTCAGCGCGGCCTCGACGAAGATGATCTCGCCGCCGGTCGGCGTCCACACCAGGCCGGTGGCGACGCCGGGCCGGTCGATGCGCTCGGCGACGTCGTCGAAGTGGCGACGCTTGCCCAGCGCCGCACGCACGCGCCGCATGTTGACCGCCTTGCGGATCTTCTTGCCGACCGCGATGTCGGCCACGGCACGGCGCATCACCGAAGCGATCTCGCGCTCGAGGTTACGCACGCCTGCCTCGCGTGTGTACTCGCCCACGATGAGGCGGATCGCGTCATCGGCCATCGTCACCTCGTCCGGCCGCAGTCCGTGCGCGGCGAGCTGCTTGGGGATGAGGAAGCGCCGCGCGATGTGCACCTTCTCGGCCTCCGTGTAGCCCGAGAGGTTCAGCACCTCCATGCGGTCGCGCAGCGCGGGCGGGATGGTGTCGAGCGTGTTGGCGGTGGTGATGAACATCACCTTCGAGAGATCGAACGGCACATCGAGGTAGTTGTCGCGAAAGTCCTTGTTCTGCTCCGGGTCGAGGACCTCGAGCAGCGCAGATGACGGATCGCCACGCCAGTCGGCGCCGATCTTGTCGACCTCGTCGAGCATGAACACCGGGTCGTTGGACTCGGCGCGGCGGATCGCCTGAATGATGCGGCCTGGCATCGCGCCGATGTATGTGCGGCGGTGACCGCGGATCTCGGCCTCATCGTGCACGCCGCCGAGCGATGCGCGCGCGAACTTGCGGCCCATCGCGCGAGCGATGGAATGTCCGAGAGACGTCTTGCCCACGCCGGGAGGGCCGACGAAGCAGAGGATGGGCTCGCGTCCGCGGTCGGTGGCGCCGCGGTCCTGGCGCAGCTGCCGCACCGCGAGGTGCTCGACGATGCGCTGCTTGACCTTGTCGAGGTCGTAGTGGTCGTCGTCGAGGATCGCGCGCGCCTTGGCCACGTTGACCTCGCCGCCGGTGGACGTGTTCCACGGCAGCGAGACCATCAGGTCGAGGTAGGTGCGGATGACCGACGACTCGGGCGACGCGCTCGGGATGCGCTCGAGGCGCGAGATCTCGCGGTCGGCCTCGCGCTGGGCCTCGGGCGGAAGCCCGGCCTTCTTGATCCGCTCGCGAAGCTCGCCCAGCTCGGCCTGGTCGCCATCGAGCTCGCCCAGCTCGCGCTGGATGGCCTTCAGCTGCTCGCGCAGGAAGTACTCGCGCTGGGCCTTGCCCATCGATTCCTCGGCCTGCGACTGGATCTTGCGGCCGAGCTCGAGCACCTGCGCTCGTCGGTGGTGAGCCGGATGTGGTTGGCGACGTAGTACGCGAGGTGCACCGGTTCGTCGATCGCACCCGCCGCGCTCGCCAGCTCGGCCGGCAGCTGCGGCGCGAGCGCCACGAGCTGCTGGAACGATGCGATCACGCGACGGAGCAATGCCTCCCTCTCGATCGCAGGCTGCTCGTCGACAACCTCGGGGTGAGCCTCGATGCTCGCCGTCAGGTAAGGCTCTTCAGAGACGGCGCCGCTCAGCTTGATGCGGCGCACGCCGAGCACCGCCAGCTGCACCGTTCCGTCCGGCAGCTTGAGCATGTGCTGGATGCGCACCATCGCGCCGATGTGATGAAGATCGTCGAAGGCGACCTCCTCCGCCGTCTCGTCGAGCTGCGCGGCGACCGCGATGTACCGATCGCCGGCGGGCAGGTCCTCGAGCAGCTTGAGCGAGCGGCGGCGGCCCACTGAAAGCGGGATGAAGATGCGCGGGAACACCACCGTCGACTTCAACGGAAGGACGGCCAGCTTCTCTGGGACTTGTGCGTCGTCGGTGTCGACGGGCGCTTCGTCGCTCACGCCACCACAGTAGACGTTCGCTGCGGGGTCGGGCTACACGACAGGGCCCGAACAGGGCGCCCGTATAATCCGTAAGCCCAATTTGAGCCAGGAGCTAACGGCTGTCATCCTCGCCGCCGGGCACGGCACTCGGATGCGGTCTCGCACTCCGAAGGTGCTCCATCCCATCTGTGGCCGCGCCATGGTCGACTGGGTGGTGGACGTGGTCAAGGCCGCCGGCGCGACCGACGTCAAGGCGATCGTCAGCTCGCATCACGCCGAGGTGGCGGCGCATCTGGACGGCCGGACTGAGGTCATCTACCAGCGCGAGCCTGAAGGCACGGGGCACGCCGTGCAGCAGGTGCCCGCCGAGGTCCTGTCTCGCGGCGACGTGCTCGTCGTGAACGCCGACTCGCCGCTGCTCACCGCCGAATCCGTTCGCAGGGTGATCGACGCGCACCGCAGCTCGGGCGCCCAGGCGACCATCGCCTCGGTCGACGATCCCCGGCGGGATGACGGTCGCATCGTGCGCAGCGCAGACGGCGGATTCGAGCGGATCGTGGAGAAGAAAGACGCGACTGCCGGCGACCTCGCCACCTCGGAGATCAACGTCGGCCTCTACTGCTTTCAGGGCGAGCCGCTCGTCGAGGCGCTGGGCAAGATCACGAAGGACAACCAGGCGGGCGAGCTCTACCTGCCCGACGTGCTGAAGCACCTGCAGCCGGTGAACATCGTCCGCATCGACGATCGCGACGAGGCGATGGGGATCAACGACCGGGCTGGGCTCGCGCGGGCGATCGCGGCGATGCGAGATCGGATCCTCAGCGGCCACATGGCGGCCGGCGTCACCGTCACCGACCCCGCAAGCACCTTCATCGACGGCACAGTCCGCATCGGTCAGGACACGGTCATCGAGCCCTTCACTCATATCAAGGGCGACACGGTCATCGGCGAGGCCTGCCGCATCGGACCGCACGTGCATATAGACGACGCGCGCATAGGCGACCGGTCGGACTGCGGCCCGTTCGTGAAGATCCGCCCGGGCACGGTCATCGACCAGGACGTCCACATCGGCAGCTTCGCCGAGCTGGTGCGCACGACCGTCGGCCGCGGCAGCAAGGTGCCGCACGTCTCCTACCTGGGCGACACGTCGGTCGGCGAGGACGCGAACGTGGGCGCCGGCACGATCACCGCCAACTTCAACGGCGAGGTCAAGAACAAGACCGAGATCGGGGACGGCGCCTTCGTCGGCGTGGATACGATGCTGGTCGCGCCCGTCAAACTTGGCAAGGGCTCCCGCACCGGGGCGGGATCGGTCGTCACCAAGGACGTGCCCGACGGCGCGACAGCCGTCGGGGTTCCAGCTAGGGTGGTACGAAGAAAAACCGTGAGCTCAGACCACAGATGATCGGGAGGCTGCAGACGGCGGTGGAGTACGTGGCCGAGTCCGCCTCTCCGTGGGGCGAGCTCAAGCTGCTGGGGGGCTCCGCCAACCCGGCGCTGGCGGAGAAGATCTCGGCCCAGCTAGGCGTGCCCTTGACCGATACGCGCCTGCGCCGCTTCGCCGACGGCGAGATCAACGTCAAGATCGAGGACTCGATGCGCGGGCACGACGTGTTCGTCATCCAGCCCACGTGCCCACCGGTCAACGAGAACCTGATGGAGCTCTTCATCATCCTCGACGCCCTGCGGCGCGCTTCGGCGGGACGCGTCACGGCGGTCATCCCCTACTACGGCTACGCGCGCAAGGAGCGCAAGACGCAGCCGCGCGAGCCCATCTCGGCCAAGCTCGTGGCCAACTTCATCACGCTGGCAGGCGCCGATCGCCTCCTGCTGCTCGATCTCCACGCCGAAGCAATCGAGGGTTTCTTCGACGTCCCTACCGACCACCTCTCGCCCTTCCGCATCTTCGCGGACCACCTGCGGACGCTGAACCTGCACAACCTCACGGTGGTCGCACCGGACGCCGGTGGCGGACGTCGCGCCGAGGCAGTGGCCAACCAGCTCCAGGCCCCGATCGCGTTCGGCTACAAGCGCAGGCCAGAGGAGGACCAGGCGGAGGTGATCGCTGTCTCAGGTGATGTGAAGGGCCGTGACTGCGTGGTCGTCGAGGACATCATCACCACGGGAGGCACCATCTCCAAGCTGGCCCAGTCGCTGCGGTCGCAAGGCGCGCACAAGGTTCTCATCGCGGCCACGCACCCGGTGCTCACCGGCGACGCGGTCGACCGGTTGAAGAAAGCGCAGATCGACGAGGTGATCGTCACCGACTCGGTGCCGATAGCGCCCGAACGGCTCGGGCCCCCGATCACCGTCCTGTCGGTCGCGCCCCTCCTTGCTGAGGCGATCATCCGGGTGCACGAGAACCGGAGCGTCAGCGAGCTGTTCCGATAGCCCGACCCCGATGACGGCAGTGCAGTGGATCGAGCTTGTGGTGATCCTGGTGTGCTTCGTCCTCGCCGGGATGGCCAGCGGAACCGAGACCGCCCTGACGTCGGTCGGGCGTCTTCGCGTCCGCTACCTCGCCGAGGAGGGCAGTCGCGCGGCGCGCATCCTGCAGCGCCTTCAGCGCGACCCCAACCGTTTCCTCTCCACCGTGCTGCTGATCAACACCGTCGCGCTGATCGTCGCGTCCAGCGCCACCACTCTGCTGACCGACGACCTCTTCCACAGCTGGGGCGTGCCGCACGAATACGTGCTGTGGCTGGCACTGCTCGTGTCACTGCTGCTGTCGGTGCTGCTGCTGCTGCTTGCCGAGGTCACGCCGAAGACGCTCGCCATCAGGTACGCGGAGCGCGTGGCGCTGATGGCGGCCGGCCCGGTCGACCGCATGGCCACCTTCTTGAGCCCGGTGCTGTGGGCGGTGACCATCGTCTCGCGCGCGCTGACAGGCGGTCGCGCGGCCAAGGCCCCGTACCTGACCGAGGATGAGCTCATCACGCTGCTCCACGTCTCGGAGGAGCAGGGCGTGATCGAGGAGCAGGAGCGCGACATGATTCACGGCATCATCGAGGCCGGCGACAAGTCGGTCCGCGAGGTGATGGTGCCGCGCACCGACATTGTGGCCGTGGAGAGGAGCGCCACGCTGCAGGACATCGCGCGAATCTTCAAGCAGCACCGGCACACGCGCTTACCGGTCTACAAGGGCGACCTCGATCACATCTTTGGCCTGATCCATGCCAAGGACCTGCTGCTCTTCTACACGCTGTCGAGCGCGCCCGAGTTCGACATCGACAAGATTCTCCGTCCGATCCTCTACACCCCCGAGACCAAGAAGGTCGACGAGCTGCTGCACGAGATGCGCTCCAAGAAAGTGCACATGATGGTCGTGGTCGACGAGTACGGCGGCACGGCCGGACTTGTCTCGCTCGAGGACCTGCTGGAAGAGATCGTCGGCGAGATCCGCGACGAGTACGACCAGGCGGAGGAGGAGCAGCTGAAGATCGTGAGCCCTACCGAGGCGCTGGTGGACGCGCGCTACCCGATGGACGAGCTGAACTCGCGACTCGGCCTGGGCATCAACGAGTCCGCCGAGTACGACTCGGTCGGCGGCTACGTGGTGGCGTCGTTGGGCACTATTCCGGCGCCCGGCGCCGTGATGCAGGGCGGGCGCGCCAAATGGAAGGTCGAGCAGGCCAGGGGCAACCGCGTCGAGCAGGTCCGACTCGTCGCCGACGAACCCTGGCCGGACGACACACTGGTCGAGGCCGGGTTCGCGCCGCCGCAGCGTCCGTCGAGGATGGACAGCGACGGTTTCATGCAGGAGGACCGCTAGGGTGTCCCGAGGGACACCCACCTGACGACCTATCGCGACCACGCGGTCGTGCTGCGCAAGCTCGACTACGGCGAGGCCGACCGGATCTTCACGCTCCTGACGCGCACCCACGGCAAGGTTGGTGCGATCGCCAAGGGCGTGCGCAGGCCGGAGAGCAAGCTGGGTCCTTCGCTCGAGCTGTACGGCCACGTCGACGTGCTGCTCGCCAGAGGCCGCGGGGACCTGGACGTCGTCGCGCAGGTGCAGCGCCTGCCCGGGACGCGCATCGCGGCCGAGGTGGAGAGGATGTCGCACGCGGCTCTCATCGCGGAGCTGGCCGAGCGCGTGTGCGAGGACCGGCACCCGGTAGACGGGGTCTACGAGCTCACCGTCACCGCGCTGGAGGAGCTCGCGCGCGAGAGCGACCCTCGGCGCGCGTCCGCGTACTTCCTGATGTCGGCACTGGACCTCCTCGGTTACGCGCCGCAGCTTTCGATGTGCGCGTCGTGCGAGAAGCCGCTGCCGGCCAAGCCCGCCGCGTTCAGTCCGTCCGCCGGAGGATTCCTGTGCGACCGCGACGACCTCGGCATGCCCACGACATCACTCGCGGCGATCAAAGTGCTGCGCCTGATGGCCGCGGGTGACCAGCAGACGTATCGCCGGCTGAAGCTGGACGACGCGCTCATGAACGAGATCGAGCACGTGCTCACGACGCAGCTCGAGCATCACCTCGACCGGCGTTTGAAGTCGCTACAGTTCCTGCACTCCATGTATCCCTCTCCCGCGCTGGGAGAGGGTCAGGGTGAGGGCTCGTGACCGTCGATCGCGACCAGTTGATGGACAAGGTCGTGGCGCTGACCAAGCGTCGCGGCTTCATCTACCCGTCGAGCGAGATTTACGGCGGTCTATCGGGCTTCTACGACTACGGCCCTTACGGCGTCGCGCTCAAGCGAGCGATCCGCGACCTGTGGTGGCGCCACGTGGTCGAGCTGCGCGACGACGTGGTCGGCCTCGAGTCGACGCTGATCATGCCGTCCGAGGTCTGGGCCGCCTCGGGCCACCTGACCAACTTCGTAGACCCGCTGAGGCAGTGCACCGGCCGGTGCAAGAAGCGCTGGCGGGCGGACACGGTGAAGGGCGACAAATGCCCCGAGTGCGGCGGTCCGCTCGACGAGGCGCGGATGTTCAACCTCATGTTCAAGACCCATGTCGGTCCCGTGGAGGACTCCTCGTCCGAGGTGTACCTGCGGCCCGAGACGGCGCAGGGCATGTTCGTCGACTTCAAGAACGTCATCAACTCCACGCGCGTCCGGGTGCCGTTCGGCATCGCGCAGCAGGGCCGGGCGTTTCGCAACGAGATCACGCCGGGGAACTTCGTGTTTCGCGTGCGCGAGTTCGAGCTGATGGAGCTCGAGTACTTCGTCAAGCCGAACGAGG
>WNGH01024742.1_pt1 | contig 12246 bp, 8 predicted proteins | sample 5400631 | NCBI WGS metagenome assembly WNGH01 (sample SAMN13153373, study PRJNA577476) | soil metagenome | isolation source: 115 cm soil or saprolite under Garry oak tree replicate 1 | place: USA:California | collected 2016-06-15 | reverse complement strand
CCTCTCGACGCTCGTCGTGGCGTCTCTGGTCTACCCTTCGGAGGACCGGCGCCACCTCGTCGACCACATGAAGATCCAGATCGAGGTGCCAAAATCGAGGAAGGCGGCGCCGGCCTTCACGGTGCGCGTCGGGCCGATCACCTCGCTGGTGCCGCTCGACAAGCACTGGAAGGCGGACAAGATCTTCCTCGCTCCCTTCGTCGACGAGCTGCGCGACGGGATCGCCTACTACCTCGCGCAGAAGGGGATCAAGGTCGTCGAAGGTCCCGCCGACGTCCAGGTGGCCGGACGGATCACCTCGTACGAGGGGTTCCGGGGAGGGGGGGAGCACGGCGCCGACGTCCGGATGGAGACGATGTTCCTCCGGCACGGCGAGAAGACGTACGAGCAGGAGGTCAAGTCGGTCTACAAGTTCCGGGACGAGGGGGAGCCGGAGAGCCGGCTCAAGCCGGTCTACAAGGCGAAGACCGGATCGAAGAGGATCGACTTCCGTGAGATCCTCTTCACGCGGATCGCCGCCGACATGGCGGAGAAGATCTACCTGGTCCTCGACCAGTACCGGGACAAGCTGATCTGACGGGTCGGCTCCCGAAGAGAACTCCAGGCTAGCCGCCGACGGCGAGGACGATCTCCTTCCCCTTGAACAGCTCCGGATCGAGGATGGTGACCTTCGCGACGCCCGAGGTCTTGGAGGTCTCGATGCTGAAGTCCCGGCCTTCCTGGTAGATCGGCGGAAGCAGCCTGACCCTGTCGATGCGCTGCAGGCCGAACGAGTCGGGCGCCAGTGTGATCGTGTTCTTCTCCCGCAGGTCGAGCGCCGTGTCGAAGTTGACGGGCTTGACGTCGCGGAGCCGCTTGCGGACGGGCGTCACCACGCCCTGCGTCTTGAGTTCGCGCACGTTGGCGGCGTGGTAGAGCAGGCTGTTCTTGCGGAACGCGAGATCGCTCGAGAGGTTCTCGACGTTCGCCTCGAGGTCGGCCTTGTTCCGGCGCAGCCCGGCGATGTCGGTCTCGAGGCCCGTCTTGACCTGCTGGAGGTCGCTGACCTCGGCCTGGGCCGCGTCGCGCGCGGCGGCGGCCTCATCGCGGGCCGCGACCGCCTGGTCCCTCTCGGTGATCAGCTTGCGCTGCAGCGCGCGGCGGACGGCCAGCGGGCTCTGCCCCGCTTCCCCCCGCGTGACGTAGGTGCGGAAGGTGTCACGCGGCTGGTCGTAGAAGAACCAGACCTTGTTCCCGGGAACGAGCTCGTCGGTCAGGTCGATCTGCGAGAGCAGGGTCTTGGACTTCTCCGGATCGACCTGGGCCTGGTTGACGAGGTAGCTCATCGCCAGGTCGTGGTGCGAGTCGCCCTTCTTGACCACCGCGAACTGGTCCGGCAGGGACTGCTCCAGGCGCATGACCTTCTCCTGGAGCGCCTGGAGGCTGCCGCGGTCGTCGACGATCTTCTCGAGCAGCGACTTGTAGGAGACGTCCTTCTCCTCCGCGATCATCTGGTTCAGCACGTCGCGCTGGGACTCGGAGAGGCCCTGGCTGAAGATCTCGCTGAACTGGATCGTGCGCTCGCCGGCCTTCCGCGACGCGTTGAACTCCTGGATGCGCTTCATCATGTCGTCGGTCGCCTTGTCGATGCGCTCCTCGTGATCCTTGAGCTCGACGAGGAGCTCCTCGGGCGTCGCCGGGGGCGGTTTCGAGAGCCCGAGCCTTTCCGGTCCCACGCGTGTCCGGCAGGCCACGGGTCCCCGGCCCACCGCGCCGCCCAGCGTCGTCCGTCCCTCGTGGGGTACGTTGTCCGTCCTCGTGGACATCATGGCACCTCCTCCGAAGCGAGAAATGGCCCTTGAGACGCGAGAACCATCACTTTAGCAGGATCCGTGCCGAGGACCCACCCTCCTCCGCGTGCCCGATCCGCGGTCCGCGGAGCGCGCTCCGCGGGTGACGCCCAGGGGGGTGCGCTTTCGGCCGGGGGTCAGCCCGTGATCTCGCCGAGGAACTCGTCGAGGGCGCCCAGGTAATGTTCGACGTCCGCGGCGGTGGCGGCGATCGAGACGGTGGGGCCGGCGCTGGCGATCGCCTCCCAGACGCCGCGGTTGGCGAAATAGAGGCGCATCAGGTGGTAGAGGTCGGCGCGCATCGTCGCATGGTACTCGCTGGCGTTACGGGGCAGGACGGGCCCGTGGCAGTACCCGGAGCGCGCGAACAGCCGGTGCGCGCGCCATTCGAGGCCGTGGCGGCGGCAGCGCTCCTCGATGCCGTCCGCCAGCCTCGCCCCCAGCTCGGCGGTGCGGGCGTAGGCCCCCTCCGTGAGCACGTGCTCGAAGGCGGCCCGCGCCGCGGCCATCGACAGGGCGTTGGCGAACAGCGTGCCGCCGGAGGCGAAGGTCGCGCGGACGTTCGCCGGATCCGGGCGGGCGAAGCGCTCGGCCAGGCCGGCCGTCATGCCGTAGGCGCCCAGGGGCACGCCGCCGGCGATGAACTTGCCCAGGGTGATGATGTCCGGATCGAGCCCCCAGCGGGCGGTGAGGCCCCCGGGACCGCTCACGAGCGTGTGCGCCTCGTCGATGACGAGCAGCGTGCCGCGCCGACGCGTCATCTCACGCAGGGCGGCGTGGAAGCCGGGGTCGGGCTGGATGACGCCGGCATTGGTGAGCGCCGGCTCGGTCACGACACAGGCGACGTCGCCCGGCGCCAGCGCCCGCTCGAGCGCCGACAGGTCGTTGAACGGCACCTGGCGGACCTGCGCCCCGGCGGACGGCGAGACGCCCGCGTAGGCCGGCGCGCGCACCCCGTCCTTGGACTCGACCAGCCACTCCTCGGCGTGGCCGTGGTACTTCCCCTCGAACATCAGCGCGAACGGACGGCCGGTGGCGAAGCGGCACAGGCGGATCGCCTCGACGTTGGCGAGGGTCGCGGAGAGGGTGAACTGCCAGCGCGGCAGGCGGAACCGCCGGGTCAGCTCCTCCGCCAGCCAGATCGCGTCCTCGACGGGGAGCAGATACTGCATGCCGTGGCGGGCCTGCCGGGAGACCGCCTCGACCACCGCCGGCGGGTTGAGGCCGCAGAACGTGCTCATGTCGCCGACGTTGGTGTCGAAGTAGCGGAGGCCGTCCACGTCGGTGAAGGTGGCCCCCTCGCCGGACTCGACGAAGACCGGCATCGGATCGTAGAGCTCGATCATCCAGCTCATCGGCACGCCGTTCGGCATCGAGCGCCGGGCGCGCTCGAAGAGCGCCTGCGAGCGCGGGCGCCGCTCCACGAACGCCGCATCCTCGCGCCGGCGGATCCCGGCGATGCGCTCCGGGCGGATCTCGACGTCGCGCTCCGCGCGACCCTCACGCATCCGCTGCGGGCCGGTCGTCTCCGCATCGCGCGGGCGACCGGCGCGTTTCGTCATGCGACTTCCCCACGGATTTGCCGGCGGTTCCGCGGGAGATTGTATCGCGATGCCGGATGACGGGAAGGGGCATAATAGGCAACACACGATCCGCCGCTACCCGTGGATCGCCGCACCGGGAGGTAGGGACATGAGGGTGAGGAGCGCCGTTCTGTCGTTCGCGTTCTTCGCGATGATCCTGTCGACGGCGCCCCGTCCCGCCACGCCGGCGGACGAGGGCACCGACAAGGAGACGATGCGGAAGCATCTTCTCAAGATGGGCGTGCCGCCGGACCAGGTCGATCAGATCCTGCAGCAGCTCGGCGACAAGCTGAAGCAGAGCGGCCTGGACCAGGAGACCGCCGACTCGATGATGCTGCAGCGCCAGCGGGAGGTGATCATCGACGTGCGCTGGAGGGTCGAGTCCCACCCGTTCTGGACCGATGTGACCTACCCCTGCGAGCGCGGCACGAAGCGCACCACCATCGACCGCTTCGTGTGCCGCTATCGGGCCGAGGGGCGTGCCACGGGGAACGAAACCTTCGAGTACCTGCCGTTCTCCGAAACCGAGAGGATCGTGAAAGGCTCCGATCTGGGCCTGGACCAGATCCGGATCCGACGGAAGCTCGGGCTGCTCAGGCCCCGGGGAGACAGCGCGGCGAGGGTCGAAGGGGAATGCAAGGCGCAAGAGAGGCCGAGCTATCCCTGCGATGTGAGCAGGCTCGCCGTCGACCAGCTCGGAGACGCCCCGGTTGCCGATGTCGGCGCGGACCTCACGCGTCAGGACAAGGCGCTGGTGCTGGCCTTCAGGGGTGCGCTGACCGGCAGACCGGTCACTTCCGGCGCACTTACCGCTGGACGCAGCAGAAGGGCGACGCGCCCGAGGACACCGGCGCGGAGGTGGAGCTCGACCTCGACGTGGCGCTCAAGGATGGCCCGGCACCGCAGGAGCTCGCGCCCCCTCCCCCATCCACCAAGGCCGCCTCGGTCCCCGCGCCCGCGCAGCCGGGCGGCGGAAGCCCCGCCCCACCGCATTGACGGCCACCTCCAACCGGCCCGGGCCGGACGAGGGAGACGGCATGAAGCCCGCTCGATGGGCCAGGGACCTGGCCGGCGTCGCGATCCTCGCGGGCGTCTACTTCGTGGCGGGCAAGCTGGGGCTGAGGCTCGCCCTGGTGAATCCGAGCGCGTCGGCGGTCTGGCCGCCCACCGGAATCGCGCTGGCGGCTTTGCTGCTGGTCGGATACCGCGTCTGGCCCGGCGTCCTGATCGGGGCGTTCCTGGTCAACGTCACGACGGCGGGGACGGTGGCCACCTCCCTCGGCATCGCGACGGGCAACACGCTCGAAGCGCTGGTGGCCGCCCGCCTGGTGAACAGGTTCGCGGGCGGCCGCAGGGCGTTCGATGGGCCGCAAGGCGTGTTCCTGTTCGTCGTCCTCGCCGGCCTCGCGAGCACCGTGCTCAGCGCCACGTTCGGCGTCACCAGCCTGGCGCTGGGCGGCTTCGCCCCCTGGCCTCGCTACGGCTCGATCTGGCTGACCTGGTGGCTGGGCGATGCCGGGGGGGCCCTCGCGGTCGCGCCCCCGCTGATCCTGTGGAGCGTCGATCCCCGTCCGCGATGGAGCCGCCCTCAGGCCCTCGAGGCCGCGCTTGTGCTGGGGTTCCTCGTCCTCCTCGGCGTTCTCGTGTTCGGCGATCCCCTCCTGCCGAGGGCCGGCCGCTACCCCCTGTCCTTTCTCTGCATGCCGGTCCTTCTCTGGCCGGCGTTCCGGTTCGGCCCGCGGGAGACGGCGACGGCCGCCCTGGTCCTGTCGGGCATCGCGGTCTGGGGCACGCTGCAGGGCCTGGGTCCGCTCACGGGGGAGACGCGGAACGAGTCGCTCCTGCTGCTTCAGGCGTTCATGGTCGTCAGCGTCGTGACGGCGATGTCCCTGGCCGCGGTCGTCGCGGAGCGCAGGCGCGCCCACCGGGCGCTGCAGAGGCAGGCGGCCGAGCTGGCGCGATCGAACGCCGAGCTTCAGCAGTTCGCCTACGTCGCCTCGCACGACCTGCAGGAGCCGCTGCGGATGGTGACCAGCTTCGTCCAGCTCCTGGGCCAGCGCTACCGTGGCCGGCTGGACGAGGACGCCAACGAGTTCATCGGGTACGCCGTCGAGGGCGCGCTGAGGATGAGGGGCCTGATCAACGACCTGCTCGCCTTCTCGCGCAGCGACACGGCGGCCGAGGCCGCGCAGCCGACCGATTGCGAGGTCGTCCTGAGCCGGGCCCTGGCCGACCTGTCGGTCTCGATCGAGGAGAGCGGCGCCGTCATCACCCGCGACGCGATGCCCATCGTGATGGCCGACGCCTCGCAGCTCACGCAGGTCTTCCAGAACCTGATCGGCAACGCCATCAAGTTCCGCGGCGAGAAGCGGCCCGAGATCCACGTCGGTGCGACGCCGCAGCACGAGGCGTGGCTCTTCTCGATCCGCGACAATGGCATCGGGATCCATCCGGACCATGCGGAGCGCATCTTCGACATGTTCCAGCGCCTGCACCCGCGCGACAGGTACCCGGGCAGCGGCATCGGCCTCGCGATCTGCAAGAAGATCGTCGCGCGGCATGGCGGCCGGATCTGGGTGGAGTCGGGGCCGGGGCGCGGCGCGACGTTCTGCTTCACCCTTCCCTTCGGGTCGTGAGGGGTCCCGCCGCGCCCGGGCCGCCGCGAGGGCGCAGGAGCCGCGCCCGCGTGATGGCGTCCTCTCCGAGGCGGTCGCGCACCGTGTCGGCGGCGCGGGCGGCGCGGCGCGCCCGTTCCTCGCCCTCGTCGAGGAAGAGGCGGGCCTGCCCCAGGCCGGCCGCCTCGATCCCTGCGACGCCGACGCCGAGGAGCCGCACGCCCTTCCGGCCGAGGCGGATCCGCTCCCGGAACAGCTCGCGCGCCGCCTGCACGATCATCTCGGCGAGGTCGGTCGAGGTGCTCAGCGTCTTCGCCCGCGTCCAGGTCGTGAAGTCCCCGGTGCGGACCTTGATCCGGACCGTCCTGCCGGCGAGCCGCTCGCGGCGCAGCTCGCGCGCCACCCCCTCGGATCGCGCCAGCAGGGCGCGATCGATCTCCTCGGGATCGGTCAGGTCGGTGCCGTAGGTCCGCTCCTCGGAGATCGATCGCGCCTCGCGGTCCGGCTCGACCGGCCGATCGTCCTGGCCGCGCGCCAGGGCGCGCAGGCGTTCCGCCTCCGCGTCGCCCAGGAGCGGCACGATCGCGGGGGTCTTCGCCTCGAGGAGATCTTCTCCAGATCCGACGCGACCTTCGCGAGGAACTTGTTGGGGGCGACGCCGACCGAGGCGGTGAGACGCTGTTCGGCCCGGATGCGCTCCTTCAAGCGCGCCCCGGCGCGCCTCCCGCCTTCGAGATCCGCGACGACGCCGGTCAGGTCGAGGAAGGCCTCGTCGATCGACAGCGGCTCGACCACCGGCGTGACATCGTCCAGGATCCGCCGGATCGCCCGCGACACGGCGACGTAGAGCCCCATCCGACCGGGCCTCCAGATCGCCTGCGGGCAGACACGCTCGGCGGTCACCGAGGGCATCGCGGAGCGGACCCCGAACGGACGGGCCTCGTAGGAGCAGGTCGCGACGACGCCCCGCCGCCCACGGTGGCCGATGATCAGCGGCTTGCCCGCGAGCCCCGGGTCCTCGCGCACCTCCACGGCCGCGTAGAACGCGTCCATGTCGAGGTGCAGGATGACGCGCGGCCGCGCGCCGCGTTCCACAATGCCACCCTCACCAGCCCGGTGAGAAATCCGGGCTAGGGCTTGCCGTGCGGCTTGTGCTTCTCCTTGTCGGGGTGCCCCTTCTTGCCGTGCTCGTCGGACTCCTCCGGACCGCCGCCCTTCCCCGGCTTCCCGGCGTGGTAGGGACGGCCGCGCTTCTCGGCGACCAGCGTCGCCACCCTCTTCCCCTGGCCGCGGGCGCGGGCCACCTCGTAGGGTGGGAGGCCGGCGGCGCGCGCGCCGATCTGGACCTGAACCAGCCCGGCGACGTCGGCGTCGGAGAGCCGGACCACCTTCGGCCTCTTCTTCCAGTACCCCCAGGCCTTGCCGTAGGGAGGGCCGGGGTCGCGATCGATCCCGACGAACAGGACGTCGGGCCGGACCCCCACCCTTTCGAAGATGACCGACCAGCTCAGCCCCTGCGCACGCAGGACGACGATGGCGTCGACCGGCCGGCCCGACTCGTGGGCCAGGTAGAGAACGACCGGCAGATCGACCTCCACGTACCGCAGGCGCGGCAGGATCGGCTCGAGGACGGGACGGGAGTAGCCGTAGTCGGCGACGGCCACGTTCAGGAAGAACTGGCTGTCGTTGGTGACGTGGTCCATGCTGAACAGGAAATCGAACGACGTCGCGGCGCTCGCCGGTCGCGTGCCGGAGCAGAGCGCGAGCGCGAGGACCATCCCGGCGGGAATGCTCGGTCGATGTCTCATGCGAGCCTCCTTGAGGGCCGAGTCTACGGACCGGTCCCGAGGGATGTCAAGACGCGCCCGGGCTAGGGACGTCCGCTGCGGCGGGCGGCGGACGGAGCCCGCGTCCTGGCGCCGCGCTCGCCGCTCTTCGGCTCGGGGAGGCGGCGGCAGGCGCGCTCGAAGCGCTCGGAGAGATCACGGCGGGGGGCGTCGGGAACGTACCCGACGCGCTTCCAGGCGAGCCGCGCCTTCTGCGCCTCGTCCGCCGCGGCCCGCCACTTCGCCTCCTCGGCCGCCTTCCCGCCGATCGTGTTGGAGGCGAGCGCCTCGCGCCAGTGGGCGGCGAGCCGGGCGACGGGGGAGATCCCCGTCTCGTCGGTCGCGCCGGCGCTCGACGGCAGGAGCCGCTCGACCCGCTCGCAGAGATCCTCCATCCTGCGGCGGTTCTGCTCGAAGTCGAGGTCGGTCCCCTTCACGAGCTCCGGGAAGGCGGTGATGAAGCGCGCCAGGGCGGCGTCGAGGCGCTCCTCGAGCGGCGCGGCCTGGGCGCGCGCGAGCGGAGCCATCTCCAGCCAGCGCCGGCGCGCCGCCTGCAGAGCCTTGAACCGGTCCGCCGGCGGCACCACGGCGGACGCGTCGGGCGGCGCGGCGGCGTCCGGCGGCCGGGCGGCGGCCTCCGCCGGAGGCGCGGGGTCGAGCGCGGGCGGGAGGGCCGGCGCCGCCGCGGGCACCAGCGCCTCGATCTCCCGCAGCAGGACCTCGCGGGCGGCGAGCGTGACCTCCATCTCGATCTGATCGCGGCGCTTGTAGCGCTCGAAGAAGCGGTCGCAGGCGGCCCGGAAGCGCCGCCAGAGCGCCTCCGCTCGGGTCTTGCGCGCGGGGCCGATCGTCTTCCACTCGGCCTGCAGGCGCTTCACCTCCTCGGCGGTCGCCTTCCAGTCGGTGGAGCCGGCGAGCTCCTCGGCGCGGGCGATCAGCGCCTCCTTGCGCTCCTGGTTCTTCTTCCACTCCTCCTTGCGGCGGCCGAGATCCTCGTCGCGGCGGGTGAAGAACTGGTCGCAGGCCTTGCGGAAGCGCTCCCAGAGCGCCTTCTCCTGCCCGCGCGTGGCCGGGCCGATCGTCTTCCATGCGGCCTGCAGCCCCTTGATCGCCTCGCCGGCCTTCGCCCACTCGGTCGAAGCGGCGAGGGTCTCCGCCTGATCGCACAGCGCCTGCTTCCTCGCCGCCTGCTCCGCCTGGTGGGCATCGAGCCGGGCGCGCACCTCGTCCTGCGCCGTCTTGAAGCGGATCCAGAGACCCTGAGCCTTGCCCTTGGAGACGGCGCTCGCCCCCTTCCAGCGCTCCATCAGATCCCGCGCCTGACGCGAGGCCTCCAGGGGATCGGCGAACTCGCGCAGCGCCTCGACCCGGGCGCACAGCTCCTCCTGGACGTTGGCGTTCGCCCAGCGCTTCCAGCCGTCGGCCTCGCGCAGCTCCTTCACCTTCGGGGCCAGCGCGGTCTGCGCCGCCTTGAGGAGCTCGACCAGCGCGTGATGCTGGCGCCGGGAGGGGAGCGGGCCGGGATCGTCGAGAGCCGCCCGGATCTCGCGGAGGGCCGGATCGGCCTTCTTGAGCGTCGGCGTCTCCGCCTGGACGAGGCGCTCGGCGCGCGCGCACAGCGCCTGCAGGCGCGTCAGATTCTCGCGCTCGCGCGCCTCCCTCTCGGCCCTCAGCCGCGCGCGCTCCGCCCGCGCCGCCTCCTCCTGCGCGCTCCGGGCCGCCTCGGCCTGCTCCCGCTCCCAGCGCGCGTGGCGTTCCCGGCAGGTGGCGCACGCCTCCTCGAAGCGCCGGGCCAGGACGGCGGCCTCGGCCACGATCGCCGGCTCCGCGACGTCCACCGGCGGGAGCCTCTCCCACTCCCAGAGGGAATCGTCGAGCGCGCGCGGCGCGTCGTCCCCCTCCGCCCGCTCGACCGCCCCGCAAAGGGCGAGGCGCGGGACGAGGTGCGCGTCCCGGAGGGCCCGCTCGGCCTGCGCGCGGCGCTCACGCTCGGCGCGCTCCGCCTGATTGCGCGCCAGGCGGGCGCGCGCCTCCCGCACGGCGGCGGTGAAGCGCTCGTGCAGGTCGTCGTCGACGTTCGGGAGCAAATCGGTCCAGGCGTTCCTGGCGGCGTCCAGGCGCGCCGCGAGCGGCTCGCAGTCGCCGGAGCGGGCCAGCGCCTCGACCTCGCCGCACAGCCGGACCTGGGCGCGCCGGTTGGCGTCCTTGAGCGCCGGCGCCGCGGAGGCGCGCGCGGCCGCCTCGGCGCGTTCGTGCAGGATCGCCCGGGCGCGGTGGGCCGCCGCCGGGCTCCGGGCGTGCCGGGCGGCCTCCTCCAGGATCTCCGAGTAGGCGGTGACCTGATCCAGGGCCGCCAGCGCCGCATCCTTGTGCGGGCTCTTCAGGGCCACGGCGGCGAGCTCGCCCGCGTCGGCCAGGCGCGCGAGCGCCTCGAGGCGGGTGGCGGCGTGCTCGCCGTGGCGCGCCACGCTCCCGAGCGCCTTGGGATCGTCCAGGCGGCCGAGGGCCGCGCGGCTCAGCGCCTCGAGCGCGGCCGATCGGGCGATCGTCACGAGGTGCTTCGGGTCGCCCAGCGCGGCGAGCGCGGCCTGGCCGGCCGGCTCGTCCGTCCCCTTGAGGGCGAGATCGAGCAGCGTCTCCGTCGCCTCGTCGCGCACCACGTCGTCGGGGTCGGTGCGCGCCACCTCGGCCAGGAGGGCCGGGTCGGTCAGCGTCCGCACCGCCGCCCGCCGCGCCTTCGGGTCAGGGTCCTTCCATCCGGGTTGCGCCCGGAGGCGTTCCAGAAGCCCCATGCGGTGTTGCTCCTGTCGAGGGAGGCGAAATTATACTCCGGGACGCCCGACGCGCGAGCCGGGGACGGTGGCGTCGGTGCCGTCGGGGAAGCGGATCCAGGCCTTGAAGCCGCCGTCGTAGTCGCGCCCCCAGACGATCAGCCGCACCTCGCGACCGGCATAGAGGGCGGGCTCCCGCCCCTCCGCCTCGGCCCCCTCCATCACGCGGATGAAGGGGTTGCGCACCCGCTCGTCGCCGAGGGTGGTCGGCCCGGCGTGGCCGGGAGCGACCCGCGTCGGCTCGGGGAGGCGCATCAGCCGCTCGACGAGCGAGCGGCGCAGGTCCGCGAAGGTCGTGTGTCCCGGCGCCGTGGTGCTGCCGACCGAACCGCGGAACAGGGTGTCGCCGGTGAAGCAGATCGTGCCGTTGACGAGATAGGCCGCCTGGCCGGCGGTGTGCCCGGGGATGTGCAGCACCTCGATCCCGAGACCCCCGGTGCGGATCACCTGGCGGTCCTCCAGCGCCTCGTCGACGCCGCCGATCGAGGGGGCGTCGAGCCGGTGGGCGCACAGGCGCGCCCCGGTCTCCCGGCGCAGGCGGGCGTTCTCCTGGACGTGGTCATGATGGTGGTGGGTGTTGAAGAGGTGCGTGACGCGCAGGCGGCGGGCGCGGATCGTCCCGAGCAGCGCCTCGACGGGGCCGCCGCTGTCGATCACGATCGCCGCGCCGCCGTCTCCCTCCGCGACCAGGTAGGTGTTCGACAGCCACTCGGGATGCTCGGAGCGCTCGAGGATCATCGACCGGCCCCTCCGTCCCGATCGTACTCGAGGTCGGCTAGACTGGGGGGCCGATGAGCCGGCGCAGGCCCCTCCTGATCGTCCTTGCCGCGTGGGCGGTCCGCCTGATCTACATCGCGCAGATCCGCAAGGCGCCCTACTTCGACGTCCCTCTGATCGACGGCGCGAACTATTTCCACATGGCGAGCCTCATCGCCTCCGGCGATCTCCTCGGGGGGCCGCGCGTCTTCTGGCAGCCGCCGCTCTACCCTTACTTCCTGGCGGCGCTCCTGTCGGTCTTCGGCCGGCGCATGGGGATCCTCTACGCGATCCAGGCGGCGATCGGGTCGCTGTCGTGCCTGCTCGTCTACGCCATCGGGCGGCGCCTGTTCTCCGAGCGGGCGGCCCTGTGCGCCGCGGGCGTCATGATCCTCTACGGGCCGCTCATCCACTTCGACGCCCAGCCGCTCATCCCGGTGCTGCACGTGGCGCTGGTGCTCGCGGGCCTCCTGCTGCTGCTGCGGGCGGCCGGGCTCGGCGAGCCGGGGGAGGGGGAGAGGCGCGCGGGCGCAGCACCAGCGCCGCACGCCGGGCGCCACCGGCTCCTGGCCGGGACCGCCTGGGGGCTGGCCGCTCTCGCCACGCCGAACGTCCTCCTGGCCGTCCCGGTCGCCGCGGCCTGGGCGATCGCGCGGATGGGTGCCGCGCGCCGACGGGTCCTCGCCCTCTTCCTGATCGGCGTCGCCGCTCCGGTCGCCCTGGCGACGCTCCGCAACGTCGTGGTGGCGCGCCAGCTCGTCCTGATCTCGAGCAACGGCGGGATCAACTTCTTCATCGGCAACAAC
>WNGH01005353.1_pt1 | contig 12246 bp, 11 predicted proteins | sample 5400631 | NCBI WGS metagenome assembly WNGH01 (sample SAMN13153373, study PRJNA577476) | soil metagenome | isolation source: 115 cm soil or saprolite under Garry oak tree replicate 1 | place: USA:California | collected 2016-06-15 | reverse complement strand
GCGATTTCGAGCGCGGCTTCCTGCGCGCGCACCGGATAGCCCTGGCTCGCGGCAGCGGTGGCCCAGTCTTCCATCGAGTTCGGCTTGGGCGGGGTGAGCTCGATGTTCGACTTCAGCGGCTCGAGCCGCTCCGGAAATTTTCCGACGATCTGCTGCAAAGTGCGCTTCTTGATTTCGAGATCGCTTTGAGCTGCGATTTCCTGAGAGGTCGCGAGGTCGAAGCGCGCCTGAGCTTCGTGAGTGTCGGTGATCGTTGCCGTGCCGACCTCGAAATTGCGCTTCGCCTGGGCGAGCTGCTCGGAAATGGCCACCTTCTGCCCTTGGATGAAGGTGAGACTATCCTGCGAGGCGAGGACATCGAAATAAGCTTGCGCGACGCGCACGATCAGGTCCTGGGTCGCTTGGCCGAAAGCGGCTTCGGCCTGTACCGCCTTGAATCCGGCCTCCTTGTATACCTGAATGTTCTGCCAATTGAAGAGGGGTTGCGTGAGCGTGACGGTATATCCGTTCGAATTGCCCAGACGATATTGATATTGTTCCTGGGCTGTGCCTCGGAACCCTATCGCGATGTCGTTGTATTGGGTGAACGCCGTGGCGTTGATGGTAGGCAGGATCTGGGCCAGACCCTGCGGCATGTTCTCGAGTCCCGCATCGCGCGTCGCGCGCGCCGAGGCGTAGGTGGCATCGCTCGCGAGGGCGTCGCGGTAGATCTGCAAAAGGTCCGCTGCGCGCGCAGGCACCACCGACAATGCAACCGTCAGTGACAGCGCGAGCCAAAGTCGTGGCATGATTGCTTCAACCGCTAAAATTCGAAGCGCGCCGGCTGCAGCGCGTTCTTGAGCGGAGCAAGACAGGTCTCGAACAGATCAGTGGTATGCCATGAGCCTTCGCCGACGCCGGTAATGAGCCGCGCTTCCATTACCGGCGGATCGCCCACAACAGCGAAAAGTCGGCCCCCCGTCTTGAGCTGCGAGACCAAAGTCTGCGGCAGAACCGGTGTCGACCCCGTCAGGACGATGATGTCGTAGGGCGCATGCTGCGGCCAACCTCGTGCGGCGTCACCGAGCTGGACCGTCACGTTTTCCACGCCTGCGCGCCGAAGATTTTCCTCTCCGAAGGCCCTTAACCTTGGATTGATTTCCACGGAACATATCTGATGCGCTCGAGCGGCGAGAAGCGCGGCGAGGTAGCCGCTGCCAGTGCCCACTTCGAGCACTTGCTCGTTTTTCTTCACCGCCAATTCCTGCAGAATGCGCGCCTCCACCTTGGGCTGCATCATGCGTTCGCCCTCGTCTGCGCCTTCGTACAGGGGAATTTCCAGGTCCGAGAAGGCAAACGCCCGGTACTCGGCGGGAACAAATTCCTCGCGGCGCACCACGTACAAAAGATCGAGCACGTCCTGGTCGAGCACTTCCCAGGTGCGGATCTGCTGCTCGACCATGTTGAAGCGGGCTTGCTCGACGCTCATAGCAGTGGGAAGTCGCGCGAAAGGCGCCGATTCTAGCACTGATTGCAGAGCGTTCCGGCGCGCAAGAATTCAGTCGAGCGTCTCGCGGTAGCGCGCGAGCGCGACGGCGCCCGCGGCGAGCAGAAACACGCCGATCGGCCACAGATTCGGAAGAATTTCGGAGACCTCGTTGCCCTTGAGCAAGATGCCGCGGAGGATGCGCAGGAAGTGAGTCAGCGGCAGGACTTCGCCCAGCCACTGCGCCCACTCCGGCATGCCGCGGAAGGGAAACATGAAACCGGAGAGAAGTATCGATGGCAGAAAGAAGAAGAACGCCATCTGCATTGCCTGCAATTGGTTTTTGGCCAACGTGGAAAAAGTGAAACCTACCGCAAGATTGGCCGCGATGAAAACGACGAGCGCTACCGAAAGGAGCAGCAGGCTTCCCACCATCGGAACCTCGAACAACAGCTTCGCGGCGGCGAGGATGATGATGACCTGGATGTAGCCAACGATGATGTAGGGCACGATTTTTCCGGTCATCACCTCGATGGGGCGCACCGGGGTCGCGAGCAGATTTTCCATCGTGCCGCGTTCGCGCTCGCGCGTCATGGCGAGTGAGGTCATGATCACCATGGTCATGGTCAGTATCGTCCCGACCAGACCGGGAACGATGTTGTACTGCGTGATCCCCTCCGGGTTGTAGCGCCGCTGCACCCGCATCTCGAATGGCGCGGGTCCCTGGACCATCGTTGCGAGCGGCCCTTTGAGGTCGTGATTGAGCGCGGTTTGGTTCAGGGCGGCCAGCGCCGCCAGCGCGTTGCCTGTCGCTGCCGGGTCGGTGGCGTCGGCTTCCACCAGCAGAACAGGCCGCTCCCCGCGCAGGAGTTTCCTCGAAAAATCCTCGGGCACGGTGACGAAGAACTGCACTTCGCCGAGCTGCAGCATTCGCTCACCGTCTGCGGAGTCTGCGACGATCTGGCTCACGCGGAAGTAGCCGCTGTTTTCCATCGCCCGAACGAAGCTGCGGGAAAAGACGCTGTTGTCGGCGGCGAGCACCGCGGTTGGCAGCGCTTTGGGATCGGCGTTTATTGCGAATCCGAACAGGACCAGCTGCAGGATTGGAATTCCAACGATCATGGCGAAGGTGAGCCGATCGCGGCGCATCTGCACAAACTCTTTAGCTAGCACGGCAATGAAACGCGCCCAGGAGAACGCGTTCACTGGAGGCGGTCCTGTGCTAGGGTCATGAGGCGGATGAACGCGTCCTCGAGCCCCGCGGGAACGCGCCGCCACTGGAGTTCCGGCCGCTCGCGGTAAGCCGCGATTGCTTGATCCAGTGCTGCACCGTCCACGCCGCTCACGTGCAACGCCGCGCCAAAAGGCACCACCATTTCGATACCGGGCCGCGCGCGCAACTCGTTCGCAAGCACCGTCACGTCAGTGCCCGTGACCTGCCAGGTCGACAGACCCGAGCGCTGCACCACTTCTTCCGCCGTTCCTTGGGCGAGCAGCCGTCCGTAAGCGATGTAGCCGAGGCGGTGGCAGCGCTCCGCCTCATCCATGTAATGCGTGCTGACCAGGACGGTCAGCCCTCGCGCCGCCAGATCGTGAATCTGATCCCAGAATTCCCGTCTCGCCTTGGGATCGACTCCTGCAGTCGGCTCGTCGAGTAGGAGCAGCTCCGGGCGATGGATGAGGCAGGCAGCGAGCGCAAGCCGTTGCTTCCACCCGCCTGATAGGGTGCCGGCGAGCTGGCCGGAACGCTGGCTCAACCCCAGATCGGCAAGCGCCTCGGCGACGGCCCGCCGACGCTGTGGAACTGCGTAAACTCGCGCCATAAAGTTCAGGTTCTCTTCGATGGACAGTTCCTCATAGAGCGAAAACCACTGAGTCATGTAGCCGACACGGCGCTTGATGGCGGCTTGCTCCCTGCGCAGGTCGAAGCCCAGGCAGGTGCCGGTGCCGCTGTCCGGCGTGAGCAGCCCGCAAAGCATGCGGATCGTCGTGGTCTTGCCGCTTCCATTTGGGCCAAGAAACCCGTAGATCGTGCCCTTCGGCACCTGGATACCGAAGTCCTCCACCACACGCTTGCCCTCGAAGCTCTTGGACAGCCCCGTGACGTCGATCGCCAAGGACCCAAGGGGAGCTATGCTCATGGAAGCGTGACCTCAACCGGCTGACCAGGATGAAGCTTCGTCGCATCGGCTATCTCGGGCCGCGCCTCGACCAGGAACACGAGTTTGGCGCGGTTCTCCCTGCTGTAGATGACAGGCGGAGTGTATTCGGCTTGGGAGGAGATGTAGACGATGTGAGCGGAGATCGCTTTTTCGCATCCGTCGCATCTCACACTGACCGCCTGTCCGGTCTTTACCGAGCCGAGAATTTTCTCCGGAACAAAGAATCGGATCTTGATATTCGCGGGCGGCAGAAGTGCCACGACTGGCGAGCCTGCCGGCACCCACTCGCCTTGCACGTAGAGCGTGTCGGTGACGCGACCGTCGCGCGGCGCGCGCAGGGATTTCTGCTCGAGTCTCCATTCAGCCTGTGCGAGGGCTTCTCGGGCAGCGGCGGCGGCCGCGCTCGCGGCGCGAATTTCGTCCGGGCGCGCGGCGAGCTTTGCAGCGGCGAGCTGGGCTTTCAGCTCGCTTACCCGTCCTTGGTCGCGGTCACGAGCCGAACGCGCCGTGTCGGCAGCCTCCTTGGAGATGAATTTCGCGCGTGCAAGCTCTTCTTGTCGCGCCAGATTGCTTTCGGAAAGACTGAGACTTGCTTCGGCCTGTGCGAGCTGCGCCCGCAGCGCCTCAATTTCCTCCGGGCGCTTCCCCGTGAGAAGGTTGCGGTACTGGGCATCCGCTTGGCGAAGCTGCTCCCCCGCCTGGCGCCGGGCGGCAGCCTCGTTTTCCTGCTCGAGCGCGAACAATGGCTCGCCGGTTTTTACTTCGGCACCGCGCGCCACATGGAGCCGCGCGAGCTGCCCTGCGATGGGCGAAGCAGCCCGCAGGTACTCTCCCTCCGCATAGCCCTGCAATGCGCCGTTGGTCTGGTTGCCGCAACCTGCAATTGCCCCAGCCACCAAAACTATATCAAACCGCTTCATCCGGCCGCCTCCCCAAGGGTCGGGGCGCGCAGGCCTTCCAGGACCAGGGCAAGGTAACTATCGAGGTAACGTTCAGCGCTTAGGGGATCGCCCTCATGTCGCTGAAAGGAATGGCGCCACAGCATCATCAACAGCAGCGGTCCCATCATCGCACGCGCAGTGGGATCGACGTCGAATGTTCGAAACTCGCCCTGCTGCATTCCGCGTCTGAGGATGCTGGCCATCAACGCGAGTCCGCGCTGGATCACTTCCTGATAGTAGAAGCGGGCAAGGTCCGGGAAGTTTCCCGATTCAGCGATGATCAGCTTAGGAATTCCGGAAAGCAGGTTGCCGCCTACGTTGCTCCACATTCCAGACACGACCAAACGCAGCAGCTCGCCTGCGCCGCCGGGGAATTCCCTGACGAGTGCTTCCGCGTTTGCGATGGCCGGCAAGATCCCGCCCCGAACAACGGCCTTGAACAAGTCGTCTTTCCCGGCGAAATAGAGGTAAAGAGTACCTTTGCTTACTCCTGCGCGAGCCGCGACGTCATCGAGCCGCGTTGCAGCGAAACCTCGCTCGACAAAAAGTTCAAGCGCCGCGGCGAGAAGTTCCCTCGGACGCGATTCCTTGCGGCGCTCTCTGCGCGATTTGCTCTTGCGCTTGACGGCGGGCTTCACGGTATCCAGTGACTGACCGCATCTAATGACTGACTGGTTAGTCATTAGACCCCTCCCTCGCACCGAAGTCAAACACCGAATGAACGCCGACGCTTCGTCACGGCTGGCTGCACTTGAAGGGCGCTTAGCGATGAATCAAAATAGCCCTGGACAGCAATAATTTCTTGAACGGCGCAATTCTCAATGCGCCGCAAGCGTGTTTAACCGCCCGGGGGCGCATCCGTTCCATGCATGTATCCCAAGAACGTTACGGCGACACGCTGGTGCTCACCCCTATCGGGCGAGTCGACAACAGCACCACCGACGGGCTGAAATCCGGGCTTGACGCCTATATAGCCAGCTGCCGCGCAGGGGGGAATCGCCTGGTCTTGGATTTTTCGAAGGTGGACTACATAAGCAGCGTCGGGTTGCGCGTCTTGATGCTGGCGGGCAAGGAAATCCGTGAGCAGGGAGGCTCGATCGTGGTAGCGGCGCTCCAGCCTGTGGTGCGCGAAATCTTCGAGATCAGCCGCTTCAACCTTGTCTTCCAGTGTTTTGGGTCCGTTCGCGAAGCTTTGACCAAGGTCTCGCCGACCGCCCTGGCGGCTTATGACTCCGCCCATGGCACCTGACCGATGGCGCTATGGGTCACGTTCTGGGGAACGCGCGGCTCCATCCCCGTCTCACTGGACTCCGCGTCGATCAGGGACAAGCTTGCCCATGCGATAGTCGCGGCTTCGGGTAAGCGTCTTGACACGCAAGAAAAGGCGCGGGCATGGGTCGACTCTGAGCTTGATTTTGCCGTTTCGCACACTTTCGGAGGCAATTCTGCCTGCGTGCAGCTCGATGCCGGTGACGACGAGCATGTACTGTGCGATCTCGGGAGCGGTGTACGCGCCTTCGGAAACCATGTATTTAACCGAGACGGTCCTGCCAAGGCCAACGTCTTCCACGTGTTCCAGTCCCATCTTCACTGGGACCACATCATGGGCTTTCCTTTTTTTGCTCCCGCCTACGTTCCTGGAAACAGGATTCGGATCTACGGCTGTCACACTAATCTTGAGGAGGCGCTTCGCCGCCAGCAGGACCCGCCCAGTTTTCCTGTCCCGTTTGATCGCCTCGGGGCCACGATAGAATTCGTCACACTCCAGCCTGGCCGAAGCTATGAGGTCGCTGGATGGAGCGTGACCGCGAAGCTTCAGAGCCATTCGGGTGATTCGTACGCCTATCGATTCGTCCGTGACGGCCGGATCATCGTCTATTCGACCGACTCCGAGCATAGGCTGGACGTCCCCGATGCGGTCGAAGGCGCCGCAACTTTTTTTGCGGACGCCGACTTGGTGATTTTCGACGCCATGTACTCGCTCGCGGAAGCCGTGTCGGTGAAGGAGGACTGGGGCCACTCGAGCAACGTGGTCGGGGTCGAGTTGTGCCAGCTTGCCAATGTGAAACACCTCGTGCTTTTCCACCACGAACCGGCCAACAACGACGAACGCATCGCCCAGATTTGGCGCGAAACCCTGCGTTACGAAGAAATCTCGCGAACGGGCGAGCCACTGCGCATATCGGTCGCCTACGACGGCCTGGAGATCGAGCTCTGAGGGGCAGATCGTCGCCGGATACTAGGGACGCTGGCCGGTCCTCCGGATCGGAGTCGGTCGCACGATCGAATCGCTTTGGGACCATGTTCAATTCACGCGGAGTTGGTCACGGTCTAGCCCTGCTTGCGCTGCTTCTTGTACCGATTCTTTGGCAGGACATGCCCGTCATCGGTGCAATGCGCCTTGCGTGGCTCGATGGCTACCAAGAACTGTCTCCGCGCGAAAGGCGATCGGCGCCCGCGGTCATCGTCGCCATCGACGAGGTAAGCCTCGACCGATTCGGTCAATGGCCGTGGCCGCGCAGCTTGATTGCAGAACTCATCGATAAGCTCGGCACAGCGCGCCCCGCCGCAATCGGGGTGGACATACTGTTTCCGGAAGCGGACCGTCTTTCGCCCGAATGGCTAGCACCATCGGTAGCCGAGGCCGATCCGCAATTGGCGGCGCGTCTCGCAAAGCTGCCTCGCCACGACGCGGTACTGGCCGCGTCGATCAAGGCCGCTCCTGTAGTACTGGGTATTGCAGGGCTTGAGGCCGGCAAGCCTTCCGAGGCGGCACCGCTGACTCCATCCCTGCAAAGAGGATCCGATGCGCGGGCGGCTCTGCGCCACTATGCTTCTACGCTTCGGAGTCTCCCGGAAATCGACGCGGCCGCGAGAGGACACGGACTACTCAGCGCCGATACCGAAGCAGGCGTCGTTCGGCGCGTGCCGATGGTCGCACTTGTCGGCACGACCCCGGTGCTACCTTTGAGCCTGGAGACCCTTCGCTTGGCGAGCGGCGAACCGCTCTTCTTCGTGCGAGGCGGTGTGGCCGGGGTCGAAGCCGTGGGAATCGGCGACCTGACCGTGGCCACTCAATCGGATGGACGCCTGTGGGTCCACTACACCCCACATGATGCGGGTCGATTCATCTCGGCCGCGGATGTGCTCGGCGAGAAGGCTGACCCCGCTCAACTCGAAGGCAAGCTCGTGCTCGTCGGCGTTACCGGACTTGGCCTCATCGATTACCAGACCACACCGCTTGGCGAGCGCATGCCCGGGATCGAGATTCATGCCCAGGTCCTTGAGAACGTTTTTGACGGCGCGCTGTTGATGCGCCCGCGATGGGCAGCCTGGGTTGAAGGATTGGCGCTTTTCGTCGTGGGTTTGGCCGTCGTCTGTTCCGTACCCCGGCTCTCGCCGGGACGTTCGACGGTCCTGCTCCTTTTCTTGCTGATCACGCTGGGTGCAGCTGGCTTCGGAGCATACCGGGTGGCGGGGCTCCTGCTCGACGCTTCGGTTCCTGGTGCCGCCATCGCCTTCCTGTTCGCTGCGATGCTTGTCGAGACGCTCGCTGAGGCCAACGCCCAGAGAAAAGTGCTGCAGGAGCGCCTGCAAAGCGAACGCGAGGCTGCCGCGCGCCTCGCCGGTGAGCTTGACGCGGCGCGACGCATCCAGATCGGCAGCCTCCCCCGGCCCGAGTCGGCGTTCCCTTCAGAACATCGCTTCGAGATTTCCGCTGCCATGGAGCCCGCGCGAGAAGTAGGAGGGGATCTATACGACTTCTTCATGCTCGATGCCGAGCACTTATTCTTTCTCGTAGGCGATGTTTCCGGGAAGGGCTTGCCTGCCAGCATTTTCATGGCGGTCAGCAAAGCTCTGTGCAAAAGTACTGCCCTTCGACGCGGGCGCCGGATCGATGAATTACTCCGTGAAGCCAACGCGGAAATCGCGCGGGAGAATCCCGAGTCCTTGTTCGTAACCGTCTTTGCAGGCGTGCTCGACGTTCTGAGCGGTCGCCTGGAATATTGCAGCGCCGGACACGAACCGCCTTTCGTTCTGACTCCTGATGGCGAGATTGCCCGGCTTGAGGAAGGCGGTGGGCCGCCGTTATGCGTGCTCGAAGGATTTTCCTACGTTGCCGCTGAACATAGGATGGTCCGACGAGGAATTGTATGTGTTGTATCCGACGGGGTGACCGAGGCAATGAATCCGGGGGGGGAACTGTACGGTGCCGGTCGGTTGCGCGAGGCACTCGAGCGCGCTCGGAACGCTGAAAATCCGGCAGCCCTCGTCAATTCGATCCGTGCCGACGTCGCGCAATTTGTCGACGGAGCGGAAGCTGCAGACGACCTCACGCTCTTAGTGCTGCGCTGGAACGGGCCCTAGCGCACGTTGATTTCTACTCGCCGATTCCGCGGCTCCGAAACCCCGTCAGCCGTGGGGATCAAAGGCTCGCGTCTGCCGCGGCCAGCGGTCAGGATCCGCTCAGCGGGGATGCCCATTTCCGCAAGGATCGACTTCACGCGCTCGGCTCGCTGAAGGGAGAGGGCATCGTTGGACGGATCCGGACCGACGAGATCGGTGTGGCCAATGACGGTAATGTCCGGTGCCTGTCTGCGCGCCACTTCGGCAAGCAAACCCTTTACCTCCTGCTTCGATTGCTCGGTAAATTCGTCGATGCCACTCTCGAAATAGAGGGTAAAGGAGATCGGGCGCGGCGGCTGCGCAGCGAGTGCACTGCCGAAAACGTCCTTTACTTCGCCTTGGCTTGCGGTGCCGCGTTGCACGCCGCCATCGGATGTCGTCCGGGCTGTGGCGTACGCGGTACTGAGCACGGCCTTGCCCTTCTGGCCTTGGACAACGACGGTTCCGACTTTGCCCTCCTTGTCCGGCAACAGCACTACCAAGTCTTGGCTCGGTGTGGCGCAGCCGCCCAGGACCAGTGACGCGATCAGCACAGCGTAGGGGCGGCGCATGAATTCCTTCAGGACTCAGTCGCTGGAGCGAACGAGGAACTCGGTTCCGCGCACCCCGAGTATCGAAGAAGGAGTCTTCACTTTCATTGCATCGGGAGACTGCTTGGCTATTTTTCCCGACACTACCGACAGAGTTCCCCTTCGGAGAGAGGATTCGAAAGCACCTTCGTGCGTAGTCGAGTTGAATGCGTATCGCTCGATGGCAAGCACGCTGTTGGGGCCGACTGACAGAAGCGAATTGTCGACGAAGGCGATACCGGCGGACCCGTCCGCTCCGGTCACGACAGTGTCGGTCGCCTGCAGATGCGTTCCCACGCGTGCCGGGAGGCGCTGGCCGCTGCGCTCGAGATGCACCGAACCTTTCGCGACCCTGACCTGGGCTATGTCATTTGCCCAGCTTGCAATCGGCGCAATGCTGCACGCGCATGCGAGGAGAAACCGAAGAATGACGATTGAACGAGTTGATTGCATAATAACCCCTCAATAATTGGCCAGCTTTGCATTTCCGGAGTTGGCCAGCCTCTGCGGGGCGCTTTGTTCCTATAATAGCCGAAACGGCCTCCTCCCTGCTCATCCCGTCAATGGCTAACGCCCCGCTTGCCCGGTTCCCGGCCAGGATGGACTCCATGGCTGAAATCCGGACTTTTGTTGAGGACGCGTGTGCCAAGGCCGGGATTGGTCGGGAAGATTGCCTGAAGGTCCTCCTTATCGTCGAGGAATTATTCACGAACACGGTCACCCACGGTTATCGCGAGGAGAGCGAGTCGCCGGTGTGGATCGCATTTGATCCTTGCGATACGGGATTTACTTTGCGCTACGAGGACGCAGCTCCGCCGCACAATCCGTTCGCCGAATATCGCCCCACGGATACCGCCGTCCTCATCGCTCAGCAACCGGTGGGCGGTCTCGGCCTTAAACTTATCAGATCGCTTGCTAGGGACGCGGGTTACAGCCGCGAAGGCGAGCGCAACTGCATCCGTCTGACATTCGCGATACGCCCTCGCGGTTGATACGCTTGCCAAACCCCCACCGCTTAGAGTAAGGTTTCCCTCGAGCAACGTAGGGGTCCTGACCGAGCAAGCTTGCCTGGCCGGGTGAGAGCAAACCCTTCGAACCTGATGCGGATAATGCCGCCGCAGGGAAGCGTTGAACAGCTGGTTCCTTCGCTCCCCTGCGGTCCGCGTGAGAGAGGAGCGCCATGAACGCCAATCCAAAGTTTCTCGCCCAGACCGCGCGCGTCGATGATGCAGCGGTCAAACCCATGCCGAACTCGCGCAGAGTTTACGTCGAAGGCTCGCGCCGCGACCTTCTTGTGCCGATGCGCGAGATCGTTCAGTCCGACACGCCGGCCTCGTTCGGCGCGGAGAAAAATCCACCGATCTTCGTCTACGATACCTCCGGACCGTACACCGATCCCCAAACAAGAATCGACATCCGACGGGGTCTCCTTGCTCTCCGCACTAAATGGATCGAGGAGCGCGGCGACACCGAAGAGCTTTCGGGCCCGACCTCGAGATACGGCCATGAGCGCTTGAGCGATCCAAAGCTCGCGGACATGCGCTTCGACCTGAGACGGAAGCAGCGGCGAGCCGGTGCCGGGAGGAACGTGACACAGATGCATTACGCGAGAAAGGGCGTGATCACGCCCGAGATGGAGTTCGTCGCCATTCGCGAGAATCAGCGCCGTGACGCTTTATCCGATTTGATCACGCGTCAACATCCCGGCCAGGATTTCGGAGCCGCGATCCCGAAATCCATCACCCCTGAGTATGTCCGCGAGGAAGTGGCGCGCGGCCGTGCCATCATTCCGGCAAACGTCAATCACCCGGAGACCGAGCCGATGATCATCGGCCGCAACTTCCTGGTGAAGATCAACGCCAACATCGGCAACTCGGCGGTAACCTCAGGCATTGCCGAGGAAGTCGAGAAGATGACCTGGGCGATCCGCTGGGGCGGCGACACCGTGATGGATCTTTCCACGGGGAAGCACATCCACGAGACGCGCGAGTGGATCATTCGTAACTCGCCCGTCCCAATTGGCACGGTGCCGATCTACCAGGCGCTCGAGAAGGTGGACGGGAAGGCGGGGGAGCTCAGTTGGGAGATCTTCCGCGATACGCTGATCGAGCAGGCCGAACAGGGCGTCGACTACTTCACCATCCACGCTGGCGTGCGGTTGCCGTTCATTCCGCTCACGGCGAAACGTATGACTGGGATCGTGTCGCGCGGCGGATCGATCATGGCGAAATGGTGCCTCGCTCACCATGTGGAGAGCTTTCTATACACGCATTTCGAGGACATCTGCGAGATCATGGCGGCGTACGATGTGAGTTTTTCCCTCGGCGATGGCCTGAGGCCCGGCTCAATCCAAGACGCCAACGACGAGGCGCAGATCGCCGAGCTGAAAACCCTCGGGGAGCTTACGGACATCGCCTGGCGCCACGACTGCCAAGTGATGATCGAAGGACCGGGCCATGTCCCAATGCAGCTCATCAAAGAGAACATGGACCTACAGTTGAAGTACTGCAAGGAAGCGCCGTTCTATACGCTGGGACCTCTCACGACCGACATCGCGCCGGGCTACGATCACATCACTAGCGCCATCGGTGCGGCGATGATCGGCTGGTACGGCACCGCGATGCTGTGCTATGTCACACCGAAGGAGCATTTGGGCTTGCCGGACAAGGACGATGTCAAGGACGGCATCATCGCCTACAAGA
>WNGH01008515.1_pt1 | contig 12248 bp, 9 predicted proteins | sample 5400631 | NCBI WGS metagenome assembly WNGH01 (sample SAMN13153373, study PRJNA577476) | soil metagenome | isolation source: 115 cm soil or saprolite under Garry oak tree replicate 1 | place: USA:California | collected 2016-06-15 | reverse complement strand
GGCCGGGCCTGCTGGCTCGTCCTCACCCCCTGTCCCCCTCTCCGTTCCGGAGAGGGGGGACGGCGTATCGACATGGGGTGAGGACGGATTCCCGCACGACCCCGACTTCCCCCAGCTCGCCATCGCCACCGATCCGGCCGCGATGCTCGAGCTGTTCCGCACCCATCTCGCGCCCGCGTCCGGCCGGCGCGTGGAGATCGACGCCTGCGTCCCGTTCCGGTTCCGCTGCCGCCAGTCCACGTCGCGCTACGTGCTGCAGTACACCCTGCGGCTGCGCGAGCGCGGGGGCGGGGGCGGGGGCGGGGACGAACGGCGCTGGGAACAGTCGGTGACCGGTGTTGTGGACGCCCGCGCAGGAGAAGCCGAGCGACACTGGCGGGAGAGTCTGGCCAGCGATCCGCGGCGCGAGATCCCGCCGCACTGGCTCGCGTTGGAGCCGGTCGGGTTCATCCCCGAGCTGGCGATGCTGGTGGAGGTGTTCCCCTACGATCGCAAGCTGCGCCACCTGCGGCTGGTGATGGGTGGCGAGGGCCTCGCGGCGGCGGTGGACTCCCGGCTGCTCGACGGCTGGGAGGCCGGGCGGCGCGTCATCGAGCCGCTGCGCTACCGCACCGAGCTGGGCGCCGCGCTGCGCTACACGGTCGAGGCGCGTCACCGTGCGACCGGGGGCCGGGCGACGCGGCGCTGCTATCTCAAGGTGTACCGCGACGACCGGGGCGAAAGCACGTGGCAGTTGCTGCAGCGCCTGTCCCGGCTCCACCCGGCGAGGGCCTACGAGGTGGTGGCACCCATCGCCTACATCGGCGCGCTCCGCACCCTCGCGATCGAGCAGGCGCCCGGCACGCCGCTGCTGCAGCTGTTGCTGGACGGAGGCCGCGACCCGACCGATGCGGTGCGCTCCGTCGCCCGGGCCGTGGCCGCGTTCAACCAGGACGACCCCGGGATGGTCACACGGGCGCACACCCGCGCCGACCAGCTGGCCGACGTGCGGCACGCCGCCAGGCTCGTGAACTGGGCCTGTCCGGAGGTGCGGCCCGTCGTCGCGGCTGTCACCGAGGCCGTTGAGCGCGGCCTGCCCGACGTGGCGGCGGCCCCGATGCACGGGGACCTGAAGGCCGAGCACGTGTTCCTGGAGACGGACGACGAGCGGGTGATTTTCATCGACCTCGATTCCGTGGCCCTGGGCGACCCGGTGCGCGATCCGGCCCATCTCTGGGCCTATCTGAGCGGGCGGGTGGGTCTGGATGCGGTTCCGGCTGCCCGTATCCGCGCCGCGGCCGACGCGTTCGTCGAGCAGTATTTCGCCCACGTGCCGGCCGGGTGGCGAGCACGCTTTTCGCTCCATTGCGCCGGCACCCTGATCGAGGTGGCGAGCGGCATTTTCCGGCGGCAGGAGCCGGCATGGCGCGACAAGGTGATCGCCGCCGTCGAGCTCGCTCGACAGACGCTCGTCTAGAGGAGACTCCTATGAGATCGCGACTCCTGACGCTGCTGCTCCTAATGATGGCGTGCAAGGGCGCCGACTACGTGGCCCCGATTTCGGGAGGCGGCGGGTCCGTGCCCCTGATGGGGCACGTCATCGTCGTGGTAGAGGAGAACACGGACTATTCGTCCGCGATCGGCAGCTCGTCGATGCCCTATCTGAACGGCCTGGCGCAGCAGTATGCGCTCGCGACCAAGTACTACGCCGTCACGCATCCCTCCATCGGCAACTACTTCATGATGACGGTGGGGAAGATCATCACCAACAACGACAGCTACTCCACGGTGGTGAGCGACGACAACATCATTCGCCACCTGATCGCCGCCGGCAAGACGTGGAAGTCCTACGCGGAGGATCTGCCGTCGGTGGGCTACACCGGGGGTGACGTCGGCAACTACGCCCGCAAGCACAACGTGATCGCGCTGCTCTCCGACGTGGTGAACGACTCGACCCAGCGGAAGAACCTCGTGCCGTTCACCCAGTTCGCCACCGACCTGGCGGCCGGCAATCTCCCCGCCTATTCGTTCGTGGCCCCCAACCTGTGCAACGACGCGCACGACTGCCCGCTCGCCACGGCGGACCAGTGGCTCCAGACGAACATCGATCCGCTCGTGAACAAGGCCGCGTTCCAGCGCGACGGGTTATTGGTGATCGTGTTCGACGAAGCGGGGAGCGGCGATGCCACCGACGGTGGCGGGCACGTCGCCTGCGTGATCGTGAGCCCCAAGGCGAAGCGCGCCTATCAGGGCGTGGGCGTCTACCAGCACCAGAGCCTGCTGCGGCTCACCGGTGAGGCGCTCGGCCTCACGACGCTGCCCAACGCGGCCGCGACCGCGCCCGATATGGGAGAGTTCTTCCAGACTACTGGAACGCCCTGATCGTCCCCCACCCCGAGGAGTGGGGCCCAGCAGGACACTGCCCTTTAAGGGCAGTGCAGCCCTGCGGCGCCCGAAATAGGTCCTTCGCATCTGTGGGAAAGCAGGTCCTTCGCGCCTGCGGCGCTCAGGATGACAAGCTCGCTCGCTTCGCGTTAGTCCTCACCCCCTGTCCCCCTCTCCACAAATGTGGAGAGGGGGAACGACGGACGGACTGCGTTTCCCCTCTCCCGAAGGGAGAGGGGATCAAAGGGGTGAGGACCGACGGAGCCGCAGCGTTGTCATCCTGAGCGAGCGCGCGGGACGCGCGCGAGCGAAGGACCTGCTGTTCTTCGACGCCGCAACGTAGGTCCTCACCGGGCCCAGGCTCCTACTGGAACGTGTCGTTCGCGCGACACGCGAGTGATGGGAGTCACTCGGATTGTGAGCATTCGTTGAGCTACTGTGGCGTCGATGCAACACAGGGACTCGGGACTCGGGATTCGGGTCTCGTGGAACGTGGAACGGTTCAGGACGCCGACGCGCGGGCCGCCTGGGGCGCGAAGCCGTGCGCCACGCGCTTGAGGGCTTCAGTGGCGTCGAGCGCGTCGCGCATCTCGCCCAGGGTGAGCCCGAGGTAGCAGCGGGCGTGTAGCTGCAGCGTCTTGGTCTGGGCGTAGCCGAGCCGCTGCGCCACGTCGTCGACGGTGAAGCCGGGGTCTTGCAGGAGCCGGTGCGCGTGCAGCACCCGGGCGGCGGCGAGGAAGTGGCGCGGCGAGCGCAGCCCGAGCCGCAGGAACCAGCGCTCGAAGGTGCGCCGGTCGACCCGGGCGCGCGCCGCCACCTGCTGCACCGTCTGCAGCTCGGCGGGCGAGCGCAGCACCTCTTCCAGGGCCCAACGCAGCTCGCTCGGCAGCGGGGTGAGCATCCAGCCGAGCTGCTCCCGCAGCCGGTGCGAGGTAGAGCGGCCTTCCTCGGCGACCAGCACCTCGCGCAGCCGGGCGGGGTGGTCGTCGTAGCGCGCGAACACCACGTGGTGGATCCCGCTCTGGCCCAGCGCCAGCAGCACGCCGGCGATGGCGGGGGAGAGCGTGGTGTAGAGGGCGAGCGGCAGCGAGGGGAACAGCACCCGCAGCCGCGAGATCTCGGTGGCGCTGGCGGTGCCCCCGAGCAGCGGGTCGACCACGGCCAGCTCGACGGGCCGGGTGCGGATTGTCGTCAGGGCGTCATCCCAGGTGCGGGCGGGCGCCAGGTGGAACCGCAGGCCCGCGGCACGGCGCAGCTTATGGACCTGGCCGTCGGGAACGGCCGCTAGGACGAGCATGGCTGTCGCAAAAACGCCCCCCACTGCCGCGAAAACGCCCTAAACACGCCCTCCGCACAGAGGCAGCTTAGCATCGCAGCAGGCCGTCCCCCTTTACCCCAAGTCTTGCGGAGGTGTTATGTCGCGCTCGATTCGCATGCTCGTCGCTGTGCTGGTGCTCTCGGTTGCCTTCGGTGTTTCGGCCTGTGCCGACGCGACGGCGCCGCATCCGGCTTGTGACTACGTCAACGGCAACGTGTGCCACTGAGCAACGCCTAGAGTCAACCTTCGGCGAGTGTCAGCGTGCGAGCAGCGCGAGGCTGTTCGACACTTCCCGAAGGCCGTCGCTGTCGAACACGGACTCCGCGGCCGCGAGAGGGCCGCTACTGCAGCCCTCTTTGCAGTCGCGGAGTCCGTCTTTTATCCGCTCGATTCGGAACACGAACTCGTGCAGACCAGCTTCTTCGGCCAGGCGCAGCGCCGTCCGCAGCAAGGCGTTGGCTCGAGCCATCTGACCAAAGCGGGCGCGGCCGATTCCCACCTTCAGCGTGAAGTCCACGAGCACGTTCGGAGGCATATCGTCTCGTCGTGCCTCACACCGCTCCCGCCACCGCTCGAATCCCACGCGATCCCGACGGAACGACGCGCAGTGCATCAACTCGATCATCGCGTTGTCCACGACGTCTCTGCCGTTGCCTTCTCGCACGACGGTCGTGAGTGCCAGGTCTGCACTTCTCGCATCACCAACGGTCAAGAACATCACGCCGAGGTCCGTGAGCGTCCGCATTCGCGCTGTTTCGTCGTCGTACAACTCGTATGCGTGCCATTCGTGTGGAATGGCCTCGGCCGGTCGCCCGCTGGTACTCAGAACAACAGCCAGGCCCTGATGGGCAAGGGCCTGTGCGTCGCGATTGCCAGCCGCCTCGGCGTCTGCAAGAGCACCCCGTAGGGACTGCTCTGCCTCTGCCAGGTTGCCGCGTGCGGTGACCGTATTCGCCCGCCCGATGCGACTGAGCAGCTCCGACTGCGAGTCCCCAATTGCCTCGGCCCGCGCCCCTGCCTCCCCGTACGCCCGCTCTGCCTCATCGAACCGGTTCACCTTCCGCAGCACGCGCGCCACGCGCAGCCGCGCCGCGACCCGATCCTCGGCCCGGTATCTGTCCCCGCCCACCCGCTCGAGTGTCTCCAGCACGTCCAGCGCCTCCTCCAGGCACATCTCGTCCTCGAGGTAGTGCGCATAGGCGAACAGGGCGGGGAACAAGAGCCCCACGTCGTGCGTGTGATAGGCGTCGGCCGTGCTCTGCACCACGCCGATCAGGTGGCTGGTCTCGGGCCGGTCGGCCGGGAGCCCGCGGCAGGCGCGGTCGGTGGCGGCGTGCTGATAATGGAAGGCGTCGCGCGGCAGCGCGGGCTCATCCGGGGCCAGCAGGTCGATCAGCCGCAGGGCGACGAACGCCGCCCGGCCCAGCCGGGCGTCGAGCGAGGTGCCTCGCGTGGCACCCGCCAGGCGGCGCAGAAAAACCGCGTGCGGCAAGCTGTACAGTCCCGGCGCTGACTCGTTCATGATGCCCCCAAAATAGCGTTTCTGCCGCATTTCCGCCTGCTAGTGCCGCAAAAACGCCCTATCGCGCCGCCGCGCTTGTTCATACTGTGACGACAGTGGAAAAACACACCGCGCCCGCGGCTCTCGATCTGCGCCGCCGCGAGGTGCTGCGCCAGGCGAGCGTGGCCCTCGCGGGGCGCACCGTCGCGCTGTGGGAGGTGTCGCCCAGCGCCGAAGTGGTGCCGGTGATGGCGAGCGCGGCCGCGCCTCGCCCAGGCGACATACGGCTCGATCTCGAGAGCACGCTGCATCGCTGGTCCGCTCCCATCATCCAGGGGAGCCGCTGGGTCGGATGCCGCTTGGACAACGGCGACGGTGCCGGACCGTGGTGTGTGGCGCCGGTGCGACAGCAGCCGCCCGCTCCCCCTCCCGACGGCGTCGAGCGCCGCAGCCGCGAGCGCATGACGCTCGAGCTGGCCGGCCTCTGCCTCGGCCTGCTCGATCATCCCACGCCGACCACTCGTCCGCGCCGCGCCGAGCCCGACGCACTGCTCGAGCTGGCGCGCCAGCCCAGTGTGATCGCGCATGAGGTCGCCAATCCCCTCACCGCGGCGCTCGCGGCGCTCGACTTGACGCGTGAGCTGGTGCGCGAGGCGGACACGGTCGACCCGGCATTCCGCGCCACGCTGCTCGACGAGCTGGCGGGCGTGAGTGACGGCATGGACCAGGCGATCCAGTTCCTGCGCTCGATTCAGGACCGGGCGCGGGGCACGCTGGCCCGCTCGGAGCGGTTCGACGCGGCGCAGGTGGTGCGCTCCTGCGTCGCGCTCGAGCGGCCGCTGGCGCGCCAACGCGGCGTCGCGCTGCAGGGCCTCGTGACCGTGAGCGACGTGTTCCTCCAGGGGGACCCCAATGCGCTGTATCAGGTGCTCACCAACCTGATCCGCAACGCCGTGGCCGCTTCGCTCGAGACCAAACAGCCCGTGGTGGTGACGCTCGAGGTGACGGGCGAGCTGCTGCACCTCGCGGTCGCGGACCGGGGCGTGGGGATTCCCGCCGAGCACCTGGAGCGCATCTTCGAGCCCGGATTCACCACGCGCGAGTTCGGCTCCGGCTCCGGGACGGGGCTCACGGTGGTCAGCCAGATCACGCGGGACATGTTCGGCGGCGGGGTGGAAGTGCGCTCGACGGTGGGGCAGGGGGCGACGTTCACGGTGAATCTGCCGATCCCGCCGCAACGGACGCCCAGGAGGCGGTAGGGGCGTGCCCTAAAGGGCCGGCTCGGCGCAGGGTGCGCCCTGAAGGGCGCCCCGGGTCGGCGTCCTTCAGGACGCACGTGGGGCCGAGCCGGCGCTTCAGCGCACGGACAACACCATCCCTGTACGTCAGTGCTGTTGCTGCCGCGTGAACACCGCGCGCCACGCGCGATCGAGCGCCACCACCGTGAAGTGGTCCGCGTCGATCACGCTCAGCGCGAACGCTTGGCCGGGCGCGCGCCCCACGTCGGGCATGAAGGGGAGCGGCGTGAACGTGACGAGTGGCTCGCCGTCGTCCATCATGCCCATCAGGAATTCGGGCGTCGAGCCCGAGCTGTAGACGCCCGAGCTGAAGAACCGGCCGCTCTTCTCGTCGAATCCCACGACGCCCCGACCCTGCACCGGAGAATGGTCCAGCACTTCGGTCCACTCGAGCCGCAGGCTGTCGAACAGCTGCTTGAATACGCGCGTCCCCGAGACGTCGGCCGCGCCGTCGAAGTTGCCCGCGAACCGCATCTCGAAGTGCCACGTGCCCGCGAGGGTGCGCAGCATACCGCGCGCCGGCGCGAGCTTGGCTTCGGCGCTCTGCGCCACGGACACCTGCGCAGACCGCGCCACGCGCTGGCCGCCCTGCGCGGCGAGCCCTGATGCAGCCGCGCTCACCAGCGCCAGTGTGCCTGCCGCGACACTCCGGGGACCCATTCTCACTGAGTTCTCCACGTGTTGGGATGCCTAGCCCCCGTGCAGGCGTCGTGCCCCGTGGAACGCGGCGCTAACACATGGTGACAGCGCGAGTTGGGGCGTCGTAGCGGCCTGCTCCCGAGCGGCGTCCCGCCGCAACCATTGCGAAAAGCAGATGCTTCGCGGCTGCAGCGGCCGAAAACGTCCTTCGCATCTGTGGACCAGCAGGTCCTTCGCGCCTGCGGCGCTCAGGATGACAAGCTCGCTCGCTTCAGAGGGGGGAAGAGGGAAACGACCCTCCCATTCCCTGATCCTCCATTTTTTCCTTTCCCGAGTTGACGCGGCGCTTGTCATCCTGAGCGAGCGCGCGGCACGCGCGCGAGCGAAGGACCTGCTGTTCTTCGACGCCGCAACGTAGGTCGTCCGCGCCTGCGGCGCCCGACATAGGTCCTTCGCATCCGTGGGAAAGCAGGTCCTTCGCGCCTGCGGCGCTCAGGATGACAAGCTCGCTCGCCTCGGGGAAGGAAAGAGAGAAACCACCCTCCCCTCAAACGGCGCGCACATCGTACAATCTGCGAGAGTCGCGCTGCCCGCCCCCACCCAATTCTTGCGAACCGTACCCTTCCATCGCCGCCCGAGTCCCGAGTCCCGAGTCCCGGGTCCCGAGTCCCGTGCTCACGGCACCCTTACCAGAAACACATCCGTCCTTCCCGACCCGTTCATATCCGACGTGAACATCGCGTACCGTCCATCCGACGAGAGCCGCACGAACGACGCGAGCGCGTAGCTCACAGCCTCACTGATCGTGGTATACGGATGTCCCAGCAGCCGGCGCTGGCCGTTGGCGGTGACGAACACCATCCCGCCCGGCGCGAGCCAGCCGTCGCCCGCGGGCGGGGCGAGCCCCTCGAAATGGCTGAACAGCGCCCACTGATCGTTCAGGTCCGCCGGATGCTGGATCCAGTTGCCGTTGCCGTACTCGTCCCCCGAGTTGGCGGGACCGGCGAGGCGCGTGGCGCTCTGCGCCATCGGATCGAACACGACGTACTGGTAGGGACGCGCCTCGTTCCAGTCGACGCCGTACCAGCGGTGCCCGAGGCTCGCCACGTGAATGAACGGGATTCCCGGATCCCCGTCGGTGCGCCACACGATGCTGTCCGCGCTCCAATCCCACAGATACAGCGCTTCGGCCGGCCGGGCCATCGTGAGGCCCACGTAGCGACCGGCGCGGTCGATACGCGGCTCGTCGATCCCGGAATCGCTGAACGTCTTGAGCGTCGCCGTGGCCGGCTCGAAGCCCACGACGGTGGGGCCGCTCTGGCCCCGCATCCACACGAACAGGCCGTCGTTCTCGCTCTGCTGCAGCCACACCGCCTCGGGCTCGTTGGCCACGGGCCAGCCGTCGCCCGCGGCTTCGGTCATGGTGCGGATATCGAGCCGGCGCACCGCCGAGCCGTTGCTGACGTAGGCGTACCACGGTGTGGCCGGATTGGTCGAGAACGCGAATGCCTGATCGTGCACCGGGGCGAAGCCGCCCGTGAGCGGGCGGCCATTGCCTACACTTGCACCGCGTGCGCCGGGCGTGAAGTCCACCAGCCAGTAGCCGCCGTCGCCGTGCACCAGCACGGCGCGCGTGCTGTCATGGTACGCGAGCGAGATTTCGTCGCCCCCCTCGGCGTAGTCGTGACCCCAGTTGGTGCTGGTGGTGGGGAATGTGGCGGAGGTGAGCCGGTAAACAGTCACACCCGTCGTGGGGTCGAGGTACGACCCGCCGGCCGCGAGCGCCGGCACGTCCAGCAGGTCGTACAACGCGGTGAGCGGCGCCTGAGAGGGTGTCGCCTCGGGCAGCAGTGTGGGGTCGGGCGCGCTGGCGCCGGGCGCCGCGACGGTGACGGCGGTCGCGCCGGTCCGACCCTCGCTCGTCGCGGTGATCGTGGCGGGCCCCGGGGCAACGCCCGCGACGCGGCCGACGGTCACCGTCGCAACGCTCGAGTTGGTCGTTGCCCAGGTGACCGCGCGTCCCGCGAGCGGCGTGCCGTGCGCGTCGAGCGGCAGCGCGGTGAGCTGGGCGGTCTGGCCCACGCGGACGACGAGGGACTTGGGGCTGACGGCGACAGCCGCGACGGGGACGGGGTGCTCGGGGCCGGGACCGGAGGAGCAGGCGGCGAGGAGGGCCAGCGTGACCAGTAGGGGCGCAGTATGCTCCGCCCCTACGTGCGGCCTGCTTCTCCCCCTATCATTCACGCCATCCTCCCACAGGAGCGCCGCCGTGGTTCTCTGGACCATTCTCACCTGGGTCGGTCGCATCGGGTTTGCCTTCTTCTTCATCATGTCCGGCGTGAACCATTTCAAGAACGCCAAGGGCATAACGGGATACGCGCAGTCCAAGGGAGTCCCGGCGGCGGCCGTCGGCGTCCCCGCATGCGATCATCGGAGCGGCGCTGCTGGTGTTGTTCCTCTTGCCGGCCGCGTTCATGATCCACAACTACTGGACCGAGTCGGATCCGATGATGAAGGCGAATCAACACGCGCACTTCTGGAAGAATATCGCGCTCGCCGGGGCGGCGGTGCTGGTGGCGGTGGCGCATCACCGGGGGGCGGTGTAGGTCCCCCTCTCCCTTCGTAGTCCTCACCCCTTCGATCCCCTCTCCCTTTGGGAGAGGGGAAACTCAGTACGCAGGTCCTTCGCACCTACGGGAAAGCAGGTCCTTCGCGCCTGCGGCGCTCAGGATGACAGGCTCGCTAGCTTCGCGGGGGAAAGAGGAACCACACTCCTCCCTCTCTTTTCTTCAAACCGCGCGCGGCGCGTGTCATCCTGAGCGAGCGCGCGGCACGCGCGCGAGCGAAGGACCTGCTGTTGCGCGCCACTCACAAGAAGCAGGTCCTTCGCACCTACGGGAAAGCAGGTCCTTCGCGCCTGCGGCGCTCAGGATGACAGGCTCGCCTCGCCTCGGGGAGGGAAGGACGAAAACACCCCCCCCTTTCCCTCAAACCGCTAAACCGCGCGCGCGCGAAGGACCTGGTGGCGGACGACCGCGGAACGAAGGGTCCCGAATCGACCCTCAGGGATAAAACCGCACCACCAGCGACCCGCTCGAGAACCAGGCACGCGCAAACGTGGTGGACGGCAGGTTCACCGACGCGCTCGACGACGGCGACGTGTGCTCGTACTCGATCAACGCTTCGCCGCCGAGAGCGATGTGGGGCACGGGGCTGTACTCGGCGCCGATCGCCCCACCCAAAAACCAGCCGTTGCCGGTGCTGCTTGCCTGCCCGGCAGTGGGGCCGTCGACCCTGGTCGAGCCCCACAACAGCCCCACGCGGGGTCCGAAGTAGACGCGCACGCTCTCGCTCGGGCGCGTCACGGAGAACACGCCCAGCCCGACGCGGGTGTGCGACTCCCACACCGTGTCGGAGCTCGCGGGATAGTCGGCGCGGGCCGAATAGAACATGACGTACGGCTCGAGCCGGAAATGCGGGCTCACGTTGAGCGGCAGCAGCAGACCGAAGTCCGGCACCGTGATGCCGACGCCGACGACCGGGTCGCGCTGCTGCGCCGGGAGCGATGCGGCGAGCGCGGTGCTGAGCAGTGTCACCAGTGCTGTTTTCATACGCCCAGGGCTGCGCGAGAGTCGGGACACGGCTGCCTCCGAGGTTGTCGCGGGGAGGCCGCAAGACTGGGACCAGCGGGAGAGCGTGCTGCGCTCGCGGACTACTGCGGCGGGGGCGCTACAGGGGCGGGGACGTTCTTCGCGGGCATTAGGCGCCCGACAAACGTCCTTCGCATCTGTGGGCCAGCAGGTCCTTCGCGCCTGCGGCGCTCAGGATGACAAGCTCGCTCGCTTCGGGGAGGGAAAAAAGAGAACCCGACAAACGTCCTTCGCATCTGTGGGCCAGCAGGTCGTCCGCGCCTTCGGCGCCCGACAAACGTCCTTCGCATCTGTGGGCCAGCAGATCCTTCGCGCCTGCGGCGCTCAGGATGACAAGCTCGCTCGCTCCGGGGAGGGAAAAAAGAGAAACTACCCTCCCCCCCTCATTCTCCTTAAACCGCGCGCGGCGTTGTCATCCTGAGCGAGCGCGCGGCACGCGCGCGAGCGAAGGACCTGCTTGCGCACGCGCGTGCAGCCCGCTGTTGCGGCAGCAACAAGAGCCGCACCGTCCCGAACAGCTCGAACGACGTACTGAACAGCGCCCGCAGCGTGGTCTCGTCCGCCGCCGAGAGTGTCACGTCCGGCGCGGGCGCGAACGCGAGGTCGGGTCCGCCCAGCGTGATCGTGGCGAACGCGCTGTCGTTGACGCTGACCGCCATCTGTCCCGAGCCGAGGTGCGTCGTCGTGTCGAGCGTGACGTCGCCCGCCGCGCGCACGACCTCGCCGCCGCTCGCGACGCGCAGATCGGTCGTCATGCGCACGGTGTCGCCGTTCTCGCCCCCGCCCGATACGGTCACGCTCTCGTCGACGTGCAGATCCTGCCCGGCCACGGCGATCGCCGTCTGCTCGCGCAGCGTACCGGGGGAAGTCGTCGAGTCGGCGCGCACGTTCATGTCGAGGCGAGTCGTACCGTCGGTCACGAATCCCGCCAGCGATGCACCGCCGGCGGCGACGCTGTAGCTCGCGTAGGTGGCGGGGGGCTCGGCCGCGGGCGTGCCGACGAGTGTCGCACCGGTGGCGCCGGCGCTCGAGTCAGTGAGGTCGACGTATCCGATGGAGGTGAGGGGGACGGACGGCAGGCCGCTGCGCTGGCTGAGCGCATACAGCATGAAGCGCTCGCCGTTCGCAGGAGCGCCCGAATCGCTCGAGGCGACGTAGCTGTTCGTGGCGGGATCCCACACGTAGGTCGTGCCGAGGGCGGCAGTCGTCACCACTTTGATCCCCTCTCCCGTCGGGAGATTCGTCCTCACCCCTTTGATCCCCTCTCCCTTCGGGAGAGGGGAAACGAGAGACCGCCCGTCGTTCCCTGGTACGCGCTCGTGCCAGGGAGAGTACCGCGCCGCGAGCTCGAGCGAGAGCGTCGCGAGCGCGAGCGATCGTGTCATGGCGTTGCCCGCGGGCGCGAAGCGCGGCGCCAGCACCGTGAAGCTCTCGAACAGCGGCGTGCTCGTGACCGCGCTGATCGCCTGCAGCTGATT
>WNGH01005346.1_pt1 | contig 12252 bp, 9 predicted proteins | sample 5400631 | NCBI WGS metagenome assembly WNGH01 (sample SAMN13153373, study PRJNA577476) | soil metagenome | isolation source: 115 cm soil or saprolite under Garry oak tree replicate 1 | place: USA:California | collected 2016-06-15 | reverse complement strand
CGGGCGCGAGCTCGGGCTTGACGGGGTCGCTCGCCAGGGCCGCATGAAGCTCGCCGGTGCGCCGCCCGAGCAGCCAGGCCTCCTCCAAGTAGAGGCCGATCCACTCTCGCGCGGGCGGCGGGAGCTCGTCCTCGACGGCGGCCAGCAGGGGCCCTTCGAACGCGGGAGGGGTGGGCGCCTCGGCTCGATGCGTGAGGACCTCCTCGTAGTAACGCGCTAGTGTGTCCAGCGTGTAGGTCCAGGCATCACCCTCGTTCGGCAGGAAGCCATGGAGGACGCCGAGCGTCGTCAGCTCGCCGTTTGGCCTGCGCAACTCGAGCGCCCCGGCGAGCGGCGCGATATTCCGGAAGTCTCTCTCCTCCGTCAGGAACCGCCCGAGCTCCAGATCGGGATTGGTTTCCGGCTCGAGACGGCGGAAAAGCTTGAGGATGAGACGGTCGCCGTAGACCACCGACGTGTTGGTCTGCTCGGTCTTTACGGCGGCCGGCTTCAGGAAATCTCCCGCCGTCTCCAGACGCGAGCGGAAAACGCGCGTCGGCGAGGCGATCACTTCGCCGAATCGCCCGCTGAAGCGCCGGCCTCGGGCGATGAGATCGAGGAGGCCGAGCGAGAAGCGCGGATCCACCATCGCGTCGTGGAGGACCCATTTCTCCTCGGATCCCGTGCCCGTAACGCACACGCTCGCAATCGCATGAGTCGTCGGTCCCGGGGTCTCGCGTCCAGCGTCAGCGAAGGCCACCGGGAGCACGTAGATCTCAGGCTCGCCCTCGGTATAGGTCACCTGGACGAGCAGGATGTGAGCCACGGGCGCGTCATGCGGCACGGGAATAGCCTCGACGATCTCGGCGGTCTGGATCAGCCGGGCCTTGCTCCTGAACCAGCGCTGCCCCTTGAGGTAGCGGGGAAGGATGGTCTCCAGCTCGGCCTTGTCCCGCCCTCGCAGCGCGTTCTCCCGTGCGCTCCGCACGGTGAGCGCGGGCAGTGCGCCAGCCGTGGCGGCAGGGCCGGCGACGGCCTCCACGCTCTGCGGCGGGAGGGCAAACCAGTAGAAGATGTGGGGCCCGAGTGTCAGCGAGTAGGGTGCGTTGCTCACAGGGGGGAACCGCGTTTGCCCGAAGAGCTCGAGCGGCACGCTCCCCTTGAAAGCGGACAGGTCGAGATCCACAGACTGTGCGAACCGGGAGAGATTGGCGACTACGAAGACCGCCTCGTCCTGATAGCGGCGAACGAAGGCCAGGACCTTGCGATTCTCCGACGACAAGAACTCCAGGCTCCCCCGACCGAACACCTTGGAGCGCTTGCGGAACGAGATCAGGCGCTTCATCCACCACAGGAGCGAATAGCGGTTGTTCTGTTGGGCCTCCACGTTGACAGCTTCATAGCGGTATTCCGGATCGATGATGACGGGGAGATAGAGCCGCTGGGGGTTGGCCCGGGAAAACCCAGCATTACGGTCTGCACTCCACTGCATAGGGGTCCGCACACCGTTCCGGTCCCCGAGGTAGAAGTTGTCCCCCATGCCGATCTCATCGCCGTAGTAGAGGACCGGGGTGCCCGGGAGCGAGAACAGCAGGCTGTTCATGAGCTCGATCGTCCTGCGGTCGTTTCCCAAGAGCGGCGCCAGCCGCCGGCGGATCCCGAGGTTCACGCGAGCCTGCGGGTCGATCGCGAACAGCCGGTACATGTAGTCGCGATCCTCGTCGGTGACCATCTCCAGCGTCAGCTCGTCGTGGTTTCGCAGAAACAGGGCCCACTGACAGGTCTCGGGAATCGAGGGCGTCTGCTGGGCGATGTCGATGATGGGGAAGCGATCCTCGCGCTGGATGGCCATGAACAACCGTGGCATGAGGGGGAAGTGGAAGGCCATGTGACACTCGTCCGCGGCGCCGAAATAGGCGATGGCATCCTCCGGCCACTGGTTGGCCTCGGCCAGGAGCATCCGGTTCGGGAAGCGCTCGTCGACGTGACTCCGGAGCTCCTTGAGGAACGCGTGGGTTTCCGGAAGGTTCTCGCAGCTCGTTCCCTCTCGCTTGTAGAGATAGGGCACGGCATCCAGGCGGAGCCCGTCTACGCCGAGCTCGAGCCAGAAGTCGACGACCCGCAGCATGGCGCGCCGCACCTCGGGATGGTCGTAGTTGAGGTCCGGTTGATGCGCGTAGAAGCGGTGCCAGTAATGGGCTTGGGCGACCGGGTCCCAGGTCCAGTTGGAGGGCTCGAAGTCTTTGAAGATGATCCGGGCTTCCCGATACTTCTCGGGGGTGTCACTCCACACGTAGAACTTGCGCCAGTGATTCCCGGGCTTGGCCTGACGGGCCCGCCGAAACCACGCGTGCTGGTCCGACGTGTGGTTGAGCACGAGCTCGATGATGACGCGGAGACCGCGGCGGTGCGCCTCACGCAGAAAGGCCTTGAAGTCGCGCATCGTGCCGTACGTCGGGTGAATCCCCCTGTAGTCCGAGGTGTCGTAGCCATCGTCCTTCAGGGGCGAGGGGCAGAAGGGAAGCAACCAGAGGGCGGTGACGCCGAGATCCTGCAGGTAGTCGAGCCGTTGGGTCAGGCCGAGGAAATCTCCGACGCCGTCCCCGTCGCTGTCGTAGAACGTGCGAACGTGGAGCTCGTAGATGATCGCGTCTTTGTACCAGAGGGGATCGTCCGTCAGCCCGAAGACGTCAGGAGGCATCCTGGCCATCATCCCGGTCCGCGAGCCACAGGGGAGCCCGAGATCCCTGATCCGGCACTGCATTCGACGCTCGGCACCGAAGGGATCCGGACGAGTTCCACGTCGCCCGGCGGGTCATCCCAATAAAACCAAGACAGGAGGCCGCGCTGACGTCCGAAGTCAGCAGACGACTCACTGCAAACCGGGATTTCCGATGTGGGCCCACGTCTCCCCTCCCTCGTGGCGTTGAAGGGGCGGATCACCCCGTCGCTCAGCTCGTTCCTTACCGGCCGGTTGAGGGAAGTCATGCTCGCGACGCATGGACCGTCCGCGGCCTCGCGCTTGCGAGTTTGGTCAATCCGTCGGCCCTGTTCAGAGACACCTCGGCTGCTTCGACCCCGCTCCTCATCGCCTCCGCTCCCGGGTGGGACTCTCGATCACATCGGATGCCATGCGAGCCGCTCGATGCGCGAGACCGCCGCCGGCGGGAGCGCGTCCTGGTTGGCAGCTTGCCGCCCAGGATTGCGGCTCGAGCTTGCTCCCGAAGCCGGGGTTCGTCTGCCATAGTGTCGCCCCCAAACCGATGTCGGCTGGACGGCGGCGGGGAGCCTATCACGGGCGGAGCCGAGACGCCATCACGTTACTATCGGACGATGACCCAAGAGAACCTGCGCACCAGAATCCGAGAGCTGATCGCCTCGGGCGCCCTGCCGAAGGATCCGGCTCCGATCACTCGGCCCGCGCCCACGTCAACGCCGGGGATTACGAAGTCGCGCATCCTCGTAGGGGGCCCGCTCCACGAGCCGTGCACCGTCTGCGCCGCGCCTGGTCCGCAGGTGCAGTACTTCTACATCGGCGGTCAGGTTGTCCGCCTCCATGCGGCCTGCGACGCGCTGTGGCAACTGGAGCGCGCGGGCCCAGAGTAGCGCTAACTCGATAACCCGTTGGCGGGGTTGCAGGGCCTCTAAACATGTTACGCTCGCACTGCCTTCCCACCCGGGCCCCTGGTTGACGCAACGGGCGTCCGACCCCCTTGGTTATGGCTTGGATCCCCCTTGAGTGATCGCGCGCAGCTTCAGTCTTTCTGCGTTAGGAAGCTGGCGGGGATATGAAAATGCGGGATCTTGTTCGTTACGTGGAGCCAAGCACCACGGCACCTGCCTGGCCGCCGTGCTGGATAGGATCATTCGCTCTGGTGGACCCAAGGCCGATGCCGGGCACGGCCGTACTCGAGTCCCTCACACGCGTCGGGGTTGGTCGCCAGCTCAGCATCAACATCAGCTTCGAGGCGCGCAAATATGTCGGAGTACTCAGCTGGGACGGGCCACCGTCATTGTCTGCTGTAGAGCGTCTCCTCCAGGCCAACATCGGGCGAGGTATCGGAGTGGTTGGCGGGCTCGACATCTAGCGCAGTGGGACGGTTGTCTTCGCGGCCACCGAAAATTGCCCAGACGAAGGGAGACAACGGATGCCCTACTCCAAAGAGATGCCGGAGGATTCCGCGAGATGATCCTCCACCTTCTCAGAAATGACGATGAGGCGAAGCAAGCCATTCTGGACTTGATAAGGCGCGAGGGAGAGAAGCACCTACGCCGTGGAGACAGGTAGGGTAAAGCGCCAGCGCCGCGCACCCGTACCTAACGGCGAACTTAGATCAAGCCCGCAGTCGCACGTCATCCCCACTCGCTCATCTCTGACACCGCTCTCTAGCTCGCCGCAGCGCCGGCTTCGATCGATTCCTCCAAGCAAACGGAGTCGACGTGTACGACGGATTCTTGCTCAAAGCGAGGGGCCGGCCATTCGCTCAAGTCTCCGTCTGCAGGGGGCGGAAGCCAGGGACGCGATACGAGTCGGAGAGACGCCGGCGAGCTCTGGGCGATCGCATCGCGCAATCATGCCACGTTTCCGCCTCGGCTCAACCTCGCCGCCAGCCGCTCCCAGCGCGGGTCTTCGCACGCTCAGCCCCCTCTTCTACCCACTCAAACCCCCGAAGAGCCAGAAATGAAATCGGGGTACGTCTACAAATCAAGTGATTTCTGCACCCATCGATTGACTCTTGCCAAGTGCGCGGCATTGCTCACTCAGGGTCGCGGTATTTGGGAAGCTGGAGAGGGAGAAATAGCTGACAAGCTTACCGGAAGTACGAACGTCCTGTTGCGTGAGTCTCGTATAGCCAGTGGTCGTCTGAATGTCGACGTGACGCAGCTGTTCCTGCACGACACTGCTCTTCTTCACCGGCTGCGGCGTGAGGCGCCCGGCGCGGTACGACGTCACGGCGGAGAGACTGTTAACCGAGACGGGCAAGGTGACATACTTCGAGGGCACTCCGATTCCCACGACGATCGTGCCATCCGGCGCATTGATGCTGGCGTTCTACCGCGACGATCTATACCGAGGCGAGCTGCTCGGTATCACATGGCACGTGATCGGACTGCTCTTCCTCGTGTCCGGCTCGCTCATGAGCCGCAAGACGCTGCGAATTCCCAAGCCGTAGACCCAAGCCGCTCTAGAGCAGGCGCCACCAGAGCCGGGCCGTCCACTCTTTCATCCGCAGCAGTAGCGACCTGCCCTCCCAGCTTTCGAGGTCGATCGCGTCGGAAGCCCCGATGTCCCCGGCGTACGCCGCCTGCATCTGCTGCGCGAATTCAGGCCCCAGAATCACCGCATTGACTTCATCGTTGTCCAGTGCGCTGCGCCAATCCAGGTTGCTGGAACCGACGCAGGACCAGACGCCGTCGACGATGGCGGCTTTTACATGCAGCAGGGCACCGCGTCTCTCGTAGATCTTCACGCCCCCCTGCAGCAACTTCGAGTAGTGCGAGCGCCCCGCGTAGAATGCCGACTTGGAATCGGACTGGCTCGGCAGGATCAGCTTGACGTCCACGCCGCGTCCTGCGGCATCGAGCAAGGCCTTAAGAAGCTGCGGGTCGGGCACGAAGTAGGCACTCGTAATGTGCACCTGCTTTTCCGCGTTCGTGATCGCCGAGATGAGCGTCAGATAGATCAGGCTGAACGGATCGTCCGGCGTGCTGCCGATCGCGCGGACTATGTCCTTGCCCCGCGGCGCGAGCGCGGGAAAGTAGTCTTTCTGTGCCAGCGGCTTGCCGTGCTGCTTGTCCCAGGTTTGCATGAACAGTTTCTGGAATTCGGCGACCACCGGGCCCTCTATTTGAACGTCGGTATCGCGCCAGCCGGTGGTCGCGTTCGCCGGCCCTTCGCTTCGCCGGACGGAGGATCCGCTCGAATAGACCCTGCTGATGTTGATGCCGCCGAGGAATGCCGTGCGCCCATCCACCACCAGCAGCTTGCGGTGGTCGCGATTATTGAGGGTCCATGGTCTCGTCACGGCCGGGTTGAATTCGAGCACCTGGACACCGGCTTGCCTCAGGCGATCGAAGAACGTCTTGGGCGTGCCGAATGCGCCGAGGCTGTCATAAATCAGGTTGACCTGGACACCCTGCGCCCGCCGCGCGAGCAGGAGCTCCGAGAACTGCCGTCCCACTTCATCGTCGTCGACGATGTAGGATTCCACGTTGATATGATCTTTCGCCTTGCGGATGGCTACGAACATGGCCTCGTACGTGGCCGGGCCGTCCTGCAGCAACGTGACCTTGTTGCCCACCACGAGCGGACTGCCGACGATATCCTGTTCGAGCGACAGCTGCTTGTCCAGGATGTCCAGGCCGCCGGACTTTCGCTTGAGATTCGCCACTATGGCGGCGCTTCTTTTCTCCGAAAGCTGGCCCAGGGCGCCTTCGAATCGCGCGGCCTGCGCAGCGTGGCGCTCGGTCAGGGAGTCCGTATCGGGCAGAGTCGCGCACCCGACGATCGACAGGCAGCATGCCGCTGCGGCAGCAATTCTAAGGGCGCGCATCATCGTTAGCCTCCGGCCGTCAGACCTCGCCGGACACCCGCCGCCCACGGCTGTCGGGTTCTCCTCAAGGGTCGTGAGGAGGTCTGTGTCGAGCTCGTCGATGGTACGGCGGCGCAGCGTGGTTCCGCATGAGATGCGCTTCATAGGTCGTGTCCCTCTTTCGGATCGTCCGTCACTTCTTCGTCCATACCCCTACTGGAGCATCCCCCATGCCGGAACTACGAATGCTGAATCCATCGATGATTGCGAGCCCCCGCCTCCCAGAGGGCTGGTGAATTGTAAAGTTCGGCTACAGCTGGGGGCCTGATCGACCGATTTACGCCGCGTTCCGAGCCACGCACGCGACACGCTTTACACATGACCAGCCAAGTGCCACAACCTCTCGGTCAGGGAGGTGCCAACACTTCTCGGTCACTATGCTTGGGGGAAAACCATGGGAGGGGAACGCGATGAGTAAAAAAGGACGGCGGCGGGAGCAGAAGCGGTGGACGATGGTCGCGGCGGTGCGGGACGGCGCTTCGATGCGATCGGCAGCGCCGGCGCATGACGTCAGTCTCTCCATCGTGCAGTGGTGGCTCCGACGGACGGGTCAGCTTCCCCCGGGACCAGGCCGATTGGAACGACCCCATCCCGAAGAGACGTCGTCGAACTCAGTCGGAGGTAATCGATCCCTTGCACGCGGAGAGCGTGGTAGTAACCTAGCAGCGCGAACTCTCAGACAGGGAGGGCTGCAGGAGAGCCTTGGCGTCAGCATGGATCCTTCCAGATGAGACCAACTTCGAAGATCAGGTAGTTCGATTTCGGTGATTGCGGACCCCCCGAAACGACCGAACTCGAACGGGGGGGCCGGGATAAAAAAGTCGCGTGTCAGGGGCGCGGGAGCGCTCAAGGCGAAACGAGAGGTCGGTGAACTCGGCGAGGTCTGAATATGCAATACTCGGTCCTGATTGAGGTGGACGGCTGTGGTAAGTTCCTGACGATGTCTGCGACCCGCAGGGCGGCGCTCAAAAGGTAGGTCTTTGAATCTTTTGCCGATCCTAGTCGGAGTGAGGAACATCAGGACTTTCAATCCTCGGAGTTCTGGAAGTACCCAGCCTTTCCAATCCTCGACGTGTGGAGGAGCACAGGATTAATAATCCTGGGCCTGCTGCTTTCCAACTTCATGATTCGAATACAGTTCGTGTCCTCCAAGGGCATCCGTGTGCCCAACCGTGTGCCCGACCGGGATCAACCGGGCCTGCCGGGGCCGCTGGTTCAACATGGAGACCCCGATTGGGGAATCCCACCTGAGCCCTAAGAAGTCTGTTCTGGCGGCCCCTGGCTTCACGAGGCAGGCCGTGGGGGTGCTCGCGTTGCGCTTCATTTGACTTCGACTCTCTTTCGGCAGATTCTCCACCGCATTGGCGGCTGGCGTGGCACCCGACCTGAGGTGGGCTCTCCGTCAGCCGGGAGGTTGGCTGGTCGTCCGGCCTTATAGGAGGAGCACGATGAGACGCATAGTGGCGCTCGGGGTCATGGGGCTTCTGGTGGTGTGGGGCCTGGCCGCGGTCCGGTCCGTGGAGGCGCAGACGCCGGTGGCGGGCGGGACGCTGATATTCGCGGCGGGCGCGGACCCGGACAGCCTGGATCCGCAGAACACCCAGTCGAATCCGGGCGAGCAGGTGAACCGGATGATGTATGACAACCTCGTCCGGTTCAATACCAAGATGCAGATCGAGCCGGCGCTGGCCGAGTCGTGGACGCAATCGGCCGACGGCCTCATCTGGACTTTCAAGCTCCGCAAGGGCGTCCGCTTCCACGACGGGACGCCCTTCGACGCCAAGGCCGTCAAGTACCTCTTCGATCGCGTGCTCGGAGACGACAAGCCGTTCAAGGCGAGCCTCTATACGCCCTTCGTGCAAGGCGCGCAGGTGGTGGACGACAATACCGTGCGAGTCACGCTCAAGCAGCCTTTCGCCGCCTTCCTCTTCCGGCTCGCCCACTCGGCCGGGGGCATCGTCTCCCCCGCCGCGCACCAGAAATGGGGCAAGGACCTCGCCCTACATCCCGCCGGCACCGGCCCGTTCAAGTTCGTCGAGTGGGTAAAGGGCGACCGCGTCGTCGTCGAGCGCAACGATGCCTATTGGGGCGGACGTCCCTTGCTTGACCGTGTCACCGTGAAGACCGTCAAGGAGGACTCGGCGCGGGTGCTCATGCTGCAGTCGGGTGACGCGGACCTCATCCTCAATATTCCGCCGGAGGACATTCCACGGCTCCGCAAAGATACGAGATTCTCGGTCGAGTCCATCGCCACCGCCCGGGCGCTCTACATCATGATCAACGTGAAGAAGAAGCCCTTTGACGACGTGCGCGTGCGGCAAGCCTTGAACCACGCCGTGAACCGGGACGCCATCGTCGGAAGCCTCTTCCAGGGCAATGCGGAAGTGATCCCCGGCATCGTTGCTCCGCTCCAGAACGGGTTCGCGAAGCTGCCGGGCTACACCTATGATCCCAAGAAGGCCAAGGAGCTCTTGGCCCAGGCCGGCGTCCCCGCGCTCAAGGTGAAACTCTGGTCGCCCAAAGGTCGCTACGTCAAGGACTTCGAGCTGGCGCAGGCGGTTCAGCAGGATCTGGCCGCCGTCGGTGTGGAGGCGGCGCTGTCCACCATGGAGTGGGGCGCCTACCTCTCAGCCACCAAGACCGGCGCCGAGCAGACGGACCGCGAGCTCTTCCTCCTCGGCTGGTCGCCGTCCACCGGCGAGGCGCAATGGGGGACCTTCCCGCTGCTGCACTCCTCTCAGCTGGCGCCCAAAGGCGACAACCGCGGGTTCTTTGCTTCGAAAGCGCTGGACGACGCCATCGACAAGGCCACGACGGCTACCAGCGAGCAGACTCGCCTGGGTGCGCTACGTGAGGCGCAGCAGATCATCATCAAGGACGCGCCCGCGGTCTTCCTCATCTCTCCGAACATGATCGTCGGCGCGTCGAAGAAAGTGCATGGCGTGGTGAACCTCCCGCTCGAGCTGACATATCTAACCGAGAAGAGCTGGAAAGAAAAGTAGGCACCGCAGGCCGCCGCGGGCCTCCGGGTTCGAACCCGCGGCGGCTGGCTCACCATGGCCGCCTACATCATCCGACGATTGCTTCTCCTCGTACCCGTTCTGATCGGGGTGAGCCTCGTCTCGTTCGCGCTCCTGCAGCTCGTCCCCGGGGATCCGGCGCTGATCTTGGCCGGCGAGGAAGCCACCGAGGAGGTGCTGACCAGGATCCGGCAGGAATACGGCCTGAACCGGCCGCTCCCGATCCAATTCCTCGCCTATCTGCGGCATGCCGTCGGGGGCGACCTCGGGATCTCGATCCAGTCGCGCCAGCCCGTGGCCACGTTGCTCGAGCAGCGCTTCCCATTCACCCTGAAGCTCGCCTTCCTGGCCATCCTGGTGTCGGCGACGCTGGGGGTCGTCGCAGGAATTGTGGCCGCCACCCGTCGCAACTCGCCCCTCGACATCGCGGCGCTGCTGGGGTCCCTGGTCGGGATTTCCCTGCCGATTTTCTGGCTCGGGCTGCTCGCCATCCTCATCTTCTCGGTTAAGCTGCGCTGGCTGCCCGCGGGTGGCTCAGGCACGTTCGCTCATCTGATCTTGCCCGCCCTGGTGCTGGGCGCCGCCTCGTCGGCGGTGATCGCGCGCACGACCCGCGCCTCGATGCTGGAGGTGCTGCGCCAAGACTATGTCCGGACGGCCCGCGCCAAGGGCGTCTCGGATCGGCTCGTCGTGTACCGGCACGCGCTGGGCAACGCCATGATCCCCATCCTGACGGTCTTCGGCCTCGAGTTCGGCTACAACCTCGGCGGCGCTGTGCTCACCGAGACGGTCTTCTCGCTCCCGGGGGTGGGCCGTCTCATCGTGGAGGGCATCTTCGCTCGAGACTATCCCGTGGTGCAGGGCGCCCTGCTCGTGGTCGCTACGACCTTCGTGCTCGTCAACCTCCTCACCGACATCGCCTATGCCTTCTTCGATCCCCGCATCCGTTACAACTGAGCTGGCGCGGATCGGGCGAAGACGCCCGCCCGGTTTCTGGAGCGACGCGCTCCGCCGGATTCTCAAGAGCCGCGCCGCCATGAGCGGCAGCATCATCGTCATGCTCTTCGTCGCGTTAGCAGCCCTGGCGCCTGCCCTGGCGCCCTACCCGCCACTGCGCGGACAGCTTGGCGAACGCTTGCAACCGCCAAGCGCGGCCCATTGGTTCGGGACCGACGAGCTCGGCCGCGACGTGCTGTCACGCGTCCTCTACGGCGCGCGGATCTCACTGCAGATTCAGGTCGCCGCGGTGGGTCTCGCCCTCGTGCTCGGTACCGCCCTCGGCGTGGTTGCCGGCTACATCGGTCGCTGGCCCGATATGCTGATCATGCGCGTCGTCGACATCATGATGGCCTTCCCCGGGATCTTCCTGGCGCTGGCCATCATCGCCGCCCTCGGCACCGGCCTCGGCAACGTGATCCTCGCCAGCGCCATTTTCTTGGTCCCCCAGTTTGCCCGCGTGGTTCGCGGATCGGTGCTCACCCTGAAGGAGAAGGAGTTTGTGGAGGCCGCCCGCGCCCTCGGGGAAGGCGACGTCACGATCGTCATGCGCTACCTGCTACCGAACTCGCTGGCGCCGATCATTGTCCAGACGAGCCTGCGGATGGCGACAGTTCTCTTGACCGCCTCCGGTCTGTCGTTTCTCGGCCTCGGCGTCCAGCCTCCGAGCCCAGAGTGGGGTGCCATGCTCTCCAACGCTCGTGCCTACATGATCACGGCGCCCCACGTCGCTACCATGCCGGGGCTGGCCATCATGCTTGTGGTTCTTGGTTTCAATCTCCTCGGTGACGGCCTGCGCGACGCTCTCGACCCGCGGCTCCGAGAGTGAGGCGCGGCATCGCTAGGAGCTCGTTGGACTTGGCAATGATGAACTTCGCGCGGGCCTTCCGCGTAGCACAAGCTCATTCCCTGTTCTCAGGCGCGCGTAAGTAACATAACGCAACGTATGTGTCCCGAGGCTGTTCGATGTCGGCTGTTGCGAGGGCCCGGAGGGAGCGACAATGATACAAACTCGTAATGAAGCCGAGATCGGTCAGGAGGCCGCGCTCCTCTGAGAGCGTGCGAAGCAAGGTGGGACAGGAGGTGTCGGTGGGCCACTTGACAACAAGGCGGTGGGGTTCTATTCGGGTTTTATCGGTCCGGCGCTTGCGCTCGCGTGGCAGATGCGTTGGGAAGGCCGCCTCGGCTCGTGATGAGTGATACTGCGAGTCCGGTCTGGACCAGGACAGGAGGTGGTAACCGCTCCAATACCGGAAAATCCTGCCCTCAAACGCCCCGCAGATAGAAGGAGCCTCCGCATGAGTGTAGGCACGCAACCACGCATTGGCGGGCTCGTCGAAGCTGGCCGCTTACCACCATGGGGGGAGGCGGACCTTCAGGCTCCACCCCCCTACAGCATCAAGAGTGCGCTCCGCGTAGCCGGAACAGGGGCAATCATCCTCGGCATCTCGATCGGCAGCGGGGAATGGCTCATCGGCCCGGCGGTCACAGCGCAGTTCACGGCGGCGCTACTGTGGGTGGCCACGGCTTCGATCCTGCTCCAGTGGATCTTCAACGAAGAAGTCAGTCGCTACACGCTCTACACCGGCGAACCGATCATGAGCGGCTTCATGCGCACCAAGCCGGGACCGGTGTTCTGGGGGTGGTTCTGGTCGATCCTCGGC
>WNGH01005345.1_pt1 | contig 12252 bp, 12 predicted proteins | sample 5400631 | NCBI WGS metagenome assembly WNGH01 (sample SAMN13153373, study PRJNA577476) | soil metagenome | isolation source: 115 cm soil or saprolite under Garry oak tree replicate 1 | place: USA:California | collected 2016-06-15 | reverse complement strand
AGAGAGTGGAGAGGCAGAAGGCGGTAGTAGACGCTTCGGTCTGCGCGAAGTGGTTCCTCGACGAAGAACACTCCGAGAACGCGAGGCGTCTTCGAGACTCATTCGTCAAAGGGAGACTCGGCATATTCGTCCCCTCTCTACTCTTCTACGAGACTCTCAACGCGCTCAGATACAGCAAGCTCTACGACGAAAGGGAGCTGGGACTCGCAGCAGAATCCCTGTCCAAATACGGCTTCGACGTATGGAGCCCCAAGGGAGCGGTCTACAGCGAGACTGCCCATCTCAGCCTAGGACACGATATCTCCGTCTATGACGCGTCTTACATCGCAATGTCCATCCTTCTACACGCCCCTTTCTATACCGTAGATCGTGAACTGCTGGAAAAGTTTCCCCGGATTGCACGACACGTGAAGAGTTTCCAATAACCCTCCGCCGAGAACGAACGAGTCTAACTAGCGAGGCCAGACACTGGATCTGTTCAGTCTTCGCATTCTCGGATTGCTCGGGAAGGTCCAGACGATCCCGCCCTTGTCCAGGAGAATCTTGTCGGAGCCTTTCGGATAGTCGAGGATACCGTCTCGCCTAGTCAGCCGCGTTGGATACCTTTTCCTTGGCACCCTCAGGAACCCGATTGTTTCTTTCCGCGCTAGACTCACCAGCCATGATCGATACTTGGCCAGCCCGCATCCAAGACTTGTCCCCACCTCGCCGATCAAGTCGAAGGGTCCACGGAGTCGAATGTCACCGATTCGATAAATGTTCAATAAGAGAAATCGCGTACTTCTCCTTCACTTCTTATGACAAGCACGGGATTCCTTGATTACAGAAACAGAGTCTTTCTCTACTACAACGAGTCAAGATACCGTGAAGCCCTAGAGATAGCACGAGATGCCGCAAAGAAGTTTCCCGACTACGATGCCAAAACATCCTTCTGGATTGCATGTCTCCAGAGCCGTCTCGGACACCATGCCGAGGCTATTCTGACCCTTCAGGACGCAATCAAAAGGAACGTCTGGTGGCCGGCTGAAGTACTTCGAGACACCGACCTAGATCCGATCCGCAACAAGCCGGAGTTCATGACGGTCGAAGCCGACTGCGCACGCCTCAAACGCGAACATGCGAACCAGAAAACCTCTCCAGAATTAGCGGTTCGCCTTCCACCAGGCTATGGCGAGGGAAAGGATTGGCCAGCTCTGATGGCGTTCCACCAACGCTATGGAGAGCGCCCTGAGCTGTCGGCCGCGCCGTGGTTGCCGGTTCTCTCAATGGGGGTGATTCTCGCTGTACCGTGGTCATCGCAGGTTTACGCTCACGATGGTCGTTCGTGGGACAGCCTCAAAGTGTCCGAGAAAGACGTCCAGTGGGCGTTCTCGAAATTGAAGGATTATCGGCTCGACTCCAAGAACCTGGTTGTAGGCGGATTCTCGCAAGGCGGAGCATTGTCAATTTACACGGTGCTCAAAGGGATTGTCCCGGTCCGCGGCTTTGTGGCGGTCGCCCCCTCCGACTGGATCATTCCCGAGGAAAAAGCTGCAACAGAGAGACACCTTCCCAGCGACGCTTTCCTCTCCATCATCGAAGCAAGTGACTGTCATGGACTCAGAGGATCGATAATCATAGGCGACAAGGACCCTTTCTTCCCGAAGATCGAAAAGTTGTTCGCGTTGATGGTGGAGAGGGGTTTGGATGGGAAGTTACAGGTTGAGACTGGACTTGGACATGAATATCCCGAAGGATTTGAGAACAAGTTGAGAACGGCACTCGATTTTGTGCTTAGAAACGGAGCTAGAACGCCTGAGTAATATTGGCGAGCCAGAAGCATTATCGTGCCCGGGATTGGAAGCACCCGAGCCTTGACGTAGGGTCTTCGCGCATTCAGGGGGCAGGCACCTTTGCTACATCATTCATCGGTGTGGGTGAAGTGGTTTGGATATTCGGTGGCACCGTGTTTCCCAAGGATGACATCGATGCGGGAAAGGCCGACAAGCGAACGCTGATGCAGATCGACGAAGGACTTTGGTTAGGAAACCGTGTCGATGAGCCCTTGACGGACGATTATTTCATCAATCATTCGTGCGACCCTAACATGTGGATGAAGGACGAAGTGACCTTGATCGCTCGGAGAGACATACCAGCGGGCGAGGAGGTGACGATGGATTACGCAATGCATTTTGCTGATCCCGATTGGGTAATGAGGAACGTTTGTTCTTGTGGTTCACAGCTTTGTAGAAGATCGATAACTGGTAGAGATTGGATGCTCAAGGACCTGCAAGAAAGATACCGCGATCATTTTTCTCCGCTCATCAACCGGCGAATAACCAAACTAGCCCTGGACTAGCTTTCTCTGGCACACGTGCCGCCTTTGGAGTTTCCCCGCTGATTGTTTCTTCATGCTCGGGATCTTCGCACTTATTTCCTCCCACTCTCTACGTCCCAACAAAACATCCAGACTCTCGCTCAACGGTATTCTACTCTCAATTGCCGTCCTCATGACCTCGGACAATTCAATGGAGTTCTGAATACTCTCCGAAATTGTCAGAATCTGTCCGCAGGCAGTACACTTCCATTTCGTGCCAACCTTTACCTGTTCATAGTGGCCACATCTACTCGTCGGTTTCGACCTTGTCGACGGCATGGTAGACTCATCTTCGCCAACAGGCATATAGGTCGTCAATATCCGAAGCTAAACTGACCCGGCATGCCTAGGGTCGAGATCAACATGGTCGAGGGCGACCACACTGTGGACGAGAAACTCGCTTTCATGAAGAAAACAACAGAAGCAGTTGTGAGAATTCTCCACTGCCCTCCAGAAGATGTCCGCGTGACTATTCTAGAGTACAAGCGGGAGAACGTCAGTCGGGCCGGCGTCTCGGTCCTCGAGAGTGGTTAGCAAGGACTTGCCTACAGTCAGAGTAGATCTGCTCGACTCTAAGATCACCGTGGGCCAGAAGAGGCAGCTCGCCGAATCCTTGACAGAGATAGTGTCCGAGACCCTCGGCTACCCGAAGGATAGAGTCCTCATCATCTTCCGCCAAACACCAAAGAGCGACATTGCCCGCGGCGGAAAACTGGGACGCTGACAGCCCCAATATCAGGTGGATTTGGATACGTTCTCATTAGCACCCTCAGGGTCATAAGGGTCATCAGAACTGACAGTCTTGGCAGTCTCCGCCTTATCCGCATCCTCTGCTTTCCGCTCCTCTGGCTTGCGAAAGACTATTGTCTGATGATTCCTGGACATGCTCTGACGCTCTCTCTGCTCCTCCGACTCAATCATCCTCTTCTGCAGAGCCTCAAGCTGAATTGTCATAGCCTCAAGACTGAAATTCTTCAAGATCTGATCCTTATACCAGATCAACTGACCAGCCAGCTTGGTCCACCTGACCCGCTGCGCATTAGGAGTATACTGCGACTTTGCATAATTGTGAGAAGTCTGGATCAGATCCTGAACCGTCTCGATCATGACCTTCCGCTCAGACTGCCGCCAAGCATTGATACTCTTCTTAACGTCAGACTCCTCACTAACCTCATCCTCGTCCATTGTGACCTGCATAGTGCTACGAGCTAGTCGAATATGTCCAAGAGAGCAGAACGAACCACAACTAGCAAAATTCTAGAAAACTACTAGAACAGTTTCTGGTTCAGTTTCACTGGAACATTCCAGGCCCTCTATACCACCTTTCTCTCTCCAAGCGGGCCCGGGACAGCGTGCCTGGACTGTTGACAAGCATACAAGCTATGTGGCTACTAGGCCTACGTCAACCTCTTACCGAATCGATGGAAGCCGAGGCGCAAGACAGCGAGCAACGCTGACCCCCACGACAGAAAAACCAGGCGCAGAGTGTCCTTTAATCGCGCTTGTCATCCAGCGTGGAATGGACTGCTCAATTGATGTATCAACGAGGCCTGCATACTTCTAATCCTCGTCGAGGCATTTGCTTGCAAGAGCCGAAAAAAATATGATCAGTTGCCGCAAACCATCACTTGAGATCGTCAGTTGAAACGGGCTCGGCTTCGAAGATGGGGAATCCGACTCATTATCATTGGAGTCATCATACTAATTTATGGCCTCTTTACTCTGAGCACACTATTCTTCTGCCCCGCGACGGGGTGCGATACGTCTGGAATCTGGCGGCTTTATGTTCCATTCTTTCTTGGTCTATCACTCGCGGTAATAGGGGGTATTTTTCTAGTTGCGTCAAGATTTGTAAAGGATGACGAACACACGAACAAAGCTTCAACAGCAGCTCTAACGCGAAGCCAAAGTCTTCTCGGGTTCCCAAACCCTGCGATAGTGACTGCAATCTATCACCCTTTTACTTAAGAGACCGTCCGGCCCATTCCATACTGTTCTTGAAGATTAGAATCGTCTGGCCGGCTTTCTTCTCGATAGCGGGAACAGCAATATTCATAGGTTATGCAATTGCAGTTCTAGGGTTCTTCTCTCTCGCCAGACCCGTATACGATCAGCCGCTGAGCTTCGGCGAAGCTCTTCCCTACCTGTCGATCGGATTATCGGGACTGGTCGGATTGGGATTCTCTCTTCTTCTCCTGTTCGATGAAGCCCGTCACCGGCTTTGGGGAATACTGGTCCTCGCGCCGTACGGAGCTGCATCCTTCTACTACCTCACCCAGCTCTACCTTCCCGTTCTTATCCACCTCGCGACCATCCCGCTACCCGGATGGTTTTGGCCTCTGGCTGGCGCGCTTTTCTTGGGTCTTGTAGGTGCCATAGGTGGCATCCTCTGGAAGCCGCGAGAGGCTCGCACAGAATCGCCGGCGTCCTCTAATCAGAACCTAAAAGATTGACGCTAGTCTTTCGGCCAGCGATTTCGGACAACTCTTCCTTTTGAGAGGTCCCAAAACATCAGAATTGCGCCGCGAGACTCAACTGCAATTGACAATTCTCCACTGGTATTCCGTCGTCTTGTAGTTTGATTGCTAGTTCTCGTTCCATCCGTGAGGGGTTGGCGTATGGTCGTTCGCGCCAGTCGCTCCGCTGACTCGACATCTGTTGGGTTGGGCAGCCTTTCGGCTATTGCTCAGACATGAGAACGAAACTGTTTACTCTGAGATTTCTTGGATGGAAACGGATCTGGGAACCGTAAATGGTAACATGGAGTCTAGTCGGTTTCGCATCTTGCACTAATAGTGGTTCTATCGAGACTATCTTATAGTGGTATACGGACAGGTTCCTAGTCCTTACTATGCGATCGACACAGGTTCTAACTATGATTGGATGCGATAGAGTGATAGGGACAAGGGACCAGACAGATACCCGAGACACTAGCAAGAATAACATGCAACACTAGCAACGGTCTTACTACCATCTGCATATCGTAGGGAGGGTTTGCCGGGGCCGGTGTGGACATTGGTCGTGCAGCAGGATCCCACATATGTTTTGTTTTCATTAGGGGACGATTGGCATTTTGAAACTAATCATCTCTGGACAAAGCCGCCATATCGAAGGCCAAGGTTATCGAGAAAGGTTTTGTTTCTTTGAAAGACTTCGTCATAAGTTACTACGGAATATTTGAGAGTAGAGACGTGTTTGTCGAATGCTTTCTTCTGATCATCACTCAGTTTAGAGCTTCTCCCAATGATGATTTGTGCCGACACCTTTTCAACACTGAGGTCGCGGTCGAAAGAGTTGCGGTAAGTTAGTATGTTATTTTGAATGTCGCTAAGATAGTTGCTGATCTGCGTTTCCGCAGCCCTGAGTTCTGCACTAGGGCCTAATGTTGAAGGAACCAGCAACCGATCTGCTGGACTTTCAAGTTCTACGATTAGGAATCTATTATCAGAGGTTTTGAGCATGAAGTCAGCTTCGGGAAGCCTGAATCGCCTTAGGTCACCCTTCGTCCATTTTCTAGTCATGGCAGGTTCCATAAGAATGGGGTTATTATCAAGAAAAGTCTGTAAGTCCTGTTCAACTAGGTTCTGTTTCTCTAAGAGTTTTTGATATGCGTCCAGTGTCCCTATCAGGCCTTGAACGGGTGCGGCCTGGGAGGCTGCATCCACAATTCGCCTATAGTGCAGAATAGCAAGAGCTTTGGCTTTTTCAGGCGTGAAGTCGAGGGAAGAGTTGCTTGCGAATAACCAGAGACAAGGAATCCTGCTGACAACATCCTTACCATGATCTAGGTAGGCAAGCGAAACATCCAACAATCTCAGGTCTCCCGCAGTTATGTCGAAAAACTTGCTAAAGTTACCATCCAGCCGGAAATTGACACCTCTGGATAGGCCGGTGATTATTCTCTCGTAGCGGTCGAAAAACTCTTTCGTGATGAAATTAATGCCGATGATGCCATTATCCTGGCCTCCGAATAACATAAGCGGGACACCTGAATCGGATATTTTTGGAAGAACCGCGTCGGCGATTCTACTGGCGTTGAAAGATACTTCGATGTTCCACTTCTCGGAGGTTTCATCGAAGTGAATCGCTGTACCGAATGTTGATGAAATGGTGCATTTGATTTTGTGTGGAGTGGAGAGGTACGATGGGAAGACAAGAATCTTGTAGTTCCTGGGTACCATTGCTGATTGATTGTCTATGGTCGATATGTACTCTTTAACGAATTTTTCTATTTGAGTACGAGAAATCAATTATGATTCGGTCTGAAAAACTAGCAAATCCAGTCTTATACCTGTGGGTCGATGGGGCGAAATCTTAGTTCCATAGCGCATCGCGATTGGCTGGGTATGGTTGGAGTTTGGGTTATGGTAGCCCAGGGAAGATTTGAATTCCCGTCGATGGGTCTCCTTCTGGTCTGAAGTTCAAGCAGGCCCGCAATACCTTAGGCCCCATGCCTAAACCAATTACCCGAGCAAATCCGACATAAGGCGAAAGACCAAGATGAACAAACTCTAAGTACATTCCAAAACTTGGATGATAATATTGACAACCATCACTATCAGTGCCAGATTGCTCCTGCGCACAGGGTCCGTAATTGCAGGTCTTGTATCCATAGCCTGGGGACTAAACGCTGTGCTAGCCTATCAATCCGTGGTGACCACAGGCTCTTTCAGCATGGGCAACGCCTACTCAAACGGCACATTTGTTCTAATCCAAATGTTCGAAGCTGTAATACTAGGTATTTTCGCTCTGGTTCTTGCAGTTCTTGGCCGGTAAACAAAACTGGATAAGGCAGATCTAGAAACTCAATGGCGAGTACGATTCAGAGTTACTTGGTTGGACAGCCCCTTCGTACCGTGAAAGAGATCCTCTGAAAAAGCCTGGGAAGGTCCTCCCAAGGCTACAACTGCTCTTGCTGACAGCTTTGGGGAGAATGCGAGGTGGTCGAGGATCATGGTGATTGGTTCGTAGTAGCCGACTGTTCTTGCGTGGTCTCTCTCAAGTTGTCGTAATACGTTAATGGTTTTGTTTCGTGTTATGTGGTGTAGTAGTTTCCATCCGAAGCGCTGGTATGACACGTAACTCTCCGGGTCCGGGCGTAGTTTGTATGTGTTCCTGACTATTGCTTGGTCCCAGAGCATGACAGTTTCAGGGAGGAAGAAATGGAGTGCTTTGCCAAATGTGGGTTAGTTGGGCGGTTTGTTCGTTCGAGATTTGGTCCATTCAGTCTCTTCATAGGCGGACAGGAGTCCAAGAGCTGACGAGACCACGAGTACTAGGGGTATGTAGTCGCCTTGAATACCTCGAACGAAGATGTAGAGGTAGTTTGCCTGGAACGACAGAAAGAAGACGATGAAGAATATGGCAACAGGATTCATGCTTCTGGCGGTTTCCCCGGATCTTGTTATTGGTTTTATGGTGGCTGTTTGCTGGTGGAGCCCGCAGTCTCGGAAGCCCCCTGCTGATGTCAAGAATGCGCTAAAAAGTCCTCAGGGGCAAGGCTGTAGAGGACCCTGCCTTGAAGACGTTGTAAGCTGGTCAGATTTTTCCTTAGCCAGCTGGTGCAGATCCTTCTGAAGGCAGTCTTCCCGCCTTTGAAACGGAGGGCCTTCCATCTACCCAGGAATTCGACAGCATCATCGAGTCTAGCTATCGGGGATTCGTTTCTCCTTTCCCATAGGAGCCTTGGCCAGACCCCGTGAGTACCAGCCTGGTGACCAGTATACGTTTCGGCTGCCTCTCTCAGTTGTCGCAACTCGAACCTCATTCAGATCCTTTCGCAGCCATCCGCGAGTGAGCCTACGCAGAGGCTCGTGATTGTCTCCTATCTTTGATGTACTTGGCAATTATGACAGATGAGAACGCGGCGTAGGCGATTGCCCAAGCGATTATTGACAAGACACCCTTGGTCACCAACACCGCGAAGAATAGCAAAGGAGCCATGACCGCGATCATTATCGTTAGGTTTCGCAGTAGTTGACGAGTCTCGACATTAGTCTGGTTCCAAGAAGTCCTAGCTTCAATCAGTCTATACCCAGTGTTCGCTGCCGCTAGGACTACGATCGCTACGAAACCCATCCAGAAGTAGTACAGAACAACGACAAAGACGAGAACAGCCCCTGCGGACAAACCAATTACCATTTCTAACCAGTTCCTCGCTTCCAACTGCACTACTCTGCGATGCCTGTACAACAGCGCCAAAGGCAGAACAAAAATCGACAGATTCACCGCTAGTGCGAAGGAGACGAGGATGTTGAAGTTTGAAAGGACTAGAATGCCTGCGAAGAACCCGGCTCCAGATCCAAGCCTAAGACCGAGTAACCCCCAATTCAATGTGCTCGCGATCCTCAGCTAGGGGCAATGCCTACTACTCAAAAAGACGCTGAGCCCATCTCAACCCTAGTCCTTGGCCACGCCCTGTGTGTCAGTGTCCTGATAGGTGTACTTCTCAGCAGCCTCGCTTAATTGCCTGAGGTCGAAGCTCATTCTGGCGCAGTTGTGTACCTCAATAGTATATGCACGTATCCTACGTTAGACAGTGGAGAAAATTAGCTTGAGAGTCCGTATTCTCTCGAAGTCCGCCTTGACAGTTGTAATTGTAGTGATCGCGCTTTCAGCTGTAGTTTCGCTTGCTCTCATTCATCCGCGACTCTTGGCACAATCGTCGTCCGTTGACTTTTCCCAAGAGTATTCTAGCGGGGATGTCCAGGTCCTCCCCTACAGTCTAGCCTGGTACGCCTGGATCAACACTAACGGGACCCATACAATATTCCTCGCATTACACTCCTCCCAGTACCCGTCGCCGGTCTCCGCGTTCGTCGGCGAATCCTACAACACCTCGACCAATGCACGCGTCTTCGTCGCGAACGCAATCATGGCTATCGAGGTCTACAATGACACGGATGGGAACGGTATCCTCGACGCTAACTACGCGGCGGGTCAGACAGAGCTATTGTGGACCATCATGATGAACGCTTCGCAGACATTCACACCCACCCCGGTAGCCAAGACCAGCATCAACAACCTTCCTCACTATCGCTGGGGTGTAACATACGGTTCCGTCCAGGCCATTCTGCTCAAGAGTGCAGCAGGTGTGGTAGGCTCTCCCTATAGCGGAGGATTGGCCGCATCCTACCTGAACATCGATCATTTCACACTCGCCTACGACTATTCAATCGTGGGGAACGCGACCTTTCTGAAGACGAGCTATGAGATCGGCAACATGACCCTTGTCTCGCCAACCTCTCCAAATGTGACGCTTAAGGGACTGAGCCTCTCACTGCTGCACTTCACACTCGCGGTCTCGTCATCACCATACCTGGTTACTGCAAATACCTCGCCTTACAACTCTCAGACAAACTCGACTTCGTCCAAAGTAGACGTGGCAAAGGTCAGCATAGCCAATTCTCTCGCCTACGAGTTTCTCTTCAATGACAACTACACACTCCTCAGCAACCCTCCCGTCAGCTTACGAACAGTGTATGCGGCCGTACCCGGCAACTCTCTGCCCACCGGCGCGCTTCAAGGCTCGGGAACACAGGACCTGATTCGCGTCCAAGACTACGTAAGAGCCGCCCTGCCAAGCATCGCTGGGCTTCCATCGTCCTCGGACCTGAACCTCAACACGTCAAGGCTGATCTACAGAATCTCATATCCCACATGGGGAGGCGTAGACATCAAACACGACCCCACATACGTCGGATACTTCGTTCCAAACCTCTCAACGCAAATCCCACCAGGCTGCTGCCTAGCGATCTTCATCTACCCGGCACTTGCGTTGGCTGTCGTCGGTGCTATCACCGCTTTCTTGGTCATCAAGAGGACCCGAAAGAACAGAACACAGCATGAGAAAGTCACCGGCCAAGTACCCTCCCCATAGTCGCGGCGTAGCTGGGACCCGTCTGAGCAACGCCTAAGGATCTCGATCGTCTACCTGACTGCCCCCTTTGGATTTGCCTTCCCGTTGTCAGGATTGCTAGCCCCTAAGTGTGTGCAGAATTGAGGAGTACACTCTCGATCGGTGTTGCGGTTCTCATCATGGCCTCTGGAATCCTCACCGCCGCATCTGGCCTTCCCCTCCTCAACGTTCCTAGCGGAAGTATTCGCGATCAAAACTTCGTGCCAGTCACGGGACAGGCAATATTATTCTTCGAACTCGGGTTTATCGCCGTGGGACTCGTAATATTTGCAGCAGGAGTACTCTTTCTAGTCCTTCCTAGATGGAAAGTAATACCAGCAGTAATCGCGATAGTCTTTTCCGCGGCTAGCCTTGTCGGGACCGTCTCAACAGGCGTTCTCGTAATCCCATCCACTATGGGCGTCCTAGGTGGTCTTCTCGGAACACTTACTATTGGTTTGAAGAGACCTAGGGCGAAGACGGTAACGTTATCAGAAGAGAGCTGGTTGAGCACATTCCCATTTCTGCTAACCGGCGTCGGGGTCTGGGAATTTGGCGGCATCTTTCTGGGCTGCGGACCACCAAACGGTATCGGCACTGGTGCCTGCGATCTTCTCGGGGCACCATTCTATGTCATTTCCATGCTTGGCATTGCGTCCCTCCTTTCCATTCTCGCGATGCCGCTCTGGAAGGCTCTCCATCATATCCGCGCATAACTCAGTCTTCATCAAAATGCTGTGTCTGAAACGGATAGTAGGCCGTTCGGCTGGGCAACTATCTGGAAGGTGGCTTCTCCCGAGTAAGAGTGCCCGATCAGAACGGGGTTAGGGGTATGGGCAGTGATATCTACTGTCAGAAAGACCGAATGGTTAGTATTGTATCCTACCGCGTTAATCCCGAACCATATATCGAAGGTCTCAGTTCCCGTCCCATAGAACCCAAGGTTTTGAAAATCGATAATGGCCTTCCCATTCGTCTCTGAAATCTGAGCGGGATTGAGTCCATTCGTGGGCACTCTGTAGCCAATGTCCGGCCACCATAACGGGCTAGCCGCCGCGAAGGTGAATTTTGCAGAGTCTAGGTCAACGAACTGAGGGGAAAACGCGGGTCCGAACGAGAGAGTCGTAAGCACCGGGCCCAGGGACAAGTTCAAGCTACGGAATGAGAAGTAGAAGACCGCGAGGTTCTTTCCCTGGCTGTCATTGAAGTACACTCCCTTCCAGTCCTTATTGGCAAATGGCGTGTTGTATGTAGTGGACAGGGATGACGGGGAGACGTAGAGTGGCTCTTGAAAAGCAATACTAAGACCCACGAGCAGAAGAACGGGAAGACACACTGTGACAACAACTACCAGACGAACTTGATTCTTTAGCTTCAAGCTTCCGCCTTAACCAAAGAAGATGACAATTTGGATGTAAGAATCTTCCGCAGAGTCCAAGGCGCGCCCATCTCAACCCATTAGTCCTTGGCCACGCCCCGTGCGTGCCAGCGTCGTGATGGGTGTATTTCTCGGCTGCCTCCCTTAGTTGCTTCAGTTCGAAGCGATTAGGCATCTGGAAGCTCTAGGTATCTAGTCCGAAGAAGGGCTGAAAGAGATTTCTGCAAGTCTCTGAGCCATGCATTTTCCTCAGAAAAGTTAACAAGACGCAGTCAGACAGGATTGAAGCACCCGTCCAATAAGCGGTTTTGGTGTCGAACATGCCTCGCAGTCCTCGCGACTCATACGCTCACGGGCAGGGAACAGAGTCCAAGACGCCCGAGAGACCTGCCCCCAAGGTCGTTCGTCTCCCACCGCCTCAACTTTTTCGTTGCCCACGCTGCTCCACAATGAGTTTTCAGGTGTTATTCCATGAAAGAGATGTGGCGGGATTCTGCGCGGAGTGCAACTTGCGGCTACGCACTGATAAGACGATTGGCAGGAGGACTCCGGAATACTACGCTGAATTTACTCGTCAAGTCGAAGCTAGTTACCCTGAGCGAATTCAGAGGATTTTCTTGA
>WNGH01011395.1_pt2 | contig 12257 bp, 18 predicted proteins | sample 5400631 | NCBI WGS metagenome assembly WNGH01 (sample SAMN13153373, study PRJNA577476) | soil metagenome | isolation source: 115 cm soil or saprolite under Garry oak tree replicate 1 | place: USA:California | collected 2016-06-15 | reverse complement strand
GTCCTTGCAGCCGCGCTGATCCTGTTCGCAGCCCTGCTTGCGGGCTGCGCGGGCACCGGCGGCTATTTCCGCGACGCCGGTACGCCGCCGCGCTGGTAGAATCGCGCCACTGAATGAAGTTTCTGTTCGATCTTTTCCCCGTCGCCCTTTTCTTCGTCGCGATCCAGATCTGGGACATCTTCGTCGCCACCGCGGTGGCGATCGCGGCGAGCTTCGCGCAGGTCGGCTGGCTCGCGCTGCGGAAGAAGCGGATCGAGCCGATGCTCTGGGCGAGCCTCGCGATCATCGTCGTCTTCGGCGGCCTCACGCTGTACCTTCGCGACAAGACCTTCATCCTGTGGAAGCCGACGGTGCTCTACTGGCTGTTCGGCTCGGTGCTGGCGGGCTCGGCGTTCCTCGGCCGCAACCTGATCCGGGCGCTGCTGTCGCAGCAGATGCGGCTGCCCGACCCGGTCTGGCGGCGGCTCAACTGGAGCTGGGTCGGCTTCTTCGCCTTCATGGGGGCCGCCAACCTCTACGTGGCCTTCAATTATTCCGAGAAGATCTGGGCCACGTTCAAGCTGTTCGGCGGCATGGGGCTGATGCTGCTGTTCGTGGTGGCCCAGGCGCTGGTCCTCGCCCGCTACGCCGAGCAGAAGCAATGAGCCTGGCCGAAGTCATCCGTGGGCGCCTCGCGGCGCTCGAGCCGCTGTCGCTCGACCTGGTGGACGAGAGCGCGCAGCACGCCGGCCATGCCGGCTGGCGCGAGGGCGGCGGCACGCACTGGCGGCTCGCCATCGTAGCGCCGTGCTTTGCCGGGCAGAGCGCCGTGGCGCGCCACCGCATGGTTTATCAGGCGCTCGGCGAACTGATGCACAATCCCATCCACGCGCTCGCCATCACGGCGCGCGCCCCCGACGAAACGAAAGGAAGGCAATGAAGATCCGAATCCTCGCCGCCGCCGCGCTGGCGATCCCGGCCCTGGCTTTTGCCCAAGGCGCAGAGAAGGACAGCGCCAAGCCGGCGGCGAAGGACAGCAGCAAGGCCGCCGCCAAGGCGGGTGCCGTCGCCACCGTGAATGGCGTGGCGGTGCCGCGCGCGCGCCTGGACGCCCTGATGCAGCAGCAAAGGGCGCGCGGCGCCCCGGACAACGAGCAGACCCGCACCAATGTGCGCGACGAGCTCGTCAACCGCGAGGTCCTGATGCAGGAGGCGCAGAAGGCCGGCCTGGGCAAAAGCCCCGAAGTGCTGGGCCAGCTCGATCTCGCGGGCCAGGAAATCATCATCAGCGCCTACCTGCGCGACTGGGTGCGCAAGCACCCGGTGAGCGACGCCGAGGTGCAGAAGGAGTACGACCGCGTCAGGGCCGAGCAGGGCGACAAGGAATACCGGGCGCGCCACATCCTGGTCGAGACCGAGGATCAGGCGAAGTCCCTGATCGCGGAGCTGAAGAAGGGCGGCAAGTTCGAGGAGCTAGCGGGCAAGAACTCCAAGGACCCGGGCAGCAAGGAACGCGGCGGCGACCTCGACTGGCACAACCCCGGCGACTTCGACAAGCAGTTCTCCGAGGCGATGATGAAGCTCGAGAAAGGCAAATACACGGAAACGCCGGTGCGCACGCGCTACGGCTTCCACATCATCCAGCTCGAGGACGTGCGCGCCGGGCGTTTCCCGCCGTTCGCCGAGGTGAAGCCGCGCATCCAGCAGCAGCTGGTGCAGAGCAGGATCGACGAGCTGATCCGGGGGCTCAGGGCGAAAGCGAAAGTGCAGTAAGCCGGTGCCACGCAAACGCAAGAAATCCTCGCGCAAAAAGAAATAGCCCCCGGCCGGATGTTCCAGGTGGTGCGGGGCAACCTGCTCGAAGAGCCGGTCGAGGCTATCGTCAACGCCGCGAACGGCCATCTCGCGCACGGCGGCGGGGTGGCGGGAATCATCGCGCGCGCCGCCGGCCCGGCGCTGCAGGAGGAATCAGACCTTCTGGTTCAAACACATGGATTCTTCCCTACAGGAAGCGCAGTGGTCACGACCGCCGGAAAATTGCCGTTCAAGGGCGTGATCCATGCCGTCGGGCCGCGCTTCGGCGAGGGCGACGAGGAAAACAAGCTAGTTCTGGCGTTGATCTCTTCTTTCAAATGCGCGCGCGAACGTGGCTGGAAGTCGGTGTCGTTCCCGGCTGTCTCGAGCGGCATCTTCGCGGTGCCGCTCGATATCTGCGCGCGCGCCTACCTGGCGGCCGTGCGCCGCGCCGGGCTCAGTAATGTCAGGCTATGCCTGCGCGACCAACCGGTCATCGACGCAGTGCTGAGGGAGGTTTCGAAACCATGAAATGGATTCTTGCGTTGCTGACGGCGCTGGCATTGCCGGCGGTCGCACAGCAAAAACCCGAAAAAGCGACTTTCGCCGCGGGCTGCTTCTGGTGCACCGAGGAAGCCTTCGAGAAGCTCCCGGGCGTGGTGTCGGCGGTGTCGGGCTACATGGGAGGCAACGTCAGGAACCCGAGCTACGAGCAGGTGTCATCGGGCCGCACCGGCCACGCCGAGGTGGTGCAGGTGAGCTTCGATCCGGCGAAGGTATCCTATGAAAAGCTGCTCGACACCTTCTGGCTGAACCACGATCCGACGGTGACCAACCGCCAGTTCTGCGACTCGGGCTCGCAGTACCGGCCGGCGATCTTCTACCACAGCGAGGAGCAGAAGCGCCTCGCCGAGGCCTCCAAGGCGAAATGGGAGAAGGACAAGCCGTTCCGCCAGCCGATCCTCACGCCGATCGTGCCGGCGAGCGACTTCTGGCCCGCCGAGGACTACCACCAGGACTACTACAAGAAGAACTCGCTGCAGTACAAGTTCTACGTCACGGGCTGCGGCCGCTACGCGCGGCTCGACAGCCTGTGGGGCGAGCTGCGCAAGAAATAGGCTCGGCTAGAACTTCCTGATGCGCTCGATTTCGCTGACGCGGCCGCCGACCAGAGTGACGGTGGTGGTGAAGGGATCGCCCGTAGTCGGCAGGTAAGTGTAGGTCCTGAGCGATAGGACCGTGCGCGCGGCGCCGCGCAGGTTGCGCCCGGTCTGCACCGTGGTCGGCGCCGAGATCGCCGCGCCCTGGTTGACCATCATGTCGGGCTCGCCCGCGATGCCGAGCAGCTCGCCCTCGGTCATGCCGCGCTGGATCGAGATGTACCTGCGGAACTCCAGGCCGCGCGGCTGCCGCGGCGCGCTGGCGGCGCGCTCGGCCGCCAGGCGGGTCTCCAGCTCCTCGCGGCGGGCGAGGCGCTGGTCGAGCCGCTCGCCCTGGCAGCGCAGCGTGTAGCAGTCGCCGCTGTCGGGCGCCGGCGGGCCGCTCTTCGCTTCGATGTCGACGACGGTGGCCTTGACGCCTTGTGGCGGCGCGGTGTCCGAATAGTGCACCGTGCCCTTAGCGTCCACCCAGCGGTACACCTGCGCCGCTGCGGTTTGACAGATGAAAAATATCGCCAGGAGGAAGGCAAGTCGCACAAAAACCATCCTACTCCGCCTCGTCGATCCAGGCCATCTGGATGGCCTCGAGAATTTTCTCGCCGCAGCGCTTGGGGTCGTCGTCGAACCCGGGCAGCCCCAGCACCCATTTGTAGAGGTCGACGAAGTTGACCGACTCCGGATCGGTGTCCGGGTATTTCTCGCTCAGCTCGATCGCGATCTCCCGGGTGTCGGTCCACTTCATTTCTTCACCCCTCCTCCCTCGCGCTCGTAGTTGATGGTGTACTTGGGGATCTCGATCGTCAGGTCTGCGCCGGCAACCTTCGCCTGGCACGACAGCCGCGAGGTTGCCTCCAGGCCCCAGGCCTTGTCGAGCAGGTCTTCCTCCTTCTCCTCGGCCGGCTCGAGCGACTCGAAGCCCTGGCGCAGGATCACGTGGCAGGTGGTGCAGGCGCAGGATTTTTCGCAGGCATGCTCGATGTCGACGTGGTGCTCGAGCAGCGTGTCGCAGATCGACTTGCCCGCCTGCGCCTCGATCTCGGCGCCCTGCGGGCATAGCGCGGCGTGAGGCAGCACCTTGAGCTTCGGCATCAGAAGCTGCCGATTTTCCTGCCTGCGAGAGCGCGCTTGATGCCCGCGTCCATGCGGCGCGCGGCGAACTCCTCGGTGGCGCGGTTGAGCGCGTCGGCCGCCTGCTTGATCGCGCGGTGATCGGTGGTCTGAAGGAGCGTTTGCAATGACTGCATTTTCGCTTCGATCGCCGTTTTCTCGTCTGCGGAAAGCAAACCGCCGTCAGCCTGCAACGCGGAACGGGTTGCCTCGATCAGGCGCTCGCCCTCGACGCGGTGCTCGGCGAGCGCGCGCGCGTGCAGGTCTTCGTTGGCATGCTCGAACGAGTCGCGCAGCATGCGCTCGATATCCGCGTCGCCGAGGCCATAGGAGGGTTTGACGCTGACCGAGGCCTCGACCCCTGAAGTGCTTTCTTTTGCAGAGACAGCGAGCAGCCCATCCGCGTCGACCTGGAAGCTCACGCGCACGCGCGCCGCGCCGGCGACCATCGGCGGGATGCCCTTCAGCTCGAAGCGCGCGAGCGAGCGGCAGTCCGACACCAGCTCGCGCTCGCCCTGCACCACGTGGAAGCTCATCCCGCTCTGCCCGTCCTTGAAGGTGGTGAATTCCTGCGCGCGCGCCGCCGGGATGGTGGTGTTGCGCGGGATGATCTTCTCGGTGAGCCCGCCCATGGTCTCGATGCCGAGCGAAAGCGGGATCACGTCGAGCAGCAGCCAGTCCTGGTCGGTCGGCTGGTTGCCGGCGAGCACGTTGGCCTGCATCGCGGCGCCGAGCGCGACCACCTTGTCGGGATCGAGGTTGTTGAGCGGATCGCGCCTGAAGAACTCGCCGACCGTGCGCTGCACCTGCGGCATGCGGGTCGCGCCGCCCACCATCACCACGCCTTTCACCTCGTCCACCGTGAGGCCGGCATCGCGCAGCGCCTTGCGCATCGGCCCGAGGGTCTTGTGCACCAGCGTCTGCGTGATGCGGCAGAAGGTCTCGGTGTCGAGCGTCAGGTCAACCAGCTCGCCCGAGGAGAGTTTCGCCGTGATTTTTGATTCTGAATGATAGGTCAAAGACTCCTTCGCCTCGCGGGCCTTGACCAGCAGCAGGCGCATGTCGCGCGGCGCGAGCGGCGCGAGCTTCGCCTGCTCGACGACCCAGCACAGCACGCGCTGGTCGAAATCGTCGCCGCCGAGCATCGAGTCGCCGCTGGTCGCGATCACCTCGAACACGCCGCGCGACAGCTTCAGTATCGAGAGGTCGAAGGTGCCGCCGCCGAGGTCGTAGACTGCGTACACTCCTTCGGCGGCATTTTCCAGGCCGTAGGCAATCGCAGCTGCCGTAGGTTCATTCAATAATCTGAGGACATTAAGGCCCGCGAGCCTCCCGGCGTCCTTGGTCGCCTGGCGCTGCGCGTCGTCGAAGTAGGCAGGGACGGTGATCACCGCTCCCGACAGGTTTCCCCCCAGGCTTCTTTCCGCTCTGTCCCTGAGAACCTTGAGGATCTCGGCAGACACCTCCACCGGACTCCTCACGCCCGCCGCGGTGCGCAGCTGCACCATGCCGGGAGCGTCGACGAAGTCGTACGGCGCACTCTCGCTATGCGCGACGTCCTTCACACCCCGGCCCATGTAGCGCTTCACCGAGACGATGGTGTTCCTCGGATCGTCGGCCTGGCGTGCCTGCGCCGCGTAGCCCACCTCGACCCGCCCTTCGGGCAGGTAGCGCACGATCGAGGGCAGCAGCGGCCGGCCGTGGGCATCGGGCAGCACCGTTGCGACGCCGCTCCTTACCGTCGCCACCAGCGAATTGGTCGTGCCGAGGTCGATGCCTGCAGCGAGCCGGTGCTCGTGCGGCGCCGGGGAAGCGCCGGGCTCGGAGATCTGCAGCAGAGCCATTATTCGACCGCCTCGTAGGCCGCGTCGATCTCGGCGTCCAGCTTGTCGAGGAACTGCAGCTTCCTCACCAGCTGCGCCGCAGCGGGATAGTCATGCTTTTCATCGATGAGCTTGCCGATCTGGCTTTCGAAGGATCGCTTCTCTCTTGCGAGATTCCCGCGAAGAGCATCCAGCACATCGGCATTCTTCCGGCCGACCGCTTGTTCCAGCCGCTCGCGCAGCTCCATCTGCTGCGTCAGGAAGTCCGTGGGCATGGCGGTGTTGGTCTCGAACGCGACGTCGACGCCGTGCAGCTCGAGGATGTGCCTCGCGCGCTGCACCGGGTCCTTCAGCGTGCGATAGGCCTCGTTGACGCGCGTGGTCCACTGCAGGGAGGCGCGGCGCTCGGCGTCGCCGGCATGCGCAAAGCGGTCGGGGTGAACCTTCGCCTGGATATCGCGGTACGCAGAGTCGAGCGAGTCGGCGCTCAGCGCAAAAACCGGCTCAAGCCCGAACAACTCGAAATGATTAGACGTTAAAGCTTTCCCCGCAACCGCATTCATCCTTGACCCTGGGGTTGCGGAACTTGAAGCCTTCGTTGAGCCCCTCGCGCGCGTAGTCGAGCTCGGTGCCGTCGATGTACTGCAGGCTTTTCGGATCGACGTAGAGCTTCACGCCGTGGCTCTCGAACTGGTGGTCCTCGGGGCTCACGGCATCGGCGAACTCGAGCTTGTACGCCAGGCCCGAGCAGCCCGAAGTGCGCACGCCGACGCGCAGACCCACGCCCCTGCCGCGCCTGGCGAGGAACGTGCGGACGTGATCAGCCGCTTTCTCGGTCAAGGTAATCAAGCTGCTTTCTTCGCCTTCTCTGCCCCGGCTTCCAGGCCGTGCTTCTTGCGATAGTCCTCCACTGCGGCCTTGATTGCGTCCTCGGCGAGGATCGAGCAGTGGATTTTCACCGGCGGCAGCGATAGCTCCTGGGCGATCTGCGTGTTCTTGATCGTCACTGCCTGGTCGAGTGTCTTGCCCTTGACCCACTCGGTGACCAGCGAGCTCGACGCGATCGCCGAGCCGCAGCCGTAGGTCTTGAAGCGCGCGTCCTCGATGGTGCCGTCCTTGCCGACGCGGATCTGCAGCTTCATGACGTCGCCGCAGGCCGGCGCGCCGACCATGCCGGTGCCCACCGCCTCGTCGGCTTTGTCGAACGAGCCGACGTTGCGCGGATTTTCGTAATGATCGATGACTTTGTCGCTGTATGCCATATCAGACTCCTGCCTTTTAGCCGTTGTCCTAGTGTGCTGCCCACTGTACAGAGTTTAGATCAATTCCTTCCTTGTACATTTCCCAGAGCGGCGAGAGGTCTCTGAGCTTCTCCACCTTTTTCCCGATCAAAGCCGCGGCGTAGTCAACCTCTTCCCGGGTCGTGAAGCGGCCGAGCGTGAGCCGGATCGAGCTGTGCGCGAGCTCGTCCGAGCGCCCGAGCGCGCGCAGCACGTAAGACGGCTCGAGCGAGGCCGAGGTGCAGGCCGAGCCCGAGGACACGGCGATGTCCTTGACCGCCATGATGAGCGATTCGCCCTCGACGAAGTTGAAGCTCACGTTGAGGTTGTGCGGAATGCGCCGCTCCAGGTCGCCGTTGACGTAGACCTCCTCGATGTCCTTGATGCTGTCCAACAGCCGGTCGCGCAGCGCGCGCACCTGCCCGTTGTCCTTCGCCATCTCGAGCTTCGCCAGCCGCGCCGCCTCGCCGAAGCCGACGATCTGGTGCGTCGGCAGCGTGCCCGAGCGGAAACCGCGCTCGTGGCCGCCGCCATGGATCTGCGGCTCGATGCGCACGCGCGGTTTGCGGCGGATGTAGAGCGCGCCGATGCCCTTCGGGCCGTAGATCTTGTGCGCCGTGATGGTGAGCAGGTCGGCCTTGAACTGCTTCAGGTCGATCTCGACCCGGCCCGCGCCCTGCACCGCGTCGCAATGAAAGATGATGCCCTTGGCGCGGCAGATCTCGGCGATCTCCCACACCGGGTGGATGACGCCGATCTCGTTGTTCACCATCATGATCGAGGCGAGGATGGTGTCGGGGCGTATCGCTGCCTGGAATTTTTTTAAATCGATAATTCCATTGGGTTCTACTTCGAGATAGGTCGCCTCAAACCCCTGGCGCTCGAGCTCGCGGAACGTGTCGAGCACCGCCTTGTGCTCGGTCTTCTGCGTGATGAGGTGCTTGCCCTTGGTCTTGTAGAAATTCGCCGCGCCCTTGATGGCGAGACCTGCTCGCGCGCCTGCTCGACGGCCTGCTCGGCCGTCCAGCCAAAGGAGTGCGAGCGGCTCGCCGGGTTGCCGAAGTGCTCGGTGAGGTACGGAATCATCTTCGCGGCGACGCGCGGGTCGACCGGCGTGGTGGCCGAGTAATCGAGATAGATCGGCAGCTTCATGCAGCGGCCTTCTCGGTGTGGCGCCAGTCCTTCAGCACGGCCACCGGCTTGCCGCTCTGGTGCGCGACCAGGTCGGCGAGCGTCACCGACGACAGGTATTCATGCATCTTGGCGTTCAGCGTCTCCCACAGGTCGTGCGTCATGCAGCGCTTTTCGTCGTGACAGTTCTCCTTGCCGCCGCACTGCGTCGCGTCGAGCGGCTCGTCGACCGCCCTGACGATGGCTGCGACGCTGATGTTCTGCGCGGGGTGCGCGAGGTTATAGCCGCCGCCTGGACCGCGAACGCTCGATACGAGCTTCGCGCGGCGCAGCTTGCCGAACAGCTGCTCGAGGTACGAAAGCGAAATATGCTGGCGCTCGCTGATCGCGGCGAGCGTCACCGGGCCGCGGTTCTGGCGCAGCGCCAAGTCCAGCATCGCAGTTACCGCGAACCTGCCTTTGGTCGTGAGTCGCATATAAGGAAGGAATACCCGCAAATACCCGATTGAGTTACTCAAGTATAGCTAAAGCCGACTGATTTTGTCAAGATATAACTACTTGACTGCCCTGATGTTTTTGTCGCTTTCGGCAGCTTCTATGTGCTCCAGGCGAAGCAGCCTGTCCTTGAGGTTCGCGACGGCCTGCTCCAGCTCGCGGGAATGCTCGACCAAAGTCTGGATTGCCTTGGCATAGGGGTCATCGTGGTCTTGCACGACGCCATACGCGGCGAAACGTTCGGCCTGCCTGGCATTCGGGTCTTCGACGATGCGGCCTGGAATCCCGACCACGGTGGCGCCTGCGGGAACTGCCTTTACCACTACCGCATTGGACCCGATCCTTGCTCCGTTGCCGACGACAAAGCCGCCGAGCACCTTGGCCCCCGCGCCGACGACCACGCCGCTTCCGAGGGTGGGATGCCGCTTCTCGCCTTTATAGAGCGAGGTGCCGCCGAGCGTCACGCCCTGGTAGATGGTGCAGCCGTCCCCGACTTCCGCAGTCTCGCCGATCACCACGCCCATGCCGTGATCGATGAACACACAACTGCCGATTTTCGCGCCGGGGTGGATCTCGATCCCGGTCAGCCAGCGGCCGAGCTGAGAGGTAAACCGTCCGAGCCAGCGCAACCGGTTCAGCCAGAACCAGCGCGCCAGCTTGTGAATGTAAATGGCGTGCAGCCCTGGATAGCACGTGAGCACCTCCCAGGACGTGCGCGCCGCCGGATCGCGCTCCAGTATGCAAGCGATATCGCCGCGCAGCTTCTTGAACATGAAAGGCATTTTAGGGTTTCCGACGAATTTGCTCAACTATTGGCCAGGCCGTCATTTGCGCTTCCTTGCCAGCAGCGCTTTCAGCAGCCCGCGCAGGATGTTGACCTCCTCGCGCTCGAGCCGCGGCACGCGCGAAAACAGCCTGCGCCAACGCTCGCGCAGGCGCGAGCTCACGCCCGGCTGGAGGAATTCGCTCGCCACGGCGGCCTGCTCCAAGTGCGCATACAAGCCTTCGATGTCTTCAACCGTGGCGGCTTTCTCCTCGCGGGGAAGCGGCACGCCTGCCCCCGACGCGACGAACAGCTCGTAGGCCACGACCTGAACGGCTTGCGCCAGATTGAGCGAGGAGAACTCGGGATTCGCAGGAATATGCACCAGGAACTGGCAGGCGAACAGCTCCTCGTTCGTCAGCCCGGCGCTCTCGTTGCCGAACACGAACGCCACCTTGCCGCCCGACGCCAACGCACGCGCCGCCGCCGAGCGCACGTCGAGCACCTGCGGCGACCATTCGCGCGGCCGGGCCGAGAGCGCGAAGGCGCCGACGCAGTCCTGGATGCTTTCCTGAAGGGTGGAGTGAATCCTGGCCGCCTGAAGAACGTCGACCGCGTTCGTCGCCATCCATTCCGCCTCGGGCGCGGGATAGCGTTGCGGCGCGATCAGCCGCAGATCGGAGAGCCCCATGGTCTTCATGGCGCGCGCCGCGGCGCCGATGTTGCCGGGGTGGCTCGGCCTGCACAACACGATGCGGATGCGTTGCATGGCTCTAGAATACGGCGCCCATGCATCCGCTGCTCAACATCGCGGTGCGCGCAGCGCGGCGCGCCGGGTCGATCATCAATCGCGCGGCGCTCGACGGCTCGGCGCTCAAGGTGCGCTCCAAGCGCGCCAACGACTTCGTCACGCAGATCGACAGCGCGGCCGAGGATGCGATCATCGGCATCGTACGCAAGGCGTACCCCGACCACGGCTTCCTCGCCGAGGAGTCGGGCGCGACCCCCGGCGACGCGGAGTACGTGTGGATCATCGATCCGCTCGACGGCACGACCAATTTCATCCACGGCTTCCCGCAATACTGCGTCTCGATCGCCGTGCAGCAGCGCGGCGGCCTCGCGCACGCGGTGGTATACGACCCGGTGAAGAATGAGCTGTTCACCGCGTCGAAGGGCCGCGGCGCGTTCCTCAATGACCGGCGCATGCGCGTCTCCAAATGCCAGAAGCTCGACGCTGCGCTGGTGGGCACCGGTTTCCCGTTCAAGGAGTTGTCGCGCCTCGATCTCTATACAAAACAGCTCAGAAATCTCATGCAAAGCTCCGCAGGCGTGCGGCGCGCCGGCGCAGCCGCGCTGGATCTGGCCTACGTCGCCAGCGGACGCCTCGACGCCTTCTGGGAGCTGGGGCTCTCGGCCTGGGACATGGCGGCCGGCGCGCTGCTCATCCAGGAAGCCGGCGGGCTGGTCGGCGATCTCGCTGGCGAGCAGGGCTTCATGCAATCCGGCGACATCTGCGCCGCGACGCCGAAAGTATTCCCGCCGCTGCTCGAAGCCTTGGCCCCCTGACAAGGGGGCGGCGAGCCGCAGGCGAGCGGGGGTTCAGTCGGCCTTTGCACCTGAGAGCTTCACCACCCGCGCCCATTTCTCGATTTCGGCGCGGATCAGCGCATCGAACTCCTCCGGCGTCGATCCGACCGGCTCCATGCCCAGCTGCTTCATGCGCTCGGTAAGGTTCGACGCTTTGACCGCGGTTGCGATGTCATTGCTGATTTTCCTGATTAATTCATTCTTCAACCCAGAAGGAACAACGATGCCGACAATGCTCAGCGCGCTCACGCCGGGGACTGTGTCGGCGACGACCGGGTAGCGCGAGACGCGCTCCGGGCCGAGCAGCGCCACCACCTTGATCTTGCCGGCGTCGATGAGCGGCGTGACGGCGTACAGCACGTCGAGCAGGATCGGCACCCGGCCGCCCATCACGTCCTGCTGCGCGGGCGCGCCTCCCTTGTACGGCACATGCACGATGTCGATGCCCGTCGAGCTCTTCAGCAGCTCGACGGCAAGGTGCATCGCGGTGCCGCTTCCCGGCGTGGCGTAGCTCAGCTTGCCGGGGTTGCGTTTCGCCAGCTCGATCAGCTCGGCCACGTTGTTCGCCGGGAACGAGGGGTGCGCCGCCATCACCAGCTGCTGCACCGACACCTGGGTAACCGCGGCAAGGTCATGCAGCGTGTCGTAGGGCAGGTTGTGCCGCAGGCTCGGATTGATGACGTGCGCGGTCACCACCATCCCGAGCGTGTAGCCATCCGGCGCCGATTTCGCCACCAGGTCGGTGCCAACCACGGTGCCGGCGCCGGGCCGGTTCTCGACCACCACCGGCTGTCCCCATACCTCCTGCATCTTGGCTGCGACCAGGCGGCCGATGATGTCGGTGGCACCGCCCGGCGGGAAGGGAACGATCAGCCGGACGGGTTTTGCGGGGTAGGCCTGAGAAAACCCCGCAGCGGGGAAAACAGCGCACAGCAGTACCAGCAATACTCGTTTCATCCCTACAGCTTGGGCACGCCGCCGGTGGCGATGGGGTCGTCCGCGTAGAGCTTCTTGAAGTCGAAAGTCGCGCGCTTCCCGGTTTGCTGCGGTACGCCGTTGCTGGAAGGAAACAGGCGAAACTCCACCGGCACCTCGCGAAAGCCCTCGCGATCGATCCACAGGCGGATCAGGCGGCGCT
>WNGH01009320.1_pt1 | contig 12258 bp, 8 predicted proteins | sample 5400631 | NCBI WGS metagenome assembly WNGH01 (sample SAMN13153373, study PRJNA577476) | soil metagenome | isolation source: 115 cm soil or saprolite under Garry oak tree replicate 1 | place: USA:California | collected 2016-06-15 | reverse complement strand
CACTGGATCGACCCGGACGCGCGCCTCCGCCGCCGCGAAATTCACCTGAGTTCCCGCCTGGGCCAGCCGTGCGTTCCTGCCATGGGCGTCCGCCAGCAGCTCGGCCAGCGAGATTTCCGCCAGGCGGACCGGAAGGTTACCTTCGCGGGCCCGGGAGAGCACCAGCAGATCCTCGGTCAGCCGAGTCAGGTGCTCATTCTCCTGGGAGACACTGCGCAGGGCCGCATTCAGCTCCGCGGGGGTCTGCGGGCCGGACAGGGCCAGGTCCAGGTCGATGCGCTGAATCGCGAGCGGAGTGCGCAGCTCGTGGCTGGCGCTGTCGACGAGCCGGCGTTCGGAGTCCACGGACTCCTCGATCCTGTTGAGCATCTGGTTGAGAGTGGCACCCAGCAGCGCAAGCTCGTCGTTGCCGCCGGGCTGGGACAGCCGCTGGCCAGGGCCCGCGGCAGAGATCGCTGCCGCCTGCCGCCGCATTCTGTCCACCGGGCGGAGTGCTGCTGAGACCGCCAGCCAGGCACCGAGCGAGATGAGGCCGAGTGCGATGACCCCGGCGATCGCGAGGGTCTTCGCCAGCCTGGTGAGCTCGTCCTTACGATCCTGCAGGGAGGCCCCCACCAGCACGACGAACCGCCCACGAGACGTCTCGACCGGCACGGCGAGGACCCTGGCCAGGTTGTCGATGCCCGGGACAGGCCGGTCGAAGTAGGTCACCTTGGCCGCGGCACGCACAGCGGATGAGGGCAGCAGCCGCTGCCGCGAGATGATCGAGCTCGATTGCAGGATCCGTCCCCTGGAGTCGGCAATCTGAGCGAATGCCTCATCACGCTCGATGAGCGTCGGCTCGACGTTCGCGAGCGCTGGCCCGCTGTGCTGCAGATCGGATGCCAGCACCTCGGCTCGCGAGCGAAGACCGGCATCTATCGCATCAAGCAGGTCGGACCCGGAACTGAAATAGACAAATACGCTCAAAACACTAACCACCATGGCCATGCTGGCAGCGAATACGACGGTGAGGCGGCGCCTAATCGGCAGCCGTGTCCAGCGAGTCATCTCTTATCCGGTAACCCATGCCCCGCACCGTGTCCAGGTTGGCGCGGCCGAAGGGACGGTCGATCTTGTCACGCAGCGAGCGGACGTACACGTTCACGATGCGGGGATCCCCCTCGAAGGCATAGTCCCAGACATGTTCGATCAGCCGCCTCCTGGTGAGCACATCATCTCGGTGCCGCATGAAGTATTCGAGCAGCGCGAACTCGGTCGGGGTGAGCTCGATGCCGCAGTCGCCGCGGCGGACCTCGTGCCTGGCCGGATCCAGGGACAGATCCCCGATCTTGAGCACGGCTGGCCGCTTGACCGGCACCCGCCGGATCAGGGCCCGCACGCGGGCCAGGAGTTCCTGCAGCGAAAAGGGCTTAACGAGATAGTCGTCAGCCCCCGCGTCCAGTCCATGCACCCGGTCCTGCACCGCGTCCCTGGCCGTGACCATGAGCACCGGGGTCCAGCAGCCAGCGCGACGGATGCGATGGCAGACCGCGATCCCGTCGAGCTCCGGGACGGCCGCTTCGAGGATCACATCAAGCACGATGGCGTCATATTCGGTCTCCTGCGCCCGCCATATCGCGTCCGCGCCGGATGCCACCACGTCGACTGCGTATCCCTCCCGCTCAAGGCCCTTCCTGAGCAGTCCTGCCATCTTGACGGAGTCCTCGGCCACCAGAATCCTCATTGGCGATCACCCCCGGCTGCGCCGCTCGTAGGGAGGTCAGGCATTGTCCGGTCCGGCCGCCCGCGCCCGGCGGGGCAGGGATCGAGCGCGCCGGCCTGGCAATCTCACTCGATCCGCTGCCCCGGAGCCGCTAGCCGCCGCTGACGCTGACGAGGTTCGCGACTTCCGCCGGGCCCCGGACCGCCGCCTCGCGAACGATGCCGATGCCCGGAGCGTAAATCTTCTGGTCGATGACACCTGGCTCAAGCCGGGTGAACTCCAGCGAGGTCAGGACATGATGCACCGTTCCGAACGGAACCGTGAACGATCCGCCCCGGGCCACGATCCAGGCCGTATCCTCGGCGCTCCCCACCAGGTACTCCTGCCGGTATGCGTCGGGAACCCGCGGATTCGCCTTCATGATGATTCCCGGCTCGGCGTCGTGTATCCCGGCGCGCCATGATCCGGATCTGTCGATCTTCCCATGGGGGAGATACTCCGCCGTTTTCTCCCCCAGGTACCACACGTTGCCCCGCTTGTCCTGGGCGAACCAGTCAGTCGTCTTCTCCAGGAGTTTGCCGCGGTGCCTGGCAACGTCGGTCACGCTGGTCGCGGTGATGCCCTCAAGCACCTTCGTCCGAGACGTCACGTGAACCCGGTCGACCTGTGATTTTCCATCCTTTACCCCTCGATAGATCCATGTCCTCCCGACCGGGAGAGGGTAGTAAGGATTGTCGATGACCTTAACGAAATCTGCCGGGTTCAGTACCGGCTCGTACCCCGATCTTGCTGACGCTCCCGCGGCCGTCCACGGGACCGACGCCGTAATCGCGCCCGCAACCACCGCTGCCGTGCAGAGGGAAAGCACCTTCCTGGCCATCAGAACTCCTTTCGCCTGTCGCTCAGACAGCGATCATGGCCGCACCGCGGTGAAGAGACGATGAAGACCACGGCCAGGCTGCGTTCATGATCGCGGGGATTTCTCGGTCGTGGCGACGGGGAATCCGCTCCGATCATGGGACTCGAAGGCCAGGACCACGGCATGGGTAACTAGCCCTAGGGTGGTCATGCCGGTCAGCTCGCGCCGGTCACCGAGCCCAGGAGGTCGTGATGCCAGTTATCGTAGTGACCCGGCTTCGGCTCAGGGATCCTGCGTTCCTAGACGAGTTCTTCACCGCCGCTGTCGCCGTGGTAGAGCAGGCCAAGAACTCCGATGGCTGCCTGGGCGCCGATGTCCTCGCCGATGCCAGCAACGTGTATTGGACACTGACCGCCTGGCAGGAACGCGGCCCGATGCAGGCCTTCGTGGGCAGCGAACCGCATCTGAGCACGATGGCACACATCGACGACTGGTGCGACGAGGCGACATTCGCCGACTGGGAGCAGAGCAGCCCTGGCCTCCCGGACTGGCAGGCGAGCTACCGCAGGCTCATCGCCGACGGCCAGTCGGCGAGTCTCACCCACGCTACTGACGCACATCAGACCCTGGCTTTCCCCGCGCCTGTGGAGGCTTCATAGCAGCGCTCGTCGCCGACGGTCTCCCGCCCGGGTGTCAGTGCCGAAGCTGGCGGCTGGCGGGACGCACCGCGGGGGCTGGGCGCAGACATGGCGTCGCTTATCGCGCGGGTTCGACGGGATGCGGGTCTTGCGTTCGCAGTGCGCTCCAGCCGAGGCGCCCGGTGACTCCTTCGAGTCTTCCTCCGACGGTGATGCCATGATCTGAGATGGTGAGGCCGTTCAGGGTCGTCTGGTGTGCGCTGTTCCGCATCTTGACGACATTTACCGCGCGGCCCACCCGAGAATCTTGTTCGATGTACCGCAGGTCGATGACGTTGTCGAACAAGAACATCAGCTCGTCCAGCGATTGGGGGCTCAGTCCATGGGAAGTCGTTTCGCTGGTGACCAGCAATGAGCTGCCGGCCGCGCGGATGAGTCCCACGAGGCTGCGCGTGTAGGCAGGGAAACGTTCCGCTTCGCGGGAGGCCAGGGCCAGCTCGGCCAGGCTGTCGATGACGATACGGCTCACCGGATTCTTGGCGATCTCCGTGCGCACGGCGCTGGCCAGGACGTCCAGGTCGAGGTTACCCATCGGCACATGGGAGATCGCGAGCTGCCCGGCGGCGCGGGCGGCGGCGAGATCCCAGCCGAACGTGGCCGCCTGGCCGGTGAGCTGATCTGGCGTGTCTTGAAACGTGACGTACAGGCAGTGGCTCCCCTGCTCCAGCGCTGCAGCGACCCAGCGCAGCCCGAAGATGGACTTGCCGACGCCGGAGGGTCCCATGACCAGGGTGGCGTCACCCAGTCTCGGCCCGCCACCCATCAGCTCATCCAGGCCGGGGATCCCGCTGGGGCTCCGCCCGGAGACCTCGCTCACCCCGGCAGGGATGAGTGTTTCTATCCGAGGGAAGACCGTGATGCCGCTGGGGCCGATATGGAAGGTGTGCTTGCCCGGCCGCTGGCCTACGCCGCGCATCTTGGCTACCCGCAGTGACCGACGGTCGACCGGCTCGCGGGCCTGATAGTCAAGCTGGATGATGCCGTCGGCCAGGGAGAACTCGACGCCGCTGGCCAGATCCTGGGGCGTGTACTCGCCCAGCAGCAGCAGCACCGTGCCGGTGTGGGAGACGCGACCGGTCAGGTCGAAGAGCGCGGTCCGCAGCTCGCCTTCGCCGGCGAAATCGCGCAGCATCTTGGCGCTGTCGATCACCACGATGGCAGGCTCCTCGTCCAGCGTCTTCCGGACGATCTCCGACACCAGGGGCGCCAGCCCGTCCTGATGCCCGGGCCGCAGGAAGCTGCCCAGGTGGATATGCTCCATTCTCGTGCCCAGGGCCTTCGCATCGAAGAACGCGAACGACTCCAGGTGTCTGACAAGCTTGGTATGCGGCTCGGACACGGTCGTGTAGTACACGCACTTGTGCTCAGCGGTGCCGTTGGCGAAGCAGATCTGCTGAGCGAGGATCGTCTTGCCGGTGCCGGGCGCCCCGGCCACGATCACGACCGCGCCCCGCTCCAGGCCACCCTGAAGCACCAGGTCCAGCCCCGCGATGTTGGTAGCCAGCCGCTTCAACGCGCGCCACGTCCCTCTCTCAGCAGGGCATCCGCGGCCGCGACGAGATGCTGCCATGAGTACGGCTTGGATACGACCGCGTCCGCGTCGCCAGCGAGATGCGAATCCCCGCTCGCCGCCAGGATCGGGATGCCCGCCGTGGCAGGCTCACTGCGCAGGCACCGGATAAGCTCAGGACCATCCATGACCGGCATCATCATGTCGGTCACCACGAGATCCGGTGGCGACTCGCGCACGACAGCCAGCGCAGCGGCACCATCGCCGACCTCGGTCACGTCGTGCCCGGCCCGCTCGAAGATCCGGCGGAGCATGAACCGCTGGTCTGGCTCATCATCGACCACCAGAATCCTGGGCATCCGGCACGGCCGCCCTCCCCACTGACGCTACTCAGCGTATCCAGAACTTAACTTTATGTTACTCGATGGCTTGCGCGGCGGCCAGCTCGCCGCACCGGCTTGCGGCTATCGCCCTGGCGGCACCCGGGGAGACTGGCACCTCGCCATCGGGGCGGCCTGAGGCCGAACGATCAGGACAGTAACCTGCGCTATATGAGCCGGGGTCTTGCAACGGCGGCGGCAGCCTGAGGAGAAGCCATGTCCGATGAGGTCCCGGCGGCAGCACTCCGGCCTTTCTCGGGCCGGACGACGTGGGCGCGCAGCCTCCAGACGCCGCTGCGCATGTTCGTGCGGACCGAAACAGGAAGCGCAGTTGTCCTGCTGTCCATGGTCCTGGTCGCGCTGGTCTGGGTGAACGCGGACGCGTCCTCGTATGACAGCGTCTGGCACACGCAGCTGTCGATCCGCGCCGGCACGGCCGGCCTGTCGCAGGACCTGCGCGGCTGGGTGAACAGCGGGCTCATGACGTTCTTCTTCTTCATCCTCGGGCTGGAGGCCCGCCGGGAATTCGACCTGGGGGAACTGCGGGAGCGGCGACGGCTTACCTTGCCGGTGGCGGCCGGCATTGGCGGGCTGCTGATACCAGTCGCCATCTATCTCGCCGCGAACACCGGCCGCTCGTCCGCGCACGGATGGGGCACCGCGATGTCCACCGACACCGCATTCGCGCTCGGGATGCTCGCCCTGGCCGGGCCGCGGTTCCCGGAGCGGGTGCGGGCCTTCCTGCTCACCGTCGCCGTCGTCGATGACATCGTCTCGCTCGTCGTCATCGGGGTCGTCTACAGCCGGGACGTCCGGCCGGCCGCGCTGATGGTCGCCGCCGGGATTTTCGGCGTGATCTTGCTTGTCCGCGGCGCCCGCGTCCGTTACGGACTCCTCTACGCGCTGCTGGGAATCGCGGCATGGGTCGCGGTATTCAAGTCCGGCGTCGACCCGGTCGTCGTGGGCCTCGCGATGGGGCTGCTGACTTATGCCTATCCGGCCGCGCGCACCGATCTGGAGCACGCAACGGACCTGTTCCGCAGCTTCCGCGAGCAGCCAACGCCAGAACTCGCCCGGTCAGCGAGCGCCGGGCTCACGGCGGCGATCTCGCCGAACGACAGGCTGCAGCAGCTCTACCATCCCTGGACGAGCTATCTCATCGTGCCGCTCTTCGCGCTGGCCAACGCCGGGATCCCGATCAGTGGCGGCTTCCTGGCACGCGGCTTCACCTCGCCGGTGACGCTCGGGATTTTCTTCGGATACCTCGCGGGCAAGCCCATCGGCGTCACCGCCGCCGGATGGCTCGTTACCCGGCTGAGCCGCGGCCGGCTGCGCCCGCCGGTCGGCTGGGCCTCCGTCGTCGGCGTCGGCACGATCGCCGGCATCGGCTTCACGGTTTCCATCCTGATCGCGACCCTGGCCTTCAGCGGCACCGATTTGCAGGAGGCCAAACTCGGCGTGCTGTCCGCGGCGCTCGGCGCCTCGCTGGCCACGTGGCTTGGCTTCCGCGCCACCGCGCTGCTTCCGCCCAGGCTGCAGATCCGCGCCCTGCTGGGCACCGCCGAGCCCATCGCCGACCTCGGCGCACCCGTCGACCCCGCGCGCGACCACATACGCGGCCCCGCGCGAGCGATCGTCACCGTAGTGGAGTACGGCGACTTCGAATGCCCCTTCTGCGGCCAGGCAGAACCTGCCATCAGGGCGCTGCTGGCCGGCCACGGTGACGTGCGGTACGTGTGGCGGCACCTCCCGCTGACCGACGTCCACCCCAGCGCGCAACTCGCCGCCGAGGCCGCCGAAGCCGCCGCCGACCAGGATGCGTTCTGGCAGATGCACGACCTGCTGCTGGACCGCCAGGGCGCGCTGACGCCAAAGAACCTGCTCGGTTACGCCGACGAACTTGGCCTCGACGCCGGGCAATTCCGCGACTACCTGCACCGGGGCGCAGGTGCCGCGAGGATCGCCGAAGACGTCGACTCCGCCGACCTGAGCGGCGTCTCCGGCACGCCAACGTTCTTCATCAACGAGCGCAGGCACTACGGCGCCTACGACCTCGGCGCCCTGTCCGCAGCGGTCAAGGCCGCAAAGGCGCGCACCTTCGCGAGCCGGAAGCCGGAACCGCCGCTCCCCGCACCGGGCACGTCCTAGCTGCGCCGATCGCCCGGCGGTCACGCTCGTCCTATCCTGGCGCGGTGCCTCTCGACCTCATCGCGATCCCGCGAGCCGGCGGCTAGCGGCGGCGGCGGCCGGGGCTGGCACGTCCCAGGCGCCGCCAGGTGAGCCAGATGAACCCCGCCGTGAGCAGTACCTGCATCGTCATGTTCAGCAGCCAGATACGCGGGCTGTGATTCCACAGTGGGTCCGGTTTTGACCCTGGGACGGGCGGCGAGATCTGATTCAGGCTCGACGTGGCTGCCGTCGCGCCAAAGCCCCACCGGGACGGCGAGAGCCAGGAGAACTGCTCAAGGCCGACCTTCCCGTTCAGCGGGAACACGCCGCCGCTCAGGACGACCTGGACCAAGACCGCCACCACCAGCAGCGGCATGGTCTTGTCCGAGGAATTGACCTGCGCCGAGATCAGCAGGCCTATGGTCATCGACGCAACCGCAAGCACGGCTATCGCCAGCATGAGCTCCACCAGCGGCAGGGATGTCAGGAATGCACCCCGCGGCGGCAGCGGGCGGCCGGCCACGCCGATGAGCACGAGCACAACCGCCTGCAGGGCGCTGATCAGGCCCAGCACCACGAGCTTCGACCACAGGTAAGCACCGGCGGACAGCCCTGCCGCCCGCTCACGGGTGAAGATCGCCCGTTCCTTCACCAGTTCCCTGGCCGCGTTCGCTACCCCGGTGAGGCAGGCGCCCATCACCAGGATCAGCAGCACCGACTGCGCGTGACGGTTATTGTGGCCGGCCAGTCCCCCGGGATCCGGCACAGCCCGGATCAGGCCGCCGAGAATGATCGGCAGCAGCGCCAGCACAGCCACGTAGTTGCGGTCGGCGGCGATGACCGCCAGATACCGCCTGGCCAGGGTGGACAGCTGGGCCAGCCGGTTCCGGGACCGCGGCGGCGGCGGGGCCGCCCGGACGGCCGCCACCGCAGACCGGTCGGCCTGGCCGACCGCCGTGATGTACCGGGCGCAGAACGCCGAGCGGCTGTACTCCCCGGCCCAGTCCCGGTCTGGCTCGGCTTCGAATGCCCGGAACACCTGAGCCCAGCCGGGCTGGCCGAAGTGCCGCAGGCCGTCGGCCGGCGGCCCGAAATAGGCGACCTTGCCACCGGGCACCAGCACCAGCAGCCGGTCGCAGACGTCGAGGTTCGCGACGCTGTGCGTCACCACGATGACCGTCCGCCCGTCGCGGGCCAGGCCGGATATCATCTCCATCACCGACATGTCCAGGCCCGGGTCCAGGCCGGACGTCGGCTCGTCCAGGAGCAACAGCGACGGCTTCGTCAGCAGCTCCAGGGCGACGTTGACGCGCTTTTGCTGGCCGCCGGACAGGGCCGACGCGCGGGTATCGGCGTGCGCGGTCAGCGACAGCTCGCCGAGCACTTCACCGATCCGGCGCTCCCGCTCCGCCGAGCTGGTGTCCTGGGGGAACCGGAGTTCGGCCGCGTACCGCAGCGCCCGGTGCGCGGACAGCTGTGTGTGCAGGATGTTCTCCTGCGGCACCAGCCCGATCCGGTGCCGCAGCTCGGCGTAATCGGCATAAAGATCACGGTCGTCGTAGAGCACCGACCCCTCGGTGGCAGGCCGCATCCCGGTCAGCGCCCCCACCAGCGTCGACTTGCCCGCGCCGCTGGGCCCGATGACACCAAGCAGGCAGCGTTCGCCCAGCGGAAAGCCGACGTTGTCCAGGATTACCTTGCCGCTGGGCAGCCGGACGGTCAGCCCGCGGGCGTTGAGCGAGATATCACCGGTGTCGATGAACTCCTGTAGCTCATCGCCGACCAGGCGGAACGTGGCGATGCCGATGCCAATGACGTCACTTTCGGTGACCGGGGCGCCGATGACCCGCTGGCCGTTGAGGTACGTGCCATTGTGGCTGCCCAGGTCGACGATCTCATACCCGCCCCGTGGCCCCTTGTGCAGCTCGGCGTGGTACCGGGACACGCTGAGGTCAGAAACGACGACCTCNNNGGGGCCGGCTTCGCGGCCGGCTGCGGCGCCGCAGCGGGCACTACCGCTGTGCCGTGGGCGCCCGACTCAGCCGCGATCGAGCAGGAAACGACCGGGCCGCTGTCCGCGTGGCCCAGCCGGACCTGGCAGTCTTCGGTGATCTCGACCCGCTGCACACGCTGCTGGCCGACGAACGTCCCGTTGGTGCTGCCCACGTCCTCCAGCAGCCACCGGTCGTGCTCCAGCCGCAGGATCGCGTGCAGCCAGGAGACCCTGGGCTCGTCCACCACGAGGTCCGACTGCGGATCGCGGCCCACCCGGTAACTGGGCCCGGCCGGCAGCATGCGATCGGATCCCTGGGTTCGCACCAGGAGAGCCGGAGCGGCACCGGGGGAAACAGCGCGCTCGGGTTTCCGCTTTGGGGCGTGCCAGCGGGTGAATGCCGGCGCGGCCCGCCGCGGGAACTCTCCGGCTGGCAGCGGGCAATAGCGGTTGTCGTGTCCGACCGCGGCGCACGGCCATTCTTCCCGGCAAGCGGTCAGCGCGGACAGTGCCCTCAGGTGCCCGAGCGGTAGTCGAAGTCGGTGGTGAAGGCGGCGTGACGGCGTCCGGTCACCTCCCAGCGCAGCGCCGGGTCGGTTGATCGCAGCGCGTCGCCGTGCAGTTCGGTGCCGGGGTGGTCGAAGCCGGGGATGCCACACCGCACGTCGCCTGGCTCGGAGGCGTCGCCCTCGGCCTCGACCGTCAGATAGCCGACGACGTCGATGCGCTTGCGGGCCGCGACGTGCTCAAGCGTTATTCGGGCTGGCCGCACGACGTGGACCTCGCCGATCGCCGGGCCGTACAGCCGTGCGACCGTTCCGCCGGCCCGGCCGAGGAAGATGTCGGCTATCGCGGCCCGCTGGCCGTCGGCGGCGTTCTGGTCGACGTAGAGCACGACCTGCCAGGGGGTGCTCGGCTGCACCCGGTCGAGGTAGCGGATGGACATCACGGCCCGCAGGCCGGAGAGGCTGACACCGTCGGCGTGACCGTCGTCGATGTGCCACGACAATGCGCCGAAGCACTCCCCGAAGCTGGACGGTCCGCCGGGGCGACCGCCCACGCTGCGACACGGGCAGATCGCCTCGCAGTTGCATGCCTCGAAGTAGGAACCCCGGACCCGCCAGTCCGCCACCAGGCCCAACCCTGATTCAGCCATCACATGCCACCCATCCCGCCGGCGCCGGCGCGTAGGCCGGGTGCCCTGCCCGGCTCGAAGACAGCGGCACGTCCTCGCTAGTGCGTCGCAAGCACCTCATGCTACCGGGCACGCCGGAAGCATCGCGAGGATGGCGTTCGGGCAGAGCGCTTCGGCGATGCCGCACGGAAGGCCGAGCTGGAGTGCGGGCTCCGCCTGGCTGAGCCCGCCGCCGGGCTACCGGGCCGCGTGCGCCGGCGCGGCTGAAGGCTCAGCTGTCGGTCGCGCCGGGCTCCCTTCGTGACGGCCGGGCGAGGCCGGGACCTCCTGTGGCTCATCCATCAACTGCCGGTCCACAGTCATCCGGGCCGCAGCACGCTGCCTGGATCTGAAGGGCCACCGGCCAGCCCTGCGATGTGCTCCTGATGCCATGCGAGCCCTCCCTGCACGACCGATCCTGCGTCGGCATGCGGTCTCGCGCGTTGATTCGCCCGGGACCGCGCCCCCGCGCTACCACCTGTTAGACGCGCAGCCGCCCGGATTGGAGTGCACGCGCGGCCGGGCGCCTTGCAGAAAGAGGTAGCACGAGCCTGCCAGGCGACTGGTCGTTGTCGCACAGCACCACGATTGCCGGGGCCCGGGAAGGCGGCGTGTGTGGCGAAACAGGTGATCAGACCGGTCAGGAATCGAGAAGCGCGAGTCACCGAGCCGCGGCTAGCGTGACCGTCATGGACATCACCATTCACACGCAGACCCGGCTCGGGTCGCTTCCCGTGTCAGCGGCCTGGCCCGGCCCGCCTGGTCGGTGCTATCGGCGAATGAAGCGGAACCTCGTTTCATAGCGGCGCTGGTCGCCGTGCTCCAGCCAGATCATCGAGCCGTCCGCCCGGGCGGCTTCCTCACCCGCCACGTGATGCGTCGAGGGCTCAAGGCCCACCGCGTAGGCGCCCTCGCGCAGGTTCAGCCACTCGAAGAACGCAGGAAACGCGGCGGGGTCGTAGTCGAGCTCGAAGGTCCGGCCCAGCCGGTCGTTCACCAGCCGGGCGCGGGTCCGCCCGTCCGCGTCCGGCGCGAGGATGTGCTCGTAGACCTGCTCGGTGAAGCCGGGCTGCGGCCCGGGGAATGCCAGGTGGGAAACGCCCTGGTCGGCCACGCTGTCGGTGCGCCAGATGGTGCTGGCGATGGCGGCGTCGAAGCGGGTGCCCTCGTCCAGCAGCGGCCAGCCGACGTTGACGTGGTAGAGGAACATGTGCGGCGTCCGGTCGAATCCGGCGTTGACGACCGTGTCCGCGAGCCGGATCTCGGTGCCGCCCAGGTCCGCCTCGATCCGCCGGTGCAGCACCAGGTGCTCGGCGAAGATCGCGGCCTGCCGGACCTCGCCCTCCGCCCAGAGCACGCAGCGATCGCCGTCCCACCGCTCGCCGTGGCCGGTGAGCCTGGCCGGGATGTTCGCGATCCGGCCGTGCAGCCCGTGCCGGACGGCCGGCCGCGGCGGGTAGTGGTACTGCTCCGAGCTGACTGTCCCACCGAACAGCGTGTGATCCAGCCCGGCGGTCACCACCAGGCCGGACATGCTCCGCAGCCAGGACAGGCCGTCCTCGTCGGCGTACTCATGCAGGGCAGGGTGCCGGAATCCGGTAGCGGACCGCCAGCCGACGCTCGCGTCGTCGAACTCGGCCAGGCCGATGTCCATCGCTCGGTCTACCAGAACATCGAAGCGCAGCCCGCCCCCGGTACGGAACTCCAGTACCCGGATGCCGCGCTCGCTGCCGTCATCGAGCACGACGGCGCGGATGCCCCCGGCCGCGG
>WNGH01012685.1_pt1 | contig 12260 bp, 10 predicted proteins | sample 5400631 | NCBI WGS metagenome assembly WNGH01 (sample SAMN13153373, study PRJNA577476) | soil metagenome | isolation source: 115 cm soil or saprolite under Garry oak tree replicate 1 | place: USA:California | collected 2016-06-15 | reverse complement strand
GGTCACCGCGGTCAGCGCCTGGAACCCCCAGTCCGGCTGTTCCGCGTCGACCTCGACCTGGGGCAGGCCGCCCAGCTCGCCGGAGGCGTCATGCCGCGCCGGATTTCGGTCTGCCCTCCGGTCGCCCCGGCCGGCCGGGCGAACGCCTCGCCCGGAGAGCCGGCCAGTGCGTACCCGTTCAGCAACTGGCGGCCGGCCGCTGTCGCCCGCCCGGCGGCGTGCCGCAACAGGACGCTGCCGAGCCCGCGCCGCCTAGCCAGCCGAGGGGCGCGGACTCACTGGTTTTCATGATCGTGAACAGTTTTGGGCTCCATGTGCCCCGAACTGTTCACGATCATGGTTTGCCCCGCCCGGGGCGGGGGGAGGCCTGGCGGGTTGGGGCGCCCTTAGTGTTAACCAGACCCGTCAGCCTCAGCAGTCACGGGAGCTGCGGCATCGGCCGAACGTCAGTCGAAATTGAGGTATCGGATCGGCATCGGCAGCGGCGTCGCAGGCGCGCACGGCGACATGATGGTTTGCCTGGGCCGAAACGGCCAGGGTATACGCCTGCGGCGGGGTGCTTGCGGAGAAGGTGCCGGCCGGCGGGCAGAAGGGGAATCACGTTGCTGATCATCTTTGGCTTGCGCGTGTTCTACCGGACGATCGCGCAAGGCACCTTTCATTGCCGGCGTTGCGGCGGGGACCGGGAATACCGGCACCGGGCGGGGCGGCGGTGGTTCACGCTGTTCTTCCTCCCGGTCATCCCGCTGAACTCGGTCGGCGAGCACGTCCAGTGCACCACCTGCCGGACCCGCTACGTGACGGACGTGCTCAGCCAGCCGACGACGGCGCAGATGCAGGCGGCGCTGCCGGCCGGCATGCGGGCCGCCGTCTCGGCCATGCTGCGGTCCGGTGACCCGTCAAGCCCGGTGTCGCGGCAGCGGGCGATCGAGGCGGTCATCGCGTCAGGCGTGCCGAACTACGACGAGGCCATGCTCAACGCCGATCTCATGCAGTCGTTCGATACGATCCGCCCCGCCCTGAACCAGGTCGGGGGGCAGCTCACCATCCAGGCCAGGGAGTGGTACCTGGCCGAGGTGATCCGCATCGCCATGGCGGATGGCCCGCTCACCGACACCGAGCGGCAAGCCGCGCTGGCCATCGGCGGCGACCTCGGCATGACGCAGGCGCAGGTCGTCGGCGTGGTCGCGATGACCGAGCAGTCAGCCGGCCGCGACTAGTCCCGGCGTCGGCTCCCGGCGCCTCAGCCAGGCGAGCCAGACACCGCGGCCACGTCGAGCCGGTACCACGTGTTCGGGGGGCCGATGACGGCGTAGCCCATGGCCTCGTTGACCGCGATCATGTGCTCGTTGCTCTCGGCGTTCCAGGTATCGATCCGTTCCAGCTGCGGCTCCGTGGTCGCGAGCAGCTCCATCATGGCGATCTTAACCAGCAGGCCGAGCCGGTGGCCGCGGTGCTTCCTGGTCACGACCGTGTACATCTGGTGCCCCACCCCCGGATCGGCCGGATCCGCCGCTACCTCGGTCACCGCCGCCAGTTCGCCGGTCGCGTCATGCCGCGCCGCCACCGCGTAGGTTCGCAGCCCGAAGTGCGGGCGCAGGTCGTTGACGCGCTCACGTACCCGCTGCGCGTCCCAGCGCTCGGGTGCGATCTCAGGATCATGCGGAGCGTCGTTGAGCGCGATGTAGAGCGCCACCGCCTGCTCGATGTACTCGTCGGGTACCAGTCCGGTCCATGACACCAGCGAGTAACCGGCGGCCGCCCGCTCGGCCGCCGCGCGTAGCGCGGCGAGCTTGCCTTCTTCCAGCTTGCCGACGTCCAGCATGCGCTGCACGTCCACGAGCCCCGGTTTCGCCCCGATCGAACGCGAGAAGGCCTCGCCCGCGCTACCGCGACGTGCGGCGCCGTTGAGCACCGAACGCCCGTGCGCCGCCGCGCGGGCCGCCGCGTGCCGCAGCAGCACGAGGCCCAGGCCGTGTCGCCGTTCCGCCGGGTGCACCACGAGATTCAGGTTGGCCTGGTCCAGGTTCTCCTTGTCCGGCAGCTCCAGCCGGTACCAGCCCGCAACCGAGTCCCGGCCCGCGGCCAGCCATACCTCCCTCGGATCGCCGCCCCAGCCGACGGTCAGCCAGCCGCGGAACGGCCGCTCCGTGAACCACGGCGACTCGGGTTCGTCGACGCGCTGGGCCGCCAGGGCCGCCTCGTGACAGGCGCGTATCTTGTCCGCGTCCGCCATGTCGAGTTGTTCTATACGCATCCTCACAGCCAACCCCGCAGGCGCCGGCCGCGCCACTGAATATCCGGCGCGGGAGTCCACCGGCGGCACCACGAAGGTGCACCCGGCGAAGGTGCGCCCGGCGTCACCCGGTACGCGGCCGGCTGGTATGGTGGTTCGCAATGTCATGCGAGCTGCTCCTCCTTAGCGGCCGCGGCGGGGGCCGATAGGCCGGCTCCCTCGTCGCGGGGTGTTGGCGTGTCCGCTGGCCATCAATCAGCCAAAGCCACCACCAGCTATAAGGAAGTTGCAGGCAAATGCAGCAGGATTCCGCGTTCAATCGCGTCTCGCCGGTACATCAGCAGCCCAGTGGCATGCCCTGTCATCGTTATACGCCGTTCCAGCCGGTCGAGCTACCCGACCGCGCCTGGCCCGCCAGGTCCATCACGAAGGCCCCGCGCTGGCTGTCGACCGATCTCCGGGACGGCAACCAGGCGCTGATCGACCCGATGAGCCCGGCCCGCAAGCACAAGATGTTCGATCTGCTGATCCGGATGGGCTACAAGGAGATAGAAGTCGGGTTCCCGTCCGCGAGCCAGACCGACTTCGACTTCGTGCGTGAGCTGATCGAAGGCGGCCGCGTCCCCGACGACGTCCGGATCTCGGTGCTCACCCAGGCGCGCGAGGACCTGATCGAGCGCTCGGTCCAGTCGCTGGTCGGCGCGCGCCTGGCCACCGTGCACATGTACAACGCGACCGCCCCGATCTTCCGCCGGGTGGTGTTCCGCATCGACCGCGAGGAGTGCAAGGCGCTCGCCGTCGAGGGCACCCGCCACGTCATGAAGTACGCCGGGCAACTCCTGGACGGCACCGACTTCGGCTACGAGTACTCGCCGGAGATCTTCATGGACACCGAGCTCGATTTCGCCCTCGATGTCTGCGCCGGTGTCATGGACGTGTGGCAGCCTGGCCCGGACCGCGAGATCATCCTGAACCTGCCGTGCACGGTCGAGCGGTCCACCCCGAACGTCTACGCCGACCAGATCGAGTGGATGAGCCGGAACCTGCCGAACCGGGACCACGTCTGCCTGTCGGTGCACACTCACAACGACCGGGGCACGGCGGTCGCCGACGCCGAGCTGGCGGTGCTGGCCGGCGCCGACCGGATCGAGGGCTGCCTGTTCGGCAACGGCGAGCGTACCGGCAACGTGTGCCTGGTCACCCTGGGCCTGAACCTGTTCAGCCAGGGCATCGACCCGATGATCAACTTCGCCGACATCGACGAGATCCGTCGCACCGTCGAGTACTGCAACCAGCTCCCGGTTCACCCGCGCCACCCCTACGCGGGCGAGCTGGTCTACACCGCCTTCTCCGGCTCCCACCAGGACGGCATCAAGAAGGGCTTCGAGGCGCTTGAGGCCGAAGCGGCCGGCGCGGGCGTCCCGTTCGCCGAGTACCCGTGGGCCGTGCCGTACCTGCCCATCGACCCGCACGACGTGGGCCGCACCTACGAGGCGGTCATCCGGGTCAACTCGCAGTCCGGCAAGGGCGGCGTGGCGTACCTCATGAAGGCCGAGCACCAGCTCGACCTGCCCCGCCGCCTGCAGATCGAATTCTCCCGGGTCATCCAGGGCCACACCGACGCCGAGGGCGGGGAGGTGTCGCCCGCGCGGATGTGGGAAATCTTCTCCGACACCTACCTGGCCGCGGGTTCGGTGGCGCTGCTGGACCATCAGACGTCCTCGGTGGTCGAGACCAAGCACGCCCTGGCCGCGGAGATCTCCGTCGACGGGAGCGCGCAGCAGGTCGAGGGCGTGGGCAACGGCCCCATCTCGGCGTTCTGCGACGCGCTGGCCTCCGTCGGCGTGACCGCGCGGGTGCTCGACTACACCGAGCACGCGCTGACCGAGGGCACCGACGCCCAGGCCGCGGCGTACGTGGAGTGCGAGATCGGCGGCGGCGTCTTCTGGGGTGTCGGCATCGACGCGAACACGGTCACGGCCTCGATGCGTGCGGTCCTGTCCGCGGTGAACCGGTCCCGCCGCGGCTGAGCCGTGGTGAAGCGGCGGGGCCACCTTCGTACCGAACGAGCTGGCCTCGCCGCACCCGCGTCACCCCGCCAGCGTCACTGGCATAAGGAAGAATGGGTACGTGCAGCTCTACCGGGATGACGGCATCGTGCTGCGGACGCAGAAGCTGGGCGAAGCGGACCGGATCATCACCGTCCTCGGCCGCGGCAGCGGGCGGATCCGCGCCGTGGCCAAGGGCGTCCGCCGGACCAAGTCCAGGTTCGGGGCCCGGCTGGAGCCGTTCACCCATGTCGACCTGATGCTGCACGCCGGCCGCTCGCTGGACGTCATCACGCAGGCGGAGGTGATCCGGCCCTACGGCGAGCCACTGGCCGCGGACTACCCCCGCTACACCGCGGGCGTGGCGATGCTGGAGACGGCCGAGCGGTTCACCCCGGTGGAGAAGGAACCGGCGCTGCGCCAGTTCCTGCTCCTCATCGGCGGGGTGCGTGCCCTCGGCGACGGAGAGCACAGCCCCGGGCTGGTGCTCGACGCCTTCCTGCTGCGCTCGCTCGCGGTGGCCGGGTACGCCCCGGCCCTGCAGGAATGCGCCCGGTGCGGTGCGCCGGGCAGCGACCGGCGGCTGCCGGCCTTCGCCGTGGCGGCCGGGGGCATGGTGTGCGCGTCCTGCCGTCCGCCGGGCGCGGCCGCGCCCGCGGCGCCGACGGTGGCGCTGATGCTCGCCCTGCTGCGCGGCGACTGGGATGACGCCGATCCCAGCGAGCGCAGGCACCAGGTAGAGTGCAGCGGGCTGGTGGCCGCGTATCTTCAGTGGCACCTGGAGCATTCGATCCGTTCGCTGAGTCACGTGGAGCGTGTCTTTTGACATCCTCCCCGCCCCAAGGCGGGGGATTTCAGCTACTACGCCGGTTGGAGCAGCAGTTGAGGTTCGCGGTTCACCGGCCGGGCTACCCCGTCGCCTCCCCGCGCAGTCACGGCGTGCCCCGCCGCGATGTTCCGGGCCGCGTTCACGTCAGCGTGGTCGGCGAAACCGCAGGCCGTGCACGCGAAGCGCGCTTGGCTCTCGCGCGACTTCGCATCCACGTGCCCGCACGCCGAGCAGCGCTGGCTGGTGAACGCGGGTTTGATCTTCTCCACCCGGCCGGGCGCCTTGTCCTCCAGCCGGCGCACCAGCAGGCCCCAGCACGAGGCGAGGATGCTTCGGTTGAGCCCGGCTTTCTGCCTTACGTCGTCCCGCCCGGCCTTGCGCCACGACGGCCGCCCGGCCGGATTCTCCGGGTCGAAGAAGGCGGCCATCGCCTGGGCGAAGTCCCGCAAGGCCTGCTGCTGCACGACCTGGGAGCCTGCGGCCAGCCACGGGTGCCCGGCGCGGGCTTCGGTAAGCTGTCGGCACTGCTCCAGCTAGGCAGGGGAGCTCTTCCTGCCCGGATGCCAGTGCGCGTGCTGCTCGACCGCGAGGTTCCACACGAACCTGGCGTGGGCGCAATGCCCCCGCAGCACCGCCTGCTGGGCGGGCGCGGGGAGCAGCCTGTACCGGGACATGCGAACACACTATCGGACGCCACCGACATTTCTTGGGAGGTGAAGCGGTGTGTCGTCCCTGCCAAGGAGGCCGGGGTCTCCACGCCGCGATCCTGATGAGGGAGGGCAGCCCGAAGACCCAGCAGGCGCGGGGATCTCGCCGGGCCCCCGTACGTCCGCCCGATCCGCATCCGAGCGGCGTGAAGCCGCCGGACATACCATCCGAGTTCGTCCCCAGGCACGTCGCCCTGGTGATGGACGGTGACGGGCGCTGGGCCGGAAAGCGCGGGCTGCCCAGGACCGAGGGCCATAAGGAAGGCGAGTCCTCGCTGCTCGACGTCATCATGGGAGCGATCGAGCTTGGCATTCCCTACCTGTCGGCTTATGCCTTCTCGACCGAGAACTGGCGGCGCTCGCCGGACGAGGTCCGTTTCCTGATGGGATTCAACCGCGACGTCATCCACCGGCGCCGTGACCTGCTGAACGAGATGGGCGTCTGCATCCGCTGGGCGGGCCGCCGGCCACGGCTATGGCGCAGCGTGATCAGCGAACTCGAGACGGCCGAGCGGATGTCAGCCGGGAATTCCGTGCTGACCCTGCAGTTCTGCGTGAACTACGGGGGCCGGGCCGAGATAGCGGACGCGGCCGCCGCCATCGCCGCGGATGCCGTCGCGGGAAAGCTCCGGCCGGAGAAGATCGACGAGAAGGTGTTCGCCCGCTATCTGGACGAGCCCGCGATTCCTGAAGTCGACCTTTTCGTCAGGTCGTCCGGTGAGCAGCGCCTTTCGAACTTCCTGCTCTGGCAGTCCGCCTATGCCGAACTGGTCTTTCTCGACACGCTCTGGCCGGATTTCGACCGGCGGCACCTGTGGCACGCCTGCGAGATCTACGCCAGCCGTGACCGCAGGTACGGTGGCGCCCAGCCCAACCCCGTTCCCGTCTCCGGAGAGCCGGCTTCGTGAGGTCGTTTCGCGCCGCGACGGCCCGGACGCGAGCGGGCTGCGCTCAAACACCAAGGCTAATAAGCCCTCTCGATCAGGTGTGATAGCCGCCTGCACTACCACCGAGGTGCCTCCTGCGCCTCGCGACACGCCCGGGATCCCGATCACTTTGGTGTAACTGTGCGTAACCTCATGAATACAGGGAACGACTAGCGCTGCTGGTGCGCAGGGACAGTACTTGTGAGTCGATTCGGTCTTTGGCGTGCCTGTGGGGCCAAAGTAACCATTTGACGACGGGGTTATCCGGGGGGATGAATGCGTCGCGCGGTAGTGGCTGTCATCATAGGCGGGTACGCGTTCTGGGGAATCGGATCGGGGCTGGGGCAATCGGGGCCCGGGCAATCAGGGCCGGGACATCAGCCTGTGCTGGCCGGCGTCAGCCTTACCGCCGACGTCAAGCCGGTAAAGGCGGCCGAGCCGGGCAGGCAGATCGTGAAGTTCGGCGGCTACACGGTCAGCGTGCCTGCCAGCTGGCCGGTCTATAACCTGAACGAGGACCCCAGCCGATGCGTTCGGTATGACGTTCATGCCGTTTATCTCGGTACTCCGGGTCCGGACCAGAATTGCCCGCCCAATCTGGTCGGGCGGGTCGACACGGTCAGCATCGAAGGACCCGCCGTCCCGGCCAGGGTGAAGATCGCGGGGGACCGGAAGGCCCCGGCCTCGGCCGGCCAGCGGGCGCTGCCGGCCGGCACGATCGTCCAGGACCCGGACCGGCACGATCTGGCGCTCGCCATGCCGGACACCGCGCCGTGGATCGACGCCACCTACGGGACCGACCCGGGTGCCGCCGAGCAGATGCTGGCCACCGTCAAGCAGGCCGGCCCCCAGTCGGCGTCGCAGGGGTCCGCGGCCCAGCGCGCCGGGGACTCGATCCGCGTCAGCTGGCCCCCGGTGATCGTCAAGGCGGCGCATCTCGCCCGGGCGGCGAATCCGGCCTGGCCCAAGGTGACGGGGCCGCCGACCGGGCTCCCGCCGGGCTGGACCCCGCCGTCGAGCCAGCCGCCCGCGCCCACGGTCACGCCCAAGCCCCCGCCCATGGTCACGCCCAAGCCCCCGCCCATGGTCACGCCCAAGCCCGCGCCCAGGGCCTACGCCCACCCCCACGCCTACGCCCACCCCCACGCCTACGCCCACCCCCACGCCGACCGGGCCGGTGCCGGCCGGCAACCCGGCGCCCGCGTCGTCCCCGTCCCCGTCCCCGTCCCCGTCGGGCCCGGGCATGGCCGGCTTCGACACCTGCGCCGCCCCGTCGCTGCCCACCATGAAGGCATGGCGGGCGAAGTACGCCGCCACCGCCATCTACATCGGCGGCCAGATGATGGCCTGCGGGCAGGGCAACCTGTCCGCCAGCTGGGTCCAGCAGGCCGAAGCCATGGGCTGGTCCCTCCTGCCTGCGTTCGTCGGGCTGCAGGCCCCGTGCGACAGCTTCAGCGGCAAGATCAACCCGAAGCAGGCGGCCGCCCAGGGGACCGCCGCGGCGAACCAGGCGGTCGCCGACGCGAACTCGTACGGGCTGGGCGCGGGCTCGCCGGTCTACTACGACATGGAAGCCTACGATCACACCAAGGCCGGCTGCCGCACCGCGGTCCTGACCTTCCTGGACGCCTGGACCAGGCAGCTGCAGGCCGACGGCTACGTGTCGGGCGTGTACTCGAGCGCCGACGCCGCGATCATCGACCTGCAGTCGACGACCACGATCGCCGGGCACTCGCTGGCCGAGCCGCAGGCCATCTGGTTCGCGCTCTGGGACAACGCGAACAACCTGACCGGAGCGCCGTACATGACCTCCGCGGTGTGGCCGGTGGCCACCCGGTCCAAGCAGTACGCCGGCGGCCACACGGTCAAGGTGGGCGGGATCTCGCTCGACATTGACGCCGACTGGGTGGCCGGTGCGGTGGCACGAGGGTGACCGGCAGGTCACCCATCCGCACCGGGCGAATTCAATTCGCGGTCACCGGCCAGTGCTCCTAAGCTAGGGGCTTCCGGCCACGGAAGTCGCGGGGGCACCCGCGCCGCGCCGGAATCACCACGGGATTCGCGCCCGCCGACCGCCAGCCGGATGGAGACCTGCACCATGGCATTGCGCAGTGACCGCCTCGACGCCATCGTCAGCCTGAGCAAGCGACGGGGGTTCGTCTACCCGTCCAGCGAGATCTACGGCGGCCTGCGGGCTTCCTGGGACTACGGGCCGCTCGGCGTCGAGCTGAAGAACAACATCAAGCGCCAGTGGTGGCGCGCGATGGTCACCCAACGCGATGACATCGTGGGCCTGGACTCCTCGGTGATCCTGGCCCGCGAGGTGTGGGAGGCGAGCGGCCACGTCACTGAGTTCGTCGAGCCGCTCACCGAGTGCATGTCCTGCCACAAGCGGTTCCGCGCCGATCACCTGATCGAGGCCTATGAGGAGCGGCACGGCCACCCTCCGGTCGAGGGCCTGAAGGAGATCGCCTGCCCGAACTGCGGCACCCGGGGCGCCTTCGCCGAGCCGCGCATGTTCAACGGCCTGCTCCGTACCCACCTGGGCGCGGTGGACGACGAGTCCGGGCTGGCCTACCTGCGCCCGGAGACGGCCCAGGGCATCTTCATCAACTTCCGCAACGTGCTGCAGACGTCGCGCCGCAAGATCCCGTTCGGCATCGGGCAGATCGGCAAGTCGTTCCGCAACGAGATCACCCCGGGCAACTTCATCTTCAGGACCAGGGAGTTCGAGCAGATGGAGATGGAGTTCTTCGTCAAGCCGGGCACCGACGAACAATGGCATCAGACCTGGATCGACACTCGCTTCGCCTGGTACACGGACCTTGGCATCCGCCCCGAGAACCTGCGGTTCTACGAGCACCCCAAGGAGAAGCTGTCGCACTACTCCAAGCGCACGGTGGATATCGAGTACAAGTTCGACTTCGTCGGCACCGAGTGGGGCGAGCTTGAGGGCATCGCCAACCGCACCGACTACGACCTGACCACCCATCAGCAGGCGTCCAAGCAGGACATGTCCTACCTGGATCAGGAGTCGGGGGAGCGGTTCATCCCGTACGTGATCGAGCCGGCCGCCGGCGTCGACCGCGGCGCGCTGGTCTTCCTGCTCGACGCCTACGCCGAGGACGAGGCGCCGGACGCCAAGGGCAAGCTGGAGAAGCGGACGGTGCTGCGCCTGGACCGCAGGCTGGCGCCGGTGAAGGCGGCGGTGCTGCCGCTGTCGCGCAACGCGGATCTCTCGCCGAAGGCGCGCGACCTGGCGGCGGCGCTGCGCAAGCGCTGGAACACCGACTTCGACGACGCCAGCGCGATCGGCCGCCGGTACCGGCGGCAGGACGAGATCGGCACGCCGTTCTGCGTCACCGTCGACTTCGACACGCTGGACGACCAGGCCGTCACGGTCCGGGACCGCGACACCATGCAGCAGGAGCGGGTCGGCCTCGACAGCGTCGAGGCCTATCTATCCGAGCGCCTCGGCCCCTGCTGAGGGCAGAGCTGAGGGCAGCGCTGAGGGCAGCGCTGAGGGCAGCGCGTCGAGCAGCCCGTCCAGGCCCCCGTCCCGCGGGGCGCGGCGGTAGATCTCGGCCGCGGCCCGGTGGAAGCCGTCCGGCAGGCCGGCCGCGGACATCGCCGCGGCGATCTCCTCCATCTCGGCGACCCAGCGCCAGCCCTTGGCCGCCGCGGACCCCGCGGCGCGGGCCGACTGCTCGTCCAGGCCTGGCTGGGAGATACTCCACTCGGCCAGCAGGTCGGGCTCGACGCCCTCGGCGCGGGCCAGCGCCCGCGCGGCCAGCAGCAGCGCCGCGGTGCCCTTGGTCCAGGACGCGTACGCCATCTTCACCGCCGATGCCGCGCCCACCCCGGCCCCCGCGCCGGCCGGGCCATCCGCGCGCTCGACCACCCGCGCGGACACCGCGGTGCCGTCGAACAGCGCCCGCACCTCTCCGGCGCGCGCCCCGGACAGGTAGAGCCGGATGAACCCGGGCGCCACCGGCGGCGTGCCGATGATCCCGCCGTCCACGTAGCCGGCGCCCCCGGCCGCCACGATCCGGGCCACCTCGCCCGCGGTGGCCGGCGAGATCGCGTTGGCGTCCAGGTAGATGCCGCCGAACCCGGTCACCTCACGCGCGACGTCCAGGGCGGCGGCCGGCGGGCAGACCGACACGATGAGGTCCGAACGGCCTGTCATCTCCGCCAGCCCGCACCCGGTGAGCCCGGCCGCCGCGGCGCGCTCGCTGGTCGCCGCGCTGCGCCCGGCCGGCGCCCACAGCACCTGGTATCCCGCCCCGGCCAGGCACTGCCCGACCGCCGCGCCCATCTCCCCGGGATGCAGGAGCCCTATCGTCACATCGCCCATGCTCCCCTATATCATCAGGTGCCGGGGTGCCCGTGTCGGCCATCATGTATTCACAGAGGTAGCCGCCTTGCTCAGGTGGCCCGCAGGCGCCCGTACCTGTCACCCGGCGGGCACCCGATACGGGCAGGACATGACTTTGGTCCCGTCGCCTGGGCGGTCCTCGGCCGGTAGAGTCCCGAGTGACTACACGACGTTGCATGCTGCGAGGAGCAGGAAGTGCCGAAGCTCGTATATGACTTCACCGAAGGTAACAAGGACCTCAAGGATCTGCTGGGCGGTAAAGGCGCCAACCTGGCCGAGATGACCAATATCGGGCTGCCGGTGCCGCCCGGATTCATCATCACCACCGAGGCCTGCCGCTACTACCTGGAGCAGGGCTCTACGCCCGAGGGCCTCGACGAGGAAATCGCGGCCCACCTGGAGCAGCTGGAATCGGCGATGGACCGCAAGCTCGGCGATCCGGCCGACCCGCTGCTGGTCAGCGTCAGGTCCGGGGCCAAGTTCTCCATGCCGGGCATGATGGATACCGTCCTGAACATCGGCCTGTCCGACGAGTCGGTGCAGGGCCTGGCCAAGCAGGCCGGCAACGAGCGATTCGCCTGGGACGCCTACCGGCGCCTGCTCCAGATGTTCGGCAAGACCGTCCTGGACGTCGACGGCGAGCATTTCGAGCACGCCATCGACGAGGCCAAGAAGGCCAAGGGCGTCAGCAACGACCTCGAGCTGGACGCGGGCGACCTGCAGAATCTCGTCGAGACGTTCAAGGGCATCATCAAGGCGCAGGCCGGCCGGGAATTCCCGCAGGACCCCAGGGAGCAGCTGGACCTGGCCATCAAGGCCGTGTTCCACTCCTGGAACTCGCCCCGCGCCATCCTCTACCGCCGCCAGGAGCGCATCCCCACCGACCTGGGCACCGCCGTGAACGTGGTCACGATGGTCTTCGGCAACCTGGGCATGGACTCGGGCACCGGCGTGGCGTTCACCCGGGACCCGGGCACAGGCGCCCAGGGCGTCTACGGCGACTACCTGCAGAACGCCCAGGGCGAGGACGTCGTGGCCGGCATCAGGAACACCGTCCCGCTGCAGGACCTGGAGGGCATCGACAAGGCCTCCTACGACCAGCTGATGCAGATCATGCGGACGCTGGAGAACCACTA
>WNGH01009754.1_pt1 | contig 12262 bp, 8 predicted proteins | sample 5400631 | NCBI WGS metagenome assembly WNGH01 (sample SAMN13153373, study PRJNA577476) | soil metagenome | isolation source: 115 cm soil or saprolite under Garry oak tree replicate 1 | place: USA:California | collected 2016-06-15 | reverse complement strand
CGAGGCGGTCCGGCTCGCCGAGACGACGAATCGAGCGTTCCCCGTTGGTGTGGCCTACCGCGCCGCGGTGACGCTTCGCCTGCTCAAGGGCGACTGGGCGATGGCGCGCTCACTGCTCGAGCACGGAATCGCAGTGGCCCGGGCGGGAAACGTCGTCTTCAACCTTCCCGGTGCGGTCGCCTCCTCCGCCTGGGCACTGGCGCAGCTCGACGAGGCGAGCGAGGCGCTGAACCGATTGGGGGAAGGCGAGCAGCTCCTCGATCATCAAGCGACGAGGGGACTCGTCGACCATCATGGCTGGTCCTACCATTCGCTCGGTCGCGCTTGTCTGCGGCTCGGTCGGCTTGCCGAGGCGCAACGCCTCGGCGAGCGGGCGCTCCAATCGTCTCCGCATCAACCCGGATACGCGGCCCATGCTCACCACCTGCTCGGCGACATCGCGACCCATCCCGACCGGTTCGATGTCGAGAGCGGCGAGGCCCATTATCGCAAGGCGCTAGCGCTGGCTGAACCGCGCGGCATGCGCCCGCTCGTCGCCCACTGCCACCTCGGCCTCAGCAAGCTCTATCGGCTCACGGACAAGCGTGAGCAGGCGCAGGACCACGCGACCACGGCGGTGACGATGTACCGCGAGATGGACATGCAGTACTGGCTAGAGCAGGAGGGGGTGGAAAGGAGTGGACTAGAAAGAAATGTCCCGTAAGTCACGCTGCCCGCAGTTCGACGTGGAAGCCGAGATCGTGAAGCCGCCCGAGCAAGCGTGTGGCCAACGTGGCCTTGTCGCGGCGGTCGAAATGGGCGGCCCCGAGGTCCCGGTAATCGACGCCGTCCCTGAGCATGTAGTAGGCCGCGGTCAGCATCGACGCGGCGACGGCGATGATGGCCTTCTTTGGGCCCCGGCGACTCTTGAGGCGGAGGAATTGCGCCCGGAGGTAGCTGTCGTGCTTGCGGGCGGCGGCCCACGCGGCCTGGACGAGCGTCGTCTTCAGCCAGGGATTGCTGGGACGCGTACGGGTGGAGTGGCGCTTGCCCGCGCTCTCGTCGAGCCGAGGACAGAGCCCGGCCCAGGAGACGAGATGGCCGGCCGTGGGGAAGCGGGTCATGTCGACGCCGATCTCGGCGACGAGGACGCGGGCAACGGTCTCGCTCACGCCCGGCATGGTGATCAGGCGGTCGACGGCGGCGCGAAAGGGGGCGAGGGCGTCGCCCAGGCGCGCCTCCACCGCGCGCACGGCCCCGTCGAGGGCGTCAATCTGGGCGAGATGCAGCTGCAGCAGGAAGCGGTGGTGGGCCGTGACGCGCCCGTGCAGGGCGGCGGCGAGGTCGGCCCGCGAGGCCTTGAGACGGCCGCGGGCCAGCTCGGCCAAGCGGTCCGGATTCGTCTCGCCGGCCACCAGGGCCTGCAGGATGGCGCGGCCGCTCACGCCCAGGATGTCGGTGAGGGTCCCGGTCAGCTTGAGGTTCGCGGTCTCCAGGGTCTTCTGGATCCGGAGGGTGTGTTGCGTGATCTCGCGCACGAGCTGCTTGCGGGTCCGGGTGAGATCGCGCAGCTCCTGGATCGGGGCGGGGGGCACGAAGCTGCCCCGGAGGAGCCCATGGGCCAGCAGCTCGGCGATCCAGGTGGCATCGTTGACGTCGCTCTTACGGCCGGGAATGTGGCGAATGTGCATGGCGTTGGCGAGGACCAGCTCCACACTTTCCTCGAGGACGTGCCACACGGGTTTCCACTACACGCCCGTGGATTCCATTGCCACGTGGGTGCAGCCGTGGGCGGTGAGCCAGTCGCTGAGCGCCCACAGCTCCTGGGTGGTCGTGCCGAAGGTCCGCACGTCGTGCGTGACGGCCGACCCTGCCACGACCCGCGCACAGGCCACGACCGTGTGTTGATGCATATCGAGTCCGGCACACTGGGGATGGACGACCTCCATGACGACCTCCTCGCTGGGGTCGCGTCGGCGTGGAGCCCGCGTCAACGAAGTCTAGAAAGCGCGCTCTCCGGCCCATTGCCGGTGGCCGCAGTACGGGGTGCTCGCGGGGCTCCGGGTCCAACTCGCCTACGGGCTCTGCGCACCATTGACAGACCGACCTCGGTGCCGACACGCGCTTTGAGACTACCGCATTTCATGCGCCGTGGGTCCGTGGAGCGGGTGGAGAACTAGCCTGATCGCAATAGAGCACCGATCCGGAACCCAAGCGTCCTCGGTCAAAATCCTCGCTTCCAGCTGTGGTCGAAAGTCGTGATTCTGTGTGGGTCGGACTCGTTCATTGGCGCCCGCTCAAAAAGAAATCGGGTCTTCGGGGATTCGTGTGGGTGATTTGGGACCGATTTCGGCAGCACCGGGACGCCACCCACTGGACGTCGGGTTCCTGGTATGCGTAGGCCCCCACGGCGCAGGTCCGAGGATCCGTCAGAGCCTGCAGTCGTACCAGCTACGTTGCACTTGCCCGCATGCACCGGCCCGCACGTCCCACAGGCCGCTGCTGTGACCGGCGCGGTAGGGACAGGCCGTGGGCGTCCGTGGTCGCCGAAGATCTGCCACACCGTCGGATTGATAGGGGATCTTGCAAGGCAGACGCATGCCAGAGCCGACACGGTCGTCCCGACGTTGGAATGCGCGACATCAATGCCCGATTTCTGCACCCCCTCGAGAACACCTCCGGCCGCTCCCAGAGCGGGCCTCGGCCCTCTCAGCCCCACGTTTTCACCCACACGAATCCCCGAAGAGCCTTTTTCTCATTCTGTTTGCAGTTCACCTCATGCGGCGGAGATCTGGGCTCTTCTCGTCTCGACAACGTTGTGCGCTGACGCCGCGGATGAGAACAGCGGTATGAGACCTTCGACTATTGTTGGGTGCGTCAGGACCGCATCGCGCAGCGCGGTGTAGGGCAGCCCTGCGATCATCGCAATCTGGACGGCGGCCAGGATCTCCCCCGCACCGACACCGAACGCCGTGAACCCGAGGATGCCATCGCTATCAGCTTCCACGAGAGCCTTTACGAACCCGCGGGTCTCCGAAAGCGTGCGTGCACGCAGGTTGGCTTCCATGGGGACCTTAAACAGGCGATACGCTATCCCTTGAGCCTCCGCTTCTGTTTCACTCAGGCCGATACGAGCAAGTTCGGGGTCGGTAAACAGACAATATGGGACGTGCCTGCCCGTGGTCACACGGTTGCCCCCGGTTAAATTGGCGTGGACTACGCGGAAATCGTCGACGCTGATGTGCGTGAACTGCGGGCTACCTGCGACCTCGCCGATCGCCCAGACGCCGGGCGCGGTGGTCTGCAGCCGCTCGTTGACCTTGATGTATCCCCGGTCGGTGAGCTCAACGCCCGTCAGTTCCAGGCCGAGTCCTTCGGTGTTTGGCTTGCGACCCGTGGCGACCAGTACATGACTACCCTTTAGCACTTTCTCACTTCCGTTCTGCTCGACAACAATACTCACCGAGTCGCCGCTTTTGCCCGACACTTGCTTGATCCGTGCATTCAGGAGAATGCCGATGCCTTCATCTGCCAGCAGGCTGCGAAGAGCGTCGCAAACGTCCGGGTCTTCTCTGGACATCAACCGCCCGTTGCGATCGATCATCGTCACCTTGCTGCCGAAGCGGCGCATCGCCTGGGACATCTCCACTCCGACGTAGCCCCCACCGACAACGAGCAAGTGTTCGGGAAGTTCATCGAGTTCAAGAGCCTCGATATGCGTGAGCGGCCGCGCTTCCGCCAGGCCAGGCATCGAGTCCAGCGCGGCACGCGTGCCCGTACTAACGATCACATTCTCGCCTCGCAGTTGACGTGTGGTCCCATCGGCCAGGGTGACTTCCACTGTTCTCGGAGCGAGGAACCGGCCCGTTCCCAATATGAACTCGGCTCCCGTGTATCTGTACTTTTCCATATATATGTCGTTCAGGTCGCGCACCATCCTGCGTTTGCGCCCGCGCACGTCCGCCATGTCGATCGCAAAGCCGTCGTGTCTGATGCCGAATTCCTTGCTTCGGCGAAAGTATGATGCGACTTTCGCGCTGTGGATGATGTTCTTGCTCGGCAAGCACGCGATGTTCGGGCATGACCCGCCGATGTATTTGCGCTCGACGACTGCGACTTGCTTTCCTTCGCCAGCAAAAGTCCACGCAGCAATGGTCGAACCCGTGCCACCCCCGAGAATCACCAGGTCAACTTCTTCCGGCTGCGTCTTCTCAAGTACCTGAGGGGATGAGCTGCTTTCGGTGCGCTTCATGTGACTCTCCTTTCTGAGCGACAGGTTCTCCTCTCTGTGTGGCCCTGACTGCGTTCACCCGAATGTGTTGTTGCGAGGTCTGCACATTGCACTCAGGTGGCGACAACGAGACCGCCTGCGGCTCGAATGACCTCTCCGGTGATCCAAGCTGATTCGTCTGACGCTAGGAACACCGCCAGCGGGGCGATATCCCTGACGCGGCCGAGCCGCCCGAGCGGGGTCTTCCCCGCCAGAACGGCACCGGCATCACCCGCGAAGGTCCCCGCCGTTATATTGCCTTCGGTTTCTGTATGACCAGGAGCGATCGCGTTGACGCGTATCTTGCGCGGCGCCAGTTCGAGCGCCAACCCCCTGGTCAGCGTTTCGATGGCCCCCTTCGTGGAAGCGTACAGCAGGGCCCCCGCCACCGGATGCGAGCCGACGATAGAGCTTAGGTTGATGATGCTCCCGCCGTCGGCCCCGAAACGCTTGATCGCCTCCTGCGCGGTGAGAATCGCCCCGAGAACGTTGATGTCGTAGTGGAGGTGAAAGCTCTCTTCGGTGATCTCCGCGAAGGCGCCGAAGCGGAATACCCCGGCGTTGTTGACCAAGACGTCCAGTCTTCCGAACGCAGAATCCACTTCTTTGAATAACCGCGCGACCTCTGCGGCCTGAGACACGTCGGCCCCGACCGCAATCGCATTGCCCCCGTTGTCGGTGATCGCCTGAGCGACGCGTTCAGCGCCTTCCCCGTCGGACGAATAGTTCACGGCCACGCGCGCACCCGCAGCTCCCAAGGCCGTGGCAATCCCACCGCCTATACCTTTGGACGCGCCCGTCACTACTGCAACTTTATTAGACAGTCTGCCCATATTCACCGCCGTTTCTTGATCCGACTCCCCGTACCTCCGAACGTCCATCGCTGTGAATTGCGCCTCGCGCGTATGAAGCTCTCGATTTATCCTCCTTATGCTAAAGAGTGTTTTGAAACAGTGCGTCAACACTCAATGTTGCATCCTGAACGAATCGTCGGCAACCGGAAGTGATCCCGGGGAATCTCGGGGAAGAGCGAGCATTGCTGCCCTCTCCCGACTACATCCAGCACAGCGCTCATATCGAGCCCGACCGCGATGGTCCCTTCAATCTGTTCAAGAGCAGCCCGGCGACGCTGAAATATGAGCCCGGCCTCATCGTGGCCGACGGGGACTTCGTGATCGTCCATGGGCGCTTCTCGGGGCTCGGTCGGCCGAAGAGCTGGATCGCGGCGGACATCCTCCGCATCGTCGATAGAGTGCTCGTCGAACACTGGGACGTGCTTCAGGACGAGGCGTCGCAAGCGGAATCCAAGAGCGATCTACCAATGTTCGGAGGCAGTTTTACCGAGTGATGCCGGGACTCACTCAAGCCCGACGGTCACATGATCGTTCGCTGAGAGTGGCGACATGAGCAGCGCGACCATGGGGCCAGGTGCTAAACCGTTAATCCCACACGAGTCTCTTCAAGGCTCGGACGACGAAGGCGGTCAGAACGGTCCCGAGCGACCGAAGGCCAGTGCATGCCACCGTCTTTCCTCCCCTTCCGGCTATTGACTGTTCAACAATCTCAATAGCAGTGGGTGACGGGCGCTAGAGTACACGTCGGCCGGGCGAATCCCGACCAGCGGTCCAGATGGTCATCGGCTGCATCCGTCCTCCTTTGAGGTGGACCTCGCCACCGGGCTTCAGACGATCGAGGCGCAGCCCAACCAGCCTTCCCTCCTCGCGTATGCGACCGACGACCGCATTGCTCGCCACGAGCTCGACGTCGAGTTCGCGCGTTAGACGCTCCAGACGGCTCGCGACGTTGACGGTGTCACCGACCACGACATAGTCGAGCCGCTGTGCATCGCCGATGCTTCCCAAGACGGCTTCTCCGTAGTGCACACCGATGCCGATGTCCACCGAGGCCTGGCCTCGTCTCGCCCGCTCCCGGCTCCAGCGATGCGTCTCGTCCGCCAACTGCCAGGCGCACTGAAGCGCCCGTCCGGCATCGTCGGCTCCACGAGACGGTGTGCCAAACGTTGCCATGACGGCATCGCCGATGTACTTCTCGAGCGTGCCACCATGATCGAAGACGATGCGCGTGACGCGCTGGTGGAACTCCGTCAACAGCTCGATCGTAGCCTCCGTCCCCAGCGATTCGCTGAGACGCGTGAATCCCCGGATGTCGGCGAAGAGCACGGCGGCCGGCTGGCGTCGAGCCGCCATGCCCGCCGCGCCCGCGCTCGCGAGCGCATCGACGACATTCGGCGAGAAGTATCGGGCGAGACTGGCTCGCGCGAGGTGATCGGTCACCTGCCGTCTCAATAAGCTCCGCGAGAGTGCCACGGCAGCCGCCAACACCGCCGTGAGGAGCGCCAGCAGCACCGTCTGAGTGCGCCACGCCGCATCGCTCACATAGTGAGGATTCAGGTAGAGCTCGAGCGCCGCGGTCGGGCTCAGCCCTGGCTTGTCGATCGCTGAGCTGTGGATCGAGACCGTACCGGGCAGGCGCAGCATGACCTGGTGTCCAAAGCTCCAGAGGGCGATGGTGACCGCCCCGGTCCAGACGACGAACCGCGGCGAGTAGGACAATGCGGTTCCCGCGACGTACACGAACAGATAGAAGACCGTCGGGAGCCGCAGCTGCATCTGCGGCGGCCAGCTCGGGGGGAACGTAATCGGCGTCAGTATGACCCCGATTAACAGTGCCGCTTCGAGGATACTGAAAGCACCCGCCCAGAAGACGGGCCGCCCATACCTGCGCCCGAGCACATACTGCACCAAGCCGAATGCGGCGAATGTCGCGACGACCAGGAGACCCGGAATCGAGCGGGCCGGTGCGTAATACGCGACGAGCGACACGGCCACGACGGCGAGCAGGGCGAGCCGGACGCGAAGATGGAACCCGAGACCGTTTTGCTCCGCATCGGCCATCGCCCGGTCGATGCTTGACTCAGACGCTCGCTCACGCCGTGCAAACCACGTCCGAGTCCGTCGGGCGTGGCGCCGCTCCCAAGCGCGCGCGACCCGGGCCCATCGACGATATGGCCTGAGGGTCGCCCGAGCCGCCGACTCCACCGGAGGCGATGGCTGCACCGGCATTTTGTCAATCCTGGTCTGCAGCATGCGCGTGGCGGCTCCCGCTAGCGCCAGAGGTTGGTCCTGGCGAGGTCGACAATCTCGTCGCCCCGGCCGCTGAGCAGCGCCTTGATCATAAAGACGCCGAAGCCGGTCATTTGCTCGTAGCTGATCGTCGGAGGCATGGCGAGCTCCCTCCGGTGCACGGGCACCTCGACCAGAGCAGGGCCATCGTGCGCGAATGCCTGGGCGATCATGGGCCGAACCTGTTCCGGACGGTCCGCGGTCAGCCCCAGGAGCCCGGCGGCCTCAGCCATCTTCGCGAAATCAGGGTTAACGAGCTCCGTTCCGAAGTCGAGGAACCCCGTCGCCTTCATTTCCAGCTCGACGAAGGCGAGCGCGTCGTTCCGGAACACGATTACCTTCACTGGCAGCTTCAGCTGCCGGAGCGAGAGCAGATCGCCCATGAGCATCGCGAGGCCGCCATCGCCACAGAGGGCGACCACTTGACGACCCGGATGACTGGCCTGGGCCCCGATGGCCTGGGGCAGTGCATTGGCCATAGAGCCATGGTTGAAGGACCCCAGGAGCCGGCGCTGGCCGTTCATCGTCAGATAGCGGGCCGCCCAGAGCGTCGGGGTGCCCGTGTCGCACGTCAGGATGGCATCTGGAGCAGCCAGCTCGTCGACCACCCGGGCGACATATTGAGGATGGCTACGCGGCCCGGACCCGGCGGTCGCGAGCTCGTCGAGAGCCTTTCGCTCCCGCGCGTAGTGCTCCCGCGCCGCCTGCAGATGCCGCTCGTCCTCGTGTGCCGCGAGCTTGGGTAATAGGGCCCGCAGGGTGGTCTTCGTATCGCCGACAAGACCGAGGTCGACCTTCGTCCGTCGGCCCAGCTGCTCACCCCGGGCATCGATCTGGACGATCGTCGCCTCCTTGGGAAAGAACTGCTGGTACGGGAAGTCGGTGCCGATCATCAGCAGGACATCGCAAGCCATCATGGCGTGGTAGCCGGATGAGAACCCGAGGAGACCGGTCATGCCCACGTCGAACGGATTGTCGTACTCGATGAACTCCTTCCCCCGCAACGCGTGCACAATCGGCGCGTTCAGGCGCCGCGCGAGCTCGACCAGCTCGGCGTGCGCGCCGGCACATCCGGCGCCTCCAAAGATCGTGACCCGCTGTGCGCCATTCAGGAGCTTCGCGAGCGCACCAAGCTCCTCGTCGGACGGGCACAGGAGCGGCCTCGGCTCGGGAAACGTCAGGCGCGGCCCTTCCCCCACGGCCTCGTGCAGGGCGACATCGCCCGGGAGGGTGATGACTGCGACGCCCCGGCGCGACACCGCGGTCTGCATCGCGATCTCGAGCACACGCGGCATCTGCTCCGGATGCGAGACCACCTCGCAGTAGTGGCTACACTGCGCGAAGAGGTGCTCCGGGTGGGTCTCCTGGAAGTATCCGCTGCCGATCTCATGGGTGGGGATCTGCGCGGCAATGGCGAGCACGGGCACACGGCTCCGGTGGCAATCGTACAGCCCGTTGATCAAGTGCAGGTTGCCCGGGCCGCAGCTGCCGGCGCAGACGGCGAGCTGGCCGGTGAGGTGCGCCTCTGCCCCCGCGGCGAAGGCCGCCGTCTCCTCGTTTCGTACGTGGGCCCATCGAAGCTGGTCGACCCAGCGAAGCTGGTCCTGTCGCCGGATGGAGTCGGTGATCCCGTTGAGCGAATCTCCCGCAACCCCATAGATCCGCGAGACCTCCCGGCTGACGAGAGTATCTACAAGCAGTTCCGCGACCGTCTTCTTCCCCATGGCGTCCCCTCCTGTCTCCGGTCGGCGATCGTCGGCTGAAGCACGACGACGTCTTCTTTTTCGAGCGCCCGTGAGCGTCTGGATTTCCCTGTTGGGATGACGCGAGACGACCTGGCGTTACAAGGGTGCGAGTTGCACATGATTCCAGGAGTTTGACATCCCATAACTCTGTGGGCAATATGACTCATTGCAATAAGGCCGGGGGCTGGTAGGACGACCTATTCCGAATAGAAGACGGAGAAGGTCTCATGGCAGCGAGACACGCGGTCTCCGGTTCTCCGTACCCGGGCCAGGAATCCCAAGTCATGAGCGCCTGGGACCGGCTTGTGGGTGGCGCGGAACTTCCAGCCAACGCAGTCCGCACCGTCATCGAACACTCCTGGGTGCGTTGCCTTTCCGCCGGCGTTGACCCCGCGAAGACACACGGGCAGCCGCCAACCTCAGACGAGGACTTCAGCAGACTCCTCCACCGATTCCGTGATGTGATTGACGTGAGCTCGCAAGTCATGGACCAGGTCCGCGAATCTCTGTCTGAGTCGGGGACAATCATGGTCCTGACCGATCCCTCTGGGGTGATTCTCAAAACCGAAGGGGATCCCACAACGCTGGAGGCGGCCGAAGATGTTCGCCTCGTCAGCGGTGCGAGTTGGGACGAGCTCGTCTCCGGCACGAACGCGATCGGCACGGCCTTGTCCCTCAAGGAGCCGGTGCAGGTTCACGCCACAGAGCATTTCTGTGCGGGAATCAAGCCGTGGTCTTGCTCTGCGGTGGTGCTGCGTGATCCCGCCTCCGGCGAGAGTCTCGGCGTGCTGGACGTATCAGGACTGAGCAATCGGTTCCATCGCAACTGGCTGGCGCTGGCCATGATGGCGGCGGGCCGCATTGAAGCCGAACTGGCCGCCCGCCACATGGAATCGCGCTGGCGATTGGTGGAGGCGGGCCTGCAAGGCCTCTCGAGGGCCTCTTCGAGCGCAGTGATGCTGTTCGACCGGCAAGGGCGCCTCGTGAAGACGGAGGGCATCACCAGCCGTTCGCGGGCGAGCGTCGGCGGATGTGGCGAGTGGGGGGCGGGACGTCACATCGAAGCCTTCGATTCCGACTCGGGCCACGCTGACGCCGCGCTGCCCGCTTGGCTACGGCCCGAGTGGGTGCAGCCGGTGATGCGTGGAGGACAGCGGCTTGGAACAGTCGTGGTCCTTCCGGATCCACTCCGCCGAGAGCCAACTCGACGGATTGTGGACACCAACGGCACAACGTTTACCGCCGGACAGACCAGTACCAGCCTTGGACCGATCATCGGCCGCAGCACAGCGTTACGACAAGCCCTCGAGAGGGCGAAGCATCTAGCGGATCTTGATGTGACAGTGCTGTTACAGGGCGAGACGGGGGTCGGCAAGGAGATCTTCGCGCGCGCGATCCACGAGAACCGGCAGCGTACGAAGGGGCCGTTCGTAGCCGTGAATTGCGGTGGGCTGCCGCGCGATATTTTGGCCAGCGAGCTCTTTGGCTATGTCGACGGCGCGTTCACGGGCGCCAAGCGTTCGGGAATGATCGGGAAAATCGAGGCCGCACGTGGCGGGACATTGTTTCTCGACGAGATCGGCGAGATGCCTCTCGAACTGCAACCCTATCTGCTGCGTGTCCTCGAAGGAGGAGAACTGTATCCGCTCGGGGCGAGCCAGCCGCGCCACATTCAGTTCAAGCTGATCGCCGCGACCAACCGGGATCTTCGTGCGGAGGTCGCTGCCGGTCGTTTTCGCCAGGACTTGTTCTACCGTGTATCCGTCACCACACTCCGCATCCCCGCGCTGCGCGAGCGCAAGGAGGACATCGCGGAACTGGTCGAGCATTTCAGCCGGGAGGTGTCGCATCGCCACGGCGTGTCCGTGAAACGCTTCGAGGCGAACGTCATCGACGCATTCGAACGATACGCATGGCCGGGAAACGTACGCGAAATGCGAAACGTGGTCGAAGGCATGGTCATGTTGACTGTCGATGACACCGTTACGGCAGCACAGCTTCCGGAGGAGATGGCCTTCTCGGTCGCCGGAGCGGGAGACACGCCCCACGTCTCCGGGGAGCCGGCGACGGGACCGGATCTTGACGCCGTCGAGCGCGACGCCATCAGCACAGCGATCGCGAGACGCCAGGGCAACCTGACGAGGGTTGCCAAAGAACTCCGGATTTCCAAGAGCACCCTCTACCTGAAAATAGACAAGTACGGGCTGAACACGACTCTTCGCCAGGCCCGCCAGCCTTAGACCTGCCAACGCCGCGACATCCGGCGCGGCACGATAGTTGCCGATTCCTTGTGGCGGATCGACTGACACAAGGAGGACACGCCATGACAGCACCGATTGACACCGGCGCCGTAGGACAGGATGCAAGGGGCTCGCGAGCCCAGCTCGATGTTACGGCCGATCCACAGGTCATGCCCGCGAAAGCGGACCGTGACTGGGCGCTCGTCGACGCGCTGCGTCGGCGCGACTCCACCGCCGCCGAGCGGCTCCTCGAGACGTACGGCGACCGCGTGTATCGCCTGGCCCTGCGGATCACCGGCAACGAGCAGGATGCCGAAGAAGTCGTGCAGGATGCCTTCTGGAGCGTCCTGCGGCACATCGACACCTTCCGGGGCGAGTCCTTGCTCGGATCGTGGATCTACCGGATCACCGCCAACACCGCGTACCAGAAGCTGCGCCGCGCCGCCCACCGCCGCGACGAGCTCTCGCTCGACCAGGTCCTTCCCATCCTCGACGACGGTTACCATCACGGTGACCCGAACGGGGACTGGTCGGCGCAGATCGACGACCCCGCGATTCAGAGCGAGCTGCGCGCCGTCCTGGCCTCGGCCATCGACGAGCTTCCGGCCAACCACCGGGCCGTCTTCGTCCTGCACGACGTCGAAGGGCTGTCGATGGCCGAGGTCACCGACGCCCTGGGGATCTCGCTCGCCACGGCAAAAACCACCGCGCACCGGGCCCGCCTCCGCCTGCGCAAACGGCTCGGAATGTTCCTGTCGCATACCACGTCCTCCGTGACCGTACCCTCCTGACGCCCATGACGACAGGCGGCCGGTTACCCCAAGTCGGACGCGGGCTTCCGCAGGATTCCGCTAGGCGGGTGCCCCCCGGGTGTAACCATCGTCG
>WNGH01009189.1_pt1 | contig 12264 bp, 8 predicted proteins | sample 5400631 | NCBI WGS metagenome assembly WNGH01 (sample SAMN13153373, study PRJNA577476) | soil metagenome | isolation source: 115 cm soil or saprolite under Garry oak tree replicate 1 | place: USA:California | collected 2016-06-15 | reverse complement strand
GTATGCGCTGGACATCTTCGCGCCGCGACCCTTTACGACTACGTTGAGCTTCACACCCCTACTCTGTTCCACAAAATGTTCTATTTCTTTACCGGGCTGGGCCATCAAGCGGTAATGATATTTTTTGTTCTCAGTGGCTTTTTTGTCGGTGGCTCGATACTGAAAAGCGGCGCGAGGTTCAAAGTGGTTGATTACTCCATTGCCAGGCTGACGAGGCTGTGGATCGTCTTGATTCCGGCGCTTATCGTCACTCTCGTCGTGGACAAAGTCGTCGCCGCTCATGCGCCGGAGGTCTTGCGCGGGGCCTACTACGCTGTTTGGCACTCCGGCCCCGAATCTGCTAATAGTTACTCGACATCTGTAATCACGTTCCTAGGAAACGTTTTCTTTCTCCAAACCATATTGACGCCGGTGTTTGGCACAAACGGACCCTTGTGGAGTCTGGCGAACGAGTTTTGGTACTATGCCACGTTCCCTTTATTGGCAATTGCGTCGGGGCAATGTGGCGGTTCCACAAGGGTATTGGTCAGGGTGGCTAGTGGGGTCACCGCCGTTTCTCTGTTGCTCTACCTACCTGCGGAGATTCGTTCGGGATACCTCGTCTGGTTGATGGGGGTGGTTGTTTACCTCGTCTCTAATCACTTACCACGTAAACAGCGTCCGCTAGCTTTCCTATCCACGTTCGGCCTCTTTGCTGGGTCTCTCGTGTACAGCAAGGCAGTCGGCTGGCAAGCAGCATTGAATTTGCAAAGCGATTTTGCTGTTGGTTTGGGGTTCTCAACATTCTGTGTTGTGATCGCCACCTGGCCACTACCTCGTAGCTCGTCCTTGGGCGTGGCTGTCGGGAAGCTTGCTGGAGCAGTATCCGAATTCTCATACTCACTGTATTCGTGTCATTTTCCTTTCGTTGTCCTGATTGGTGTGCTCGGCTACCGGTCCACGAAAGTACTTCCTGACCAAGAAGGTTTGCTCTATTTCTTCGGTTGGCTCGGAGTGCTGCTGTCTCTTGGCGTGCTGTTCTGGTTCCTCTTTGAAAGACATACCAGTTTCATCAGAGGACTAGCTACCGGTAGCCTGACAAGGCGCTCCAGCCGACCGACCTCGCCTCCGCCTCGCTCCGGCGAGGCCGGCAGCTGAGCTCCGATAGACCGGACTGCGTTGCGCCGGCGCGGTCGAGGTATGAGAAAAGGAAATGAGGTCAGCTGATCAGAGAGAGCGTCCGCCCACAGGTCCGGCTGAAGACCTTTCACCGGAGGAGTTGCCTTGGATTCGACCTTCTGCATTCGAGAGTCTTGTCAAAAGGCCGATACGGGAATTCTTATATACGCCGTACACAAAGCTGGCGAGTCGAGTCATCGCGCGTCGTTATGCTTCACAGACCCAATTTCCAGTCGATCTTTGGCTTTGGGGTCAAAGGGGCAATGACTACGAGGCCCATCGCCGGCGGCTCAACAGGTTCGTCAGGCTGGGAAACACGAAAATTCTGGTCGCCGGATGTGGAGCGGGGCGGGATCTCGTTTCCTGGCTTCCCTATGCGCCGAGGCTTGTTGTTGGCGTTGATTACCTGAACTACGAACGTGCCTGGAATCGATCAATCGACTATCTTCGATCGCGCTATCCGAGGTCATCGGTTCGCTTCTTGCGGGGGAATTTGCAGAATCTCGATGCGTTTGAAGACGAAGAGTTCGACGTTATTGGCTCGGACGCAGTCCTCGAGCATGTAACCAATTTTCCTGCCGTTGTGAGCGAGTTCGTCAGGCTACTCCGGCCTGGGGGTTTCTTCTACGCTACCTTCGGGCCGCTCTGGCCCTGCTGGCAGGGGGATCATTACTCGGGATGGGACGAACTTTCGAACGGATACAACCATCTGGTTATGGACCAGAGTTCTTACCAACAATATCTTGGTTCGGAAAAACGCGAAGATCACCCGGAGCTTGAGGAAGGGCGGATGTGGAGCAAATACGGCTTGTTCAGCTACCTTCGTGCGATCGACTATGTGCAAACCCTATCAGATGGCGGGTTGCAGGCGCAATTCACGGGCGTCTTGATCGAACCGAGAGGCGCACGGTGCTTGAGACAGTTCAAAGGGCTCAGGGAAAAGCTCTTGGCCGTTCATAAGGAATTGGATCTTGTGATTGCAGGCATGACCGTCATCTACCGGAAGCCCCTTGACTAACTGGTTCTCCCGCTTCTCCAGGGAAAGATCCTCGGACCAGAATATCGCTGCCCCGGATACCCTCGGAGCGAGACTGCTTCGCGGCATAGGCGCGGGACTCATCGGACACGTTGCCTCCTTGCTCGCGAGAATAGGTCTTCCCCCGTTGTTCTTGCATGTTTGGGGAGTGGCCTTGTATGGAGAGTGGTTGCTGTTAACTGCCTTGAGGGCAATGCGCAAGACGATCCAAACGGCATTGCTCATATTCACGTCTTTTCCAGCTATTGTTGCTCTCGTATTAGCTACCGTGACCTGGGTTCTTCCTGTCCGATCAATCTTCAGCATTGGCGTAATGGAAGATAGCACAGCGAAACTTGTTGTTACCGTGCTCGTGATTCAAATGGCTTTGTCGCTTCCGCAGGCGCTGCTGCTGGGGGTGTTTCGGGCAGTTGGCCAACTGCCTCGAGGAGTGATGCTCGAAAATACCCTGCAACTGATGCAGCTTGCCCTCGTGACGGGAGGATTGTTCGGAGGGGCGGATCCAGTGTTGATCAGCACACTTCAGCTTTTCCCCTACCTGATTATTGGTTTTATGTCGGGTCGGATCATTAACCGTGAATTTCCAAATCTGGAGCTTTTCTCCATGAAAGAAGCCGACATCGGCACTGCCAAGGAATTCGCCCGGCCGAGCCTTACTTTTTTTTCCATCCAGATTTCCCAAGCGCTTTCAATCCAGGGGATCGTTCTCGTTGTGGGCTTGACTCTAGGACCCATACAGGCGGTTGCGTTCTCAACCATCAGGACTCTATGCAACGCGATGAAATCGATGCTCGCCCTGGTCTCGCACGCCGCTTGGCCCGAGATGACACGGTTTGCGTCGCAAAATAACCCGGATGCCCTTGTGACTCTCTTTCGTGGAAATCTGCGGACAAGCATGGTTGGAGCGACGATCGTTGTCTTGATCCTGAACAGATGGGGAGATGGAATTTATGGATTGTGGCTCTCCGGCGCTGTGCAGTACGACAGCGGTTTAATGGTGCTTTTCCTGATATTCCTGCTTCAACAGGTGTTCTGGAATACATGTAGTCACGTGCTAATGGCCGTCAATCATCACTATGGACTGTCGAGGGTAGTTCTCGCCTCTTCAATATTGGCGATCGCGACGTCCTACGCCGGTGCCAGGCTTGCAGGCTTGGAGGGGCTCGTTGCGGGCATGCTGTCGGCAGAGCTGCTCCTGCCACTGTGGCTGGTGCCAAGATTGCTAAAAGGGTACAACGGAGTGTTCACAGGAGAGTTTTTTTTCACCGAATTGGTTCCGCCATGCATTGTTGTATTGGTGTTGTTTCTTTATGCACCGTTGGCATTCGTGCTGCTGGTTTTCCTGATTCTTTGGTGGTGGGCAGCGGCGAAACCAATCTTTCGTATACGGCTCCTCGATCGGAGAATTCCCTAGCAAAATGTTTAGGAGATAAGACGGAAGCCATACAGGCGAGTCTATGCAATTGTCCGGCACTACGCGCAAGTGAAAGGTAAGGCCAACCACGAAGAGATTCTCGAGGTCGCGATGCGCGTTGTCACGTCATGCTTCGGCCGGTTCCACATCTTCGATCAAGCGGCGCAGCTTCACAAGCACGGACTATTACACCGCCTGATTACCGGAGCCCCTTTCGCACTCGCCAGAAAATGGGGTATTCCCTCCGCCAAGGTCGAATCGCTCCTCGCAAATTTCGCGATGGGGTACGCCCATCACAGAATCGCCGGCGTGTTATCAGCTAAGCTCAATTCGAGGCTGCGAAAGTTTACGCATGACGCTTTCTCCGTCCGGCTGGCAAAGCGCATTCCCGAGAGAACGGACGTATTGGTTGGCCTCTCCTCGTTTTGTTACGAGGCGATACTGGAGGCCAAACGTCGCGGTATCCGCACCATTGTCGATCATGGCAGTCTCCACGAGGCTTCCGTTCGCAAGATCTTGTTGAAAGAATCGGATAGGTTCGGATTCCGCATCAGTGGAAATTCTTCTCAGATCTGGTTGATCGAAAAGGAGGACCGGGAGTTCCGTGCGGCCGACCACGTCTTCGCATTGAGCAAAGTTGCGAAAAGGACAATGGTTGAAAACGGTATTGCTCCGGAGAAGATTTTTGTCAACCACGGCGGCGTGTCGCTCGGTCAGTTCTTTCCGTGCGGCAAAGGCGGCAGGATTTTTAGAATCATTCATTGCTCAAACCTGAGTCCGTGGAAAGGTTTGCATTACCTGCTTCAGGCGTTCCGCGAACTGGCGTTGCCGAAGGCAGAACTATGGGTCATTGGACCCGGTCGTAGCATACGAGAGGATGTGAGTTTTCATAGCGTGGTACGCAAGCTTTGCACTCCAAATGTCTTCTTCAAGGGACCGGTGCCGCAGCCGCGACTGAGGACGTTCTTTTCGCAAGGTTCGGTGTTTGTGCTCCCGTCGCTTGCCGATGGCTTCGGCCTTGTCGTGCCCCAGGCGATGGCCTGCGGACTTCCGGTGATCGTGAGCGACATGACGGGAGCTGCAGACCTGGTGCGTGAAGGCGAGAACGGTTTCGTGGTCCCGGCGGGAGATGCGGAAGCGCTCAAGGAGAAGTTGCAGTTTCTCTACGACCATCAGGATCTCTGCGGCGAGATGGGCCGGCGGGCGCAGAAGATGGCAGCTTCCGAGGGAACCTGGGATGAATACGGCAATCGGCTTGCGGCTTTCCTGACCGGTCTCAAACGTCCCTGATGAAGCGAAAACACGCGGTGTTCGTTCTTGTCTCGGCCGTCTTGATCGGCCTGTTTGCAGCGATCACGTATTGCGTTCTGCCGATCGCATCAAATTACGCCGCCTATACCATTCTGCTGAGCGCGGGTTCGGCGGTGGTCGCCATCGTCGTCGTTCGGCAGCTCCTAAACCATAAAGGTCTGACGATCCATCTCTGGGCGATGTTCGTCATCCTGCTGATGGGCTACTACGCGAAATTGGGTGTGCTTGCCCTGCTTTACGACAGTACCGCGCCAGGTCTTGCGGAACTGGCAAGCGAGAGCGTGGTATCGTTGCTGGGCGACACCTCAGTTCTCATAACGAGCTATGAGCTGACGACGGTTTCCTTTCTCGGCTTCGGTCTGGCCGTATTTGCAATAACAACCTTGAGCTCGGCGCGCGCTGCCGGACTTTCCGAAACAGGATACTCGGACGCAGGTGGCCGATGGGTGAGTCCGCACTTTTTTGCGCGTTTGCTCGGCCTGACGGCGCTGATCTACGCAATCTCTGCTGCCGTTCAACTGAGCTATGGAGTTGGCATGGGGTTCCTTCGGCAGGAGGAGCTGCCATTCCGGCTGGCAGGTATCCTCACGGCCATTCAAAGGTATCTCGTTCCGCTGGCGTTTCTCTTCGTGATCTGGGGTGCAGACCGAGGGCGGTTGGTCAAGACCAGCAGGGCGGCAGTCACGCTCTATTTGCTCTATGGCATCACTTACGGACTGATCACCACCTCCAAGGCTGGCCTGATCTTCGTGATCGCATCCCTCGCGGGACTATGGGTTTCGGCGGGGACGTTAAGCGCAAGGAGAGGATGGCTGATCGTTGGGACCTTCCTCTTTTCCCTGGTTTTCAGCGGATATCTCTCCGGGATTCGCTTTTTACGTGCCGACCCGGCGATATCCGTGGCGGAGACGATCGTGGCGCCCTTACTCACCGGATCGTTCCTTGGCGGTTCGGGCGTGGAGCAATCCGATGCACTCCTTTTGCTCCTGGGCATCAGTCTGCGATCAGTCGGAATGGATGCGCTGCTCAGCATCGTTGCATATGCCCCTTCATTCTCGCCTGTTCGATTGATGTCCATCCTTGTGGGCGAAACCTCGCTGGACCAGATCTATGGTCGGGACGTACTCGGGCTCAACCCCGACTCGCTGATAGGAACTGCATTCGCTCCGTCTCTTTTTGGAGGGCTTTACCTTTTGACTTGCAGCATCTGGACGACGGGAATCTTGGTCTTTCTCTACACAATCATGTGGCACACGGTGTTCCGTTTCGTGGACCGTTCACCCATGGTGCTTAGGCCGGCTCTGCTGGCGATCTTGCTGCTATCGGTTTTGCTGTACACGAGTGACGGGACAATTGAAACGATACCTTTTACCTTGGGGCTGATATATGTAGCCGGGCTGATCGGCGAGTACGTAATCAGGGGCATGCTCGGAAAAGCTGCGTTCAATACGCTTAGGGTCGGGCCTCGACAGGGTATCAGGCGAGGAATTGCTCTTCGCCCGTGAGCCAATTAAGCGATGCCTCGGTGATCGAACGCAAAGTAATGAAGATTTTATTTGTTGTCCCCTATCAATTTTTACCCCCGGATTCTGGAAATAAGAATCTTCTCTATAACCTTCTCAAGTATGCGACCGCGGAAGCGAGTTGCGATCTTGCACTCTTGGTCGACGATTCGTCCGCGGCGGCTGTCGAGGCTGCGCTGCGACGCGAGTACCCGGCTTTGAAAACCGTCGTTGTTTTTGCAAAGCCGCGCGGAATCGCCCTTTGGACTGCGAGAATCTGCATAGCGGCCCATCTATACCATCCCTCCCTCGGAAGGTATCTCAACAGAGCACTAGCGGCTTGGCTTACCATGCGGACGACGGAAAAGTCCTACGATTTGATTCACTTCGACATGGTGCATACTGCGATCTACCGGAAGTTTTGCGAGAACGCACCAACGCTCCTTGTTGCATCCGATGCTTATTCAATGTCTGCTAGAGACGCTAGGAGGGTTGTCCGGGAGATTGGATATGCAGCACGTCTTATGGTCGAGGAATGGCTTTTAAAACGATTCGAAAAGATGGAGTACCCGAGATTCAACATGGTTTGCGCTGTTTCAGTAGTGGATGCCAACTACCTCCAGAAAATTGCGCCCGGAGCCGTCATACGAACTATAGGTATAGCGGTAGCCCCAGAGTATGTTGAGCGGGAGATACTTCATTTCGGGCGGCCCAGGCTAAAGAGAAGAATTCTTTGCACTGGTTCAATAGACCACCGCGTCGTCGCAGACGATCTGATTGATTTTCTGGAGAAATGCCTTCCCCACATAAGAAAGCAGTACCCCGACGTCGAAACTACCGTCTTGGGGCGAAGGCCGGCGGCGAAACTGAAGAAATGTATGGAGAGAGCAACCGGTGTCGAGCACGTCGCCTTTGTTGAAGATTATGCCGATTTTCTGGATCAGGACTGGGTGTATGTGTATCCCCAAAGAGTTGCAACCGGTTTGCAGACGAAAGTCCAGCAAGCTATGGCATTAGGCCTGCCTGTCGTTGGATACAACGTTTCGTTTGGCGGGTTGTCTGTTGAGAGCGGAAGGCACTGTTTCATGTGCAAGGACATTAATGACATGAGCAATCATGTGCTTTCGCTGGTGGGAGATCACGACCTTCGGTGCGCGCTCGGCGCTGCTGCTGCAAGGCACGTGCGGGAGAATTTTTCAATCAAAAAAGTAGGTGACCGGATGTTCACTTTATATCGAGAGCTTTGCGCTACCCCAACCTAACTCAAGACGATCCGGTTCCGGACGGCGGTTCACGGACCGGTTCGTTTTCGCATCACAAGGTGGCCGCGGTCGGGCCAACATCACGGCGATCGATGGTTGTCTCCACTCAGTTCGGACTCCACCATCATCCGAACCACATCTTCCATCCGGTACTGCGCCTGCCAGTTCAAGAGAATTCGGGCTTTTTGAGGATTTGCTTTGCTGACCATCAGGTCCGTAGGTCGAAGTAATTCCTTGTCGATAGTGACATGGTCTCGCCATTCGAGTCTCACCGAGGAAAACGCTGCTGAAGTGAACTCCTCCAGGGAACGAGTCTCTCCAGTAGCGACCACAAAGTCATTCGGATCTTTCTGTTGAAGCATTCTCCACATTGCCTCTACGTATTCGGGAGACCAGCCCCAATCCCTTTGAATCGAGATGTTACCCAGACGAAGTTTTTCTTTACCGCCAGCCGCAATGCGGCAGGCTGCTGCCACTATCTTCTTGGTAACGTATCTCTCCGGGCGGAGCGGCGATTCGTGATTAAACAAAATTCCTGAGCATGCGAACATCCCATAGGCTTCCCTGTAGTTCGCTACCTGCCAAAAAGCGGTTGCTTTCGCTACGGCATATGGGCTTCTCGGGCGGAACGGGGTATCTTCCGTGGCCGGGGAACCGGTGTTTTCACCGAAACATTCTCCCGAGCAAGCGTTGTATAGTTTGACTGGTCTTCCCGTAAATCGGATTGCTTCGAGCAGGTTCAGGCTGCCTACGCCAATGCTCTCGAGCGTTTCCAACGGCTGGTGAAAAGAAAGTCCAACGGAACTCTGTCCAGCTAAGCTATAGATTTCATCCGGACCAACACTCAGCAAAGTCTGCGATACGCTACGGGAATCATTGAGCGACATCGATTCGATTCGCACATCATCAAGAATGCCGAGACGGCGCAGGTTCGCAAATGAACTCATTTGGGCATCACGCGAAGTCCCACACACCTCATAGTTTTTACTAAGGAGGAGTTTGGCCAAATACGAGCCATCTTGACCTGAAATGCCACAAATAAGCGCTCTTTTCATTGTTCGTTGGAGCCAATGCTGAAGCGTGTGAAAACCTCTCCTGCGTGCGGTTCCTTTGCACTAACGCTAGTGCTGTCTGTGCCCCGCGGCAAGTTGCTCATTGAGGGGTTTATCGGGCAACGCTGGCTTTTACGCTTGACACATACACGCTGTCGGCAACCCAGATTAGCGGACTAAAGGTCAGGCTAAATAGCCTCAGGAATTCAGAGGCTGACACAATCATCCTGGCCAAAGGCGGGAGCAGATGGCGGTCGGAGTATTGCAACCCAATGCCGAAGAAGCAGTCCACCGAGAAATGGGTGACCCCAACTTTTGACAAGAAAAGTCTGTGCAACGACGGAAGCGACCAATACCGGACTTCGAACCCGGTGCCGTCACGGAAGTGCCGACGCGCCTGATGATAAAGGCAACGCAGACCCAGTACGGTGGGCATCTGGATCAGGCAAGTTCCGCGATCGTTGAGCGCCCTTCCGATTTCCGCAACTGCCGTCGCCGCATCCTCCCGACTGAAGTGCTGGAGCACGCTGTAGGAGAAGACGCAGTCAATGGCCGACTGTCTAAAGGGTAGGAAACGAGCATCCCCCACCACGTATGTGGCTTCTACTCCAAGCTGCTTCGCAACCCGCTTTGCGGCCATAACGGCGCCAAGGGAGGGATCTATCCCCACAGCTCTGTACCCTTTTCGAGCTGCAGCGATGCACCATCTGCCCCAGCTGCAGCCCAAATCCAGAAAGACTTTTCCGTCACCGAGGGGCAACCGGATTTCAGGGACAGGGTATTCGGCCAATTTACCGATCAGGCTTTTGTACGCGATGCCGTTTGTTGCGCCGATGAGAAATGAAACCACAGGATCAATTTTTGAACTTTTGTCTTCGGCAAGTCTAAGGATGCCGCGCTTCTCCTCATCAATCAGGCCAAGAGATTCGACGTAAAGTCCTCCGTCACTGTCGCGCTCAGGGGTCGGAATCGAGGATGTATGGGCCAGCTCCATGGTTGGCGGCTTGCCGGCGAGCAGCAAGACTGGAACTCCGTCTATGATTGGATATTGGCAGCCGTGGGGGCATGCGAGCGTATCGTCACGGAGAGACAGCCCAGTGCGATGCAAGGGACATGCGAGATTTTCGATCAGCCAAGCGTTCACACGTGAATGCTACTACCCTCGCCGTCGATCCGGCAAAGAGCTGAAACCGATTCCACCGATCGCCAAAATTTGCATAATAATCTTCCGCGCCATCGTCGATGTAGTCCAAAACACCGTCCTTCCCTTGGATCGAGGGCGAATCAACAGGGAGCGCAGGTCCGTGGAGAATCGAAATATGGACGATAATATTCAATCGTCGTATGGCCCTTGGTCGGTCGTGCTCAATGAGACGCAAAGTGCCCGGTACAGCATGTGTCAGCTGCCCGTAAAAGTCGACTGATAACCTCCAAAATAAGACCCTTGAGCACGGCTAGCCTACAATGCGCATCGCCCTAGTCTTTTACAGATTCGGCCCCTATCACCTGGCAAGGCTTCTGGCCGCGCGCAAGCTGGTCGACGCAATCGGCATCGAATTCACGTCACGTGACCATGTCTACCAATGGGAAAAAATTCAACTTCCTGAAGGTGTGTCGTTTTATTCGTTCTTTACGGAATCGACGCCTCTCGGTTTCCCAACCCGCGCAATCTATGAGAAAGCATTGCACCACCTTTCGGAAGTTCGTCCACATGCCGTGGCGATTCCGGGGTGGGGCTCGGGATTTGCGCTGACCATGCTCAGGGCTGCCCATGCATTAGGTATCCCGGCGACGATCATGTCGGAAAGCCAGCGAATCGATTTTCCAAGGACTCAATTTAAGGAATGGATAAAGAGGCGACTGGTTGGATTGTATTCGAGCGCCATTGTCGGCGGTCAACCGCACAAGGAATACATGGCAGAACTGGGTATGAATTCGGAAGCAATATTCCGCTGTATGGATGCCGTGGACAACGATCACTTTGCGGTAAGTCGTATGGCGGTGAACGGGGAAAAGCGAACGTTTCTGGCGTCTGCGCGCTTTGTCGAAAAGAAAAACCTCATAGGACTGTTGACTGCTTACAGACTGTATCGGAACGCGATAGGTGAAAGCGCCTGGAACTTGACTATCCTGGGCGACGGGCCACTCAAGAATCAGATTTTAGGCTGCATCCGTCAGAACCAGCTCGAAAAATACGTATTTTTACCCGGGTTCGTCCAATACGCCGATTTGCCTGCTCACTATGCGAATGCTTCCGTCTTTGTGCATGCGAGCACGAGCGAGCAATGGGGGCTGGTTGTCAATGAGGCAATGGCCGCGGGGCTGCCGGTTCTGGTCTCGAACCGCTGCGGTTGTGCGCGAGATCTGGTCGAGCCCGGGGTTAACGGGTTTACCTTCAACCCATTTGATTACCGGGAGCTTGCCGCGCACATGGTGCGCGTTACCTCGACTGACGGTGCGCTTGAATTGATGGGGCAGGCAAGCCGTGAAATCATTTCAAAATGGGGGGTCGACCGGTTTGCCGAGCAAATCGTGATGGCGGCAAGGTACGCGATAGAGCACCCCGCCCCGCGCGCCTCCAAATTGCAATTGAGGGGCCTTGATCTTCTTGCCAAATTAATATGAACGTGGTGATCTGCGTACCCCTTCAGCCTTTTTCTCGATTCCCATGAAAAAGCTCTTTTCCCTGCACCGCAGAGGCATAAACAATGCCAACAGGATATTCAGCTTGGTTATGTTTGAGCTTTGGCGGCGCCAGTATCAACCGGCACTGCCGTTCAAATAGTGCACGATCGCCGCGTGAACATCGCCATGATCACCTCTTCGGTAAGCAGGCTCGGCGGCGGCTTGTTTACGAGCGTCCGAAGATTGGGGCAAAGCCTAGAAAGCAGCAATCCCGATGTATCGGTGCATGTGCTTTCGACTATCGACCCATTCGTGAATGAGGACGTCGGCGCGTGGTATCCGCTCAAGGTCAAAATTCACGCGGCGGTTGGGGTTGGCCCTTGGAGTTTCAGATACTCTCCCGGGATCGGTTCCGACCTGCGGTCGCTTGATCTGGACATTGTGCATGTTCATCATCTCTGGATGTATCCTTCTGTCGCAACGCTAAGGTGGCACGGTCGGACACGGCGCCCGTATATCGTTACCGCATCGGGTATGATTGATCGGTGGGCCGTTAATCAGGCAAGGTTCAAGAAGTGGTTTGCGTGGCACGCCTTCGAAAAACAGCATTTGTCAAACGCATCGTGCATCCACGCGCTTGGCGAGTCGGAGATTGACGGAATCCGCCGACGCGGCATTCAAACACCCATATGCGTCATTCCGAACGGAATAGATATTCCGCCCGCAGACCGTGAATTGCCCTCGCCGCCGAAATCTGCAAACCGCCTCCAACTTCTATTCCTGGGCCGCCTCCATCCAAAGAAAGGTGTTAGCGAGCTGCTCGCTGCCTGGCGGAAATGGCAGAAGGAGGATGCGCATTTTGCCGGCGATTGGAAGTTGCTGCTGGCCGGTTGGGGTGAGACTG
>WNGH01008446.1_pt1 | contig 12264 bp, 11 predicted proteins | sample 5400631 | NCBI WGS metagenome assembly WNGH01 (sample SAMN13153373, study PRJNA577476) | soil metagenome | isolation source: 115 cm soil or saprolite under Garry oak tree replicate 1 | place: USA:California | collected 2016-06-15 | reverse complement strand
TGTTGATGTCTGGTGACACGGTACCATGGTTCCAGGCGAATCCCGGTTGCTCGGTGACGCACGGTGAATTGCAGTTGGGCGCTCCCGCGAACAGGAAGTAATTGGGGTCGGCAAACATGGTAAAGGTCGGAGTTCGCGCGGGATCGGCTGTGACCATGTGCAGTAACTTCATCTCCACCGGATCAGCCAGGTATTTCGTAAGCGTATCGGTGTTGCCTGAAATCGGATTTAAAGCTGTCAGGTTTCCCACACCGCGTTCAAAGGTACGCGTCACAGGATCAGTGCGCGCCGGGTTGCCAGTGATATAAACAGTCGGAGCCGAGTCCGAATGCACCTTGAATGGAGTTGTGATGCCCTGTTGTGTGGCCAGCAAACCGGCCATATTCGCGTTGATCTCGCCGATCTGGCTATATGTGCAGGGTGTGGTTACGCCATCGCACCCTGTTGGACTGGGCAGACCACCCACGAAGTGATCCCCTTCATCGGCGGTGAAGACGAAGAGTGTGTTGCTCTGGTTGATACCATCGCTAGCCAGGCGGGTGAAGAACTTGTTGAAGGCGTCGTCGTATGCGGCGAGCGCCGCGACGTAGCCAGCCTGACCAGGACCAAAGGCGGGCCCAGAAGGATGTGCGTCGTGTGCATCTGATATGTATGCGTAGGTAACTGGTACGCCGTGTTCCTGCATTGCCGCCACATACGAGAGCGAGACGGCCGCGGACATGCCATCAAAGCCTGGGAATCCGATGTGATGCTGGGGATCCTGAATAACGTTGCCGTTGAGGTCAGTTAGAGGTCCCTTCGGGCTGATGATGGGCGCAACATACTTGTGGCCGAAGAGGCCATTGTACCCCGCGTACCCGCCGGGCTCATTGGGCAGCCGGTCTGGCTCACCCGTATTGGAGGGGGAGCAGGTCGGGTTGTTTTGCGCGCAATGGATGCCGATTCCGACGAAATCGGCGAATGCCTGACCAGGATTCGACGCGACCTCTTGTGCCTGTGGTGAGTTTGGGCCGAATACGGTGGGAATATCTATTGCTATATTTTCCAGTATGGTATTCGCCGTGGCAACCGAGCCAACATTGCAGCCCGCGCGGGTATATGGCACCCAGGGGGCCGGTGCGTTTTGACCCGAGGCTGTCAACATATTGTACTTTGTATCGGTTGGCGTAGATGTGGCCGGGTCGAAAATAGGGGAAGTCCAGTAGGCGAAAGATACGCCGGTGTTGCTCGTCCCATCTGGATTAAAGTAGCGGAAGCTGTTGCTGACCGGCACTCCATGGCGATCCCCGTAGACCCCTGTCAGGGAGGTCAGGATGTCGGTCGCGGTGTGTGCGATCAGTGGTGTGTGGTGATTGGTGAGCAGTACGCCGTTGCTCTTAATAAAGTTGAGCAGGTTTGGCATCTGCTCAAGGTCCGACGGAACGTTTGGGTTATCACGAGTAAAGTGTGTGTTGTCGAACTGGATATAGATAACGTGTTGAGTTTTACCGCCGGCTGAGTTAAGTTGACAGGCGTTCCCGTTCCCTGCCGCGTGAGTCGTCCTGGAGGTGTATCCGGCAAAACCGAGGAGCATGAGCAGGACTGCTGCCATGGTAACAATGCAAGTGATAGGGTTCCGCCGGTGTCGTTTTGTACGATTCATAGTATCTTCTCCCAGAGATAACTAAAAGCGGACGTAAAAGTGTACATACGGTACAGAATGGCAAGAAAAGTTCTACCGTTGGCATGGGGGTTTACAATTGCAAGTATGCCATACAATCATTATTAACGTGTAAAACAATCATTAATAACGTGTAAACACATCAAATTCGTAGGTGAAACGCGAATTTCAGGACGTGCCTGCATCTTCCGAAGACAAGGGGCTGCTACCTTTTTCCTTCTGTTTTCCTATTTTTCAAAAATTCCACTGGATTTTCAGCGTTGGCAGAGTAGTTAGAGTAGTCGCGGCTGATCGTTAGACTACTGCCCTTCATGCAGATCAATGGAACCTGTATTGGTTTTCAGCGTCACCGATGCGCTAGGACCGTTGCCCACATCTCCATGAGCTTCACTGCCCGAAAAATCGTGATCCCGCACCCGTACGTCACTGAAATCACTATCGATTGAACCCGTGTTGGTTGTCGCATCCACATGGAAGGACGAGTTAGCCGGAAGGGTCACGTCGACCGAGCCGGTATCGGTTAAAAACTGGTAATTTCCGCCTGGAGCGATGGAGCCATCAAAAGTGATTGAACCTGTATTAGACTGCAAGGTTGATTGCCCGCTCAAGGCGTCCTGGTTTGCCGTAATCGAACCCGTAGCGGTGGACAATGACATGGTTCCGCTCACCCCGCTGACATCGATGGTACCTGTTTCAGTGTGGATTTGCAGGTTGGCATTGGCAGGGACGGTGACGTTTAAATCGACGTTATTGGAACCGAAAGACATGAAGTTATTACTTTGGTTCTGGACGGTCGCGTTGATGGTGTTGCCATCCTGGCTGGACTGTACAGCGGGAGCAGAGCCGCCAAACGCCTGAAAATGTTTGGTTGCCTGTACAGTAACCTGGCTATTCGCGCCGCCCGTGTGAATAGTAACCGTGCCATTATCGTCGTTTAACACCAGCGTTGGCAGTGCAGAGACCGTGTATGTGTGAGTCTCACTACTTGTGTTGATGATACTCCTCAGACCGGCCTGTAATCCGGAACCAAGTAATGCGATGATTACCAACGCGCCAATGATCCATAACCAGGGCCTGCGCCGCCTGGGGATGGGTTGAATTTTTTCGCGTGGATCAATAATTCCTGGCTGCGGACCGTACCCCTGCTGTTCACGTGGGTCGGAATTGACATATTGCTGCGACGGTTGCCACTCCTGCTGGTCAAACTGCTGGTTTTCCATCTTACGCTCCTTGATGGGGTAGATTTCCCCGGGGGCCGATAATGAAGTTTAAAAATTAATCCAGGAATCCGTATGGGTCACAGCACTGTCATGCTGAGCACATGCGCTCCGCTCATTGTAAACTCCGCGAAGCATCTCTCTGCCCAGCGCGACAGACCCTTCGCTGCGCTCAGGGTGACAACGGAACCCACCCTGTCATGCTGAGCACATGCGCTCCGCTCATTGTAAACTCCGCGAAGCATCTCGCTGCCCCACGCGCCAGACCCTTCGCTGCGCTCAGGGTGACAGTGGAGGGGCTGATAAATCGGCTCCTACAGTTGACTTTGTTTATTTGCATCAAAGACATTTTAATATGCCAAAGGTATATACGACGTTGATTACAAAAAGCTCTAAAAATGTTCAATCTCGTGGCGGAAAAATGGGGTTCTCGATGGCGAACCCCATGAGAACCCCTTTCCCATTACGAGATAACCTACTTCAACTTTTTCTTCATGAAGTTGATTGCCAGCGGCCAGGCCTCTGCCGCGGCTTTCTCATTGCCCATACCATGATCAGGATTGATGAACGCGTGGCCTGCATCATACACTTTGACGGTGAAATCCTTGCCTGCCGCTTTATACATCTTTTCAATCTTGTCCACCTGCTTCATCGGAATACTCTGGTCCCTGCGACCATAAAAAGCCAGCACCGGCGCATTGACTTTCGCGACATCTTCAGGGGTTGGGTCGTATCCGCCTGCATAGAATGGCACCGCGGCTGCCAGATCGGGATAACGGGACGCGACAACAAAGGTCATCAGTCCGCCGACACAGAAGCCTATGAGGCCCAACTTTTTCGGTTCAACATTGGGCATTGCTTTCACCGTCTCCAGGGCACCGATAATCTCCCTGGCCGCTCTATCGATGTTTCCCGAGATCATCATGATCATCTTCTGCGCATCATCGGGTTCAGTGCAAATTTTGCCGTGAAACAGGTCAGGCACGGCAACCACAAAGCCCTTCGCGGCCAATTTCTGGGCCAGGTCGCGGATATGCGGCTCGATACCCCACCATTCCTGGATCAGCACTAATCCCGGGTGTTTCGCGTCATCATCGGGTTGTGCCACGTAAGCATAGGCACCATCCCCATTTACTTGTAAGTCAACGTTTGAAGTGCGTACTACAGCCATGATTTTGATCTCCTTCAAAAAATATATAGATTTATTCGCTTGTAATAGCGACACGTATATTATATGTTATACGACCCTTTGGGAGGGAAGAGGACTTCAGGTAATCCAATAGCCTAGCAAGAACTGCGTGAGTAACAAGAAGAGCAAAGCTCCTGAGATCACCAGGTAGTTGAGGTTGAGCATACGACTTTTGCCAATACCGGCTAGAACGATAAAGGCTGGGAAGATTTGTAGCATGTACCGAGCGGTTGACTCAAGTGGGAAAACGTTTCTGACCGGGAAAAATTGCAGAAAGAGATAGAACGTCACTGCGTAGATACTATAGGACCAGAGATGTCTGGGGAACTTCCATGGGCCAATAAAGCTAAGCACGATAAGAGAGAGGATGAATAGATCTGCTCCCAATTCAAGTATGTTGCGAAGTGCCCGGAAGCTGAGAAGACCAGGGCTTTGGAGAATAGACTCAAATGAGAGCAGCATCCCATATCCGGGAAAAGACAGTTGACGCGACCAGAGGTTTTGTTCTACATGAGAGAAGGCAAAAGGGTCATGGAAGCGAAAATAACAGTAGAGGGCAAAGATCCCAAGACCTGCTGGAATGCAAACACCACCCATGATGTCAAAGCGAATAGCCTTGAGTTGGAAGCGATGCTGGTGCAAGTATTCGTAGAGGAAGGGAAGAAGCATGAGAATGCCCGCTGAACGGGTGAGACTGGCAAAGAAACCGAAGGCAGCGGCCAACCACCAGTGCCCACGACGCATATGATAGAAACTAAGCAGAATAAGACAAAGAAAAACTGATTCGCTATATGCTGCCGCCAGAAAAAAGGCTGAAGGAAACAAAGAGAGGTAGAGGATGGTACGATAGGCACGGACAGCATCAAAGTCCTCCTGCACGAGCCGGTACAGGACGACAAGCAGAAACAATCCTGCAAGATCTGAGATCACGAGACCTGCAAGGAGAGGGTTGGGAATAAGATACGTGAGGCATTTGATCAGGAGAGGGTAGAGCGGGAAGATAGCACTCTTTGAAAGTGTGTTATAGCCCTGCATTGCTATGCCAATATAACCTTTCGCGTCAAAACGATACCAGACTTCCCATAAGGTGTGGAGGGGAAGAACCTTCGCTGATAAATCTCGAAGAATGAAAAGTTGAGAAAAAACGGCGATGATGATGAACGCGAGATGTACAGCAATATAAACGGGTAAGACATGCGTGAAAGCACGATACCAGTGCTGCCAGGAAGATAGCGGTGGTGGTAGTGGGATAGCAGTAGCTATCTGAGATGGACTCTTTTGGTCTTGAGATGCCACTTCCTCTATATGAAGCGATGATTTGTCGTTTGAACGCATGTAGGCTCGTTCTCCTTCACCAGGTTTCCAGGTTTCAGACTTCTCTCATTCTACAGAAGTAGACGAGCATCCGCAACGATTCGTGACCTTTCGGGACATTTGTCCGCATGAAATGGCATGTTTGTAGACATAATGAGGCGAGACTACTACCTACCGCCTTATTATATAGAATATAGAAAGAGGATTCAATCCTGCATTCGATACTGTCGCAAGTAATTCATACCTCGACCGAGAAATCCATTTCCAGGCGAATCTTCCCTTCCGTTTGCCAAGAGACCAATTCTGATTTTGCTCTCCGGCGGCACGACACCGACTCGCATAAGCTGGGCTTTGTACATTTTGAGAAACTACATCAACAGAACATTGCTCACACAATATTCAGGTTTCCTGGTGTTCACATGCACCGACAGCTTGGGGACCTTTTACGGCTGCCAGACCGGACTATCGCCAAAGCCATAGGCATCCATCAGCTTCGTTTGCCCCGAGCCATCAGTATTCATGATCCAGATTTCTCCCCCATTAGGTAGGCTGTGTAAGAACAGCAGCTTGGTGCCATCCGGCGACCAATCTGGACCATTGAACGAGGTATCTTTCGGACTTGTCGTGAGCCTGGTTTGCTGCGAACCATCACCATTCATGAGATAGACTTCTGCCTGACCAGTCCGGTCAGAGGTAAAGGCAATCTTGCTGGCATCAGGTGACCAGCGCGGCCCGCCGTCTTCCCCCGGGCCGTTCGTTAACTGCCTCAGCCCGGAGCAGTCAGCATTCATCACATAGATGACCCATTGGCTGGTCCCCACGTTGGACATAAAGGCAATTTTCGTGCCATCGGGCGACCAACCGGGATACTCCTCCCACAGGTTCGAGTGCGGGCAGAGGCGCCTCAGCCCGGAGCTATCGGGGTTCATCAGGTAGAGATGCGGTATCCCTCTATCACGAGCAGAGTTGAAGAGGATGTGCTTCCCGTCAGGCGCCCAGGTGGCTCCCCAATTGCTTTGCTTGTCTTTCGTCAGATTGGTCTGCTGCGAACCGTCAGCATTCATGATCCAGATGTCGCTGGCTTCAAAAATGTCAGCATCAGCTGCTCGAAAGACGATGCGCTTGCCGTCAGGTGACCAAGCGGGGGAGACGTTCGGCCCTGGCCCACTCGTCAGCCGCCGGAGTCCTGAGCCATCGAGGTTGCTCACACAGATATCAGCCTTGCTCTGAGCCGGATCAGGGGCACATGCCAGCGCGATGCGTCCGGTGCCCCCACCATTTCCGGGTGCTAGGGTGCTCACCAGGTGCGCTGGTGGTGTGGGCTTGAGTATGGTGTTGTTTGAACTGCAAGCAACCAGCAGGACCAGCAGGGAAAACACGAGCAAGATCAGCCCGATGGAATATGGCTTGTAGAAAACCATAGCGAGTTTCTCCTTGTGAACGACGATGAACAGCACGAGAGCGGATGCAAGAACACGGACACATTGCAAGCAATACACACCTGTTCATCCTCAGCTTAGCTCATCTCCCTGAAACGTTCCTGAAATCACGGGGCAATAGAGCTGAAGGCCAATCAGGGTACAATTGGAGGGGAGGGACAGACAAGTGCCTGAGGTATGATAGAAGTCGCTGAGCACTATTGAGCCAGGAGGTCTGTCATGTCCCTACCCAGTTCCATTATAGTTGTGCTGGCACACTTTGAGCCACTGTTTACGGCCCCGACTTGGAAGAAGGTGAGGATGCTGTTGGTAGGAACGTTGTTAGCACGGGGTCGTCGGAACGTGACTACGGTGTTGCAGCAAATGGGGCATCAGATGAACCCACAGTTCAGCGTGTTTCATCACGTGCTCAATCGGGCGCGCTGGTCGCCGCTGGAAGGGAGCAGGAGACTCTTGCAGGTACTGGTGGCTACCTTTGTGGGGGCAGGAGACGCAGTCTCGCGTTGGCCCATCGAGGTCACCTTCGAAGAGAGCCGGGTGCATCTGGGAGTGGAAACGCAACGCCAATGGTCTGACTTGGCGATTGAACGCAGCACCCCCTGTCTCTTCGGATTGTACAGCCTGGTGGTGCTCTTGGGACTCGTGCTGCATCCTGATGGTGCTATTCCTGTCCGGCAAACTGCCTGGTATCCCAAGACGCAGGCTACGTTCAGCGATATCCTCGCCACAGTGCGTTGGCCTGTCTGGGGAGCGTCGACTTTTCAGACATTGGCTGCTCACCCTGATGTCTGTTTAGTTCCACGCGCTGATTTGACCAGGCTTGTGCAGGCTGCGTTTTACTGACCTAAAATTGTACAAAGTCAAGATAAATTGGTGTCCTAGCGGCACATTCTCATCCGGCTCATTGATTGCTTTCTTTTCCATACTGCTCAGCTACAATCCGAAAGGCTTTTTTGGGTTCCCAAGGCATATCCTGGTAGGTCGCGCCCTTTTCGCCGTCAGGCAGCACTTTGACAATCCCGTAGCTGGCCATATCGAGATCGAATTCGGGGTCTTCATCAGTAGGTAAATTGTAGCTTGCGAAATTGAAGACGAAGGAGCCTTCTATCGGCTCTTGCAGGAACATGTCCAGCAGTTCTGTCAGATATTGAGCCTGTGTGTCTTCGCTACGCAGGAATCCGCCCTTGATTTTTCGGCGCGTGTTGGAAGTATCCACAATCCCCCATCCAGCAGCACCTTTCGCCTCGGCTCCCTCGTAGGTGCAGCACCCGAATTCGGTAATGGCCACCGGCTTGCCATGCTTGTAATACTGCTGCAATCCCTGGCGATACCATTTGGCGTTTTGCGCGTCCCGATAATAATTGACGCTCACCAGATCGAACACCCGCCAGTCCACTTTTTCCCACGGGCCTGAAGCGTAGGTTACCTGGCCGTGGAAGCGCTCGCGCACCAAAGCCTCTGCTTTCGCCAGAAACGCATTGAGCCGTTTGCCAGGCCATCGCCTGCCAGTGAGCATATGCCGCAGCAAACCGGGGAGGCTGATAAAGCTGCGGATGCGGGCATACAAATCCTCGCCTTTCAGGATCCCTTTCATAAAAAAGCTGAGTTCGCCACCCACAACAAAAACAATTGTTGGGAATGTTTGCCTCAACTCTTCGGCGATCCCTAAGCATTCGGCAAGGTACGCGAGGGTTTCCTCTGCAGTTGCCTCAACAAGTAGCGGCGAAAACCACACAGCAAGACCTTGTGTGAGCGTGTATTCCGCCGTTGCTCTGAGCCGGACGAGATCCTGGCCGCACACCCGTACAGCATTGCAATGCAGGTCGTTCTTGAGAATGTCAATCTCGCGGCGCATCACTGCCGGATCGAATTCGTCGCGGGTTGAGCGATTCTCCACAAAGTGGGTCCCGACATCGTAAGTAATACCTTTGTAGTGCATTCATGTACCTCAGCAAGTCCTCGACGGAAACGCCGAGAAGGAGTTTCTTGCTATGATACCCTCCTCTGATCTTTTTGACCAGTCCACCATCGCCGCCCTGCTCGATCATGACCCACTGGTTCAGGATTACCGCGCCTTCTTCTCCTAGCTCGATTGGTTCGTCGTCTCGCAGTGGGAGTCTCGACAGTCTGGACGAGGGCGACTTGCTCATCCAGGAGCCGCGTTGCACGGCCTACGAGATTGGATGTTATCTCGCGCCACGCATTTCACAACCATGCTACTGTTCCCTGGTATCTTTCGACCCGAGGTCAGGTTGCACTTTAGCCACATTTACCCTGGTGGTGTTGGACTACCCCAACAAGGACACTATGAGCACATCGGCACACACCGCGATGGGCCGCTCTACCACGCCATTTACACCCAACGCACCTGTTGCGAGCGCATCAACAGCCAGGTCCAGGCTCTGGGTATTGAGAATCCCAAAGTGCGCAATGGCCGTTCGGTCACCAATCTCAATACGTTGATCTATGTAATTATGAATGTACGAGCAATGGAGCGTGCCAAATCGATTAACAAAGGACTTCTACAAATAAAATAGTTCCGACCCTGGGAGGGTCGGAAGAAATTCCTAACAAGCAAGCGGAGTAAGCATGTCACCCCTTCAGGACTTGACAGCCGCCGTACTTGCAGGCACAGTAGAAATGAATCGTGTTCCCATTCTGCCCTGCAAGGAGCTTGTCGCTATGATACCATACTCACAGGTCTTTGACCAACAGACCATGACCCGTATGCTTGACCATGATCCCGTCGTGCAACGCTATCGCAGCTTCTTTGCCCTCTTTGACTGGTCGGTGGTGCCAGAGCCAGTCGTCGATCCCTCTCAGCCTGGCAAGCGGCCTCACCCGCCAACGGCTTACATCAAGGCTCTGCTGCTCAAGCTGGAGCATCCTTTGTTGGTGCTCGAACTGGGCTTTCGCCCCGTCCTCGATTGGACCCAGCCCTATGGCTTTGATGTCCAGCACACCGTGCCCACCGCCCGCTGGCTCCGCGAACAGCAACGCACGCTCTCACAAGGCGTGCTGCAAACCTTGCTCTTGCGCACCGTGGAGGAGCTGCGCGAAGAAATCCCAGGGCTCGGTGAGGTCGTCTCCTTCGACGTGACTCACATCTACGCCTGGGTGCGCGAGAACAATCCACGCGTCTATGTTCAAGGCACCTTTGACGTGACCCACATCCCCAAGGGCGACCCCGATTGTCGCCTCGGGGTCAAGAAGAGCACGAATCAAGAGCAGCCCGATGGCACCAAAGTCGTCAAAAAGGAGAGTCTGTTCGGCTATGGCTCGGGCACGGCCACCTGCACCGACCCAGTCTATGGTGATATCGTGCTGGCCGAGTATACCCAACCCTTCAATGAAGGCGATATCACCTACTTTCCTCCGCTCTACTTCCGCACGGTCGCCACGCTGGGCTTCTTTCCCACCCACCTGGCCGCCGATGCCGCCTTCGATGCCTGGTACTGCTATCAGGGGACCGCTTCTCGCCACGGCATCGCCGCCATCGCGCTCAACCAGCACGGGCATCCCGAGAGTCGGCGCGATGTCGATGGCGTGCCGTTGTGCGCCAAAGGCTTGCGCATGGTGCCTACCTTCCAATTCAACCACCCCAATGGCTATCGTGCGCAACGCTTTCGCTGCCCGTTGCTCTTCCCTGAGAAGACCGAACAGACCTGCGATCAGCCGCAGTTTCTCAAGGAGAAAGGGTGTGTCAAAGACCTCAACTGGGAGGTGGGTGGACAGATGCGCGTCACACTGGACCGCGACGGTCCACTCTTCAAGGCCGTCTATCGCCAGCGGACCAGTACCGAGCGCGGCAACAGCCACTCCAAAGCCTTGGGCTTAGAGCGACCCAAGGTGCGCAACATGCACTCAGTGCGCAATCTCAACACGCTGACTTACCTCATCATCAATGCTCAGGCCTTACAACGAGCGCGGGCCCGCAACGCCTCCTTGTTGACCACCCTGCTCGGTCAGGTCGCCTAGTCCGCTCGCGAGGGCGCGCAAGAACCCCACCCAACGCAGCTCGATCCGAGGTGTGCTCGCTCAGGCTGCCTGGTTTTTGGCTCTCGGCCTGCTCACCCCCATCGCCACCGACCCTTTCCCCTCGCTCCCTGCAAACAGGACCCCAAAAACCCCACTGGTCACGGTCAACCAATGGGGCAAAACGGGCATCACGGGTAGATCCACAAATACTGCATATGCTGAGCTTATTCGACTGGCAGAATAGTTCCGACCCTTAAACGGGCTCCACAGGCCATTTAGCCTGGGGATCTTTGATGATGTAAGAGGGCTGCTTCTGTTGTTTCAATCCCAAACGGGCTCCACAGGCCATTTAGCCCGCCGCACTCATAGTATAGCATGAGAAGCCACTTTATGCAATACTTTGCGCGGGTCACTTTTTTAGGGCGTTTTTTTGCGAGCAAAAGGCACACCGCAGAGAGCCACATTCGCATCAGGCCCCTTCTGGAGCGATGCGCGGGTCTACGCTCAGAGAAGCGATCACTGCGACCCGCGCTCAATGGTTGCGCTTACACGATAAAGACATGAGGTTCGCTTGGTGGTGGCCCACCCACCGTTTCCACCTTGCTCACACAATTGGCACACAGGGAATAGTACCGCACGCTATCCTCTTTGGTCACCAGGTGCTCAGCGAGCTTGGAGCGTAAGAGCACGAGCTGCTTCCTGGTCAAGAAACACTCAAACAGTGAGTACTGCGTCCATGTGCCGTATCCGAGCAGGATTTTATGCACTTTGGTACGCCTTTTATCATCAGGGATGTCGTAGGCGATGACATAACAGGTACTTTGGCTGTGAGTGCTGGCTTTGGTTCTCATGGTCACCTACCTGAGAAGGAATGGCGGGTACTCATCAATCTCCCCCGTGACATATTTGGCCAGCAGCCTCGCCTGGAGCTCGATACAGCGACGATAGGTGGTCTTGTACCCAAAGATAGGATGTTCAATCTCTTCATTGAGTCGCTCTTCAAACTTTGTAAAGAACATGGTGCGCTTCTCCTGCTTGAGCCGTTAGGCTCCCAGTTCTACCACAAAATCAGTGAGTGTCAGCATGCGATGATTCACGATGCTTACCACGACCGAATCCACAATGATAGGTCGGAATTCTTCCATGAGATCGAGGGCTAAAGCGGGACGACCATAGAACGAACTGTGCAGGTACCCGACAAAGTGGTCGAAGCCCACGAGTTGTACCGCACTCGCCACCTTATTGGTTAGCAAGGAATACCCAAAACTGAGCAAGGAGTTCACCGGATCAGTGGGGGGACGCTTGACACGTCCAGGGAAAGGCCATTGCTCTGAATTGCTCAGGAGCTTCCCAAAGCAGCGAAAGTAGGCCGCGCTGCCTGCCCCTTCCATGCCAAGGATGGTTTCCAGCGCTGTGCCTGCAATGCGATGATCCCCTGTGGCTAATGGCTTGGTTCCAGGTGGTCGA
>WNGH01020470.1_pt1 | contig 12266 bp, 10 predicted proteins | sample 5400631 | NCBI WGS metagenome assembly WNGH01 (sample SAMN13153373, study PRJNA577476) | soil metagenome | isolation source: 115 cm soil or saprolite under Garry oak tree replicate 1 | place: USA:California | collected 2016-06-15 | reverse complement strand
GCCCAGGCGCCACGTGATCGGATCCATCGGCGCGCGTAGGCGCTTTCACAGGGGCCGCACGGGCCACGGCGTTTCGCTTTGACTTGGCTCCTGCCGTCATCCGGGCCGCGGGCGGGATCGCTACTGCCTTGCTCCTCAAGGACGACGCAGGAGACATGGATGGAGTCGGGGCCGGTCCACTGGCAACACGCTGCTCGATCGATGCCTGCTGCACAGGCTCCGCGACGGACGTGATCGCCGGCTCCCCTGCTGTGACCTGCGTCGGAACGAGCACGACGCGCACGTCGGGCACCTCGATCCGTCGATCTCGCCAGGGAAAGCCGAAGCCCGGAAGCCCAAGTCCTTGGCCACCGAAGGTCAGGCTCAACAGCAGCGTGTGAAACAGCAGGGAGAGCAGCAGCGCAAAAGCTAGCCGTTCGTGTTCACGCCCCATGGAGGCCTGCGAACGCATGATGAGCAACAAGGCGCGTTTCCGGGTGGTGATCACGACGGGGAATTAACGTTTGCGAAACCGACCTGCAATCCCGATTCGGCACCCGGCGACTGGTATCGACACCACCTGCCGCTCCTTGCTAAGGTTCGGCAGAGCATGATCGGAGGTCGGCCGTGTCCATCCAGTACCTGAAGCGAGCCGCGAAGTCGCCGGAAACCGAAACCGCAACCGCCCGTGCGGTCGCCGAGCAGATGCTCGCAGAAATAGCGCGCAACGGCGAGCAGGCGGTGCGCGATTACGCGGCGAAGCTCGACCACTGGACGGGGCCGATCGTGATGACAGCGGAAGAGATCGAGCGGCGGATTCGCGATATCCCGGGAGCCGTGAAGCATGACATCGAATTCGCGGCGGAGCGAGTACGTCGCTTCGCGCAGGCCCAGCGTGAATCGATCCGCGAATTCACCATCGAGATGCAACCAGGGCTCACGGCCGGCCAGAGGTTGATCCCGGTCAATGTGGCCGGCTGTTACGTTCCCACGGGGCGCTATGCGCACATCGCATCGGCTTACATGGCGATTGCCACCGCCAAGGCCGCGGGCGTTCCGTTCGTCGTCGCCAGCTCGACGCCTTATCACGGCGAGGGCATTCATCCTCAGGTCCTCTATGCGATGAAGGTCGCTGGCGCCGACACGATCCTCACGCTGGGCGGCGTGCAGGCGATTGCCGCAATGGCCTTCGGACTGTTCACCGGTAAGCCGGCGGACATCATCGTTGGACCCGGAAACAAGTTCGTGGCCGAAGCCAAGCGCATGCTGTTCGGCAAAGTCGGCATCGACGTGTTCGCGGGCCCCTCGGAAGTCGCGGTCATCGCCGACGAGAGCGCGGATGCCGCGATCGTCGCCTGCGACCTCGTCGGCCAGGCCGAGCATGGTCATGAGTCGCCGGCCTGGCTGATGACCACCTCGCGCCCGCTCGCGGTCGAGGCGATGCAGCTCGTGCCGGAGCTGATCGCGAAGCTGCCGCCGACCGCGCGCGACGCAGCCGCGAGCGCCTGGCGCGACTACGGCGAAGTCGTGCTCGCCGATACGCGCGAGGAGATCGCGGAAGTCTCCGACCGCTACGCGCCGGAGCACCTGGAAGTGCATGCGAGCGATCTCGACTGGTGGCTCGCCCGCCTGACTTGCTACGGCTCGCTGTTCCTGGGCGAGGAAACGACGGTCGCATTCGGCGACAAGACGTCGGGTCCGAACCACATCCTCCCCACCAAGGGGGCGGCGCGTTACTCGGGCGGTCTGTCCGTGCACAAGTTCCTGAAGACCGTGACCTGGCAACGCATGACGCGCGAGGCCAACCGCGACATCGCCCAGGTCACCGCGCGCATCTCGCGGCTGGAAGGCATGGAGGCTCACGCCCGCACCGCCGACGATCGGCTGGCGAAATACTTCCCGCACGAGCGCTTCGAGCGCGGTGTGCCGGTGGAGAGCTGACCGAGCATGTCTCGCCCCAGCTTGTTCGATCTTTCCGGTCGCGTCGCGGTGGTGACCGGCGCGAGCTCCGGCATCGGCCGGACCCTCGCGCTGGCATTCGCCGGCGCCGGCGCGGCAGTGGTGCTCGTGGCCCGGCGGGCTTCCATGCTCGATGCCGTTCGCGATGAGATCGGCAATGCGGGCGGCCGCGCGGCGAGTCTGCCCTGCGATCTCGCCGATCGCGCTTCGCTCAAGGAATGCGCCGCGCGAGCAGGCGAATCTTTCGGGGCACCCGATATACTCGTGTCCGCCGCCGGAACCAACCGCCGGAAATCGATGCTCGACGTAACGGAAGACGACTGGGATGCGACGATGAGGCTGAATCTCGACGCGCCGTTCTTTCTGGCGCAGCGCCTCGCCCCGGCGATGATCGCGCGCGGTTTCGGTCGCATCATCAACATCGCGTCGCTGCAGTCAGTGCGGGCCTTCGCCGATTGCGCGCCGTACGGTGTCACGCGCGCCCAAGCCGAGGCCTGGTCACGGCACGGCGTGAACGCGAATGCGATCGCGCCGGGCTTCTTCGCCACCGAACTGACGGCGCCCATCGTGAACGATGAGCCGCGCTGGACGCAGATGGCGCAGCGCACGTTCGTCGGACGCAACGGCGAGCTGCCCGACCTGTGGGGAACGGCGCTGTTTCTCGCGAGCCGCGCGTCGGACTATGTCACCGGCCAGACCATATTCGTCGACGGCGGCTTTTCTGCCGGGTGATCGCATGAAGGCGCTGGTCTAATTGCGGCCGTGAGCGACATCGTTTTCGACCGGGTGGCGCGCCACTTTCGTCGCGACGGGAAGGACATTCCGGCGGTCGACGACGTGAGCTTCGAAGTGCGCGCGCGAGAGTTCGTCGCCATCGTCGGCCCGTCCGGATGCGGAAAGACGACGTGCCTGCGCATGGCCGCGGGGCTGGAGTTTCCGACCCGCGGATCGGTGACGGTGGGAGGCAAACCCGTTACCAGACCGGGCCCCGATCGTTCGGTGGTGTTCCAGCAATTCGCGCTCTTCCCGTGGAAGACGGTGGTCGAGAACATCGACTTCGGCTTGCGCGCGTCGCGCGTGGCGTTGCCGGAGCGCCGTTCGCGCGTTGCGCGCTATGTCGAGCTGATGGGTCTGCAGGGCTATGAATCGGCGTTTCCGCATCAGCTATCGGGCGGCATGCAGCAGCGTGTTGCGATCGCGCGCAGCTATGTGCTCGATCCCGACGTGCTACTGATGGACGAGCCCTTCGGCTCGCTCGACGCGCAGACTCGCGTGGTAATGCAGGAGGAGCTCATCAAGCTTGCGAGGGTGAGCCCGCGCACGGTCCTGTTCATCACGCACGCGGTGGACGAGGCCGTCTACCTTGCCGATCGCGTCGTCGTCATGACGCGTCGGCCAGGCCGGATCGGTGAAATCATCGACGTGGCAACCGTGCGAAAGGAAAAACGTTGGGATCGGCACGACCGCATCGAGGACGTCATGGACGAGGCGTCGTTCGTCCATTTGCGCACGCATATCTGGCGCCTGCTGCGCGAGCAGCAGGAGCGCACCGAGCATTGAAGTTGCTTTTGTGGAGCTGATACATCACGAGGAGGAACGAACCATGACGAAGCATCTGCGCCAACTGTTATTCGCGGCGGCACTTTGCACCGCCGCATCCGCAACGCAGGCTCAGCTCACCGAGATCAAGGTTAGCTACCAGCCCGCGCTTTACTGGTCGCTGCCGTTCTACGTCGCCGAGCAGAAGGGCTGGTGGGCCGAGCTGGGCCTGAAGCCGACGTTCAGCACCTTCCCCGCGGGCGTGCCGCAGATCGCCGCCTCGGCGTCGAAGTCGTGGGACGTCGGCGGGACCGGATCGGTGCCGGCGGAGCTCGGGGCGGTGCGCTACAACCTGCTCACTATTGGGCTCACCAATGACGAATCGGCAGGCAACGCACTGCTGGCGAGCGCCGCGAAGGCGGACGCGTTCATGAAGAATCCGCAATCGATCAAGGGCCAGACGATCGTGCTCACGGCGAACTCCACCGGGGACTATGCGGTGCAGTCCTGTCTCGCCAAATGGGGGCTCAAGAAATCCGACGTCACGATCAAGAGCATGGGTCAGGCCGAGATCATCTCCGCGATGTCGTCCAACAACGCCGATCTCGGCGGCCTCTGGGCGCCGAACATCTACACCATGGAGGAAAAGGCCGGCGCGAAGGTGATCTGCTCCGGCAAGGACACGGGAACCATCATCCCGGGTGCACTGGTCGTGCGCGCCGATTACGCCAAGGAGCAGTCGCAGAACGTCGCCAAGTTCCTCGCCGTGTACCTGCGCACATGGAAGTGGATGAATGCGCACCAGCCCGAGGCGATCGCCATGATGAAAAAGTTCTACGACATCGGCGGCGTCAGCATCACCGAGGTCTCGATGAAGAAGGAGTTCGACACCCGGCCGACATACGACCTCGCGGGGCAGCTCAGGATCATGGACCGCTCCAAGGGCCCATCCGATGTCGACAAGTGGATGACGCAGATCGGCGAGTTCATGAAAGGTACCGGCGCGATCGCCGAGGTGCCGCAGGCATCGGCCTACATCACCGACGAGTACATGAAGATGGTCGACCGCGATCCCAGGCTCAAGGCGTTCGCGAACCGCGCCGACTGACGCCCGGTGATCCCGACGGAACGCCGGGATCCGAGCGTGTCGGTCGAATTCGATGCCTAAGCGCTCGGAGCCCTCGCGGCTCGCGGTGGGCGCGGCGACGCTCGTCGGCGTCGTCGCGCTATGGTACGTGCTCACGCAGGCCACGCACATCATTCCGTCGGTGTACTTCGCCACGCCGGCGGAAGTGCTGCAGGCAGCGAAGCAGATCACGATACAGGGCTACGCCGACGGCCGCCTGCACGAGCATTTCCTGCATAGCTGCTGGCTCGTGCTGATGGGCTTCGCGGTGGCCGTGACCACCGGCGTCCCGCTCGGCATGCTGATGGGCTGGAGTCACCGCGCCGAGGCACTGATCAATCCGGTCTTTCTGCTGCTACGTCCGATTCCGCCGCTCGCCTGGATTCCGCTCGCGATCGTCTGGCTTGGTCTGGGCGATGCCGCGAAGGTGCTGGTCATCTGGTTCGCCGCGTTCGTTCCCGCGGTCATCAACAGCTACGCGGGCGTGCGCTCGATCGAGCCGTACCTGATCGAGGCGGCGCGCTCGCTGGGCGTGCGCCGCGCGATGCTCGTGCGCGAGGTGCTGATCATACGCGATGAGCGTGCGCGCGGCGCCCACCCGGCGCGAGTTCATCGTGTTGAGTTGTGCGGGCCTGCTCGGGTTCCTCGGCATCTGGGCGCTGGCCTCGGTGACGGGCCTGGTACCACGTCAGTTCCTGCCACCGCCGTGGTCGGTCGCAGCGAAGTTCGTGGAGTTGATGCGTGAGCCTTTCTCCGGTTTTACGCTGCAGCAGCATCTGCTTTCGTCCTTCATGCGCTTCGGCATGGGATTCGGTCTGGCGGTGCTGATCGGCGTGCCGCTCGGTCTGATCATGGGATGGTTTCGCTGGATCGACGCGATCGTCTCCCCGTTATTCGATGCCCTGCGTTTCGTCGCTCCGATCGCGTGGGTTCCTTTTGCAGCGCTGTGGTTCGGGACAGGGATCGGCGGCCCGGTGCTGGTCATTTTCACGGGCGCGTTTCCGCCTTGCCTGATCAACGCCCACCGCGGGGCGCGCTATGTCGACCGGCGCCTGATCGAGGCCGCGCAAACGCTGGGCGCGCGCCATTGGCACATCATTACCGAAGTGCTTCTGCCCGCGTCGGTGCCCTCGATCGTCGCTGGATTACGCGTGAGCGCCGGCTTGGGCTGGCAGTCGCTCGTTGGCGCCGAATTGATCGTCGCTTCGAGCGGCATCGCATATGTGCTGGTGAAGGGTCAGGCCAGCATCAGCCCCTCGATCGTGATGTCCGGCATGATCGCGATCGGCATCGTCGGCTTCGCCATCGATGCGCTGCTGCGGCAGCTCGAGGCGCATCTGCAGCGTAGGCGCGGACGCAACTGAAAGGCGCGCTCGCCTCCTTCCAGAGACAACGATCGGCGGATCAGGCGAACGGCTTGTCCCAGCTGCCTCAGAAGCATCTCGTTGAACTCGCCACCGGGTATAAGGACCTAATGCACGAGGGCCGAGACTGCAGGTTGGCGCGTATCTCAATATCTGCCGCTGGCTCGGTAACATGAAACGCTGAAAAGCTGCGCGAAGGTCAACGAGGCGTTCTAAGGAGAGGCAACGATGGATGACAAACGGGATTCCGAAAAACTGCATAAGGGCGGCGCCGATCTCTCACGGCGCGATTTCCTCGCGTTGTCCGTAGCTGCCGGTCTCGCTGCCGCGGCCGGTTCGACGCTAGCGGCCGCGCAGCAAGTTGTCGAGACCGACGTGACGATCAAGATGCCCGATGGAACGTGCGACGCTGCGTTCATCCATCCGCCGAGCGGGTCGCATCCGGGAGTGTTGATCTGGGCGGACGCATTCGGCTTGCGCCCCGCCATGCGCGACATCGGTAAGCGCATCGCTGCCGAAGGCTACTCGGTGCTCGTGCCGAACCCCTTTTATCGCGTAGCCAAGGCGCCGGTGTTCGACAACCCCTCGTCTTTCGACTATCAAAATCAGGCTGACATGGCGAAGCTCAAGCCACTCATGGCGTCGGTGAACGCTCCGGGCGCGGCGGAGAAGGATGCCGTCGCCTATATCGCGTTCCTGGACGCGCAATCACAGATCAACAAGGCGAAGAAGATCGGGACCCAAGGCTACTGCATGGGCGGACCCTTGGTCGTGAAGACAGCCGCCGCAGTTCCAGATCGTATTGGCGCTGGCGCCTCCTTCCACGGGGGCGGTCTGGTCACGGATAAGCCTGACAGCCCGCATCTGCTTGCGCCGAAGATCAAGGCGCGGATGTACTTCGCTATCGCATCGAACGATGACCAGCGCCAACCGGACGCGAAAGACAAGCTCAGAGAAGCGTTTGCCGCGGCGAAGGTTCCGGCGGAAATCGAAGTCTATCCAGCCCGGCACGGTTGGTGCGTGCCGGATATGCCGACTGAAAACGGCGCGCCGATCTACAGCAGGCCCGAAGCCGAACGCGCGTGGAGCAAGCTGGTCGCTCTGTACAAGATGGCTCTTGCATCTGACCGTTAACGACCCGTTGCTGTCTGTCACGTTCTAGAGAAGCGGACGTTTACGGACTTCGCTGAACGGCCAATAGCGGCGAAGTCACGGAGTGTGGTCGTTGGACCGCTTGAACCTTGAGCCGATGTTGTTCACGTCAATCCCGCCAGCGAGGATGCCGGTTGAGGTCTCCGAGCAGTTGACCAGGTCGGAAACCTCATCGCCGGTCTCTTCGACTCAGGTGAAATCACGGGGTGAGGGCATCGCTCGGCGCAGCGATGCGTGCCTTGAGAGCATCGCTCATCGGAAGCGCAAGGCTCCGGTTGTTCGGAGGAATTGGCGAGGTAAACCACTTGTCGTAGGCTTTCGAGAACTCGCCCGAGGCCATTTTCGCCTTCAACACGCCGTCGACAAGCGCCTTGAATTGGGGGTCATCCTTTCGAAGCATCAGACCGAAATAGAAGTAGCCTCCATAGACGTTCGGCAGAAAGCGAAATGCCTGAGGATCGGGCGCGGTGGCGACCAGACCAGCGAGCAGAATGTTGTCTTCGAAAAACCCGGACGCGCGGCCGAGTCGAAGCATCAGAAGGGATTCGCCGTGATCCTTCGCCTGCAAAATCTTAAGGTCGAGTTTGTCGTCGGCATTGATCTTTTTGCCCAAGGCCAGGTTGAGCGAGCCCTCCGTAAAAACAACGGGCTTGCCCCGCAGACCGTTCGCATCGGCAATGCCAGAAGATGCCATGGTGAGCCAGGTCGGCTGGCTGACGAAAGTGGCAACCGAGAAGGCAACCTGCTTCTGGCGATCGAGCGTGTTCGTAGTGCTCCCGCACTCGATGTCGACGGTGCCATTCTGAAGAAGAGGAATTCGGTTTGAGGCATTGACCGGCGCATATGCCACCTCGAGCTTGCTCAGATTGAGTTCGGCCTTGACCCTTTCCGCGATCGCCGCGCAGAGGTCGAGGGAAAAGCCGACAGGCTCCTGTTCAGCCCCGAGATAGGAAAACGGGATTGACGCTTCGCGGTATCCCAGCGTTAGCGTGCCCGTCGAACGAACTTTATCGAGCGTACTGCCTCTTGTCTGCGCCGTCGCGGTAGCACCGACAATGCAGGTAACCGTCGACACCAAAACCAGTAAAACGCGGGTCGCAACACATCTCATGGCCTTCTCCCTTGTCCGATTGATCTGAACAGTCGCACATGGCTTCGCTTTAGGCGGCCTTGCGGGCCGCCATCTCATTGAGACTGTCCCGTAGCGCCTTTTCGAGGATGTCGACCGCGCGGTCGATCTCTTCAGCCGAGACCGTAAGCGGCGGTGCGATGCGCCAGACGGAGCCGCGCTCAGGTCTGCGGCGGATGTTCATGCTGAGACCGTTTGCGAAGCATTTCTTGGTGGTAAGTGCACCGAGTTCATGCGCCGGCGCGCGGGAGGTGCGATCGCGGACCAGTTCCACGCCGAGCAGCAGGCCGGCGCCGCGAACGTCGCCGATCACCTCGTACCGTTGTTGCAACTCCTCGAGACGGCCGCGCAGGTAGGCGCCCATCTTGCGCGAACGTGCGACTAGCTGCTCCTCGGCGATCACGCGCAGGACCGCGAGCCCGACTTCGGCGGGCAGCGGATCAGAAACGTGGCTGGTATAGAAGGTGAAGTGTTTCGAGTGAATGTCTTCCTCGATCTTCGAGGTCGTCGCGACTGCCGCCAGGGGAAGGCCGCCACCAAGTGTCTTCGACATCGTCATGATGTCAGGCACGACGCCGAAGAATTCCGAGCCCGTTTTCGTGCCAATTCGACCGAACGCGGTTTGCGCCTCGTCGAAGATAAGCAGCATGCCGCGGGCATCGGCCGCGGCACGGAGCGCCTGCATGAACGACTTGGGCGGCACTAATACGCCACCCGCGCTAATGACCGGTTCGATGATGATCGCCGCGCCACGGCCGGTCGACTGCATGTCGAACATCTTCAGAGCGAGGCCTAGGTTCGCGAGTGCTGCCTCCTCCTCCGTCGGGGCTGGAATATAGGGCCGGTAGGCATTGGGCTCGGGTATGATGAAGACACCGGGCGCAGGCACGCCGTATCCCCGCCGATCGCTCGCGAAGGAGACCGCGCTCGCGCCGCCGGTGACCCCGTGCCACGACCCACCCACAGCTAGAATTTCGTAGCCGCCCGTGTACATCTTTGCCATGCGCAAAGCGACGTCGGTGGCCTCGGAGCCTGTGTTGATGAAGATTGATCTTTTGATGTCGCCAGGCAGCCAGTCGCGCGCGAGCGCTTGGGCGAGTTCGACCACGACCTCGGGGATCATCCCACTGAACAAATGGATGGCTTTCTCACCCGCGCGATTGAGGGCTGCAACGATGGCGGGATGGTTGTGGCCTATCGTGGCGCACATCTGGCCTGAGGTGAAATCCAGATATTCTCGGCCATCGCTATCGGTGACGACCGTGCCCTTGGCCGATCTGAACAGTTTTGGGAACGCATCCCCACCATATCTGACCAGAAATTCCCTTGATGCTTGCAGAAGTGTCTCGCTCATCTTTCTCTCCGCTGTGGGGCCGCCGGACCATAGTAGGGAGGAGTTCGAATGAATGCCAACGCAAAGAACTCAGCACCTCATCGAATGAGCTCAACTGCTCCCGTTTCCAGGTCCCGACTTCCGCCGCTTAAGGCATTGCAGGCGTTTGAAGCGGCTTCTCGCCATGGCAGCTTCTCCCAAGGCGCCGAAGAACTGGCGGTTACGCCGTCCGCCATCAGTCACCATATTCAGCAATTGGAGGCTTTTCTCGGCGTGCAGCTATTTCAGCGCCACGCCGGACGCGCGGTTCTGACGAGCGCCGGACGAACGTACGCGAGCGAAATCAAACATGCGTTCAGTGTCATTTCGGATGCGACAAACCTTGTCGCTCCACAATCGCAACGAGGGCACTTCGTCATAGCGTCCAGCCCAGGCTTCGCCGCGAAATGGCTCCGGCCGCGACTGCCCGATTTTCTTCGCGCCAACCCGGATATCAAGATTCGCCTCTCAACATTGTCCGACCATGACGATCTCGACACCATCCGATTTGACATTGCGATAGCCTACGGATGCCCACCTGTTACACAACGTCGCGTCGAGCCATTGTTGGTCGAGCGATTGCGTCCCCTGTGTAGCCCTGCACTTGCCAAGACGCTCGATCTGCGGACACCACAAGACCTGTCGCGCGCGACTCTCATCCATTCAGCAAATGCGCTCACTTGGGTCGAATACCTGCGACGCGTCGGCGTTAAGGAACTGGAGCCGAAGAATGAACTCTGGCTTGATCGCTCCATCATGGCGATCGAGGCCGCGGTGGACGGTCTTGGGGTTGTCCTCGAAAGCGAAATTCTGGCGGGCGAGGAGTTGCGCGACGGCAGGCTGGTCGCGCCTTTTAATAGTCCCGGCCTTGATGTCGAAACGACTACCTACTTCCTCGTAAAATCGGCCGGCTTCAGGAGCGGTACCCGAATTGTGGCATTCGAGAAGTGGTTACAGGAGGCAATTGCGGCAGCGCACGGCGCGCTGAAGCATCTGTGACTTTGTGTTGAATGGGTCGGAAGCTGAGCTAGTCGCGTGCCTTGCGTCCGCTATATTGGGTCGACAGCACCATCGAACGGCCGCTATCAGTGACTTCGCTGTAGGGCTGCTCATGGCCGTTTGCCGTCACTGGCGGTGATCCACCGTTACTTAGACTCGAACGGGAAACTAAACCACGCCGGCCGAGCGGGCGATCCAGTTGATGATCAACTGCGGATGGGGCTGCGTTAGAACGAGAAACCGAAGCTTCATCATCGCGAGGAGCTAACCGATCTGGTGGAGGCCACGACCGATGTCTGCTTGGATAGTGGGCGCCGGCTGCTCGCCAAACGTTAGCCCGGAGCCTTCCCTTAAGCGCCATCGTGCTGCAGGTACTGATGCACGAACGCGACCGCCATACTGCCTTCGCCCACCGCTGAGGCGACGCGCTTAACCGGGCTCGAGCGCACGTCGCCGCACGCAAAGATGCCTGGAACGCTCGTCTCGAGCAGATAAGGATCGCGCTTGCGCGGCCAGCGGCCGTCCTTCGCCGCGTCGACGCCGGTCAGCACGTAACCGTGAGCATCGCGGGCGATCTCCGCCGGCAGCCAGTCGGTCTGCGCATCCGCGCCGATGAAGACGAACAGTCCCCCGCAATCGCGGCGCTGCACGCGTCCGCTCGGGCGTTCGACGACATCGATTGCAGCGAGGTTGGCGTCGCCATAAGAACAGTGCCGCCTGGCCGGCAGAGTTTCCGGCGCCGATGAGGCATACGTCGATGCCCTGCATGTTGCTCGCCTCGCTGCGCGCCGCTCCGTAGTAGATGCCCTTGCCGATCAGCCGGTCGCAGCCGTCGATGGCAAGGCGGCGCCAGGCGACGCCGGTCGCCAGAATGATGGTTCGTGCGCGGAGTGCCTCGCCGTCGTCGAGAATGACCGCGCGCGTCGCCGGATCGATGCGCACGATGTTGCGCGTGACCAGGATTTCCGCGCCGAGCCGCCTGGCTTGGTCCAGCGCCCGGATCGCGAGCTCGTCGCCCGACACGCCGTTCGGGAAGCCGAGGTAGTTCTCTATCCGCGATGAAGTCCCCGCCTGGCCGCCCGGCGCTTCGCGTTCGACGACCAGAGTGCGAAGGCCTTCGGAGGCGCCGTACACTGCGGCAGCGAGTCCGGCCGGCCCGCCGCCGACGATGATCGTGTCGTATTCGGCGGAGCGCGCCGATGTCTGCAGGCCCAGGATCCGTGCGACCTCTCGCGGTTGCGGTCGCAGCAGCGTCGTGCCGTCGGCGAGGAGCAGCGCCGGCAAAGCTTCATCCGCGGGACGCGGCGCGGGCCACCGTGCAGGTAGTTGAGGGTCGTCGGGCGTGACCCACTCGAACGTGATCTGGTTGCGGGCGAGGAAGCGGCGCAGGTCGTGGCAGACGGTGTCCCAGCGATGCCCCAGGATCGTCACGCGCGCCTTCGGCGCCTCGGCGGCGAGACCTTGAAGTCCTCCGATGCGTTCGCGCGCGAGCGCGCCGATCGACTCCGAGATCTCAGGGCATACGGCGGCGAGCGCGTAGTAGTGCCTGGCCTCCAGTCGAATGACGCGCGAGGGCTCCGCGGCGCGATAGCTGCCGATGAACGGCCCGCCGAGCGCGATCGGGACTTCCCCGAAAATCTTGCCCGG
>WNGH01005329.1_pt1 | contig 12266 bp, 10 predicted proteins | sample 5400631 | NCBI WGS metagenome assembly WNGH01 (sample SAMN13153373, study PRJNA577476) | soil metagenome | isolation source: 115 cm soil or saprolite under Garry oak tree replicate 1 | place: USA:California | collected 2016-06-15 | reverse complement strand
GAGCTGGCGCGCCTATCGTCGTGCCGCCGTCCGTCGGCACCTTGTTTGTCGGCTCAGCGCATCATGAACTGGTTGCGAATGGCGAGAAAAGCGAAGCCACAGAAGTCATCACGCTTTCGCTCACCTTCGATCATCGGGTCGTCAACGGCGCCGGCGCCGCCAGTTTCGTCCACGAAATCAAGGAACAAATCGACCAATTCGAGATTCCGGCTGGACAGGCGCGTCCTATCGCATCGACACGAAAGCGCTGAGCGCTTTTCGTCTCTTTCAAGCCGAGTCGAGTAAATCTCTCTCTCTCTCTCTGTCCTCTTATCGTGTCGGTCGCCTTCCGGACAAAGAACTTCGCAATTACATCCAATGTCCGTGTGTGGTTCGTAGCTTTTGTACGGTCAACTTTTTCACGACCGCATCAATATCACTAGGGAGGAAATCCTATGGCACGAAAACTTGATGGAAAAAAAGTAGCGATTCTTGTGGCGGATGGCTTTGAGCAAGTTGAAATGACAAAACCACGCGAGGCGCTCGATGAAGCCGGCGCGGAAACCAAAATCGTTTCGCTGAAGTCGGGCAAAATCCAAGGCATGCATCATGCCGATAAAGGCGACAAATTCGATATCGATCTTACGCTTGACGAGGCGCGCCCGGAGGAATTCGACGCGCTTATGATCCCAGGCGGATTGATCAACCCGGATGCGCTGCGTTCGAATGACGACGCACTGGAATTTACGCGTCATTTCTTCCGCGAGGGCAAACCGGTAGCCGCCATTTGCCACGGACCTCAAGTGCTCATTAGCGCGGGCTTGGTCCGTGGCAGAACCATGACTTCGTGGCCGGCGATCAAGGCCGACTTGCGCCATGCGGGAGCAAATTGGGTCAACGAGGAAGTCGTGGTGGACAACGGACTGGTGACGAGCCGTAAGCCTGATGATATTCCGGCGTTCAACGAGAAGATGATCGAGGAATTCTGTGAAGGCCCTCATGAAGCCATGACCACGGCGGCTTCTGCTGTTCTCGAAACCTAGCAGCGGGATCGCGACGATAAACGGAATGTAGGGCGTCTGTGCCAGGCGCCGATCTAAGATTGGCGTTTCACAGAAACGCCCTACAATTACCTCCCGCCCGCGCTTCCGCATGACGACTGCCAACAAAATCACGGTAGTTCGGATTTTGATGATCCCCGTCTTTGTCACGATGGCAATCTATTACGGCCAAAGCATCGAACGCGGTGCGCCACTGGAATGGATGCGCTTCACTGCGATCGCCATTTTCCTAGTCGCGGCAGTCAGCGACGGATTGGATGGATACGTCGCGCGTCGCTACAATCAGAGGAGTTCGCTTGGAGTCATTCTCGATCCGATCGCCGACAAAGGATTGCTTCTGAGCGGCATCATCACATTGAGCATCAGTAATTGGAGCAATATCGATCCTGAGTACGGCAGATTCCCAGCCTGGTTCCCTGTCCTCGTTATCACGCGCGATGCCGTCATTCTCGTCGGCGCGGGCGTATTGCATCTGCTCGTCGGCAAAGTGCACGTGAGACCGAGGTGGACCGGTAAAGTCGCGACTGTTTCGCAAATGATCGCGATTGGATGGGTCATGCTGCAATTTCATTTTATTCCTTTGTTCTACATCGTGATTGGTGCTGGATTTTTTACGCTCGTTTCCGGAGTGGTTTACGTGACGGACGGTGTACGTCAATTGCAGGCGGAGGGACACGCAAACGCAAAAAGGGACTAGTGCGTCCGTCACGGCGATGAACGGCAAAAATAAGACGCCGAACGTCGCAATCGTCGGGCGGCCAAACGTCGGCAAATCGGAATTATTTAATCGCCTGATCCGTCGGAAGATCGCGATCGTGCACGATCAACCTGGGATAACGCGCGACCGCATCTCAGCGATTTGCACACGCGGCACTCAACCTTTTGCCGTGTGGGATACTGGCGGTATTGCTGGTGCTGGCGAATCTGAATTGACCGCGCAAGTTCGCGGTGCGGTCCAAGAAGCCATTCAAGAGAGCGACGTTCTGCTTTTCCTTGTCGATGCAAAGCAGGGATTGTCGCCGCTGGATCAGGAACTCGCGCGCATGTTGCGCAAGGCACACAAGCCAGTCGTTCTTGTCATTAACAAGATCGACATCGAGAAGCACGAGGATCTCGCGACTGATTTCGCGGCACTCGGATTTTCACACAGCCTTTCCGTCAGCGCGGCGCATGGTCGCGGTATCTCCGAATTGCTCGAGACAATCGAACAACTCCTCCCCTCGCCTTCGACAACCGACCAGTCACCGGTCACTAGTCACCAGTCACTTTCCATCGCGATTATCGGCCGCCCCAACGTCGGCAAGTCTTCGTTGATCAATTCGATTGTGCGCAGCAAGCGCGCCATCGTAAGCGAACTGCCTGGAACAACACGCGATGCCATCGACATTTCGTACCAACGCGATGATCGGGAGTTTCTCTTTATCGACACTGCCGGAATTCGCCGACGGGGCAAACACTCGAGCTCCGTTGAGGTCTTCAGCGTCATGCGTGCAGAGCGAAGCATTCGCCGCGCCGATCTTTGCATTCTCATTGTCGATCTTACGATGGGCGTAACCGCGCAGGACAAACGGATCGCGGGCTTGATTCAAAAAGCCCGCAAAGCCGCGCTAGTTGTTTTGAACAAATGGGATTTGATCAAACCGAAGCGCAATGAAAAACAAACGATGTCGCAACTTGTCGGCGAAACGCGCTCCCGAATTTTCTTTCTCGATTACGCGCCCGTCTTGATTGCGTCTGCGCTAACGGGAGAAAACATCGACAACTTGTTTGCGCTGATTCAAAAAGTTCAGCGTGCGGCATGGAAGCGCATTGGCACCGGAGTTCTAAACCGATTGCTGCGCGCGGCTTTTGCGTCCAACCCGCCGCCGATGGTTTCCGGCCGACGGCTCAAACTATTTTACGCTGCGCAAGCGAGTGGGAAACAAGATCGAGAATTACAACCTGCGGAGTTCGTCCTTTTCGTAAATGATCCTCGCTTGTTGAGCGAAACTTATCGCCGCTATCTCGAAGCTCGCATCCGCAGAGCCGAGCCATATCCCGGACTGCCCATTATCCTGACCTGTCGTCCGCGTCAGGAAACACGGCGAAAGTAATTATCGAAACCTCGCCTTATGGCGAAGCAATTTGATCGAACGTTCTCCTCGTTGCACGTGTCTCATCACACCGTATGAAATCGACGCAAGAGATCACGCAGGAAGTGCGGGAGCTGGGCCAGTGGATTCCGGCACTCCGCCAACAGGTTGGTCATGTTGTGGTTGGTCAGAAGTATTTGGTCGATCGTCTTTTGCTCGGCCTGCTCGCTAACGGCCACATTCTGCTCGAGGGCGTTCCCGGACTGGCCAAAACGCTAACGGTTAAGACGATGGCCGCGTGCATTCAAACCGGTTTTCAGAGGCTGCAATTTACGCCCGATCTTTTGCCCGCGGATTTGATCGGCACGCTTATCTATAACCCGCGCACCGGGGAATTCACGACGAAACTCGGACCGCTTTTTTCAAACTTAATTCTTGCCGACGAAATCAATCGCGCACCGGCAAAGGTGCAAAGCGCCCTTCTCGAAGCGATGCAAGAAAGACAGGTCACGATCGGCGAAACGACTTATCCCCTTTCCGATCCGTTTTTGGTTCTGGCGACGCAAAACCCTCTCGAACAGGAAGGAACTTACCAGTTGCCGGAGGCCCAACTCGACCGCTTCATGTTGAAATTGAACGTCGGCTATCCGCAGAAATCCGAGGAACGAACGATTCTGGATCTAATGGCGACATCGGCACCCGATTTACGGGTGGATTCCGTGATTGAGCCAAAGCAAATCATCGCCGCCCGCGACGTGGTCAACAGCATTTACATCGATGACCGGGTGAAAGATTACATCGTCGACGTTGTTTGGGCGACGCGCGAGCCAGCAGCCTATAACCTGAGACTTGAGGGCCTTGTCCGCTACGGCGCTTCGCCGCGAGCAACAATCTATCTAGCGCTCGCCGCGCGCGCCCATGCGTTTCTGAACGGCCGCGGATACGTCACACCGCAGGATGTAAAGAGCATCGGGCCGGACGTACTAAGGCATCGCATCATCGTCAGCTACGAAGCTGAGGCGGAGGCGGTCACCAGCGAGACAATTATCGAGAGGATTTTCGCCGGACTTCCGGTTCCATAATTTTTTTGTCAATGGAAGAAAGGCGAAAAACTCCCGCCGAGATCCTGAAGAAAATCCGCGCGCTCGAAATCAAGACCCGCGGATTAGTCGAGACTGCGTTCGCCGGTGATTACCACAGTGTGTTCAAAGGCCGCGGAATGAATTTTGAAGACGTGCGCGAATATCAACCGGGCGACGAAATCCGCGCGATTGACTGGAACGTCACGGCTCGGCTGGGCACAGCATTCGTTAAAAAATTTACCGAGGAACGCGAGCTTACAGTAATTCTTGTTGTCGATGTTAGCGCGTCAGGAAATTTCGGAAGCGTTTCCCAGTCAAAACGCGAGCTGGCCGCGGAAGTTGCGTGCTTGCTGGCCTTCAGCGCGATCCGGAACAACGACAAGGTCGGCCTTATCTTGTTCACCGATCGCGTTGAGCTTTTTATCCCGCCAAAGAAAGGCCGGTCACACACTCTACGGCTCATCCGTGAGATTCTGTTTTTTGAACCGCAGGGCCGCGGGACGGAACCAGCGCTGGCGCTCGATTATCTGAACAAAATTGTTACACGGCGCGCGGTGGTCTTTTTCATCTCGGATTTTCAAGCCCCCGATTTTTCACGAGCGCTTGCGGTGAGTGGGCGACGGCACGATTTTATCGCGATTCATATCCACGATGAACGGGAAAAGGTGTTGCCGAGTATCGGCATCATCACACTGGAAGACGCCGAGACAGGCGAGCAAATCGAGATCAACACGGCTGATCGCACGACGCGAGCGCGTTTCACCGATCTCGCCAACGAAGGCGAAACAGAACTCTCGCGCACCCTCCGCCGGAATAATATCGACGCGATTGCCCTCCGGACTGGCGAGGATTATTTGCCGCCGCTGCGCTCGTTCTTCAAGCAACGTGAGCGACGGCTGGCTGTTCGGTGAATTCAATTATGTCGATCTTTGCCGCCGAAGAATTTCACGATATTGCACCGCCGATCGATTACTCACTCATTGCACCATGGGTCGTATTTGTCGCGGCATTTATCGGACTCTCGATTATCGGCTTAATCGCCTGGCTCATCGTGCGGTCGCGTAGGCGGACGGCTCCGAGACAATCGCCGCGGGAGCGCGCGCTGGAATTGCTCGATCGCATACAGGGCGACGTTGAGAAGATGCAGCCTTATCGGTTCAGCATTCGCGTCTCGGACATTCTTCGGCGTTACGTGACCGAACAATATAATTTGCCAGTCACTCGACAGACTTCGGTTGAATTCCTGAACGCGCTGACAACGTCGTCGCCGTTTTCCGATGAAGAAAGAACGCTGCTCGAGGATTTCTTGAACCGGTGCGACTTGATTAAGTTCGCACACTATGACGCTACACCTTCGGACAGCCGGCTATTGTTAGAGGAAGCAATTCGTTTTGTGACAGGAGGGCAACTTGCAATTGTTTGATTGGTTTACTGCAAATAGTGCCCTGACGTTCGCGCGTCCTTGGCTACTCTTGTTGTTGCTGGCGATTCCGTTACTCGCCTATTTACGCGGACAACGCGGACCTGCGGCTGCGTTGACCTTTTCTTCAACAGCCAGACTTCATGCAATCGGAAAACGGAGCGCCGCGCGCGCCGGGAAAATTCTGCGGGCTCTGCTGCTCGCGTCACTTGCGATCTTCATCGTTGCACTCGCGCGTCCGCAGCTCGGCAAGAGTCTCACCCAAATCGAAGCAAGCGGGATCGATATTATGCTCGTGCTCGATGTTTCCGGATCGATGCTCACGAAAGATTTCACAATCGGCGGCCAGGAGGCGACACGCGTGGATGCGATCCGCGAAGTGACACGGAAATTTATCGAAGGCCGGCCCAACGATCGCATCGGTATCATTGCATTTGCCGGGCGTCCGTATGTCGTGAGTCCAATGACCCTGGATCACGATTGGCTTCTGCAAAATCTGGAGAGAGTACGAATCGGCCTTGTCGAAGACGGCACCGCCATTGGATCAGCGATGGCGGTGGCGGCCAATCGGCTGAACGATAAGCGCTCAAAGAGCCGCGTGCTCGTGCTTTTGACTGATGGAGAGAATAATGCCGGCAAGGTCCCTCCAAATACCGCCGCGGAAGCAGTGAAAGCACTAAAGATTCATTTCTATGCCATCGGCGCCGGAATAAATGGAATCGCACCGGCCCCGATATTCACTCCCAAAGGTCCATTAACGGACGTTTTGGGCAATATGCTCTACGAAAACCAGCGCGTTGAATTTAACGAAACCGGTCTGAGGGAAGTTACGAAAATCGCCGACGGTCAATTTTTTCGCGCGACGGATACGAAATCACTCGAGCAAATCTATCGCGACATCGATAAGCTCGAAAAATCGACTGTAAGCGTGAAGAAATATCAACAGTATCGCGATCTTTTTCCGCTTTGTCTTATGAGCGGCTGCGGTCTGCTGCTCGCGCAGATTCTATTGTCGCAAACGATCTGGAAAAAATTGCCGTGAGGACATTGTCGATCTTATGAGTTTTGGCGCACCGCAATGGCTTTCGGGACTGCTTCTGATCCCGATGTTGATCGCGCTGTTCATTCGCGCAGAACATCGCGGGGCGCGGCGTTTGCGTGAGTTTGTTTCAGCGCGGTTGCTGCCGCAGCTTGCGGGAACCGTAAATCGGCCGCGCCGTGTGCTGAGATTCGCCTTGCAGCTCCTGGGTCTTGCCCTTGCGATCGCCAGTCTGGCACAGCCCCGCTGGGGTTATACCTTTGAGGATGTGAAGCGCAAAGGTCTCGATTTGCTCATCGCGGTCGACACATCGCGCAGCATGCTTTCTAATGACGTTCAGCCCAATCGGCTCGAACGGGTCAAACTCGCTACCCGAGATTTAGTCAATGAGCTGCAAGGTGACCGTGTTGGCTTGATTGCTTTTGCCGGCCGCGCCTTTTTGCAGGCACCGCTCACGATCGATTATGAAGCTGTGATGGAATCAATCAACGATCTCGATACGAAGACGATTCCCGAAGGAGGCACAAATATCTCCGAGGCCATCACACTGGCCACGCAAAGTTTCGGCAAAAGCGCCGTCGGAAATCGCGCGCTCATCATTTTTACCGACGGCGAAGAGTTGAGCGGTGATGCCATGAAGAGCGCAAAGATGGCGGCTGACGCGGGTGTGCGCATTTTCACGATCGGCGTTGGAACGTCGGAAGGCTCGCTCATTCCGATCGCGGGCGAAGAAGGCGGAACATCTTTCGTTAAGGACTCATCGGGACAGGTCGTGAAATCAAAGCTGGACGAAAAGCGATTGCGCGAAATCGCGCAATCAACCGGCGGGTTCTATCTGCATCTGGAAAATGGGCCACGCACGATGCAGCAGATCTACAATGAAGGACTGGCCAAGATGCAAGCGGCCGAGTTTGACGTACGTTTGTCGCGCCGACCGATTGAGCGCTATGAATGGCCGCTGGGCGCAGCGTTAATTGCGCTGGCCTTGTCGATCTTGATTGGTGAGCGCAAGCGCGCGCGTCAAAGAATTCATTCTTTCGTTCCCGCAAAAGTTGCAGCCTCGGCGGCGGCACTCATGATCTGTCTTTGTCAGTTCGCCTTTGCCGCAGCTCCTGGCCTCGACGCCTATCGCGAAGGCAAATTTAACGATGCCTTCAGCCAATTTCAGCAAACGCTCAAAACGCACCCTCAATCGCGCGCTGAGGACAAGTTACAGTTCGATTCTGGCGCGGCCGCTTACAAGCTAAAGGATTACGGCAAGGCGCTGGAGTCGTTTAGCCAGGCGTTGCTCTCGCCCGATACGGGTTTGCAGAGCAGGAGTCATTACAACCTTGGGAACACGCTCTATGAACGCGGCGACACTCAGAAAAGTGACGACAAAAAGTTGAGCGATTGGACCAATGCTCTCAACCATTACGAGCAGACCCTCAAGTTTGAACCGGGGAATAAAGAGGCAAAAGACAACTATGATTATGTAAAGAAGAAGATCGATGAACTGAAAAACAAGAAACAACACCAGCAGCAGCCCTCGCCTTCACCCTCGCCGCAGCAGAAGAACAAACAGGACCAACAAAAAGACCAGCAGCAGCAGCAACAACAACAACAGCAGGGCCAGGGTCAGCAACAGCAAAAAGATCAGCAGCAGCAGCAATCGCAAAATCGAGAATCTGAGAGCGGCAACGATCAAAAAGAGGAGAAGAAGAACGAGCAATCCCAAGCAAAAAATGAGCCGCAACAACCTAAGCAACAACAGGGCGATCAGCCCTCGCCTTCCCCTTCTCCCGGCGAGAAAAAGCAAGATCAAGAACAATCAGGTGAGGGCGAACAGCCATCTGCCACACCCGGGCCAGGATCACCGACGCCGGCTACGACTCCGGGCGAACACGGAGATGAAATGCCGTCGCCTTCTCCCGGAAACGGAGAAGGGTCGGAGGAAAACACTACTCCATCCGCCACGCCGGTGGAGTCGCCGCAGAAGAAATTGGCCGGTGAATTGAAGGGAGCAGGCGAGGACAAATCACAGAAACCGCCCGACAAAAATGCGCAGATTGCGGAGGCCGAAGCAGAAAAGGAAGGTCAAATGAGCGAGCGGCAGGCAGAGGCGCTCCTTCAGTCTTTAAAGGATGAGGAGGCGCGCGTCCGGCTTGATGAACGCAAGGCCGTGCGCCATGTCTATAACGACTGGTAGGCAGCGTAGCGTTCTTGGCTGATAGTTGATTGGCTGATAAGGATTTCATGCACAGATCACGGGTTCCAATAGGAGTTTTGTTTGGCACGCTGATTGGATTCTGTGCCGCCAACGCGTTTGCCGATTCGCCGAGTGTCACTGCAGTCCTGAGTAATTCTGAAGCTGCAGTTGGAGCAATGGTACAACTGCAAATTCGAGTGACGGGAGCGCGTGGCGCGGATGCGCCGCAGAAAATCGCGGTGGACGGGCTGGAGATTTATCGAACAGGCACTTCCCAGCACTTCGAGATGAACAATTTTAACGTCACTTCAAGCGTGGTCTACGACTATACCATCATGCCGCTGCAGGCCGGCACATTCATAATCCCGCCTCAAACAATTCGCGTGGGCGGCAATTCATTGCGGACACCTCAGCTGAGGCTGAACGTTACTGATTCGCTAGGCCGCTCATCGCGTTCAAGCCGGGATGTGCAACCGGCAAACGCGAACAAGCTTGTATTCGCAGAATTGATCGTGCCCAAAAAAACTGCCTTCGTCGGGGAAATGGTGCCAGTCGAAATCCGGCTCGGATTCGATCCGCGCGCACGCCCAAAGCTAATCGACGGTCCGGAGATAGCTGGGCAAGGATTCACGGCGCAAAAGCTCCAACAATCCGGAGAGAACTTGGAGACGATTAACGGCAGATCTTACGATGTGGTGACGTTCAAGACTGCGGTCGCAGCGGCGCGCGCCGGCAAATTTGAAATCGGTCCCGTTAAAGCAAAGGCACAGGTATTAGTGGCGCGAAGGCCGAGTTCGTCGCGTTCCCACTCACCATTCGATCTGTTCAATCTGGATGATCCATTCTCCGATCCATTCTTTGCGGATCCATTTGGCCAATTCGGCGAGCGACGTGACATAGAGATCAGCAGCGAACCCATCGCGTTTGAAGTAAAACCGTTGCCACAAAACGCGCCACAGAGCTTCTCGGGCGCCGCCGGCAATTTCACAATGGCGACAGATGCGAAACCAAAGAGTGTGCAAGTGGGCGATCCAATTACTGTCACATCGACAATCTCGGGCCGTGGCAATTTCGATCGCGTCAACGCTCCGGTCCTTGAGGACGAACACGGTTGGCACAAGTATCCGCCGTCTTCCAAGTTCAAGCAGGATGATGAGGTCGGTATTAGCGGAACGAAAAGCTTCGAAACGGTGGTTTCACCCAATGAAAAGAAGCAAAACTTACCCGTACTCGCATTTTCATATTTCGACCCAACAAAAGAACAATATGTGACGCTGCGTAGCGATTCTATTGCGATCAATGTGCAAGGCGGCGCGGTGGCGCCTGCGACTACTGCCGGCGTCCCACGTGGGTCACCCACCCCGGCTGCAGTTGCCGCTGCCACACCAGTCCAGAAACCCCGGGATATTTTGTATCAGCTGACGGAGCGACCGAAAGTGGCACAATCGTTCGGGCCACTTTACGCGCGTCCGGTTTTCTGGATCGCGCAGCTGATTCCGCTCCTCGTTTTAGTTGGGTTCGCTGGATGGAAAATCCGGCAAGCCAGAATTGGCAGTCGCGAGGCGCGCCGGATCGCTGCCCTTCATCAGGAAGCTGCCGAACTGATGCGCAAGCTACGCCGCAACGATGCATCACCGCGGGAATATTACGCGGAGGCTTCGAGGGTTGTTCGAGTGAAAGCCGCTCTCGCGTGCAATGTTGATCCGAACACAGTCGATGTCGAAACAGCGGCGGATACATTCGGACTCAACGAGGATTCGCGCGAACGGTTAAGGCGATTGTTCGAACAAAGCGATGAATTGCAGTACAGCGGAGCCCACAACGGTTCGGAGAGAATTTCTCCTGAGAACCGCCGCGACGTACTGGATTTGATCGAACATTTACGCGCATGAGAGCACGAAAAACACTCGAAGCCCTCTCGCAAACGACGGGAGCAACTTCTTCGGAACACAGGGATTTTGCCTGTGCGGCCACCGGATATCCTGTCCGGTGTTTCGGACTAAGCGGAGTGCAACTCCGCTGGCCGCACAGACTGCAAGTCTGTGTTCCGACGTGCGCGATTGTTTGCGCGCTCCTTGTTTCGGCGGCAGTCGCACAGTCGGAACCGCAGTTTGCCAAGGCGAACCAGGATTACGCACAAGGACATTTCAAGGAAGCGATCGATGGCTACGAGACACTCGTTCGCTCAGGACAATGGAGCGCAAATCTGTTTTATGATCTCGGTAACGCCTACTTTCGTGCAGGAAACTTTGGCCGCGCAATCTTGAATTATGAGCGCGCGCTCGCGTTAGACCGACATCATCCGGAGGCCGCGGCCAATTTGCAGATCGCGCGCGATGAAGCGCGCTCGCTCGAGATGCAACAAAGCTGGCTGGAACGCTACCTGCAATTTGCAAGCCTCAATCAATATAGCCTCGCGGCAGCACTTGCCTTCTGGGTGGGAACCTTTTGTATTGTTCGGCTGATCTTCCTGCGACGGCGATCTGCTCGCACCATCGCATTGTCGATCTTATCATTGACGGTCTGTGCGCTGGTGATTTTGGCAATTTACCGAGTCGATTACGGCAGCAAAGGCCGCGGGCTGGCGATTGTGACGGGCAAAGATGTGCAAGCGCGACTGGCGACGGCGGACACTGCAAACAGTGTGCTGGCGTTACCCGAAGGCAGTGAGATAAAAATCCTAAGCACGCGCGGCGACTGGATCTACGCGGCGTTACCGAATAATTTGCGCGGCTGGATTCCGACGAAAAGCACGGAATTGGTGCGCTTGTAAACGGCGACCTTTCGGCCGCCGAAATCCGACCGACGATCGGGTCGTCACTCTGGTATTTGCCGGGTTGAGAAGGCGGCAAGTGCTTGCATGTTGAGTTACCCATGAACCCTGAGATGGAAATCGGGACCGACAAGAAAGCTCTCCAGATTAATCTGGACGCCAACAAGTATGGAACATTCGCCGAAATCGGCGCCGGCCAGGAAGTGGCGCGCCGGTTCTTCCACGTAGGTGCCGCAGCCGGCACTATCGCCAAAACAATGTCGGCCTACGACATGACCTTTAGCGATGCTATTTACGGTCCGACGGATCGTTACGTCAGCCGCGTCCGTCTACAGACGATGCTCGACCATGAGTATGACCTGCTGGTGAAGCGGCTCGATACGAAGCTCGCGGCTGAGAAAACGTTTTTCGTTTTCGCCGATACCGTGGCGGCGCGCAGTTTTAAACAGCACAATGAATCACACGGCTGGCTTGGCGTGCGATTTCAGACGGAAAAGCGCGGCGACCCGAGCCAGATCATCATCCACGTGCGGATGCTTGACGAAGCGAATGTCGATCAGCAGGAAGCGCTTGGTGTCATCGGTGTGAATCTGCTCTATGGGGCGTTTTACTATCACCAACCAGAGAAATTAATTTCGTCACTTCAGGAAAA
>WNGH01005328.1_pt1 | contig 12266 bp, 17 predicted proteins | sample 5400631 | NCBI WGS metagenome assembly WNGH01 (sample SAMN13153373, study PRJNA577476) | soil metagenome | isolation source: 115 cm soil or saprolite under Garry oak tree replicate 1 | place: USA:California | collected 2016-06-15 | reverse complement strand
AGGCGACGTATCACGGACCCGGCCAGCTCGTCGGCTATCCGATCCTCAAGCTCCCCGACCGCCTCGAGGTGAAGCGGCTCGTGACGGACCTCGAGGAGGTCCTCCTCCGAACGTGTGCGGACTTCGGGATCGACGCGACCCGGGAGGGACCGGAGCGCGGCGTCTGGATCGGCGGCAAGAAGATCGCGTCGATCGGGCTCGCGGTCCACCGCAACGTGACTTTGCACGGCTTCGCCCTCAACGTGACGACGGATCTGCGGGAGTTCCTCAAGATCCGGCCGTGCGGCCACGACGGGGGAATCATGACCTCGATGGAGAAGTCCCTCGGGCATGCCGTCGACCTGGAGGACGTCAAGGCCTCCGTGATCGCCCACTTCCAGGCGGTCTTCGGGGTGACGTTTCGCCGGGTCAACCTCAACGAGCTCTTGCCGGAACCGCCGTCCGGGCGTCGGCCGCGCCGCCCTTGAGGGCCTTCAATTGGCGCACCATCTCGGGGACGACCTCGAACAGATCGCCTACTATCCCGTAGTCCGCGATTTCGAACAGCGGCGCCTTCGGATCGATGTTGATGACGACGATCTTCTTCGACTCCTGCATCCCGGCGAGATGCTGGACCGCACCGCTGATGCCAACGGCCAGGTAGAGCTTCGGCCGGACCGTCATCCCCGTCTGGCCGACCTGCAGCATCTTCGGCACCCAACCGCTGTCGACGGCCTTGCGGGAGGCCGCGATCGCACCGCCGAGCAGGTCCGCGAGCTCCTGAAGCATCGCGAAGCGCTCCGGGTCCCCGAGGCCGTAGCCGCCGCTTACGACGACGTCAGCTTCCTCAGGTCGAAGGCCGCCCTCTCTCGTGAACTCCTGAAACTCCTCGAGCGTCGCGTCGACGTCCGAGGGCCCGAGCTCGACCGTCTCCGGGACGACTTCGCCCGTCCGCTTCGGATCGTGGGGCGGCGCGACGAAGACGTTCCGCCGCACCGAAGCCATCTGCGGGCGGTGCTTCTTGCAAAGGATGTGGGCCAAGCTCTTCCCGCCGAAACTCGGTCGGATCATGTCGAGGTTGCCCTCCGCGTCGATGTCGAACTTGACGCAGTCCGCCGCCAGGCCGGTCTCGAGAATCGCGTGAAGTCGTCCGCCGAGGTCCCGCCCGTTCTTCGAGGCGCCGTAGAGGACAATCTCCGGTTTGTGGCGGCGGATCAGCTGCGCCATGACCTGGGCGTAGGGCCGCGAACGGTAAATCTCGAGGATCGGATCGTTGATGACGATCACGCGGTCCAGGCCGTATCCGATCGCGTGCTTCGCGAGGTCGTCGACGCCGTCCCCTAGCAGGACCCCTGTCAGCGTCGTCGCCCGCAGGTCCGCGAGGCGCCGGCCTTCGCCGATCAGCTGCACGCTCACGTCTCGCAGTCCCTGCTTCCGGTGCTCGAGGAACACCCACACCCCGCGGAAATGGGACTTGTCCTCGAGGACGTGGCCGTCCGTCACAGGGCAATCACCCGATCCGCGATCAAGGCGTCCAGGAGTTGTCGGACGGTCTCCTCCGGCTCACCGGAGAAAATTCGTCCCGCCCGCGGGGGCAATTTCACCGTGTCGACTTTCGCGACGATCGTCGGCGAGTTGAACAGACCGACCTTTTTCGGATCGATGCCGACGTCCGCGCACGACCAGTGGGTGACCAGGCCTCCGCGCTCCACGCGGATCTTCCCCGACAGCGTGGGCTCCCGCGGCCGGTTGCAACCGAAGTTGACCGTGCACAGGCAGGGCATCGTCGTCTGCCACCACTCGGTGCCGTCCTCTGCCGTCCGGCGGGCTCGGACCTTGCCGTCCTCGATCCGAACCTCCGAGGCATACGTAATCTGCGGGAGGTCCAGGTGACCCGCGATGCCCGGGCCGACGTGGCCCGTCGACGCATCCGTGGTCTCCTCGCCGCAAAGGAGGAGATCGTACCCGCCGATCTTCTGGATCGTCTCGCTCAGCGCGTACGCCGTCGGCACCGTGTCCGAGCCGCCTAAGATTCGGTCGGTCAGGAGGACGGACCGGTCTGCCCCCATGGCCACCGCGCGCTCCAGGCTCTCGTCGAACGACGTCGGCCCCATCGAGAGGACGATGACCTCGGCCGCGTGCTGGTCTTTGAGGCGCAACGCCATCTCGAGCGCGTTCGCGTCCGGCGGGTTGATCTCGCTCGGGACGCCGACCCGTTTGAGCGTCTGCGTCACCGGATCGACCTGGAGCTCTTGCGCCCGCGGGACCTGTTTGATGCATACGATCACGCGCATCGGTCGCGCCGCGGGGACCTCGGCCGTCACATCGATCGAGCTCCCTGCAGGAGATCGAGGAGCATCTTGAGCTTCGGCACCTTCGCGGCGGACGCCTCGTCGAGGACGACGTCGAACAGCCGCTCCTTCCCGCTTCCGTCCACCGTGTACATCCGTTCCGCGATCTCCATCAGCATGCGCGGGTAGACGTCGAAGAGCCGTTCGTTCTTCATGTACAGGGGCGCCCGTCGGAACCGTTCGAGGTCCGTGAGGACGTTTCGGCTCCGCAAGAATTTCTCGTATGCCGCGAGATTCGCTTTCGTCATGCCGCCGGCGGCTCGGGCGGCCTCCGCTGCCTCGCCCGCGGCGATTCCGGAAGCAATCGCGAGGTCCACCCCGCGGAAGGTGTAGCCGTTGTTGATCAGGAAGCCCGCGGCGTCTCCCGCCACCATCACGCCGTCGGCCCATAGCGCCGGCATCATCCCGGCCCCGAGCTCCGGCACGAGATGGGCGCTGTACTCGACGACCTTGCCGCCTCGGAGGAGGCGTTGAACGGCGGGGTGCATGCGGAATTTCGTTTGGAGGTCCGGGACCTCGATCTTCTTGCGAGACAAGTCTTCCGACGAGACGACGAGTCCGAGCGAGACGGACGCTTTGTTCGTGTACAGGAATCCGCCACCGCGGAGGCCCATCGACGCCTGCCCTGCGTACACGAACGCGGCGCCTTCCTTCTCGCCGAGGCCGAATCGGTCTTGGATTGTCTCCGGCGGCAGCTCGACGGTCTCTTTGATCCCGACGGAGACTTCTCGCGGCTCCAAATCCGATTTCAGGCCCGCCTTCCGCACCAAGGTCGACCCCGCGCCTTCCGCGAGGACGACGAGGTCCGATGCGACGTGGTCGTTCGGCGCGACGGCAACGCCCCGCACCCGACCGCCCTCCCGCCAGAGGTCGTCGACGCGGATTCCGGTGACGAGCATCGCCCCGGCGTCTTGTGCCTTCTTGGCCAGCCACGCGTCGAACTTCGAGCGGAGAGCGGTGAAGCTGGTCCCGCGCCCCTGGGCGAGCTTCGGGGAGTCGAACGAGACGGTAAGGGACGCGTCCTCGGTCAGGAAGGCGAGATTCTCCCGGACGACGAACCGCTCGACCGGGCAGTCCTTCGCCCACTCCGGAAGCAGATCGACCAGGGGCCACGCATAGATGCGACCCCCAAACATCCCCTTCACCCCGGGAGCCCGGCCGCGCTCGACGAGAAGGGTCGAGAAGCCCTTGCGGGCGAGGGTCAGCGCGGCCGCGGAGCCCGCGGGCCCGGCCCCCACCACGATGACATCAAAACGCTCCACGCTCTCCCAGGCCCCGCTGTGGAAAAGCGGGACGGGTAAAAGGCTTTACCACCCATAATATTGGGCGGTTACGGAACACTCACCCTGACGGTCTCGCGCTGTAGGCGTTCCAGGTCTCTCATCAGGTCCATCATGCTCAGCCTGCCTTCCTTCCAGTCCCGTAAATCCAATGTCTCACACCTCGCCCAGAGTGTGGTGCGGCTCCCGTACGGCGAGCGCGGACTAGTCTCCGACGGCGACTATTTTGAAGTCGACTATGGGCCCGCCAAGAGACCTAATGGATTCGAAGAGATCGGACACGGTCCGGTCCGCGTGTCTGGGGCTCTTGTGCGCGGGAATCACGAGATGCATGGGTGGTTTGCCCAGGATTTCGGCTTCCAAGACCGCGACTCCGAGACCGTGCGGATGAGACCGACGCACCAGCGGGTTGTCCATTTCCAACGCCGCATTGTGAATCTTCATGAAAAGTCGCTGAAGTTGCACCAGATTCAGGCCCAACCATCGTATCGCTCCCTCGCTCTGGGGATATCCGTAGACATCTGGCACAGTAGCACATGCTCAACCTGCCAGGCCGTATGAAAATATCGAAGTGGAAGGAGCCGGGTCGTTACGACCCGGCATGATGGGGACAGAGGGCACTCAGGCAGTCGGGCAGTCCTGTCCTTTACCGGGCGAAATCTTGATAGGTAAAAGCCTTTACCACCGGCGCTGACCCGCGGTAAAGATTCGAAGAGCTGCGTCCTCCTTCGCTGCCTGTCCTCATGCCCGCCCGTCACCGGGCGGTCACCTTTCCCTTTATCGGCAAAGAGTTCATCCAAGATTGAGGTGAACTCTTGGTAGAGCTTGTTTGTCCCAAGTGTGGCCGCGTGTCTGAGATTTCAATGTTCAAGATTTCCGTACTCCCAAGCCAGTATCCGAAATGCCCGGAATGCGGGACGCAGATGGTCCGACCCAAGGACGCCGATCGAGTTTCCACTGCGCTAGAAGAGAGACAACAGCAAAAGGATCGGAATATCGCGCGGCTGAAGGGAAGGGGAATCGACTTCTACGAATGGAAGGTCGTGGGGTTAACCCGAGTCAGCGGAGCCGCCAGCGACACTGACATCCAGAGCGCCCTCGACAAAATGGCACTCGATGGATGGGAGTTTGTGTTCTTTTGCGACGGCCCCCACTTGGTCGCCGGCGCACCCGCCCTAGTGTTTAAAAGGAAGATTGGTGAAAGCTGATACTGCTGCCCGGTGCCGGGCCCTCTCTCTTGTGCATCCGCTTGAGATTTCGTCGAGGTAGGGCAACTGTCCGAGTGTCGCCTGCCCCTCACGCCCACCCGAAAGGGCAGGCACCTTTCCATCCTTGAGCCACCCGCCGATTGCCGACTCACGCCACGATCCGTTCGCCTGTGTCTTCCGAGCATCTCGTCTCGAAGTCGGCGGGGGTCCCTCCGAGAACGCGGCGATGTCCGTGATGGTCTGCTCGCAATGCAGCCTCGTCGCGGCTCGCGCCCCTGCCCCAAAGACAGGCTTATCGCTAAGGACCTCCAGTCCGAACGTCGGGTACCATTCGGGCCCGATATATAGGGAGTGTGGGTGCTCCTCCTGGCGATCCTCCGGCCCGGCGCGGTGTCGCTCCCTGAACAACTTGCGCAAGGGGAACTCGTTTGCTTTCAGCCAGTCCAATGCCACGTCGTTCCTCGCTGTCACGCGAACGTGCCACACCAGCGCGGGCGATGACCACTCCGGGCAAGAACCTTCCGTCGCCTCACGACGGGCCTTCGCGGCCCGGCCCTTTTCACGCCATCATTGGCTACTCTCGATGACTTTGTCATGCGCCTCTAACCACACGCCTAAGTTCGTCCCATCGAGAGGGACAGCGACGGCGGTAGTTGCCTCCCATGTTGCATATATCATTCCAACGACATTCCCATCATGTTGAAACACGGGCGATCCGCTCATGCCCGGGGCTCCCCTGAGATCGAGGAGTACTTCGTCAATAACACCCGCCTTGTCAAACGGTGAGAGTGCGGAAACATGTCCTTGTTGCAGCACTGGGCCAAAACGATACGTTCGCCCATCCTTGGTCAGCATTTCCGTTCCGTACGCATACCCCCAAGCCGCGATGGGCTGGCCGACGCTCAAGGTCATGAATCCTCTTGCAGACAGCGGCTTGCATTGCTCGAACTGGGGTTCAGGCCGACGCGAAAGTTCGATGAAACCAACGTCCACTCTTGGATCCTCTGAAATGCTCGTCTGGTTGGCGAAGCAAAATGCAGTGTGCCATTCCCCGGCGCCTGCGGGGAATACGAACAGAAGCAGTTTCTGATCATCCGGGAACCCAAGGTCAGTTTGTGCCGAGTGCAAACCTTCGATGACATGTCGATTTGTAATCACGGTCGTCTCTCGGACGAGAAAACCCGTTCCGACCACCTTCAAAAATGGGCGCGTGGGGTCTCGGGAATACTCCTTGGCATTCACGGTCAAGTAACCCACGGCGCACACCCCGGAGCGAATCGTATTCAAGACGCCTTGCGCGAACATCGGAGCACTCAAGGTGTGATCTTCTCACCGATGCGCTTTAGGGCGCGACCGATTTGACTCGGCAGAATATGATGCGTACCCGGAGCAGTGGATGTGATCAAGCTCTCCTCTCTGAGCTTCGTTAGAGCCCAGCGTTGGCCTCCAGATGACCCCGTTGCAAGTTTCACTAGCTCGTTGTTAGTGAGTACGTCCGTGGCGGCCAAGCCTGCAATACGTGCGTACGCCTTGCCGATCAGCAGCAGAAGAATTTCTGTGGGCTGGTCGAGCTTCGTTCGGTCAACGTTGAAGATGACGTCCCCGGTGGAAGTTAATGACAGGAGCTTCGCCACTTGCTCCTTGTACAGGTCCAGTTCGCTGCCGGCCTCCGTCGTCATGTGGGAGAGGACCCACTCCCTGAGGTCCTGCTCTTTGGCTTCCAAACCGCTCAGGCCCCCTCGAGGTCTCTAAGAATGTCTCTCATGCGACCTGATACGAGCCGATATTGCCCCCGGCTGGGAGACTCCACCTTCCCCTCGGTCTTCAACTCACCCAACCGGTTGTGAACGGTCTTTACCTTGAGTCCACAGAATCCGGAGATCTCCTCTGGCGTAGCAACATCGTTCTCCCTTAACTCGCCAATCCCAGCGAGATGCCGACTCAGAAGGAAGAGCTCGACCCTCGGCCTGTCGGTGAAACGCGAAATCTCAACCAGTAAACGAGGATTTCCCCGCTCGTCTAACTGGAACCACTTCTCGGCCTTCCCGACAACGTCCGCAAACACCTGCTCCTTGGGGACCACCAATCGGTCCCGAACCATCTTCGCTTCATCGCCCATGTATGTCAAACAAGCACAAGCAATCTCGCCTAATAAGGGTTGTGCTTGTGATTGCGACTCCCATGAATACTCTGCACGTGCAAATATCTAAATATGTATGAACGGATGTCCTGCGCGATGATCGATCCGGAGAAGATACGAGAGAAACTGATGGTAGACGACACCCGGCTCCAAGAGGAACTATTGCAGCGCGTGGCAACTCACTTGAGAATTGACAATCAAGGACGTGTCCTTCTGAACAATCCTACTCGCTACAGATTGAAGGACGCGGTCGCTCTCTATCTGATCGGCAGGAGCTATGCACTGGGGGCAAAACTCGTCGAGGACGACGCCGCTTCTCTGGCAGAAATTGCCAACGGAGTGGGGGCGAGCAGCCCGGTTCTCTCTGCACGCCTATCTGAACTCCGAAACGAGGGAAAGGTCGAGGCACCGGCTCGAGGTAAGAGCCGAATCGTGTTCGCACGCGTCCCTCAGATCCTCAACGAAATCGAGATGCAGGCGAGGTGAAAACATCCATGGAACAGAACGGGGAGCACCAAGACGACGACCAGAAACGCGACCTGACGAGGATAGTCCTCCTAGCCGCGGAACTGGCGGATGCGACACCAAAGTATGGAGAGCGGGCTTTCGACAAGTTGCTTGATTTTCTCCTTCGCGACGGTTCTACGAACGCATCACTCACCGCACCCCGCAAGATGAGTAGAGGACAACACGGGGGCCGTAAACCACCGAAGGTTGACACAGCCGCTATGGAACGAATAAAGGCGATCCTAGAGGCACCCCCCGAACTAGCGGCGGGTTACTCTGATCTTCGCGACCTTGATGCGAAGGCGAAGGTCTACACGGTTCTCTCGGTCGCTCGCGAAAAGTTCGGCATTGACGGATTGACCACGCCGGAGATCCGCGGAATCGCAAAAGACAAATTTCGAGTTGGGATAGCAGATGGCACTCTCACTAGCATTTTGTCAAAGGCTCCAGCAACAGAGATTGGAAGGACAAGCGGAAAGAGCAAGGAGAATGTGTACAAGCTCTTGCAAGCCGGAGACCTATATCTTGAGAAGGCGAGGGCGAAGGTCGGTTCGCGGAAGTCGAGGGAGACTACCTCATAACATGAAGGACCCCAAACGCGCGCACGGGGCGTGGGGCGGTTCGGATTCGGCGATCCCGGAGATGTTGTAGAGTCCGCGCTCCGGCTTCCACTCGACGAGGGCCACATGACCGTTCGGCTTGCTTTTGCCAGTACGTTGTACGAAAGCCTGCATGCCCACCGAGTACCAGGAAATCTGTAAGCGAGCCCAGAAAGGCGAAATTGACCCGGCCGAGGCGGGCGAAAAGGTCACCAAACTACTCCGCGCGCTAAGACGCACTCCGACGCATGTGAGTTTCGTGAGGCCTTGACTTGCCCTTTACCACGGGCGGCGGGTGATCGGACAAGGCTTTCCGCCGGCTCACGCCATTGGCATCGGTTGCAGCTCGAACTCGCAGCGATCTTGGCCTTGCGCCGCGCAAGAGAGCTCTTCGCAGAGAAGCTCCTTCCCGACGAGGAGACGGCCGATCCCGGCCATCCAACCAGCGAGGAAATGGCACACCGGCTTCTTCGAGGGCCCGTACGCGTAGGCGATTGGGCTGTTGTGTCTCGCCACCGTGAACTGACCTCGATCCGGGTCGAAGTGGATGATCTCGGTCCGCCCCCATCCGGTGAGCGCGGACGCGTCGATGATTCGCTTCGCGCCGTCCATCGTCAGCGGCAGAGAGACCCCGCCCGTCAACGCTCCGAGGAATTTCAGCCCCGGATCCGAGCTCCGCTCGCCGGCGAGATACAAGATCCCTTTGGCGGATCCGCCGACCGTCTGTTCGAGTTGCTTCTGGATGCTCACGATGACCTCCGCGCGGAGGATGAGACACGGCTGATCCGATAGCCGAAGGACCCCCGACGCCGGATCGGGAACGAGGGCCGCCGCGAGGAGTTCGCGGGCCTCTTCCGGACCCATTCCCGCCAGGTCCATTTGCGGACTGATTGTGGCGGCCTTGCGATCGCGGGCGGGCATCGAAGCTATCCCTGCGTCCTCTGGCAACCGGCCATCGGACGGCCACCGATGCAAGAGAATCGCTATAGAAAGTTTCCACGTGAGTGCCTTCCCTGATAACGTGCAACCAGGACCATCACCAACGGTTTATTATCCGCCCCCTGTTCTCGACGTTCCAGCGATGCCCGAACCGGCGAAGCAGGAAGCCTCGAAGCCGCTAACCGTGGAAGAGCGGGTCGGCTTGGACAAGTTCGAGTTCGACGAGGAACCGTTCATCACGGTGGACACGGAGGTCTGCCGGACGTGCGACACGAAGCCATGTCTGTACGTCTGCCCGTCGAAGGTCTACCGCCTCGACAAGGACGAACTCGTCTACAACACGGAAGGCTGCATCGAGCTCGGGGCGTGCGCCATCGTATGCAAGCACCTCGGCAAAGACGCGATCCACTGGAATTACCCTCGCGGTTCGTACGGCGTTGAGTTCCGGTTTGGCTGATTCGCGTCAGCGCTCTCGGCGTGGGTTAGGCTCTTAAACGCGGTCGCCCTTAGCAACGGCGGAATGCTCGCGGAGCGCAAACCGGAGTGGCTCCGGGTCCGCCCACCGTCCGGCGAGAACTACGCCCACCTGAAGTCACTGTTCAGGTCCTTAGACCTCCACACCGTGTGCGAGGAGGCCCATTGCCCGAACGTCTGGGAGTGCTGGGGCGGCGGGACCGCGACGATCATGCTGATGGGCGACACGTGCACCAGGGGCTGCCGCTTTTGCGCCGTGACCTCGGGCAACCCGCACGGCGTGCTCGACTTGGATGAGCCCAAGAAAGTCGCGATGGCCCTGGCCGAGATGGACCTCTCTTACGTGGTCCTGACGTCCGTGGACCGCGACGACCTCTCGGATGGCGGCGCGGCGCACTTCGCGAAGACGGTTCGAGAAATCAAGATCCGGCGTCCGGACATGCTCGTCGAAGCGCTCATCCCGGATTTCCAGGGAGACCTCGACGCGGTGCGGACGGTCGTCGATTCCGGCGTCGACGTCCTCGACCACAACATCGAGACCGTCGAGCGCTTGCAAGGAACGGTCCGGGATCGCCGCGCGAACTACGTCCAGAGCCTGAAGGTCCTCCGAGGCGCGAAGGAGATGCGATCCGATCTCTTCACGAAGTCCTCGATCATGCTCGGGCTCGGCGAGACGAGGGCGGAAGTGCTCGGGGCGATGCGAGACCTCCGCGCGAACTCGGTGGACATCGTGACCTTGGGCCAGTACCTCCCCCCAAGCAGCTGGCACCTCGCCGTCCAGGAGTACGTGCCCCCGGAGGCGTTCGAGAATCTGCGGGTGGCCGGCGAATCGATGGGCTTCGCCTACGTCGCGGCGGGACCGCTCGTGCGGTCGTCGTATCGCGCCGGTGAATTCTTCTTGGAGAAGGTCGTTCGTGAGCGCAAGCGGGTTCCGGCGGGGTGAGGGCACGGCGGAAGAGGGGCTTCTCCGGATCATCGACGCCGATGGCACGTACGATTCGAAGCTCGAGCCGCGCGTCGCGCCGGACCTCCTGAAGCGCGCGTACCGTCACCTGGTCCTCGTCCGCACGCTGGACAACCGGATGCTCTCCCTCCAGCGGCAAGGGCGGATCGGATTCTACGTTCCCAGCACCGGAGAGGAGGCGGCCCAGGTGGGCAGCGCGATGGCCCTCGAGAAGCGGGACTGGGTCTTCCCGGCGTATCGGGAGCCGGGGGCCGCCCTCTGGCGCGGCTTCTCCGTCGCGACGCTGATCGCTCAGGCGTACGGCAACGCGAAGGACCCGCAACAGGGCCGACAGATGCCGAACCATTACGGAGCGCGGGACATCAATTATGTGCCGGTCTCCAGTCCGGTCGGGACGCAGATCCCGCAGGCGGTCGGCGCGGCCTGGGCCGCGAAGATCCGCAAGGAGGACATCGTCACGCTCACGTACTTCGGCGACGGCGCGACGAGCGAGGGCGACTTCCACGCCGGTATGAACTTCGCGGGCGTCTTCAAGACCCCGACGATTTTCTTCTGCAAGAACAACCAGTGGGCCATCTCCGTTCCGGTCTCCCGGCAGACCGCCTCGAAGACCCTTGCGCAGAAGGCCTTGGCGTACGGCTTCGACGGCGTCCGGGTCGACGGGAACGATCTCCTCGCGGTCTACGCGGTCACAAAGGCGGCCGCGGACAAAGCCCGCAGCGGTGGCGGACCGACGATGATCGAGGCGCTCACCTACCGCATGGGGCCGCACTCATCGAGCGATGACCCGACGCGCTATCGGTCGAAGGACGAGGTCGACACCTGGGCGAAGCGCGATCCGATCGAACGGATGCGGAAGTACCTCGAGCTCAAGGGACTGTGGTCGAAGGATTCCGAAGACAAGCTCCGGGTCGAGCTCGAAGACCTCCTCCAGACGACGATCAAGGAGGTCGAGCGAGGCCCGCCACCTCCGATCGAAACCCTCTTCACCGACGTCTACGCGGAGTTGACGCCCCAGCTGAAGGAGCAGATGGATGCGTTCCTTGCGAGCGGCGAGCGCCGCCGGCCGGAGATGCTCGACAAGTTCCCGCTGTGACGCCATGGCCGATCCGATGAGGGCCGAAGTCGTCACCCTCAAGGACGGTCGGAAGGTCGTCGTCCGGCCGGCCCGCCTGAGCGACGCGGAGTCGCTCCTCCGCAACGTGAATCTCATCGGTCGCGAAGGGGTCTTCATCCTCATCGATGAGGTCGGTCCGAATCTCGACGAGGAGCGGCAGTGGCTCGGAACCTTCGACGGCGTGCGATCGGTCCTCTTCGTCGCCGACGCGGACGGAGAGTCGATCGGCTCGACAGACTGTCACGGCGGGAGGTACGCGAAAACCCGCCACGTCGGAGGAATCGGGATCGCGATCCGCGACGGGTGGCGGGAGGTCGGCCTCGGGCGGATCCTGATGGAGCGGATCCTCGAGTGGATGCGCGCTCGCGGTTTCAAGAAGGCCGAACTCGCGGTCTTCGGCTCGAACCGGAGGGCGCGCCGCTTGTACGAATCCCTCGGCTTCGAGAGCGAGGGCATCAGCCGCCGCCATCTCCTCATTCGCGGCGCGTACGAGGACGAGATCCTCATGGGTCTCTGGCTTCAGGACTAGGAGTCCATCGAAATTGAGACATCACCCTTATCCGACCCCGGGCGATAGCACGACGGGGGAGTCCCCATGGCGCGCAAAGCAACGAAAGAACGAAAGAGCAAGAAGGCATCCGCGAGAAAGCGAACGACCGCTGCACGGGTCGCCCCGATCCCACGGGGGATGCGAACCGTCACGCCATA